>Ga0116134_1000636_pt1 | contig 17954 bp, 9 predicted proteins | sample June2015DPH_19_5_FD_89737 | JGI IMG/M metagenome (GOLD analysis project Ga0116134, IMG submission 89737) | Peatland microbial communities from SPRUCE experiment site at the Marcell Experimental Forest, Minnesota, USA - June2015DPH_19_40 | ecosystem: Environmental > Terrestrial > Soil > Wetlands >... | reverse complement strand
GCAAAGACAGTCTTGCATTCAGTTTTCCCAATCCCTGGGCCAGAACTGCTGCTGCGCGTGTTCGGGCTTCGCTTGAACGAATTCGGCCAAACAGCCACATCGCCCGGAGGTCTTGCCGTTTGTCTATTAGGAATTGGATAGCAGTTGCGCCAACCTGTGGATTACAGGAACTCGACACCAAAACTCGTTTGAGAACCTTCAGCGTTCTGTTGGTCAACCCGGCTTTCTTGAGCGTGTCCGCCGCAACTTGCACCGGCCAAGGGTCGGGATCGGGTTGCGTGCAGACCGCGCTGAATAGTTTGAGAGCCGTGGGTTTGTTTCCCGTTCGCGTATTGAGAATCACTTCACGAGCCAGAGTGCGTGCACCGGGTTGATGCGTTTGCATGCGGCGTAAGGTCTCACTCGCGCCGGTCAAATTTCCTACTTCCAACTGAAGGTCGAACAAGTGTTCAGCCGCATACTGGTCCGTTGGCGCGGCGTCAAGCACGGCACTGAAAACCTTTTGCGCTCCGGCCTTGTCTCCTTGTTTTAGACGAACCAAAGCCAACTGACGTTGTGCCCATGTGTTTTCGGGTTGTAACTTCAGAAGCTGCTCAATTGCTGCCTCGGCATCGGCAAAAGCTTGCTGGCTCGTAAGCCAAATAGCCAACTGATGCCATCCCCAAGCGTAACCTGCGTTGTCGCCGAGCACTGCGCGCATCTGGCGAATGGCTTCCGGCACCCTGTTTCTTTGTGCTTCAACCCACGCCCGTCTGCCACGCAACATAAAGGCGTTCGCCGCACAGCTTGTTGCTCCTTTATTACAAGCTTCGATAGCTAGATCGAATTGCAAAGCTCCCGCGAGTAATTCTACTTTGAGGTCCCATGCCTCGAAAGAATTTGGGTTCAACTCCAAGGCGCGATTTACGGCCTTTAGCCGATCATCCAGTTCTTTGGCCCCAACCAGCACTCTGGCCAGTATCAACCATCCATAAACGTCACCGGGGCGTTCATGGGTCAATGCACGGGCAACCTCAACCGGTCTTTCCGGTTGCCCGCATTCCTTCGACCAAGCAATCAACAAATTCCACGCCCAGTCGGCGTTAGGTGCCAACCGCAGCGCGTTTTCAACGCCGGTCAAGGCTTCTTTGGGTTGACGCAACCGCCATAGAACCGACGCCATCTGCACATGGAGTTGCGGGTCAGTAGGTGCGTGACGCAGCGCCCGTTCATAGACAGCTTTTGCATCGCTTAAAGAACGATAACGTTCCAACGCACCTGCGAGGACAAAGGCACTCTGATTCCACACCGGATTGATTTCAAATGCTCGTTGCGCAGCTTTAATCTCAGCTTCAGCTTCGTTGCGCCGACGATGGATTGTTGCCAAATCCAACCACATTCTCGGCAAATGCGGAAATCGCTCCGTCGCTTTGCGGGCCAGTGGCAGGGCTTCTTCATACTTTCCGAGATGATCCAACTGCATGACCAGTGCCGACCATGCGTGCCATAAATCAGGGCGCTCGGCGTGGACTTTCCGCAGAATTTTGAGCAGCCCCTCGGCTTCGAGAACCGGCCGCGCTGCCTCCATAAAGGCGAGCAAACCATTCCCTTGAACCACCTGACGGACCAGTTCGTGTTCGATGAAAGCCAATTCTTCTTTTCGCTCCTTGTCCGTGTGTGCTAGTCTCAACAGTCCGGCAATGGCGTTGCTGTTATCCACATTCAACGCGATTGCCTGTCGAAAATGCCCGCGCGCTTCTGAAAAATGACGGAGCCGTTCCTGAATGCTCCCTATCAGTCCCGCGCTGGCGGAATTCCGTGGCTCAATGCGCTGGGCTTCTTCGGCTTCAGCCAGCGCCTCATCCAGCCGATTTAGATTGGCAAGCGCCCATGCCAGTTCACGTCGAGTCCAAGCATCGCGTGGACTAACCCTTAAAAAAGAGCGCGCCGGGTCTATCACTGCCTCGAAGCTGACCCCACGTGACCATTCAATGAACAGACGTTGAAGCCCGCAATGATGGGGATGCCGGGCACAGGCGTCTTTGAGATGGGCCACCGCAACGGCACGGCCTTCGAGTTGAGCCAATGACCGGGCAACCCCAGCGTGCGCATCCACGGCCAAGGGTTCCAATGCCAAAATTTCGCGGGACAACTGTAGCGAACTTTTGACATCGAACCGCAGTTCGGCAATCTCCGCTGCTGTGCGCAGCCAGTCGTTTTCCCGAACCTTCCCTTTGGCTGAATTGAGCAGGCTGTCGGCTTGTTCTGTGGCACCTAACCGAGCGTTGAGACCAGCCGCGCGAATCATCAAATAACCATCTTCAGGCCGCATCTGAATTGCCTCGGCCAACACATTGCGCGCACGCTCTGGTTGTTCAATCTCACGCAGTGCCCATGCAAGGGTTAGCGCCGGTTGCGCAGACCGATTTCCGAAGCGTTGGAACCGGTCTTCCAAATGGACAAGCGCCGCGTCTGTTTGGCGGACTTGACGGCAGGCAACAAACCATGACTGATAAAGTGGCTCGCGATAACCTTCCACCGTCGCCGCGAACCGATAAAGTTCCGTGGCTTCATCAAATCGTCCCAGCCACCATCGCAATTCAGCCAAGGCAACCATGACGCTGGAATCCATTGGCCGGCCACGCAATGCACGGTGCAGCCATCGTTCGGCGGCGGCCTGTTGCGGGGCATCCACCAGCAAATTTTTGGCGAGTTCAACAAATAATGCCGGATCAGCAGTTTTGTTTGCACAAGCTCTTTCCAGAAATTCAATGCGTTCCTCACGAGCGGCGTCACGCATACAATACAATCGCCGCAGCAATCGTGCGGGATTTTTGGGAAACAATTCCAAAAGATGGTCGAGACAACGGAGTTCCTCCACAGCGTTTGTGTCATACGCCGCTAGTTCAAGTCGTGCATCCCAGGTAATCGAATGGTCTGGCCATTTCGATTTCAGTTGCGCCAGCGCGGCTTGTGCCTTTTCCCGGTCATGCTTCGATAAAGCCAGAGATAAGGTGTGAAATTCGTCATAGAGTTCACTGTCCGGCTGACAGACATTGTTCAAACGCGCCGCCTCCGCGAATGGCAGGAAAACCATACCGCGCGGACCGAAGGGGCGGTATCGCTTCAGAAAAACTTCCGCGTGAGCTTCCAAACAATAGGGTAGTGACGGGTCTCGCAACAACAAAGCATTCCGGGTCTGGTCAAACCCGATGACAGCCTGCATGTGGGCAGAAGTCGCTTCAACCGTTGTAATGGCAAACGGAATGCCTTGGGTCAGCAATGCCAGGGCGCTATCCCATGTTACTCGAAATTCCCGCACCAGCCATCCGTTGCATTCGGCCCAATCTCGCTGTTGCCACGAAGGTGTGCCGTCATAGCAAATGGCTTCGACCAGCGCCAAATGTTCCGCCGGCATTTTCCAGTACCGTCCCAACGCTGCCAGTGTGGCGGGTGCGCACGTTTTGAAATGCTGACGGACAAAGGGCACGTCAAATCGCATTTGTTCAGGCGCCGGAGCCGGTCGGTCCAGTTTCTCAGCAAATTGCCGATTGAAGGCGTCTTTCAATTCACTGGCGTATTCAAACGCCTTTGTTCGTTTCCCAAGGTGGTAGGAAACCCGTGCATGCTGGCCTTGCAACCAAAGTTTCGCTGGCGGTTCGAGCAATGGACTCAAAACAACATATCGTTCCAAAGCTTGTTGTGCTGCCGACCATTGTTGCGTGTCGGCGAGCAGGCTAAAAAGTTGGGCGGCCAGATGAGCATTCTGGAGATGGTTGTCCGCCTCCTGCAACAGGCGAATGGCTTCCTCATCACGATCCAACAATTGAAGCAAATGGGCAATGGTCTGGACGCCAGCGCGGTAGAATGGATGCGGATGCAGTTTGCAAGCGGCTGAGGCCGTCTCTAGCGCCTCTTCCACTTTTTCCATCCGTTCCAGCAAATGCGCGCGTTGCAGTCTGACCCAGGGCGCGTGGGGAGCGAGTGATTCTGCCTCAGTGATCAACTGCTCTGCGATATTGAAATCACGAAACTCGCTTGCGGTTCTCGATTTGAGGGCAAAGAATTCGGCCTGCGATTCACGGGTTCCGCCGGTCATCGCTGGCCATGCCCGCGCATTCAACCAGAATGCCAATGGCCCTCGCCATTGAAGCAGTTGGAAGCCGTATTCAAATTGAGACAACGGGTGATTTTTGTCGGTGTGCCAAAGTCGTGTGGCAAGTTTGGCTGACAATCGAATTCCACCGGCATTAACTGCAATCCGACCCGCCAGGCTACAGCCAGACACACCCGCCCAATCTTTCAGAGGTGCGAATTCCGTCGCTTGCTTTAAGGCGTCAATTGTTTGGCCGCGTTCGTAAGCTTCAAGCACGGATTGAATGACTGAGTCCGGTGGTGTCCGCGTTGTTCCCGAAGTTTCACTCATTGACTTGTTGCAAATAACCAGCGCGGCAAATAATTGCCAGTAAAATCGGCGCTGAGACTGCCCGGTTTGCCTACGTGCCTTGGCAACCGGGCAGACTCCGCGCCGGCATCAAGGCCAAACCTATACGGCCACGCACTCAACGGGCGTTCTGAAATCCGCTCCATTTCGCCATCGTCCGTTCAGGTCACTCCCGACCTGCTTCATTCCGCTTCCGATTTCAGAGCCGCCCGTTCAGTGCGAATGTTATCCAAATGGATTGAAGTCAAATCATACGCTGCCACGAAAATTCATACGTTCACCCGACCATCAAAAATGAAGAATTGCTAGACGCCTAAAAGAAGCTGCGCAGGATGACACCATCTCCTAACGAAATCGTTAGAAAAAAAGCGGTGCGAAACGTGGCGGCAAAAAGCGGCAATAAATTTGCCGCAATTTGCTGCAATGGCGTGTGGAAATTTGCCGCTCTTTGCCGCCTTATGACACCGGCAGTTGCCGCCATTTGCCGCATTCGCGGCCTGATTTCATCTCACTTTAACTTTCACCTGCTCCCTACCACGGTTTTCCGCCACCGGGCTATTCTGTCAGGTGATGACCGAAACGGCACAACCAAAACGCGGCGGCAAAGCGTTCCACAGCATCTTGGAAGCGCACTTTGATTTCATCCACCAGCAGCGCCAGCGGCGCAAGACATGGAAAGAAATTGCAAAGTCGTTGCTCACCGAAAAAGGCATCACCGTCACGCTCTACGCACCGTATCGCTTTTACCGGCGCAAATTGAAACGCGCCGTAAAACCGAATTGGGAAAACGCGGAAAATAATTCCGAAGCCCACCCCGCCCGCCCCATCGCAGCGGCCAGCCGGCCACAATCACGCCCATCGCCGTTGCCACCGCCACCTGATTTCAAGCGTCCTGACCAAACAAAACTCAACACCGATAACTTCACATGAACAACAACATCATCAAACGCATCCACATCAATCCCCAATCCAAAGGCAGCCTCGGCAAAAGTTTCGAGGCTGAATTCAGAACTGCCTGGCTCGATTATCACGGCATCAATTGGAATGGTTCCGACCTCGATGACCGGCATCATTCTTTTGCCGACCGGCATCCAGACCAAGTGCAGTCGCACACGCTCGGCAATGATGACGACAGCAAATCCACTTTGCTCGGTTTGTTCCGCAACGTGTCGCGCAGCGATGCGCCGGTTCACATCATTGATTGCCGGGCGCAGGCTGATGGCCTCATCGTGCAGGCATTGGACTCGTTGCAGTTGCTCGAATCGTTGGCCGCACAAGGCATTCGCTTCACGTTCTTCCTGTTTCCAAGCGAGGACACGGAGAGCATGAGCAATCTGCTCGACCTGTTTTATTTCGCCGGCGACCGTGTGGATTACGTCATCGTCCACAACCCGGCCAAAGTCAGAACGAATCTGTTCCGCAAATCCAACATCGAGGCGGAATTGAAAAGGTTCGGGGCCAGGGAAATCACTTTGCCAACGGTGACTTCCATCACGTTGCTGGCCATCAAACGCGCCGAAGCCAAGGCCGGGTGCAAATTGAGCTTAGCGGAAGCGGCCACGCCCGGCACGCCGCATCTTGAATTGATGCTGGCCGGTGAAATGCAATGGGCGATGCAGCAGATGTTCCGGCAATACGACTTGATTGCCGATTTGTTGGTGCCATCGGAACAGATGCCGGAGCTTGAACCGCAGTCCGAACCGGCGGCGAAACCGGCTCGTTCCAAACAGCCCATGCTCAATCTGGGCGAATGACGTTATGGATTTGGATAAAGATGATTTGGCAATACTTTGCCGCGACCTGACGAAAGAGGAAGTGGATCGGGTTCACCGATTGATACATGAATGGGGCATCGGGCCGGAGGACAGTTTTCCGGCGCAACTGTCATTGCTAACCCGCGCACAATTGCGAGCGGCAGCCAGTATCCCGCGTGCCATCGCCGACAGCCGAAAATGGCTGGAACAACATCTGACCGAATACAGAAAACAAACCGCCGCGCTCACAAGTGATTTCGCGGGCATGGTGGACATAAAGCATGGCGAACTGAAAGACATCGTTCTCAAACACGCGGAAACCGTGAAACGGGATGCGTTGTTCGTCAGCAATCGGCTGGTTGACGCGAATGACGTGGCCAAAAGCATTCAGAAAAACCTGCAATGTGCCGCTGCCGAATGGAATCAATCCAAAGATGATTTGGCGCGGGAACGGCAGCGATTTGAAAAAGTCTGCCAAAAATTGGACGATGCCATCAATCTTCGCGGCGTCCACTGGTATATTGTAGGCACGTTGGGAGCCTGTATCATCGCCCTCCTTGCTGGCCATTATGTATGGCATCACTGAAATCTGCCATCGAATGCCGGGGAACCATCATGTGCGCGCGAATCCAGTTTCAATTGTATGTCGCCGGTCGTCGCGTCAATCTCTTGCTCGCCCCGCTGCCCTCTGCGCTCCAAATTGACCCGCCGCCGGCTCCCGGAGTTTTGCTTCTATGGATTCACGCGTGGAGGACTGTTCGCAACTGGTCACAAAATTTGAGGCAATGGAAACGCAAAATCATTGCCTCCGCTGCCTAGCAGCCAGTTTACTGGCGCGGGTGATGACTTCCCCCAGGTCAATCCCAATGGCTTCGGCAATTCGCAACAGCGTATCCAGCGTGGGATTTCGCAAATCCCGTTCAATCAGGCTGACAATGGAATGCGAGAGACCGGAGCGTTGCGCGACCACATTCATGGAAAGCCCCCGTTTTTTGCGTTCTTCTCGCAAAAGGCGGATCACATTGGCGGTAACGGTGTCTCGCAAGCTGTTTTTTGGCACGGGTGAGTCATAAGTGAAATGCGTGTTGACAACAGATGTGACAAGAGTCACAATCGCACCGTTTTTGATTTTGAGCTTGTGAATGGGCGCAAAAGGGCAAATTCGGAACATGAAACCGGATGTCATCGTGATAGCGAGCCATCAAACCATGTTATTTAAGCCGCAAAGCCACGCGGCGTCAGAATGGTTACATCGGCGTTGTGGGTTGGCCGCAGAGGACATCAGCGGCGACACCGAAATCAGAGTACATCCCCGGCGATGTCAAAGCATCGTTGCCGAGATGAAAGCGGCGGGTTTTACCGTCGCCGATGGGAAGGAAGAATCATGCTGACACTCAGTGCGACATCGGCCTTTGCATCATTGCGGCAGAAAGCAAGATGCCGACAAGCGGGAATTGTCACGCATTTGTTTCTTGTCTTCGGGCGGGAAAGAATTAAAAACGGGACGGAAATGACTTGGAAGGCACATGCCGGGCGAAACTGCCTGCAAAGGGGAGGCTGTGTCAACGGCTGTTTTCAGTCCGCAACAGTTTTTGGACGGAAACCCTGTAGATTTTCGCCAGCGCCAGGATTTGCCGCCGTCCCGCCAGGTTTCCGGTGCGCTCCCAATACATCAGAGTCGTTCGGGGAATGCCAGTCAATCGGGCAACTTCTTCCTGGGACAATTCTCTTTCCCGGCGCAGGAAATGCAACCAAGCGCCGTAGGAGTTGCGACGAGTTTTCGGTTTCCGACCCATGCGTGGGCGAGCATAAACGGGGAGGCTGGCGCATTTTATTTTTTGACGATATACCGTCAAAAAAGCCGGTTTTAACACTTGCGGTTGGACAAGCTGTCATTAGAGTGTCGCCAATATAAATATGTAACCCAAACAAAACTTATGAAAACAAGAATCGGGAAGAATGGTTGTTCTTGGAAATCCGCTGTCACTTTGGCCCGCGCGCTCATCGTCGCGGGTTTTTTGTTGGGTGTGGCCAGTGGATTGGCCCAATCACCTCCGGGCGGATATGGCGGCCCAACCAACACGCCGCTGGATTCTTGGTCGTTCCAAGATCAGACCAACTGGACGGACGACGAAAGCAATGCTCCTATCTCGTTCACAAATATCACGTCCTCCTATCTTGGTAACGGCAACTCGCTGGTGGTGGCGACCAACGTGCCCGCCTGGTTGAGCTACAACATTTACCAGCCGGGCACCGGGACGACCAATCTGGTGGTCAACGGACCGGGCAGCCTCACTTTTTGGTATGCACCGGCAAATTGGGCGAGTGCGGATACAAATGCGGGCGGAGCCGGGCCAGGCGATTGGGTGCAACTGATAGACGTGGGCGAATGGACGACGAATTCTTCGTATGGTTATTGGGGATTGTCGGTTGATCCGGGAGGCACGAACATCTATTTCGTATCGCAGGACGGGGCGGGAGACACCTATGTTCTGTCCTCTCCGATTTCCTGGACGACCAACTATTTCCATTTCATCGCGCTGACGTATTCCAGCACGAATGTTTCGCTTTACCTCGATGGCCAACTGGCAACCAACGACCCCGGCGGCTTGGGCATCTGGCCGGGTTCGGAAGTAGTCTCCAACGGTGTATTTTTTGGAAGCGGCACCAACGGCCAAATGGAAGCACAGGGGTCATTTAACACGGTTGCGACCTACGGTTATCCGCTCAATTCCAACGACGTGCAGACCATCTTCAACTGGTATTATCCCTATTACATGATCATGCCCTGGAACGTAGCGATGGACATTGTTTCGGCGCCTTCCAATCCTTCCACCAATACCGACTACCCGGACGTGATTACCGGCCAAGGCAACTTGACTGTTGTCGGTTCAACGACCGCTATCACCAGCACCAACGTCTGGATTACCAATGAGGTGGCCAGCGTGGTCAGCGGCACAAGGGCCTTGACCTTCACCATTCAGGGCGGATCGGACGGGGTTCCGTATGATGCCTTCGTCAATCCGGTTCTGGATTTTTCCACCAACACAAACAAGGCATGGACTTGGGAAGGACAGGGCTACCACGGCACCACCTACATGATAACAAATCTGCCGAACACGGCCTGTTTTCTGATTTTGGGGACCCCTCAAGACTCGGATTCTGACGGTCTTACGGACGCATACGAACGACTGGTGTCCAAGACCGACCCTAACAATCCCTATTCAAATTTGGACGGCATTCTGGACGGTTGGGACATCCTGCTGGGGCTGAATCCGCAGTTGAACAACGTGAACACGCCATCGGAACGGGCCGGTTATGGTTACACGTCGGCGGACTGGTTGAACACGATTTCGGGCGTCAAGAGCGGGACGGTCATAATGGACAACGAAGGCAACGTGACTCAGGTTTCACAATAATTTCAGGAGGAACAATCAAATGAAAACATTGCGATTCTCAATTCTTGGAATACTGGTAACGGCGGTGGTTTGCCAGGCGCAACAATCGGTGCAGGTGCAGCTTGGCGGCGTCAATCCGGCGCAGCGGGAAGCGGCCATTGAAGAAACACAGGCGGCGCAGCCCCAGGGCCAATTCAGCCCGCTGAACACGCCCAGCAACGTGCCGAGCACGCCCGTTGCCGAGGCAATTACGGCGGACATTCAAACGCTGGCCAACGGTTTGCAAAATGACCCGGTGCAGATTTTCAATTACGTCCATGACCACATCCGGCACGTGCTCTATTTCGGCTCGAAGAAAGGCGCGGAACTGACCTACCTGGAAAAAAGCGGCAACGACTTCGACCAGTGCGCGTTGCTGGTGTCGCTGCTGCGCGCCGCTGGTTACACCAATTGCGGTTATCAATTCGGCTGGATGGAAATACCCTACGACGCGACCGATGGCACGCACAACGACCTGCACCACTGGTTGCAGTTGAGCGTGACCAACTCCAATTGGAACTATACGTCAAATTATCTGGACACGTTGATCCGGGTGTATCGGGGCTACCCGGCGGACGCGGCCATTTGGGGCAACAACACATTTGCCTTTCAGCGGGTATGGGTGACGCTGACCAATGGCGCGACCGTTTATTATCTCGACCCGTCGTTCAAAGACAATGAACCCATTCCGGGCATCAATCTGGCGGCGGCGATGGGATTCGGCAGCAGCGCCGCGTTGAGCAATGCGCTGATGACGGCTGCTGGCGGAACCGACACCGGTACCTATGTAACCAACATGAGCGAAGCGTCCGTGCGGGGCGCTCTGACCGGCTACACCACCAACCTGCTCAATTACATCCAGAGCAATTATCCCAATGCGAGCGTGGCGCAAATTTTGAGCGGCTGGCAGATTGTGCCTTCGACCAACACGACGTTGCCCATCAGCCTGCTGTTTCCCACCTACACTTGGGGCGGGCAAATGCCGCTGCTGAACTGGGGCAATGAGCCGACCAATTTGATGGCCAGCCTGAACATTTCGTTTGAAGGCACCAATTATTTCTCTTACATGCCCCAACTGGAAGGCCAGCGGTTGACCCTGACCTACGATTACAATGGTTTCGCGCAGCTTTGGGTTGAAGACACGGATGTTGCGGATAATTACGCTTCCTACGGGACGGTGACGGTATCCGCGTCCTATCCGGTGGGTTATTGGGACACCAATAACAACGTATTTGTCAATACACACGCCTTTGATCAAAGCACCACCAACAGTTATGACGATATAGGCAGTTACATTGATCCGCCTTACTTTAACGCCTACAACATCATGTATGCGTTCGAGCCGGATTGGGGCTGGCTCAAAGAGCGGCAGGATTGGCTGGCTTACCTGCGCAGTTTAGGACTGGGCGATCAATCGTTCGACGAGATTGCCGAAACCATGAACATCATGGGTTTGCAATACCTGCTGGAAAACTACTATGCGCAGCAAATTCTGGCGGCCCAGGCCGGTATGTTGCCTGAAAATTATCAGGTAATGGCCCGGTTGGGCGAAGCCGACCAACAGGGATATTTCTTTGACATCTTTCTGTGGAAACCGGGTGATTTTACGAGCACCGGGGCCGATGCCACCAACTCAATCCGGCTGGCAAATTATTTCGGCGCGCTGGCTTATTTCGGCAGCGCCTTTGAACACGGCGTCATTGAGCAATTGCAAAACAGCAATCTTTTGGGCGCTTCCACGATAAAAATGTTGGAGCTTGCCGTCACCAACAAGCAGGCAGTTTTCCTGGCCAACAACGGTAATTGGACGACAGTCAAGACCCAGTTGAGCGGCTACGGTGCTGGTGATATAAACAATTTCAGCGCCGCGATTGCACAGGGGGACACGTTGCTGATACCCGGCTACGGCGACAATTCAGTGGGAACTTGGAGCGGCTATGGGTATGTGGACCATGCCTCATCCTGGAATTTTGGAATGTTCGTGGCGGGCAATTACGGCGGGTACGTGTCCAACCCGAATGCGTTAGTCAACCCGACCTATACAGCCTTCGCGGGCCGGTATCAACCGCGCCGGGAGCCGTTTGGCGTCCAAGCCACGGGTGCTGACCCGGTGGACATGGCCAGCGGCGCGTTCCGAGTCAATCACACCGACCTTTCCTTGGGACAGCCCGAACCGCGCGGAATCACCTTTGGCCGTTTCTACAACAGCAGTCAGCGTTACAACAATCCGGCAGGCATGGGGGAAGGTTGGGACAACAATTATGACGTGAACGCCCAAGCCGTTCCCGCGCCCCAAGCCAGTTTGGGCGGCACCACGCCCGCGCAGGCCGCGCCCATGATTGCCGCGACCGCCAGCGCGCTGGCGCTTTACAACGACGGCCAGCCTGATCCGAAAAACTGGACGGTCACGGCGCTGATTGCCAAATGGGGGATAGACCAATTCAATAAAACCGGGGTGTCAGTGCAAATGGGTAAAGACCTCCTTCAGTTTGTGAAGCAGCCCAACGGCGCTTTCACGCCACCGGCCAATTGCACCTGGACGCTGAACCAATCGGCCAATTACGTGCTCCAGCAGCGCCACGGCAACACCTTCAATTTCGATTCGCTGGGACGGCTCACAACCGTCGAAGACTCATACACCACCAGCACACCTCTGACGATTTCATATCTCAACAGCACCAGTAGTCTGCCGCAAACGGTCACAGATTGGAAAGGCCGCTCACTCACGTTCACTTACAACGGCACTCCGTTGCGGCTGGCCTCGGTTGCCGACAGCACGGGCCGCGCGGTTTCCTACGGTTACACCCAAAACACTTATGACAGTAATCTGGATTTAACCGCCGTTACCGACTTGGCAGGCAAGACCAGCACTTACGTTTACAATACCGACCACGGACTCAAAGCCACGTTCGATGCTTTGAGCCGTCTGGTGACGACAAATCTTTATGACGGCTCCCTGGAAGGGCGCGTAATCACGCAATACACCCAGGGCAACACCAACAAGACGCGGCAGATTTACTGGTCCGGCTGGCAAACCGCGGTGCAAGACCCGGTGGGCGACATCCAGCGGTTCTTCTACGATGACAAGTCCCGGCTCATCGGTTTTAAGGATGCCTTGGGCAATTTGACCCAAACCCTGTTTGACGGCCAAGACCATCTGGTGATGACGATCTCGCCCTTGCACGAAACCAATCAGTTCATTTACGACGGCAACAACAATCTGACCGCCATGATTGACCCGCTGGGATTCACCAACCAGTTTGTTTATGATGGCAACAACGATTTGATTCGCTCGTCAGACGGGCGGGGCGACGTTTCCACGTTTGGCTACAACAATCAGTTCTCGCTGACCGGCTCGACCAACGGGGCCAACGATTGGGTTAATTTCGCCTACAACTCGGATGGCACGCTTTACACGCGCACCGACTCCGGCGGCACAACCCAATATGGGTATGACTCTTATGGGCAGTTGAACAGTATCACTTACCCTAACAGTCTTGGCGGTGAGAGTTTCATCAACAACCCGCTCGGCGACCCGACCAGCCACACTGATGCGCGTGGCAACATCACCAGTTTCTACTACGACGCGCGCCGGGAACTGACCAATACGATTGCCCCGACCAATCTCACGTTCAGCGTCGGCTTCGACGCGGTGGGCAACGTGGCCAGCACGACCGACGCGCGCGGCAACGCCACGACCAACAGTTGGAGTGCCACCCGTAAGTTGCTGACGACGACCCTGCCACCGACGCCCCAAGGCGTCCCGGTGTTGACGCAGGTGTATGACAACCGCGACTGGCTCTCGCAAACTCTCGACCCGCTCCAGAATCCGACGCTGTTCACCAATGACATTGCCGGGCGCTTGGTTAGCGTGACCGACCCGGTGTTGCGGACTACCACGTTTGGTTTTGACGCTGACGACCGCAGGCTTACCGCCGTCAACGCGGCCAGCGAGACCAACAGCCAGACTTGGGATGCGCGAAATGACCTGATTCAACTGACAGATGGGGCGCACCATACTTCTTCGCGGGCCTACGATGGCGCGGGCAACGAAATCGTTCTCACCAACCGCAACGGCCAGAAGTGGCAATTTCAGTTCGACGGAGCCAACAGGCTGACCAACACCATTTCGCCCTTGAGCCGTTCCAGCAGCGCGACTTTTAATCATCAAGGCTTGCTGGCGACGGCCAAAGACCCGGCCAATCAACCCACCTCGTTTTATTACGACGGCAAAAGCCGCTTGACCAATCGCACCGACAACATTGCCACCACCTTTTATGGTTACGACTCCAACGATAACCGGACGAGCGTTGTCGAAAACGGGAAAACCAACTCGTGGACGTTCGACGCTTACAACCGGGCTTCCACCTACAAGGACGTTAATGGCAACCTGATTCAGTATCGTTACGACGGCAACGGCAACCTGACCAACCTCGTTTATCCGGGCGGCAAAAATGTTTATTACGCTTACGACAGCAACAACCGCATGACGAACGTGACGGACTGGGCGGGCCGCAAGACCAGTATCACATATGATTTGGCCGGACACATGACCAGCATCACGCGGCCCAACGGCACGTTCCGCACGATGAGTTACGATGCGGCCGGGCAGTTGACCAACATCTGGGAGCAAATGGCCAACACCCTGCCGATTGCCTGGTGCCGGTTCAACTGGAACAACGCGGCGGAAATGCAATGGGAATTTGCCGCGCCATTGCCGCACACCAACAGCCTGCCGACGCGGCAGATGACTTACGATGCGGATAACAGGCTATACTCGGTGGACAACCTGAATGTCACGGTGGATTCGGATGGCAACCTGACTTACGGGCCGCTGACCAATGACACGTTCACCACCTTTACATTTGACGCTCGGAACCGTTTGTCAAACGCGGGCGGCGTCACCAACTCTTACGATGCGATGGACAATCGCATCGGGCAAACTTACGGGACGAACTCGACAGCTTGCGTTGTCAATCCCAACGCCGCGCTGCCGCAGGAGTTGATGCGAATCAAAAATGGCGTCACGAATTATTACATATATGGGCCGGGCCTGTTGTATCAGGTGACGGAAACCCCCACAGCAACCAACACCCTGACGTATCATTACGATTATCGCGGCAGCACGATTGCCCTGACGGGCGACAACGGCCTTGTCACCGACCGGATTGAATACAGCCTTTACGGGTCAATCACCTACCGCGCGGGAACCAGTGACACGCCGTTTTTATTCAATGGTTATTTTGGCGTGCAGACCGACCCCAACGGCCTGCTTTACATGAGGGCGCGGTATTACAGTCCCTATATTTGCCGGTTCCTGAATCCTGATCCTTCCGGCTTTGCAGGCGGCTTGAATCTTTATGCCTTTGCCAATGGGAATCCGGCCAGTCTGATTGATCCATTTGGCTTGGGAGCCATCGAAGGCTGGGGTGGTTCCACGGCCACTTGGATTGGCCGAAACATCGTCAATCCGCTCAACTCGGTTTCGACGACTTCAACCACCCTCAATTTTGGCGCATACATGGCAGGTTCAATTATTGGTGGAATTGGGGATTTGTTCCGATTTGGACAAGGCACCGCCTACGCCACTTACGATGCCCAAGACGGCTGGCAGGTCGCCATTGGAATTTCGCAAGACGTGGCGCGAGCTGCCGGACTTTCGACGCTTGTTGCTGGCGGGCTACAAGGAGCGGTGGATGATATTGGAACAACTACGGCTGGTGCAGATTTAAGATTTTCACAGACGACCGCCAGCCCGTGGTTTAGTAAAGGTTCACCCTTTAACGGCTCAACAATCAGTGACGTGTCGGCTCAGTTACGCGCCGGAACACTAACACCAGCCGACTTGCCAATTCAGACAATTACGATTGATGGAAATACGTTGATCATCAATACTCGCTCTGCGTTAGCACTCAGGCAAGCCGGTATCCCGCAAAGTGCGTGGGTTTTGAATGATGTTTCTGGCGACCCGGCAATTCAGGCCGCTGTTAGCGCGCGTTTGGCTGGAAACGGGTTAACAAGTGCTGGAACGCCCGCATTGCGAATCACTGGTTCGGGGGCCAATGCAAGCACGTTGGTTGGAAGTGGAACAATTCCTCCTCCATAGTGAATCATTTATGAATAGAACGCTTTGGAAAATGCCCGTGCCGGCAACTGGCCTTATCAGAGGCCCCAACTTTAAGGAACTTCCAGGACGGAAATGTGAAATCGCATTCTCAATTGAAGCCGAAGACGGTAGCGAAAAATGGCTTACGCTCCTGTTCGACGGTGTGGAAGTTTATAAATGCACTTATCTGACATCTCTAAGCTCCGTGCCTCAAGATTTGAGAACAGAGGCGTATGGAAGGGTGGTTACCGTTAAGAACAGCGATTGGCTGGATAAAGTAAATGAATGTTATCAAAACTATCACAGCCGAAGGACTACAAAGCCAATGGAACTTCAGCATCTTACGATTTGCTTTGACGACGGCCCTTGCTATGAGTTTATTTGCACCAACTTCAAACCGTCCTTTGAAGCATCAGGCATCACAGCAGGAACCAAATGAGTAAAACGTCAGATCAAAAGTGCCAGCAGAAGTGCCAGCAAACCTCATCGGTGGGGAGTAAAATGGAGTTAAAAAAAGTCGGCGGGAGTTATCCTTGACATAATGCAGGAAAGCCTTTAGTATCAAGGTAACGGTGATGATTTAGATGGTTGATTTCGAGTGGCTTGTGGAAGGCGGGATGCGTCCGATTCCGACCCTCGCCTCCAATCCGAACTGTAATTGCAGCAACGGTTTAGGAGGTCAGGGGTCCGCAACGGACACCAAAACGGACACCATTTTTCCAACTCCGTTAGAATCCAGCGTAACCGGCGCTAACCCGCCGACTACTCGCTAACTCTGCGGAACCGGCTTCAGTTATCCTTGCGATTGCGTGAATATATGAAAACACGTTATCGCTTAATTCGCCGGGGCATTCGGGGCGGCCTTTATTATTCTGTGGACACCACCACTGGCAAACGCGCCAGTCTGGGCACCACTGATGAAGACGAGGCCCGCCAGATCATCGAAGCCAAGAACAATTCGGTTCGCCAGCCCATCCTGAATCTTCAAATCGCCAAAGCGTATCTGGCCGGTTCGGACAACGGCATGAAAACGCGCACCTGGCAGAACGCCATTGAAGCACTCATCGGCACCAAAAAGGGAGCCAACCAAGAACGCTGGCTGCGCGTGGCCAAGGACAAGGCGCTGGCCCCGTTGTTGCCCAAAGTCATCATTGAAACCCAGGGCGAACTTTTGTTGCACGTCTTGGAATGCGGCAAAGTATCCACCAATGTTTATCTGCGCCGCCTGCATAACTTCTGCGTGGACATGAACTGGCTGCCGTGGCCGCTGGTGCCGAAACGCCAGTGGCCAGCCGTTGAATACAAAGAGAAACGCGCGATTACTTTGGCCGAACATCTGGCGATTGTCGCCCGCGAGAACAATCCCGAACGGAAGGCGTTCTATAAACTGGCGTGGTATTTGGGCGCATCGCAATCGGACTTGGCATTTCTTCAAGCCGAGGATGTTGACTGGAATAACAACGTCATCAGCTACCGGCGCATGAAAACGGGAACAGTCGCCATTATGCGCCTCGATGAAGAAATGGCGGAACTTCTGCGCGACCTGCCGGGCAATGGCCCGCTGTTTCCGTATCTGCGGACTGTCCGCGCTGGCGACCGGGCGACCGAGTTCAAGCAACGCTGCACCGGACTCGGCATCAAAGGCGTGTCGCTGCATAGCTACCGCTACGCATGGGCTGAAAGGGCGAAAACGGCGGGCTATCCCGAACGGTATGCCCAGGTGAACATCGGCCAAAATAGCAAGGCCGTCCATCGCGCCTATTCCCGCAACGCGCCGGTGGAAATGCCGGCCTTGAGCGAATATGAGAAGCAGCAGAAGGCCATCCTTGGAAACCGCAACCCCGAACCGGCGGCACCCGCCGTTGCCGCATAGGAGGCCATCATGCAATCTTGGCAAATCAAAGCACTCGAATTGGAAGTGTCGGCGTTGAATCGCCTTGATGGATTCGTTCACGAACACGCGCTCTATTTTCTCATTGGAGTCATTTATCTCTTGCTGGCTCTTTTGGCGTGGGTATTGAGCGGGGCATTGCGACGTAAAGGAGGAAAATCCACCATTCATGTCCGGCCAGCCCTTTTTATTCATCTGCCGGGACAGCCACCACCGCCATCGGAACCACCCTTTGACCGGTTATGCCGCTAACGGCATAATGGGTCTTATGCCGCGTGCCGGATTATGCCGCATTGAGTTTTAATTTCCCCGCCTTTGTTCAGCGGGTTGTTTCAGCAATGCG
>Ga0116134_1000635_pt1 | contig 17965 bp, 14 predicted proteins | sample June2015DPH_19_5_FD_89737 | JGI IMG/M metagenome (GOLD analysis project Ga0116134, IMG submission 89737) | Peatland microbial communities from SPRUCE experiment site at the Marcell Experimental Forest, Minnesota, USA - June2015DPH_19_40 | ecosystem: Environmental > Terrestrial > Soil > Wetlands... | reverse complement strand
GCGGGACTGGGGGCGCGCGACACGCTCCGGCTGGAAGCGGCCATGCCGCTGTATGGACACGAACTCGGCGAGGGGATCGATCCGATCTCCGCGGGATTGAGTTGGGCGGTGGATCTGAGCAAGGATTTCATCGGCGCCGAGCCGCTGCGCGTGATCGCCGGGCGAGGGCCGGCAAGGATGCTGGTTGGGCTCGAGTTGCAAGGCCCGCGGATCGCGCGGCAAGGCGCGGCGGTTAAGGCCGGCGCGGTTTTGGTCGGCTCGGTCACCAGCGGCACGTTTTCCCCCACGCTGAAACGCAGCATCGCCATGGCTTTCGTGGATTCCGGCCATGCCCCGATTGGCGCAAACGCCAGCGTCGATTTACGCATGGCAACCGCTGACGCTAAGATTGTCGCCCTGCCCTTTTACAAGAGATGAACATGCCCCTTCCACAGGATCGACGTTATCTGGAATCTCACGAGTGGCATCAACAACTCGGCGACACGGTCACGATCGGCATCACGCAGACCGCGGCTGATGAACTGACCGACATCACCTACGTGAAGCTGCCGGCCGTCGGGGCAAACGTCGCCGCCGGCGCCCCCTTCGGCGAAATTGAATCCGTCAAGGCGACCAGCGATCTCTACAGCGGGGTCAGCGGAACCGTCGCTGCCGTAAATGCGGAGTTGAACGCCAACCCCGGAGTCGTCAACACGGACCCCTTCGGCAAGGGATGGATGATCAAGGTGAAAGTGACCGATACCGGCCAAATGGCTAAACTGCTCTCGGCCGAAGATTATTTGAAGAAGACCGGTCACTGAACATGCACCAGTCCGCCGCCGCCATCGAATTAAGCCCGTCCGACACGTTCGAGCATCGCCACATCGGTCCCAGCGAAGCCGACCTGCGGCAGATGCTGGATGCGATCGGCGTTTCATCCCTGGAGGACTTGATCGAGCAGACGGTTCCCGGCTCGATCCGGCTTTCTTCGCCTCTGGGCATCGGGCCCGGGCGGGGCGAATTTGAATTGATCGAGGAACTGCGCGGGATCGCGGCGAAGAACCGCATTCTGCGAACCTGCATCGGAATGGGATATTCCGACACGATCACTCCGCCGGTCATTCAGCGGAACATTCTGGAAAATCCCGGCTGGTACACGCAATACACGCCGTATCAGGCGGAGATATCGCAGGGCCGCCTGGAGGCGCTGCTGAATTTTCAGACGATGGTCAGCGACCTGACCGCCCTGCCGCTGGCGAGCGCTTCCCTGCTCGACGAAGCCACCGCCGCGGCCGAGGCGCTGGTGATGTGCTGGCGAATCGACGAAGGCAAGAGGGCGGCATTTTTCGTGGCCGACGATTGCCATCCACAAACGATCGCGGTGGTGGCCTCGCGGGCGCGAGCCCTGGGCGTCGAATGCGTGGTTGGGCCGGCACGAAAAACTGATTTCTCCGCCGGGAAATTCTGCGGAATCCTGGTGCAATATCCGGCCACCGATGGCGCGGTGATCGATTATTCCGCGGTGATCGAGGCGGCCCACGCGGCCCAGACGCTGGTGGTGATGGCCGCGGATATCCTGGCCCTGACGCTGCTGAAGGCCCCGGGCGAGTTTGGCGCCGATATCGCCGTCGGATCGACCCAGCGATTCGGAGTTCCGCTGGGCTTCGGCGGCCCGCATGCCGCGTACCTGGCGACGCGATCGCAATTCGCCCGCAAAATGCCGGGACGAATCGTCGGCGTTTCCAAAGATTCCGCCGGCGCCGTGGCCCTTCGGCTGGCGATCCAAACCCGCGAGCAGCACATCCGCCGCGACAAGGCCACGAGCAACATCTGCACCGCACAAGTTCTGCTGGCCGTGATGGCCGGCATGTACGCGGTGTATCACGGCCCGGGCGGCCTGCGCAAAATCGCCCGGCGCGTTCACGCCCTGGCCGTTGCGCTGGCCGCCGGCTTGCGCCGCCTTGGCCATGGCGTCGCGGAGCGCCCGTTCTTCGATACCCTGCGCGTTCGCGTCAACGGGCTGCCCACGGATTCCGTCCTCTTCGCCGCACGCAACGCCGGATACAACCTTCGCGATCTCGGCGGCGGCGAGGTCGGGATCTCGCTGGACGAAACCACCACCCGCCGGGACGTCGAGTCGCTGGTTGAATCCTTCGGCGGCGGAGCCACGCTGCGCGTCAACGTCGAGCAGTTCGCCGCGGAGGGGACCGACATCCCGACAAGTCTCTCGCGAACCAGCGAGTTTCTCACCCATCCGGTCTTCAATCGATACAAGAGCGAAACGGAAATGCTTCGATATATCCTCCGGCTCATGAGCCGGGATTTGTCGCTGGCGCAGTCGATGATCCCGCTGGGTTCGTGCACGATGAAGCTGAACGGGACAAGCGAAATGCTGCCGGTGACCTGGCCGGAGTTTAGCCGGTTGCATCCGTTTGCCCCGGCGGATCAGACGCGCGGGTACGCGGAAATGTTGCTGGCGCTGGAATCCGCTCTGGCGAAGATCACCGGTTTCTCCGCGGTTTCGCTTCAGCCCAACGCCGGCTCGCAAGGCGAATACGCGGGGCTGCTGACGATCCGCGCCTATCATGAAGATCGCGGCCAGGGCGGGCGGAATGTCTGCCTCATCCCGGTTTCAGCGCACGGCACGAATCCCGCCAGCGCGGCGGCCGCGGGACTGCGCGTCGTTCCGGTCGCCTGCGATGAGCGCGGCAACGTCGATCTCGCCGATCTCAAGGCCAAGGCCGAGCACCACCGCGATGAACTGGCCGCGCTGATGCTGACGTATCCTTCGACGCACGGCGTGTTCGAGGAAAGCGTCCGGGACATTTGCCGGATCGTTCACGATAACGGCGGGCAAGTGTATCTGGACGGGGCGAACATGAACGCGATGGTCGGCCTCTGCCGGCCCGCGGATATCGGCGCGGATGCCTGCCATCTGAATCTGCACAAAACCTTTTGCATCCCGCACGGCGGCGGGGGACCGGGCATGGGGCCGATCGCCGTCGCCTCGCACCTCGCTCCGTTTTTGCCGGGCAAGGGACCGCGCGGAATCGGGCCCGTTTCCGCCGCGCCTTGCGGCAGCGCCGGCATCCTGGCGATCTCCTACGTCTACATCGCCTTGATGGGCGATGCGGGCCTCAAACATGCCACCGAATACGCGATCCTGAACGCCAATTACATGGCCAAACGCCTCGAAGCGCATTATCCGGTTGTCTTCAAGGGGAAGAACGGCCGATGCGCCCATGAGTTCATCATTGACTGCGGGCAATTCGAGGCAACGAGCGGTGTGAAAGTGGAAGATATCGCCAAGCGGCTCATGGATTACGGCTTCCACGCCCCGACTATGTCCTGGCCGGAACCGGGAACGCTGATGATCGAACCGACGGAGAGCGAATCCAAGGTTGAGTTGGACCGTTTCTGCGATGCGATGATCGCGATCCGCCAGGAGATTCGCGAGATCGAACAGGGCAAGGCCCACCGCGAGGACAACCTGCTGAAAAACGCCCCGCACACCGCGGCGGCGATCGCATCGGATGATTGGCGTCACCCGTATTCCCGCGAAAAGGCCGCCTTCCCAACGCCATGGACGCGGCATTTCAAGTTCTGGCCGGCCGTCGGACGCATCGACAACCCGTACGGCGACCGCAACCTGGTCTGCGCCTGTCCGCCGGTGAGCGAATATGGCCAGTGACCCGCAGCGGCGCAGCCGGATTGTGGTGATCGTCGTGATCATCGTCGCCGTCGGCGGCTCGGCGGCGCTGTCTTATTTCATGCACGCCGGCAGCGCCGAGCTTGTGCGCCGGCTCGACTCCGCCGACCCCAATGTCGTGAGCGACAGCCTGATCCTGCTGAAGGATCGCCGCGATCCGGAGGGAATGACCAAGGCCGCCGACCTGCTGAAAAGCGCTGACGCGGACGTGTGGACAAATGCGGCGATTTACCTGGGCGCGATGGAAAAGGGGACATCAGTTCCGTATCTGATCAAGGCAATGGGCAACGTGGAAGACGATCGCAAGAACGAAATCGTAAGTGAGTTGACGGCGATAACGGGCCAATCGTTCGGCGGCGACGCGAATGCCTGGCGTGATTGGTGGCTCGCTCAACATCCGGCTGGCTCCTTCCTTTTTAACGCCTCGCAGACATTACCTACGGCATCACCCGAGCATCGGGATACCGCGACGCGAGGCGCTCCTTAAGTTCCTGCGCCTGGGCGTACGACGGCACATCGCTGGTGCGGATGACGGTCAGCGAACCGCGCGTTGTCTTCAGCGGCGGCGATCCGGCGGCGGCGACGGCGGATGCGGCCCTTTCGATGTCGGACAACTGAGAATACGCCCCAACCTGCACGTAAAACCCGCGAATGCCCATGCGGGATCGGGCGTACGGCACGTATTCGCTGCTGGGGAATTCCTGCTGCACGCGCTGGAACGTCCGGTCGGCATCATCGAATCGGCCCAAACGCTGTTCGCAGACGCCCATATGATAGAGGATCAGCGGCTTGTCTTGCGGATCGTCGGCCAGGCCGTAGGCCGCGTCGAATTCGCGCAGGGCCGCGGAATAGTCGTTCTGGTAAAAGCTGACGTTGCCAAGCTGGGCATGAAGACGGACGGCGACGGCGGGCCGGGGATTCTGCGACAGGCCGCTCAGGTAGGAATCCCGGGCGAGGGCGAGATCGCGGACCGCATCGGCCGTGTCGGACTTGGGGCGATTTTCGATGGCGTAGCCGCGGAGATAATACGCCTCGGCCAGGTCGGTGGAATCGCCGCCGGCGATGACGGCGTCGGCGTCGCGGATCGCCGGGTCGTATTGCTTGGCCTCCAGGGCCTGTTTGCCGGCGTCAAGCTGCTGCTGCGATTGGGGGTTGCCCGCGCAGGCGGCAACGAAAACCAGAAACCAGAAACCAGAATGACGAATCAAATCCGAAACCCGAATGCCGAAGGTCCCGGCGCGCCGGTGGACGAAACGGTCTTCCCTTCGGGTTTTGGTCATTCGGGCTTGATTCGTCATTCCCTTCGACGGGCTCAGGGCGTAAGCTTGTCGAACGCTGGTTTCGGATTTCGGATTTGCACTTTTGATTCGCATCCTTGCCTCCAGCAGATATCATAACTTCCATGCTCGTCGAACCGCTGCTCGACCACGCGACACGGACGCCCAACGAAATTGCCCTGCACGATGAAACCGGTCCTCGCACGTTCGAGCAGCTCGCCGCTGCCGCCGCAGGCATCGCTGAACATCTTTCCGGCTTCACCGCGCGAGCCAACATCGGGCTGATGCTCCCCGCCGGGGCGGGGTTTGTCGCGAGTTTCTACGGAACGCTGCTCGCCGGCAAGAGCGTGGCGCCGGTGAATTTCCTCCTGAGCGAACGCGAGATCGCGCATATCCTCGCCGACAGCGGCATCGATTGTCTGGTGACGATTCCCGCGATGGCCGCAAGGTTCAAGTGCCAGGGAATCAGGACCATCGATCTTCCCGAGCTGATGAAGACGCTGGCGGCGAATCCTGAAAAGAACGCGAAATTGGTGGCGGCGGCGAAATCGCGCATCCCCAGCCGCGCCCCCGACGACATGGCCGTCCTCATGTACACCAGCGGGACCAGCGGGTTGCCCAAGGGCGTCATCCTCACCTTCGGCAATCTCCAAAGCGACGTGGACGCCTCCATCCAGCACGCCCGCCTGGAGCACAAGCACGTGTTTCTCGGGGTGATCCCGCTGTTTCACTCCTTCGGCATGACCGCGATGATGCTGGCTCCGATCCAATTGGCGGCAACGATCATTTACCTGCCGCGATTCAGCGCGGTCGCCACGCTGAACGCGATCCGCGAGCACGGCGTGTCGCTGATGTTCGCGGTGCCCAGCATGCTCGCAGCCATCGCACATCTCAAAACCGCCGGTCCGGAGGATTTCAAAACCATCTACGCGATGATCACCGGTGGCGAACCGCTTCCATCGCGGCTGCGCGAGGCATTCCTGCAGCGTTTCGGCGTGACGTTGTACGAGGGGTATGGGCTGACCGAGACCAGCCCGGTAGTCGCCCTCAATATTCCCCATTCGCATCGCGCCGGCAGCGTGGGAAAACTTCTGCCGGGCGTCGAACTCAAAATCGTGGACGACAATGACCAGCCGGCGCCGGGCGGAGAAAGCGGCGAGATCTGGCTCCGCGGGCCGATGGTCATGAAGGGATATCACAATCTTCCCAGGGAGACCGCGGCCGCTTTGACGGCCGATCGCTTTTTCAAAACCGGCGACCTGGGAATGATCGACGCCGACGGATTCGTTCACATCACCGGGCGGAAAAAAGACCTGATTATCGTCGCGGGGGAAAAGGCTGTCCCGCGCGAGATTGAAGAGATTCTGATGGGCCATCCCGCGGTGGCGGAAACAGCCGTGGTCGGAAAGAAAGACCCCGGACGCGGGGAGCAGGTGGTGGCATTCATCATCCTGCGAGAAGGCCAGAGCGTTGCACCCGAACTCCTGCGGGATTTCTGCCGCGAACGCGGGCTGGCGCAATGGAAGATTCCGCGTGAGTTTTATTTTCCCGCCGAATTGCCGCATTCCTCCACGGGAAAGGTGCTGAAGCGGATCCTGATGGAGCAGGTGAATCGGATGGCGTAATACGCGGGAGCCCCGCATGTACATGCGGGGCTTCGTAGAATGTAGCGCGTACTCAAACCGGAACCCGCATAATCTCATTCAGCCGTTGCCGAAGGACCGATAACCTTTTTTGTGCGATGCTGGTGCGGAAACTCGGATTTGGCATCCTTTGGGGAGGGCTATCGCCATTGCCAAGCGTGTGAAACGCTCGTCGCCTCAGGCGAGGCGAAGGCGTTCAATCCGCGCGTAAGCAACGATTCAAAAGACCTTTACGGCGAGAACTACTGGTTCGATCATCAAACGGCGGACCTGGGCTGTCCCGACATCATTTCCAGGAGCCGCACCGACTTGGCCGAGCGCTGCATTCATTGGCTGCGGAGCCTTCTCCAGTTCAAGCTTCCCCCGGCGAAGGTTCTGGAAATCGGCTGCGCTCACGGGGGATTCGTGGCGATGCTTCGCCAAGCCGGGTTTGACGCCACCGGCCTGGAGTTGAGTCCGTCGATCGTTCGCCTGGCCAGGGAAACGTTCGAGGCCCCGGTTCTCACCGGACCGATCGAAGATCAATCCATCGGGCCGCATTCGCTGGACGCCGTCGTCATGATGGACGTGCTGGAGCACTTGCCCGATCCATCGGACACGCTCGCCCGCTGCCTGAAACTATTTACACCCGATGGGATTCTCCTCGTGCAAACCCCGGCGTATCCCGAGGGGATGAGCCTGGGGCAGCTTCATGAGGAAAAGCATCCATTTCTGCAAATGCTTGACCCGCAGGAGCACCTGTTTTTGTTCAGCAGATCGGCCGCGGCCGAATTGTTCCGCCGGCTGGAGGCTTCGTGCATCGAATTCATCCCGGCGATTTTCGACGGCTATGACATGTCGTTTGTCGTCAGCCGGCGCCCGCCTCGCCGGCACGATCCCAAGGCGCAGTCCGCGGCCCTCAGCCGCTCGGTGAATGGCCGGTTCATTCAGGCCCTACTCGATCTGGACGAGCGTCGGCTGAATCTACTCGGGAAGTACCGGGAACTTCGCAAACAATCCCAGGTTGCGGCCGGATGATCGCCGCCGGCAGGACCGATAATCTCTCACGCATCAACATGAAATCCGCCGATAGGGCTTAACGCCATGGATGGTTCCGCGCCCATATTTTCCTGGACGCCTCTGAAAGCGCTCTCGTCGCGATTTTCCGCAAACGTTCGGGCGCTGGCCGGTCGCTCCGTGACCTTGGCCGAAGACTTGAAGAATTTCGCCCCGAAGCAGACTTACTACATCCTGGCGACATCGGAGACGATTCAGCTCGGCGTGGGAAATGGGCTGGGCGTGACGCCGCTGCCGCATTCCCTGCCGCCGCCCCAGGCCACGAACCTGATCCGCCAACTCTATCCCTCGGCGACCTGTCACCAGCCGGTCCTGATCGCCGGCGAAGACATGGGCTGGCTGTGGAACGGCATTTATCAGCTTCCGTGTCAGACCCCCGCGGTTCCGGGCCACCGGCCGCCGCTGTTCTTCCTCATCAAAGACCTCGAGCGGCTGTGGGTCATCCTGCATCTGCATGATTGGCAAGGTCTGCTGGCGGACCAGCGCGTTCGGCTGTTCGCCGGCGACGGCGCCATGACTGATTTCCGCCAAAGCCTCGTCGCCGACCACGCCTGCCCGTGGCCGCGGCTTTCCGTGCGAGTCGATCCAACGCTGTGGAACGGCAATCCCACTCTCGACGAAATCCTCGAGCAGGCGACGGCAAAAACGACCGAGCGATTCCTTGGCCTCACCGAGCGGTTTCGCGTTGCATCCGCGGCGACAAGCCCGGAAGCGATCGCGTCGCACTTCGGCTCCGGCCGGTCGCTGAAGGTCCTGGGAATCACCTCGCGATTCACCACTTTCCTGCAGTATTCCATGCGAGATTGGCTGGCGTCGTTCGAGCGGCTGGGCCATCGGACCCGCCTGGTCATCGAGGAGCACGACCACCATTTCTGCAACAGCATGTCCACCGCGTCGGCCTGCGCGGAGTTTGCGCCGGACCTGGTGGTCATCATCGACCACTATCGCCGGGAACTCGGCGGCATCCCGGAAACGGTCCCCGTCGTCATGTGGGTGCAGGATAGGATGCCCAACATTTACCGCCCCGAGGCCGGCCGCGCCCAACAACGGCTCGATTACGTCATCGGTTACGGCCGTACGGAACTCGTGCAGCGCTGCGGATATCCCGCTTCGCGATTCATGCCCGCGATGGTCGGGGTCAATCCCGACCGATTCAGCGCGACGGCGCTGACCGAAGCGGAGCTTTCGCCGCTGCGGTGCGACGTTTCGTTCGTCAGCCATGCCAGCATGCCCGCGGACCAGATCATCGCCGAGCAGGTGGAGCGCAACGGTTCGCCCGAGAGCCGGCGGCTGTTCCGAGACGTGTATGGTCGCCTGCGTGCGATTTACGATGCCGGAGGCTCGGTCACCGCCGGCGAAGCCCTTGATGCCATCATCCTCGATTCGCTGCGGGACAACCACCTGACGGCGGACATGAAGAGCCTTCGCGATCTGTTCGCCCACCGCGTGAACAACGCGCTGTTCCGCCATCAGGCCATTCGCTGGGTCGCCGAGATGGGCGTGGACCTGCGACTTTACGGCAAGGGATGGGAGAACCATCCGGAATTCAAGCGATTTGCCCGCGGAGTGGCGGACAACAACTCGCAACTGCCGGCGATATACCGAGCCAGCGCGATCAATCTCCAGGTCACGCCGTTCGGCGGCGTTCATCAGCGGCTGCTCGACGGTCTGGCCGCCGGCGGGTTTTTCCTGATCCGCTCGGTCACGGCCGAGGAATTGGAGATCCTTCTGCGCGACATGTGGAACTGGTGTCAGCTCCACGGAGTTCGCAACGGCCGGGAAATGCTGGAAAAACGCGACGCACCGCTGTCGGACCTGATGCGGCGCTATGCCCAACTCGCGGCGGTCGATCCGGCCGGCGACGCCGATTACTTCTTCGCCGCAATGGAGGAATGTGCAATGATGGGATTCACGCGCACGACCAGCACGCTCTTCGATCGGCCCGAGCGCGTGACTTTCACAACGCGCGAGCAGTTGGTGAACCAGGTGAAGCATTTCCTGGCGTCTGGCGACGAGCGGCGCGAAATCGCCGAGGCGATGCGTCAGCGCGTGCTGGAAACGCACACCTACGACAAAACCACCCGGCGTATGCTCGCGTTCATGGCGCAAGACTTGACGCAACCCCAGCGCCAGCCCGCCCGTTCTCAGGCGGCTTGAGGAGAACCGACATGTCAGCAATCGTCACATCACGCCCGGCTGCGAACACAACCGGCTCGCGACGGCGGCCCCGCTATTTTCGGCACGGCTTCGGTCAGGAGGGCGAGGACCTCATTTTGGCCGAGGTTTTCGAAGGCAAACGCAATGGGTTCTACATTGACGTGGGGGCCCATCACCCCAAGCGATTTTCCAACACGTACCATTTCTATCGTTTCCGCGGCTGGCGGGGAATCAACATCGACGCCATGCCCGGCGGCATGAAGGCATTTCACCGATCGCGGCCGAGCGACATCAGCGTCGAGGCCGCCGTGTCCGATTCGGCCGAGGAGCTGACCTACTTCGTTTTTAACGAAACAGCCCTCAATACTTTCGATCCCGCCTTGGCGGCCCAGCGGAATGGGACACAGGGTTATTACATCGTGGCGCAAATCCCCATCCGCACGCGAAGGCTGGAGAATATCCTCGAAGAGTATTTGCCGGCCGGAACAGCAATTGATTTTCTCACCATCGACGTGGAGGGCTTCGATCTGAAAGTGTTGCAATCCAATGACTGGAACCGCTTCCGGCCGACGGTCGTGCTGGTGGAAGACATCACCGTCACGAATTGGCGCCAGATCAACGATTCCGCGACCACGCAGTGCCTTCGCGCCCACGGCTACGAACCGTTTGCCAACACCATGCGGACGATCATGTACCGTCTGCCGACGGGCCGGAATTCCTGATGGATGCGAAGCCAGCTATCTCGGACCAGGCGACGGCCGACGCTCTGATGGAGCAGGCGGCGGATTCCGCTCGACAGGGACGGTTCCCCGACGCGGCCCAACTGCTGCGCCGCGCCCTGGCGCTGAGCGCTTCCCTGGCCGGCGGACGGCACGCAAATCTGCTCGAACCGTTGCAACGCGGCGCAGACCTGGAAAACGTCCTTCGCCTGGCTCCGATTCGCATCAACGCTCTGGTGACCTCCGGCTGGCTGAATTCGATGTTCGACGGCCGTCCGGTCGATGCCGGAGGACGGCCGATTCCATGGTTCACCTATCCAGCCATCGATTTTTTGGAGCCAAGGGTCCAACGGAACTGGACGGTCCTGGAATGGGGATGCGGGAATTCGACGTTATGGTGGGCCGCCAGAACCAAACGGGTGATCGGCATCGAACACGATCGGGCCTGGCATAAGATCATCGCATCGGAAACTCCGGCCAATGCCGCGGTCCTGCTGGCCGAGGACCTGGACCGTTACGCTGATTTGCAGGATGCGCCCGACGCGGGGCCGTACGACGCGATCGTGATCGACGGCGAGCGGCGCAACCAGTGCGCCCGCCGGGCAGCCCGCATCGCCAAACTCGATGGCATCATCGTTTTCGATAATTCCGACCGCCAAGCGTACCGGGAAGGCCTGGCATTTCTGATGGACAGCGGTTGGAAACGGCTCGACTTCTTCGGGCTGCTCCCCTCGTACCTCTATCGCGGCTGCACCTCGATCTTCTATCGCCAAGAGGCGTTTCTAGACAGCCGGATTCTGCCCTGCGATCACCAATCCTGCGTGGGCCCGACCTGCGCGCAGGCGCTGGGCGAATGATTGCTTCACGCCGCCAAGCTTCTTTTGGCGAGCTGTTCCCGAAGTTCTTTGATTTCCAGGTTGAAAAAGTTCTGGTCGGCCTCCATCAGGTTCCTGATCTCCGGCGGATGCCGAAGCGGGAATTGCATCGCCTCGGTCGGCAAAGCCGCGAACGGGTCCGGTTTTTTGGTGTGCGTCGCGCCGGGGCCGAATCCGATGTTGGAAACCAGATTCACCTCCGGCAGGACGGTCAAACTTCGGCATTTCCAGGCCGCATACATCCAGGCCAGGCTCCAGGCATTCAGTTTGTTCGTGTAGGTATCGTCCATCATTTTGCGGTAGTATCGCCGGGCGGCCTCGCAAGGAACAAAATCCCCCGGAAAAACAGACTCCGGATGTTCCGGCCAATCGCTCATCGCGGCATCGTAACGCTTCCACGCCCGCCGCCACGTCGCCCATCCCCAGATCTGCGTCATCACCGAAAAATAGTAACTGTACGGCGTGAATCGCCGGCCGTGCTGCATGTTATCCCCGCTGATCATCATCACCCGCTCGTCGTCTCGATACACATCCAGCAGCTCGGCGCAGAAGCGGAAGAACGTCGGATCCGGCAGGCAATCATCCTCGAGCAAAATGGCCTGCTCAAACTGGGAAAAAACCCAGTCGATTCCGGTGTACATCCTTCGCCGGCAGCCGAGGTTAGTTTCCGAATAATGTCGCCGCACGTCGCAGTTCCAATCGATTCTGTCCGTCACCGCTCGGGCGGCGTCGCAGGCAGCCCGCTCGGCCTCGTTCCGCGGACCGTCGGCGATGATCAGCAGCGTCGATGGCCGCGCACGGGCGATCTGGGCGAACACCTGCTGCGTCGGCTCGGGCCGATTGAACACAAAAAACGCGATCGGGACATCGTTGGCCATGCTTGATTCTCCTCGAGGATATTATCGGTCCTCATGCCGTCGCGGCTGCAAACTTACCCACGCCCGATAACTGATGCGATTGGACGCCATTGGCCGATAAACCAATGGACTGCGGAAGCGAATTCATGGGACAAAACTGCCAACCCGACCAGCCGATTCCCTGGGCCAAACCCGCCATCGACGACGCGGAGTTGAACGAAGTCGTCGCCTGCATGAAAAGCGGCTGGTTGACCAGCGGCCCGCGCGTGGCGCAATTCGAGGAGGAGATGGCCGCCCGAGTCGGGCGCACCTTCGCCGTCGCCGTCAGCAACGGAACCGCGGCCCTGGAGGTCGCGCTGCGGGGCGCCGGCATCGGACGCGGCGATGAGGTGATCGTTCCGGCGCTGTCATACGTCGCCACGGCGTCGGCCGTCGCCATCGTTGGCGCCAAGCCCGTCTTTTGCGACATCGACCCGCGAAATCTGGGGATGGACCCGACAAGCGCCGCCGCGCGCGTCACACCGCGAACGGGCGCGATCCTCTGCACGGATCATGGCGGGAATCCCTGCGATTTCGCCGCACTGCTCTCCCTCGCCGAGCGATGCCGCGTGCCGTTGATCCTCGACGGCGCCCAGAGCATCGGCGCGATGTTTGACGGCAAACCGGCGCTGGCGCACGGTCTGATCTCCACGGTCAGTTTCCATGCCGCCAAGACGATCACCACCATCGAAGGCGGCATGGCGTTCACGGACGACCCCGCTCTGGCGCGACGGATGCGTATCATCCGATCCCAGGGGGAAGACCCCAATCGCAAATATCATCACATCGAGCTGGGACACAATTTCCGCATGACCGAGCTGCAAGCCGCCATCGGCCTGGCGCAGCTTCAAAAGTTGGACATGCTGCTGGCCAACCGGCTGCAACTGGCCCAGCAATATCGAGCCGAACTGGCGGACCTCGGCCTGCAAACGCCGGCCGGCGTGCCGGGCGGCCAGAACAGCTTCTTCCTGTTTTCGCTCCTCGTCCCCGATCGGGATCGCCTAGTCCAGCGGCTCAAGGCGCGCGGCATCGAAACGCGCGTCTGTTATCCCAGTCCGCTCTACGCGCAGCCGATCCTCAGCCAATACAAAACCGAACCGTGCCCCGTCGCTGAAAAAACGTGTGACGCCATTCTGAATCCGCCGATGTTCTTCGGCCTCACCGCCATGCAGCAGCGGCGCATCGGCCAGGAATTGCGCGAAGCGCTGCGGCAACTGGACCGCAATGCCGCGTAGAACCGCATCATCATGATCATTGCCATCGACACCCACTGCATCCTTCCCGGCCAAGTCGGCGGCATCGAGAACTACACGCTCGCCCTTGTCGAAGGGCTCAAATTGCCCGAATCGCCGGCGGACAAACTTCTCCTGATCACCCGAGCGGAAAACCATTCGCTGTTTGCCCCCTTCGCCGATGAGCGAACCGACGTTCTGCCGCTGGATCGGCCCAAGCGGAATTGGGCCCAATGGTCAAAAGCCGATCCAGACGCCGCCGGGCGCGCCCTGGCCGACTTCCAGCAGCGCAAAGCCGATCTGCTCATCCAGCGCCGCGTCGATCTGATTCATTTTCCCGGGAACACGATCAATCCGCTCTGGCTCGACCTGCCGATCGTGCTGAACCTTCACGATCTCCAGCACCGGCATTTTCCCGAGCATTTCACGGCCGAGGAAATCGCCGGCCGCGAAAAATGGTGGGTGCGCTCCGCCGAGCGAGCCGATACCCTTGTCGCCGCCAGCAATTTCGTCCGCGACGATCTGGTCGCGCAACTGCGCGTCGACCGGGAGAAAATCTTTGTCACACCCGACGCGTTCCAATCCACCTTTTTTGACCGGCCGGCGCCGGGCCAATTGGCCGACCTGCGGCGCAAATACAATCTCCCCGCGACTTTTTTTTTCTACCCCGCGGCGGCTTGGCCGCACAAGAACCATCGCCGATTGATTCAAGCGTTCCTCATGGCCGGAATTGCCGAGTCGCAACTGCTGCTGAGCGGCGGCGGACAGCCCGAATCCAGCCTGCCGAAATTCATCGCCGATCTCAATGCATCGGCGCGGGTTCGGCTGCTGGGCCGAATCAGCACCGAGGATCTCTCGGGCCTGTATCATCTGGCCACGGCCCTGGTTTTCCCCAGCGAATTCGAAGCCTGGAGCATTCCCATCATGGAGGCGATGGCCTGCGGCTGCCCCGTCGCCAGCTCCAGCGTCACCAGCCTTCCCCAGCAGCTCGGCGATGCCGGGTTGCTGTTTGATCCGACCGATGTTCCAGCCATCGCCGGCATCCTGCGCCGCCTGGCCGGCGACGAGTCGCTTCGGCACACGCTCGCCCAGCGCGGTCATGCCCGCGTCCTGGAATTCAGCCCGCAACATTTCATTCGGTCCATCGCCAAGGCCTACGAATTTGCCGTCACCGCCCATCGGGCGAAAAAGGCGGCGTGATATGTGCGACCTTTCCATCGTCATCCCAACGTGCAATCGGGCCGATCTGCTCGTCCGCTGCATTTTGACTTTGTGCGATGACCTGCAATGTTCGTTTGAAGTGATCGTGGTCGATGGGGCCTGCGAGGACCACACGCCCGAGGTCCTCGCCCAAGCCGGCAAATCCCTTGGCAGCCGGCTCACGGTGATCCGCGAGCCGCACCGCGAGGGTTTCGTGCGAGCCGCCAACAAGGGCTTTCGCGCAGCCGTGGGCCGAAACATGATTTGGCTCAACGACGACGCCCGTCCCTTGCCCGGAACTTTGGACGCCGCCGTGCGGCAGATCGATGCCGCCGATCCCGACGTCGCGTTCCTGGCGATGTTTCACCGCTATGCTTCGCAGAAGAACGTGGCGTATCACACCATCCTCGACCGCCGCGAATACCGCCTGTGCCACGTCCGCGGCACGCTTTACGCCAATTTCCCCATCGGCCGCCGCGAAACCTTTCGCACGCTCGGATATTTCGATGAACGGTTCTACTTTTACGGCGCGGACCCCGATCTGTCGCTGAAGGCGTGGCATGCGGGATTGCGAATCGAGCCGGCTTATGCCTGCTACATCGACCACCAGCAGCACCCCGACGACCGCCGCGCCCGGGACAGCTCCCTCGGGCGCCAAGACAATGAAAAGCTCTTCGCCAAGTGGGACCTTCCTGACAAGAACCCATATCATAACGATTTTGATCCGACCCGGCCGTGCACGCTGCGCGGGTTGCGTCCCATTCAAACGCCGCAGGTGACGTTTCTGCTCTCGACGCATAATCGCCGCGCCGCGGTGCTCCAGACGCTATCCCAATTGCAGTCTCTTCAAAGCTCGCTGGATTTTCTCGCCGAAACGATTGTCGTCGACAATGCCAGCGCCGACGGGACCTCGGGCGCCATCGCCGCGGGGTTCCCATTTGTGCGTCTGCTCCGACAGACCAAAAATCGCGGGGCGTGCTCGAAAAATCTCGGGCTCGCCCAGGCCGCCGGCCAGTACATCGTCTTCCTCGACGACGATTCGTATCCCGATGCCGATTCGATTCGCCGAATGCTAAAACATTTTGACCGCGATCCCCGGCTCGGAGCGGCGGTGTTCGACGTGGTCCTGCCGGATGGATCGCACGAAAGCAGCGCGTTTCCCAGCGTTTTCATCGGTTGCGGGACGGGATTTCGGCGCCAAGCGCTGGCCGAAGCCGGCGGCCTGCCGGACGATTTCTTCATGCAGGCGGAGGAATACGATCTCTCGCTGCGTTTGCTGAGCGCCGGCTGGCGGATCGAGCGCTTCGCGGACCTTTGCGTTCATCATCTCAAGACGCCGGGTGCCCGCCAGCCCACACGCACCACCCGCCTCGACGTGCGCAACAACCTGCTGGTCATTGCCCGCCGATTCCCCTGGCAATGGGTCCGGCCCTATGCCATCGACTGGATGCGCCGCTACCGCTGGATCGCCCAAACCAAGGGCTGGCGGCATCGCCTGGCGTTCTGGCGCGGATTGTTTTGGGGCTTGATGAAATCCCTGATTCCAAGGCGTCGCCGGAGCGTCTCCGCCGAAGCGTTCGAGCAATTCGCGATGATCCAGGATATTCGCTCGCGCCTGGCCCGTGCGGTGGCCGAGCACAACATCCGCTCGATCCTGCTGATCGACGTCGGCAAAAATATATTTCCATTTTGGCTGGCCGCCCGCGAGCTTGGATTGGAAATGGTCGCCGTGGCCGACGCGAGACTTGCCCGTCCCGGCCGGCATTACCGCGGTATTCCGGTGGTCGCCGACGACATCGCCCGCCGCCTCGCCTTCGACGCCGCCATCATCACCAACATCTCCCCGGTCCACGGCCCGAAACGCGCCGCGGAGTGGCGATCCATGGAGAGCCGCCCGGTTCTCGACCTGTTTGAATCCCCCCAAGCGCCCGAGTTATCCGTCGCCGCGTGATGCACTTCGGCATGTTGATCCTCCCCGGCTGATGAATACGATTCCAGCCGCGCTTCAAGTTCATCCCGACGGATTTGATCCTCTGTGGAGATGGCGTCAGCCGCGAATAAGTTCCGGCCACTGCGACATCTGCCTGTATCACGCCAGCAGGGAAGCTGGAACGAAATCTGGAAGCGTTGCGCCGACCGATTCGAGCAGGAGTTTGCCGACATCCCCTGCCCAGAGATGAGACGTTTGGCCCCCATCGCGCAAGTCAAGCGCCGCGCCGACGCGCTGGAAGTCATGCAATCACCGTATTGGGATCAAGATGGCGACCGCGTCTGATTTGGGTTGTCAGTTCGCGTCACCTTCAACTCCGCCCACCTGCTACGCCGGCAAGCCACTCAAACCACTGACGGGCGCGCGCCGCCCAGGAATAGTTCTCGATGGCATAACGTCTCTGGGAACTCAGCCGCTCGAGGGTGGCTTCACGGTTGGAATTCGCTTGAGTGATGACGCGGACGACGAGGGCCGCATAATCCCTGATCAGAACATAGCGGTCGGCGTTCAGGTCGAGGAGAAAGCCAAAGCCGGCGGTGGTTTCCTCCAGAGCGCCGATTTTAGTGGTGATGACCAAGGTGTTGGAAGCCATCGCTTCCATGACCGCGATGCAGGAGGTTTCCGGGAAAATGCTCGGATAGGCGAGGACATCGACGTTCGCCATGGCGCGGGCGAGTTGGGTTTGGGCAAGAGGAACGCTGTATTCGGTTCCGGGCAAAGCCCGGCACAGTTCATATAGTGGAGCGAAGATACCCTCTGCCTCTGTTCGATGAAGCGCCATGCTCGAATAGACACGGAGGCGCGCGTCCGGGACGGCTTTTCGAATCGACGGAAAGGCGGTCAAAAGTATGTCCAGCCCCCGGAACGGCGTACTCGTATAGGCCAGGACCGGTCCCTGCTTACGTGTGAACCATAAGTTTGCCTCAGGTGAATCCAGAAATGCCGGAGAGATGGCATTGCGCATGACGCGAATCTGTCGGCGCTCGATGCCGAACGCCCGGATCTAGTCCTCCGCCTGCCAATTGGAGACCATCGCGTATCCGTTCCACGCTTTTCGTTCGTCAGGCTGCGCCAGACCAGTGACGCCGAGACCGTTGCTAATCTGATGACACCAAAGAACGATTGGCACGTTCACCGCCAGATTGCGGCGCAAGCCGTTGCCGCAAGCGCTGGCGACCACCACTACCACATCGAAGCGGTTGAGGAATTCGCCGCTCAAATCGTTCAGGCTC
>Ga0116134_1000634_pt1 | contig 17997 bp, 16 predicted proteins | sample June2015DPH_19_5_FD_89737 | JGI IMG/M metagenome (GOLD analysis project Ga0116134, IMG submission 89737) | Peatland microbial communities from SPRUCE experiment site at the Marcell Experimental Forest, Minnesota, USA - June2015DPH_19_40 | ecosystem: Environmental > Terrestrial > Soil > Wetlands... | reverse complement strand
GAAACACAACACGACACAGACGTTCCGCGAAAACATGCTTTTCACTCATCAGGGCATCAGTGGCCCCGCGATTCTCCAGATCTCCTCTTACTGGGACGGCCAGGACACGATTCATCTCGACCTCGCGCCCGACCGCGATCTCACCGCTGAGTTGCGTCGGCGTGGCCATCGCGACCAGTCGAGCTGGAAGGCGCTGCTCAGGGAAGTCCTGCCTCGCCGCTTCGCGGATCGCTGGCTCGAAATTTATCCGTTCGCCGGCAACTCCGATCGCGCCTTCGCCGACGCCGAACAGCAACTGCATGCGTGGGAAGTGAAGCCGGAAGGTACGGAGGGTTACGGAAAAGCCGAAGTCACCGCGGGCGGCGTTGATACCAACGAACTGTCTGCCAAGACCATGGAATCAAAGAAGGTGCCCGGCCTTTTTTTCATTGGGGAAGTCGTGGACGTTACCGGACAACTCGGCGGCTTCAACTTCCAGTGGGCCTGGGCGTCGGGATTTTGCGCCGGACAGGCGATGTGAGGACAGGCGATGTAGGGATGCCCCGCGAAACGATGCGAACGCGCGATGCCGTTACTGAATCTCCGCGCCTTCCTGCATGAACGGCATGCGGGAGAGAATTTCGGCGGCCTGTTCCAGTTGCTTGAGATCTTCGGGGGTGAAGTCCGCGCCCGCGACCGAAACATCCAGGCCCTTGCGCGAAACCTGTACCACTCCCATCACTTTTCCTCCGGAGGGCGCCACGGGAACCGACATGATTTTCTGAATCGGCATTTGGTCCTGGCTTCGATCTTCTACCTCGGCTCCCAGCTTCACCGCTTCAAACAGGCTGACATGCTTGACGCGCATGAACGCATTCGATAGTAGCGGAGTGCGAGTCGCGGCCGTTCGCGCTGCAACCGCCGATCCGCTAAGCGGCAGCACGCCCGCGGATCGCAGCTCCGGCGGATAGATAAATCGCAGACTGCCCTTCTCTAACCTGAGCAGTGCCACTTCGCTGCGCCGTACATGCAGAATCTGAGCCAGCTTGAGGCAAACTCTATCCGAACTCGGAGATTCCGCAAGCATGCTCTCCAAGTCACTGAGGCTGGCCTTGGCGGCTTTGGTCGCGACACCGTGATTGCCTATCGATGACATAGTCGTAGCCACAGTCCTTACCCGTTTATCCTGCGGGCACCAGCGACTTTTCCACAAGTTACCAGAGTACTTTTTGCTGCCTTCCCGCAACGCGAGCTTGTCCACGTCCCAAGGAGTGACTTTTTTTATACGGAGTAGCGAATTTTTCGATGCCTTGCGGCACACTTCCACAGGTGTTCGCGCTATATTTGGATATATCATTGATCGTAGATAGTCGGATAGCGACTGTGGGGTGAAGCGTATGTCGCTGATTCATTACGCAAGACCATTCCTGGAGTTGGGTATCTGTAAGGAGTACTGCATGGCTCGCAAGACAACTGGAAACACGACCACCAATCGCAGCAAGAAAACCGTAGCCTCCGTTCAGCCTGCCACGGTGCAGGTTGTGTCCGAAGTTCCCGGAAACGGGAGGCCGGTCAGCCTCGCTCCTTCCAATTTGGAAGAAGAGATTCGGCGCCGCGCCTACGAACTCTACTTGCAGCGCAGCGCCAGTGCGGGCAACGGCAATGGCGACGAGAACCAGGATTGGCTGATTGCGGAGCGCGAGATTCTTTCGCGCCACGACAGATTGGCACACCACACGACGGCGTAGATCCCGTCAGGTGCGAGCTTGAATTCCGGGCGAGCGCGGAACATCGCCCGCTGAAGTTTTGCCTGCTGGAGAATTACAGTTACTGCTGCACGGCCTGAACCAGCGCCGGTCTCACCTGTTCGCGCTGAATTTCTGAGGCGTCCCACGCGCCACCCAGAGCCTTTACCAGATAGACGGAAGTGACCATTTGCTGACCAAGCAACTGCGTTGCCAGGCGTTCGTTGCTCAGGAGCGTGGATTGCGCGGTAATCACATCGAGGTAGGTGGTGACGCCGCCGACATAACGGCTATTGGCGATGTCGAGCGCGCGGCGTGAGTCGGCGACCGCCGCCTGCTGCGTTTTCGCCGCCTGGTTAAGCAACGCGAGACCGGAGAGACCGTCCTCCACCTGCTGAAATGCCTCCAGCACCGATTCGCGATAGTTAGCGACGGATTCGTCGTAGGCTGCGCGGCTGGCTGCCAGGTTGGCGCGATTGCGTCCGCCGTTAAAAATCGGCTGCAGCAGATTACCACCCAGTGACCAAAGAGCGCTGGGAGCGCTTATCAGTGTGGCGATGTCGCGGCTTTCATATCCGCCACCCCCGGCCAGCGTGATATGCGGATAAAACGCAGTCATCGCTAAACCGACTTGCGCATTTTCGAATGCCATCTGGCGCTCGCTGGTGGCTACGTCAGGCCGGCGCTCCAGAATCTCCGATGGAAGTCCGGTGGGAATCGCTGGTGGCGTGGCATTGAACGGCGCCTCGGCCAGATTGAAAGCCGAGGCGGATTTCCCCGTCAGCACGGCAATGGCATGTTCGTATTGCGCCCGCTGCTGCAGCACCAATTGAAGCTGGGTTGCCGTCGAATCGAGCAACGCCGCCTGCTGTGCAACTTCCAGCCCATTCGCGACCCCGCCTTCGTGACGATGGTTGACCAGGTCCAATCCTCTTTGCTGAATTTCGACTGATTGCCGCACCACTCCGGCTTCACGGTCGAGTTCGCGCAGGTTGAAATAGTCTGCGGCGAGTTCGGCGGTTAACACCAGGCGCACATTTTCCAGGTCGGCCGCGCTTCCCTGCAGCGAAGCGTTGGCCGCTTCGAGATTGCGGCGCACACGTCCGAACAAATCAAGCTCGTAGCTGACGGAAAACGGGACGACAAAATCACTCTGGGTAAAGGGCGGCAATTCGCCGCCCGAAAATGGACGGTTGCTGGAAAGTTCCTGGCGCTGCCCGCTGGGATTGACGCTGACCGTGGGAAAGTATGCCGAAGATGCAATCCGCGCCTGCGATCGCGCTTGCGATAGGCGGTCCCGCGCCGCCGTCAGCGACTGGTTTGCCTGAAGCAGTTCCTGCTGCAGCCGGTCGAGTTCCGCATCATGAAATATCTGCCACCACGCGCCCTTGGGAATTGCGTCCTTCGGAGCCGCCGCCTGCCACGGCCCTTCGCCTTTCCACGTGTCGGGAACCTGCGCGGCGGGACGCTTATATCCCGGTCCGACGGTGCACGCCAAGCCCGCAAGTAATGCCACGGCCAGCAATGCCCAACACCCAACACGGAGACACGGTGGCACGGAGGAAGGCTTTTTCCTAGGTTCATCGTCGACCCGTAGTTGGTTTATAAGGGACGAAATCATGAACTTGCTTTTCTCCGTGACGGAGCCTGCCCTGAGCGTCGTCGAAGGGTGCCTCTGTGTTGAGGTTCTGATCTATGCAATCGCTTCACGAGTGAGTATCTCCCGTGCTCGGCTTCGCGACGTGCAGTTGCTGCCCTTCCTCGAGTGAGTCGGACGGATTGATGATGATCTGATCGCTGACGTCGAGCCCGCCAAGAATCTCGAGCGTAGCTCCGAAATCGCGCCCAATGCTGATCGGGCGCAAATGCACCTTGCCGTCCTTGTCGACGACCGCAACCTGCGCCCCCTCGGCGCGGAACAGCATGGCGTTTACCGGAATCGTAATCCGCGGAACGGATGTCCCGGTCGCAAAATGCACCTGGCCGAAAGAACCGGGCAGCAGCTTGCCATCTTTGTTCGGAACATCCACTTCCGTGTTCAGGGTGCGCGTGGCGGGATCGATCGCGTCGGCGGTGCGAGCTACTGTTCCCAGGAATTTCTGGCCGGGAAATTCCTGCAGCGTAACGCTCGCCTTCATTCCCGCTTTTATGTTCGGCGCATACGCCTGCGGAACACTCACGTAAACCCGGAGCGGATCGACGCGTGCGATATCGAACAGCTCTCTGCCAGTCGCTTGCGCTCCGGAATTGATGAGCGCGCCCGGATCAACATTGCGCCGGGTAAGCACGCCGGAAAATGGAGCGTACACGTTCTTGAAAGATTCGAGATCTTGGAGGCGGCGAAGGTTCGCATCCGCCGCGGCAAGGTTGGCTAGCGCCTGCTGGTAGCCGCTGGCTTGCTGGTCAGCCTCCTGCTGCGAAACCGAGTCGGTCGTGCGCAGATTCGCCCAGCGGTCGGCGGAGATTTTCGCCAACTCCAGCGCCGCTTTGATCTGCTCGCGGCTGGCTCTGGCCTGGGACAGTTCCTGATCGACTTCCGGAGTGTCAATCGACGCCAGCAGTTCGCCCTTTTCAACCTTGCTTCCCATGTCCTTGTACCAGCGCAAGAGGTAGCCGTTGGTTCGGGCAAAAATCGGGGACTCTATAAAGGCCTGCAAATTTCCGGGCAACACCAGTTCGTCGTTTCCAGGCGCGGCTTGCGGTTGCACTACGGCGACGGTCGGAACTGAGACGGCTTCGGTTTCTTTCGCCAGCGCGTCGGTTTCGGTCTTCTTATTCACAAAAGTGACTGCACCGGCGGTAATCAGGACGAGCAGCGCAGCGCCAATCAGAATCTTTCCCCGGCCTGCCGGAGCCGGACCCAGATTGGAAGGCTGATAGTTATCTGGACGCACGGCCTCCGTCTCGTTCTGCTCGGGCGCTATGGTTGGCGGTTGAACTGGCATAATTGCGCTCTCCAAGAAATTCTCTGCTTCTCTTCTTATCTATTCTCTTCTTACCTAGTTACTGCAGTTTACTTCTGCTCCGGCTGCTGCTGTGCCTCGCGGCGGCCATGAATCATGGTAAACACGCTCGGCACGAAAAATAATGTCGCTACGGTTGCGAAGAGCAGGCCGCCGATCACGGCGCGGCCCAGCGGCGCATTCTGCTCGCCGCCTTCTCCGAATCCCAGCGCCATCGGCACCATGCCGATAATCATGGCAAGGGCCGTCATAATCACGGGACGTATGCGGGTGTGGCCCGCTTCGAGAGCTGCTTGCCGCGCGGGCGCTCCCGCGTTCATGCGGTCGCGGGAAAACGAAACCAGCAGAATCGAATTCGCCGTCGCCACCCCCATGCACATCACCGCACCCGTCAGCGACGGAACACTGAGCGTGGTGCGCGTAATCAGCAGGAACCAGCAGATGCCCGCCAGCGCCCCCGGCAACGCAGTAATAATGATAAAGGGATCGAGCCACGACTGAAAGTTAACTACGATCAGCAAGTAGACGAGTACGATCGCCCCGATCAGGCCAACGCCCAAGCCGAAGAACGAGGACTGCATGGTCTCAATCTGCCCGCGAACCACGATTTGCGTTCCGCGCGGCAGATAATACGGGTCCTGAAATGGTTTGAGCGCCTTCATGATGTCCGACGCCACCCCGCCGAGATCGCGTCCCTGCGTGCTGGCATACACATCGATGACCGGCTGCACGTTGTAATGGTTGACCACGGCCGGACGCGCCACCGGAGTGAGTTGAACCAGGTTACCGAGCACCTGTGGAGCCGTCTGCGCACTCATGCCCGTCACCGGCGTGTTCATCAAGTCCTGCACCGATGTCATGTGATACTGTGGCGTCTGGATGGCGATGTTATAACTCACTCCGTTCTTTGGATTCAGCCAGAAATTGGGAGCCGTCTGGAAGCTTCCACTCAAGCTGATCAGCACGCTCTGGGCTACTTCCTCGGCATTCAGTCCGACTTGATTGATACGCGTGCGGTCCATGTCGAGATAGAGAGTGGGCAAACCCATCATCTGTTGCACGTGTACATCGGCGGCGCCGGGAATCTGGCGCAGCCGATTCGCGATTTTCTGCGCGATGTCGTAATTCCCGCGCATATCGGCGCCGATGACCTGAATGTCGACCGGCGCGGGCAATCCAAAATTAAGAATCTGCGACACGATGTCGGCGGGCTGGAAGAAGAACTCCACGCCCGGAAAACGCGATGGCAGTTCGCGGCGCAACCGGCGCACGTACTGCGACGTTGGATGATGGTGTTCCGGGTTCAACGAAATCAGAATCTCCGCATCGCTCGTCCCAATCACTCCCGAACTGGCGTAGGAGAGATTGATGCCGGAGTAGGGGACGCCGATATTGTCCATCATCGTCTGCAGTTCTTCCTTCGGAATCTCGCTGCGCAGCACCCGCTCCACGTCATCGCACAACCGCGCGGTCTCTTCCACCCGCAGACCGGGCCGGGCACGGAAGTGCAGACGGATCAGGCCGGCATCGACCTGCGGAAAGAAGTCCCGCCCCAGAAAGAACACCAGGCCGAGCGACAAGAAACAGAAAGCCGAAAAGCCGAGGCAGAATAATTTCCTGTGTTCGAGCGTGGTTTCCAGCAGTTGCCGGTAGCCGCCGCGGAATCTTTCAAACCAGCGCTCGAATCCGCGCTGCGATTTTCCCAGGAAGCTTTTCGGCTCGGCGACGCGGTGCTCATGTCCGCGCATGATAAACATCACCATCGTCGGGATCAGGGTCCGCGAGAGCAGATACGACGCCAGCATGGCAAAGCTCACCGCTTCCGCCAGCGGAACGAAAAGAAACTTGGCGACTCCGGCCAGAAAGAACATCGGCACAAACACGATGCAGATACTCAGCGTCGATACGAACGCGGGCACCGCGACTTGTTGCGCGCCGTCGAGGATGGCCTTCTTCATCTCCTTGCCCATGGCCAGATTGCGCTCGATGTTTTCGATCTCCACCGTCGCATCATCCACCAGGATTCCGACCGCGAGCGCCAGCCCTCCCAGGGTCATGATGTTGATGGTCTCGCCGAGCGCGCTCAGCAGAATCACGGAAACGAAAATGGATAACGGAATCGAGACCGCGATGATCAAAGTCGGACGCCAATCACCCAGGAAGATCAGGATCATGACGGCGGTAAGGCAGGCGGCGGTTAGGCCCTCATGCAAAACTCCCTGAATCGATGCGCGCACGAACAACGACTGGTCGAACAGAGCCTTGATATTAAGTTCGCGCGGCAGTGACTGTGCCGCCAGCGGTACCATCGCCTTTATGCCATCGACGACAGCCAGGGTAGAAGAGCCGCCCAGCTTGTAGATTGACATCAGCACGCCGCGCACGCCGTCCTGCCGCACGATGTTGGTTTGCACCGCAAATCCGTCACGCACGTGCGCCACATCGCGCAGGTAAAGTGTGGATGAGGTCGAGCTCTTCACCGGCAGATCGTTGAGTTGGGCGATGGTCGCGGGCGTGCCGTTCATCTCCACGTAGTACTCGGTCGCCCCGATCTTGGTCGTGCCCGCCGGCAGAATCAAGTTCTGCGCCGACACCGCGTTGACGATATCGATGGGCGCCAAACCATAGGCTTGGAGCTTGGCGGAATCAAGGTCCACCTGCACCTGGCGCGGCTTGCCACCGTAAGGGTACGGAGTTGCCGCCCCTTGGACCGTGGTCAGCTGCGTACGCAGAAAATTCTGCCCCAGATCGAACACCTGCTGTTCCGGAAGCGTCTTGCTGCTCAAGCCCAGTTGCACAACCGGCGTCGTCGATGCTGAGTAAGTAATGACCAGCGGCGGAGTCGTGCCCGGAGGCAGTCCGCGCAGCACGGTCTGGCACATCGCCGTCACTTGCGTCACCGCCATCGAAAGGTTGACACCAGGCCGGAAGAAGATCTTAATCACGGCTTTTCCGTTCAGCGACTGTGACTCCTGGTGTTCGATGTCGTTGACCGTGACCGTCAATCCGCGCTCGGAGTTGGTCACGATCCGGTCCGCCATCTCCTGCGGCGACATGCCGTCATAGTTCCATACCACGCTGACCACGGGAATGTTGATTTCGGGGAAAATGTCAACCGGGGTGCGCAGAATGGTGAGCGGGGTAAGGATAATGATGAGCAGTGCCATCACCACGAACGTATAAGGACGGCGAAGCGCTAATGCAACTATCCACATAAGACTGGCGAAACTGATGCTGCCGAAAACGTGTAACGCTAAAACTCGATATTAGCGGAAACCGGATACCGCCGAAACCGCAGCCCCACACTGGCCGGGGTTATTCTCAAAGAGATTCAAAACAGTACGTTTCGGATTTAAATTATAATAGACTTTCGCCATGGCTCAAAATCATATCCGGCGCGCCGATGCTCGAAACACCAGGGTTCGAAACGCCGGGGTTGGTAACGACGGCGCCCGCAACGGAAATGGAACCGACGGGAAACGCCCGCCCGGCCGCCCACGCAGTGAGGAATCGCGTCGGTCGATACTCCGCAGCACCCTGAAATTGCTGAAACAGGATGGTGGGTTCCCGGAATTAAGCATTGAAGCCATTGCCGCCGACGCCAATGTTGGCAAGACAACTGTCTACCGTTGGTGGCCGACCAAGGCCGCGCTGGTCGCCGACGCTTTCTTCGCCAGCGCCGAGGAGGAACTTCAGTTCCCGAATACCGGCTCCGTTCAAACTGACATGAGCCTGCAGATGAGGCGCGTGATTCGTATCTTCCGATCCCAGCGCGGAAAGGTGGTAGCAGCGTTGCTGGCCGGCGGTCAATCCGACCCGGAGCTGCTGGAAGCTTTTCGGGAGAGATTCTTGTGGCCGAAACGCAGACAGGCCTATCAAACGCTGCAGCGCGGCATCGATCGCGGCGAACTGCCGGTTGGCAGCGACCTCGACCTCATCCTCGATTCACTCTACGGCCCCATCTACATGCGGTTTCTCATCCGCCACGACAAACTCGACGAAAGCTTCGCCGACGAGATTTGCGGGCTGGTGCTGCAGGGGTTGAAGTTCCGGCACTAGCGATCAAACTTGGGCGCGCTGGAGCCTATAGCTAAGGTATGCTCCATCCATAAGTGCGCCTCACCCAACATAGGCGCTAGCTTAAGGCAGGATTCCTTCCGCGCGGCTCGGATGGTTTGTGCGAACGTGCAGACTACTGCCGAAGTGGATATCAATCTCTGTGAGCAGGAATCGGAGGGGGCCAGCCATGAGCGCGCCAATGAGTCGTTGGATGCGGCGTGTCGTGAAAGGACTTTTGCTGGGGCTTCTTCTCGCAGCCGCTCTGGGCTACACCTATGAACAGGTTGGCCGGCGGCAAGACAGCCAGCATCGCTTCCGAATTGGGCGCGCGGTCGATGTTGGCGGCCACAGCTTAAACATAGATTGCTCGGGCTCCGGCGGCCCAGCCGTGATCCTGGAATCGGGGGGTGGAGGTTACGGGGGTTATGGCTGGCGGTTAGTCCAGTCGGAGGTCGCAAAGTTCACCACCGCTTGCTGGTATGACCGTGCCGGGGAGGGATGGAGCGACCCCGCGCCGACAGCACGCAGCAGCAAAACCATAGTCCGCGATTTGCATGAATTGCTGCAGCGCGCTCCAGTGGCGGGTCCGTATGTACTGGTTGGGCACTCAATCGGAGGAGAGTACGTCCGTGCATTTACAGCCAAGTTCCCGTCCGAAGTGGCAGGTGTGGTGCTCGTCGACTCGACCCATCCCGACCAACGCGAGCCACCGATCATGCTTTCCCCGATCAGCCGCGTCCCTACGTTCGCTCGCCAGCTTCTGTGCTCAGCGCTGCCGCTCATGGGAAGATTCGGGGTGATACGGCTGCTAATGCGCAATGCGCCTGTCTATGTACCGACGCAGTTCAGTTCTGAACAAAGCGCGGCAGCCCTAGCTATGCGCAATCAGCGAGTCAAAGCATTTGAGACGGAGGCTGCTCAAGGATGTACGGCAACAGAAGGCGGAACGATTAAGCCTGACAAGGGCAGCGGCGATCCGGAGGTCGATCAGGCGGCAAGGAGCGCCGGGACCTTAGGCGATCGCCCATTGGTCGTGCTCACAGCCGGACAATATTGGAAGCCAGACGATCCCATAGCCGCCCAAGAAGTCGCGGAGTTTCACGAAACCTGGGTACATCAGTTGCAGCCCGAACTCGCTCGCCTGTCTGCCAATGGGAAACAGATCATCGTTGAGAGCAGCGGTCATGGCATTCCGGAGGAGGCGCCAGGGGCGGTTGTAACCGCGGTCTGCGAGGTTGTCATGGAGGAACGGAAACGACAGAATCAATAGCCGCGCCCCGGATTGGCCAACCGCTTCACTTTGTCAAGTGCTCAAGCGGTAATCCGCCAACTGGGGACTGCCAAACTCCGACATCACTTGCCGAACCTCGGTCCAACCTGAAGTCCAAAAATTAGTGATTGCGGCATCCTGACACCTAACCCGTTTGCCTGCTAAAACTTACCGTTCAACCGCGAAATCCTCCCAATGCCTGATCGGGCTTGCGCGAACCAACCGCTGCGGTTAGAATTAAAATGCGACCGAAAGAGTCGGCTTTCTATCCGACTATATAGGTCGGCATTCGCCGAATGCTCAAACTGACCAAAAAAGCGGACTACGGCCTCATGGCCATGAAACATCTGGCTGAGCACGCCGACCAGGGCGCATGCAGCGCTAAGGATGTCGCTGAGGCCTACGGCATCCCGCAGGAAGCGCTGGCGAAGATCCTGCAACGGCTGGCGAAGGTCGGTTTGATACGGTCCCAGCATGGCATGAACGGCGGTTACACGCTGACTCGGGACCCGAAGATGATTTCCGCATTCGAAGTCATCAAGGCCATTGACGGGCCGCTGTTCATCACGTCGTGCGTGACGGTTCGGGGCGAATGCGGCCAGAGCGATCGCTGCACCATTCGCGAGCCGCTGCGCAAGGTGAATGAAAGCATCGAGCAGGTGCTGAAGAACATCAAGATTTCGCAGATGAAAGAAGAGTTGGAAGTCATTCAGGTGCAGGTGCAAAAGCCGGAGACCAAGAAGCCAGTGGAGTTGGTGACGATTTCGAATCACTTTTAAGTTTAAGGAGAAAGGCAATCATGAGTACGGACGTGAAGACGGCGACCCCAACCAGCAAGAATATCGACATCGGACAGCGCACGACTCCCAACGGGATCAAGCTGCCGATTTACATGGATAATCACGCGACCACGCCCATGGATCCTCGGGTGCTCGAAGAAATGCTGCCCTATTTCATGGAGAAGTTCGGCAACGCGGCCAGCCGCAATCACCCGTTTGGATGGGTAGCGGAAGAGGCGGTCGAGTTGTCGCGCGAGCGTATTGCCAAGCTGATCGGCGCGACCTCGAAAGAGATCATCTTTACCTCGGGCGCCACCGAAAGCGACAACCTCGCCATTAAAGGTGTTGCCGAGATGTACCGCGAGAAGGGCAACCACATCATCACCGCGGTCACCGAACACAAGGCGGTGCTCGACACCTGCAAGCACCTGGAGAAGTTCGGCTTCCGCGTGACCTATCTGCCGGTGCAGAAAGACGGCCTGGTTGACCTCGATGACCTGAAGCGCGCCATTGACGACAAGACGATTCTGGTCACGATCATGGCGGCCAACAATGAGATCGGAGTGCTGCAACCGATCGCCGAAATCGGCAAGATGTGCCGCGAGCGCGGAGTGATCTTCCACACCGACGCGGTGCAGGCGATCGGCAAAGTGCCAATCGACGTGAACAAGATGAGCATCGATGTCGCGTCCATCACCGGCCACAAGCTCTACGGGCCGAAAGGCGCGGGCGCGCTCTATGTGCGCCGCAAGAATCCCCGGGTGCAAATCGTACCGCTGATTGACGGCGGCGGCCACGAGCGCGGCATGCGCTCGGGAACACTGAATGTTCCCGGCATCGCCGGCCTCGGCAAGGCGTGCGCCCTGGCGCAGGAAGAGATGCCGCAGGAATCCTGCAAAATGGCGGGCCTGCGAAACCGGCTGCGAGACAGCATCATGAGCCGGCTGGATGAGGTCTATATCAATGGCTCCATGGAGCATCGCCTGCCGGGCAATCTGAATATCAGTTTTGCCTACGTGGAGGGCGAGTCGCTGCTGATGGGCATCAACGATATCGCGGTTTCGAGCGGATCGGCGTGCACCTCGGCGACGCTTGAGCCATCCTATGTATTAAAGGCTCTCGGCACGGGCGACGATCTGGCGCACAGCTCGATCCGCTTCGGCATCGGACGCTTCAATACCGAGGCCGAGGTCGATTACGTAGCCGACCGCGTGGTTGAGACCGTATTGCGTCTGCGCGAACTGTCGCCACTCTACGAAATGGCGAAAGAGGGCGTGGACTTGAAGAGTGTGAAGTGGGCTGCGGAAGCGCACTAGAAGCAAGGTTTCAAAGTTCCAGGGTTTCAAGGTTTCAAGGTGCCTTGATCCAGCCTGGAAGTCTGACGACCTCGTGGGGACAGTCGTTGAAACCTTGAAACATTGAAACTTTGAAACCTGAAGGGGTGAAGGATGTCATACAGCGATAAAGTAATCGATCATTACAACAATCCACGCAACGTGGGCTCAATGGACAAGAAGGATGCCGATGTGGGCACCGGACTGGTCGGGGCGCCCGAGTGCGGCGACGTGATGAAGCTGCAGATCAAGGTGAATCCGCAGACCAACATCATCGAAGACGCCAAGTTCAAAACCTTCGGCTGCGGCTCGGCGATTGCGTCTTCATCCCTCGCGACCGAGTGGGTCAAGGGCAAAACAGTTGACCAGGCCCTCGAGATCAAAAACACCGAGATCGTGAAGGAACTGGCCTTGCCGCCGGTGAAAATTCACTGCTCGGTGCTGGCCGAGGATGCCATCCGAGCCGCGATTGGCGACTGGAAGAAGAAGCAGGACGCGGTAAAGCCCGCGGAAGTGCGGGTGGGGCAGTAACGTTGCTGTAGAGACGGGGCTTGCCCCGTCTCCGACGGCAGCGGCGGTGCCCGGTGCTAGGAAGATGCGGCAAGCCGCGTCTCTACGGAAATTGAAATTAATCATGGATCAACTAGTCAAAGATCAAGCACTCAAAGACGAAGTGGTTAAATCCGCGGCGCCTACAGCTCCGGCCAAGGGCATCCAGGTGACCGACAACGCACTCAAGAAGATTCGCTCCGCTATGGTGAAAGAAAACGTCTCGCCGGAGCAGGGTGGTCTTCGTTTGGGCGTGCAGGGCGGCGGGTGCTCGGGCCTGAGTTACAACGTACGGTTCGATACGCAACCGCGCGAGCGCGACCGTGTGTTTCAGTTTGGAGATGTGCGCGTTTTTGTCGACCCGAAGTCGTTCATCTATCTGCACGGGATGACTCTCGATTACCAGGAAACCCTGATGCAGCAGGGATTCGTGTTCGTGAATCCGAACTCGACCAAGTCCTGCGGCTGCGGCAGCTCTTTCTCGTAATAGAAGTGTGGCGAGGATGGTGAGGGCGGGCCGCGCGCTCGCCCTGAATTTTGTATGGCAAATTCAGAATCCAAATCGTCATTAATCATTCCCGGCCAAGCGCCCGGAGAGGCAACTCCAAGTTGCTGGTCGTGCGGCACCATGCGCGCGGTGCACTTCTGCAGTTCGTGCGGCAAAGTGCAGCCGCCGGTGCCGGTCGACTATTTCACCTTTTTTGGATTTCCGCGCAAGCTCAACCTGGACACGGCCGCGCTGGAAAAAGAGTTCTACGCGCTGAGCCGCAAGCTTCATCCTGACGTATTCGGGCAGGCTGACGACAGGGAACGTACCTGGAGCCTGGAACAGAGTTCGATGCTCAACGACGCCTACCGCACGCTGAAGGATCCGATCAAACGCACGCAGTACCTGCTGCGTCTCGAAGGTATCGAACTGGAAGAGCAATCGAAACAGGCGACGGAAAAGGCCCGCGCGACCGGAGAATTGAAGAAGCAGGTCGTGCCTCCCGATCTCTTGGAAGAAGTTTTCGAACTCAATATGCATCTGGAAGAATTGCGAGTTCAGAAAAGGCTGGGCGAGGACGACCCAGCGCTGCTCGAGGAAATCGGGAAGGCCAAGCTTTCGCTGGAAGAAAAATACGATGCGCTCTTCAACGAACTAAAGAGCGAGTGGAACAGCTGGGACAAATCCGTGGACAGCGCGCCCGAAGGCGAAGCAACCGAAGCCGGCCGGCGCAAGATCCTCGACCGGATGCTGGATGTGCTGAACCGCAGGAACTACGTCCGGAACCTGGTACGGGATGTGAACGAGGCAATGGAAAACTAGGTCAGAGGTCAAAGGTTGGATTGCAGAGGTGAAAACCTTCGCGGCTCGCACCTCGGCAATCTAACCTCTGACCTCTGCAATTCTCACAATGGCTTCTGACTACATCGTCGGCATCGATCTCGGCACCACGAACTCGCTCGTGGCCTACATGCAGGGAGACTCCCCGGTCGTCATCCCGGGAGAAGACGGGTTGAACCTTGTGCCCTCGGTGGTGGCCCTCGACTCGAATAACCAGGTCATAGTCGGCAACGCCGCGCGTAAGTATCTAATCGAAACGCCGGAGCGGGCGGTTTATTCGATCAAGCGTCTGATGGGGCGCGGCGTCGAAGATATACAGGAAGAACTGAAGCTGTTTCCGTTTCAGTTGGCGGAGGATCTTCACGACGGAGAGGTTCTGCGCATCAAGATCGGTGAGCGCACCTACACCCCACCGGAGATTTCGGCGCTGGTGTTGCGCCAGCTAAAGCGCAATGCCGAGCGTTTTTTCGGAGCGCCCGTTACCCAAGCGGTTATCACTGTTCCCGCATATTTCAATGACGCGCAGCGGCAGGCGACGAAAGATGCCGGCCGCATTGCCGGACTGAACGTTTTGCGTCTGGTGAACGAGCCGACGGCAGCCTCGCTCGCTTACGGTCTGGACAAAAAGAAGCACGGCATCGTGGTGGTTTACGATCTGGGCGGCGGCACGTTCGACATCTCGATTCTCAAGCTGCACGATGGCATCTTCGAGGTGATTTCGACCAATGGTGATACGCACCTCGGCGGCGACGACATCGATAATCTCCTGATCGCCATTGCGCTCGACGACATTCGCGGCGATCTCGGACTCGATCTCCGGCGAAGCGGCGAAACGGTGGCGCGCATTCGCAAAGCCGTAATTGAGGCCAAGATTGCACTGTCCTCGCAGCCCGCGGCGAAGCTCGATGTCGATTTGCCCGGCGGCAAGAAGTATCAACGCGAAATTTCGCTCGAAGTATTCGAGCAGATGATGCAACCGATCATTGACCGCACCGTCGGCCCGTGTAAGCAGGCACTCAAAGACGCAGGTCTTAAGCCTGAACAAATCGACGAGGTTGTGCTGGTCGGAGGTTCGACGCGCATTCCCAAGGTGCGGCGGTTGGTACAGGATCTGTTCGACCGAATCCCGCACACCGATTTAAATCCCGACGAAGTGGTTGCGCTCGGCGCGGCCGTGCAGGCAAACATTCTAGGCGGCGGGTCCGAAATTACGAAAGAAATGCTGTTGCTCGACGTAACCCCGCTGTCTCTCGGAATTGAAGTAGCGGGCGGCGTGACCGATAAGATCATCCTGCGCAACTCGACGGTGCCGGCTTCGGCAACGCAGTACTACACGACCCAGGTGGATGGCCAGACCAACGTGGCGATTCACGTGCTGCAAGGCGAACGCGAACTGGCGCGCGATTGCCGGTCGCTGGCGCGTTTCGATCTCAAGGGCGTTCCACCCATGGTCGCCGGCATGCCGCGCATTGAAGTGAAGTTTCTGATCGACGCCAACGGCATTCTGCGCGTCTCGGCGCGCGAGCAGCGCAGTGGAAAGGAAGCGGAAATTGACGTCCAGCCCAGTTACGGACTCACCGACGAACAGGTCGAGAACATGCTGCTCGAATCGTTCGACTACGCGGAAGAGGACTTCCGGCAGCGGCAGGTTATCGAAGCGCGACGCGAAGCCGACACGATCCTGACAGCGCTCGCGAAAGGAAAGAAGAATCCAGCATGGCAAGATCTCACGAACGAGGAACGCCGCAACGTCGAGACGCTGGAGAGATCTCTGACTGCGGTAAAAGATGGCGACGACTATCACGCGATCCGCGAAGCCATCGACGCGCTGAACCAGGCCACGATGCATTTGGCGGAATTAATGATGGATACTGCCGTCTCCACCGCGCTCAAGGGAAAAGCCATGGACGACACCGACCTGGAGGAAGGCCCACCGGTCGGCCATCCAGTGGCGAAGGCAGATTTTGAATGAGCAGCGACATTTTGGGCGATTATTGGGCCGATCTGATTGGCGTGGCTTTGGCGATAGTGCTCGTCAATGGCGCAATCAGCGGAAAGTTCTACACGCACCGGCGTGGAGGCGGCCGAAAGCTGATTGCCTTCGTGAAGTCATCCTCGGCCCGCGTGGTTTTTTTGCTCGTCGCCGCTGGGCTTGTTGTCTGGTTGGTCGTCGATCTCAGGCACAAGCTAGGCGCGCAATAATGCGTTATTAGGAGCGAAGATGTCGGAAAATGAGACGCAAGGCAGTGGAGCAGCTACGGTGGAATCGCCCAGTGAAAACATGGTCGAGGTTACCTTTCTTCCTGAAGGCAAGACAGTAACCTTCGAACACGGCAAGCTGCCCTACAAAGACCATGGCAAGGAAGAGTCGCTGCTGGATGTGGCGTTGAACTTCGGCATCAATCTCGATCACGCCTGCGGAGGAAACTGCGCCTGCACCACCTGCCACATCTGGGTGAAAGAAGGCGCGGACCTGATCTCGGAACTGGAAGATGACGAAGCCGACAAGCTCGACAGTGCCGCCGATCTTCAGTTAAACTCGCGCCTCGGGTGCCAGACCGTGATTAAGAAGCCGGGCAAACTGGTCGTGGAAATCCCGGCCTGGAACCGGAATTACGTTTCAGAAGAGCATTAAGAACAGATTTCAGCTGTCAGCTCTCAGCAAAACCGCACATCCGGGTTGGTTTGAGCGAACGACGTTAAGACGACTACAAGGAGCGCTGATTCATGCCAAAGCAACTTACCTGGAGCGATTCTGACGACATCGGAATTCTGCTTTCTGAAACCCATCCGAAACTCGACCCGCTGGCGATCCGTTTTACCGACCTGCACAGATATGTGATCGAGCTCCCCGGCTTCAAGGACGATCCCGCGAAGTCGAATGAAGCCAAGCTGGAAGCGATCCAGATGGCCTGGCACGCGGAAGTTCTCGACCGAACGCAGGGATAGTGCCATCGTCCAGCAGGCGGCCTGCCTACGTCGCACTCGTTACTGTCCATGAGTGCTATCCCATCTGATAACAACACTTAACTTCCGACGCCGACTTCCCGTTACTGATCTGGCTTCACTGCTCACTGCATTGATTCCCGATTGCTGACCACCCGGGATGCTGTGACTGGGGTAATAAAGATGTTGCTATCCTGCTCGGTTCCCATCTAAGACAACTCTATAATTCCGCTGTGACCAGACCATCCAAAGGCGCCCAGGTCTTTCCCGTTGTTTTTGGCCTGTTTTTTGTCGCCTTTGGGCTCGCTTGCGCATGCGGTTTTCTCTTCGGCGCTCCCAGCCAGATCCATGGGAACCGCTGGGTGGGGGTGCTCATCGGGGCGATCTTCGCTCTAATTGGCGGCGGGATCATTTACGCGGGAATCTATGGCAACCGCAAATTAAAAGAGCAAGCAGCAGCCGAGGTGTCCAATCCCCAGTCTCCATGGCTATGGCAGAAGGACTGGGCGGCGAGCCGAGCGGAAAGCAAGAGCCGCAACAACGCCTACGGCCTTTGGGCGTTGGCGATTTTTGTGAACGTGATTGTGCTCCCAATCGCGGTCTCGGTCGTGCCTCAACTCTTGCGGACCTTCGACCCCAAAGCATTCTTCCCGCTTGCGTTCTGCGTGGTTGGAGTCATTCTGGCGGGTGCGGCCATACGGGCCAGCATCCGGCGGAAGCGCTTTGGCCAAACCTATTTCGAGTTCGCCGCGCTGCCCTTTTCGCCCGGCCGCACGCTGAAGGGCACGATTCACTTGCGCTTCAACACCGATGCCAGACATGGCATCGACTTGAGTCTTTCCTGCGTGCGCCAAGTCATTACGGGCGGGGGAAAAAATCGTTCCACCCTGCAGAGCGTTCTCTGGCAAGCTGACAAGAACGTGCCGCAGGCATCGCTCGCACACGGACTCATGGGTGACGCCGTGATCCCGGTGGAATTCACCATCCCGAGCGACGCCTACGAGTCGAATCACGACGATCCGAACGATCAGGTGCTCTGGCTCTTG
>Ga0116134_1000629_pt1 | contig 18094 bp, 18 predicted proteins | sample June2015DPH_19_5_FD_89737 | JGI IMG/M metagenome (GOLD analysis project Ga0116134, IMG submission 89737) | Peatland microbial communities from SPRUCE experiment site at the Marcell Experimental Forest, Minnesota, USA - June2015DPH_19_40 | ecosystem: Environmental > Terrestrial > Soil > Wetlands... | reverse complement strand
CGACGGAAACGGGCCTGCCGTGGCCGTACGACCGCCCGGCGCCCGGCGCGAACGGCGCCGGCCAGCACCCCACGGCCCCGTTCGCCTCCGGCGGCCCGGGCTACACGCCCGGAAGCACCTACCGGCCGTACACGCAGGACGAGACGCCCTTCCCGCCACCCGGAGCGCCGTTGGCGCCCCCGGAGGCGCCGCTGCCCGCGGCGGAGCCGCCCTACTCGCAGGCGCAGCCTTCCTATTCCGAGATCGAGCCCGCCTTCCCGTCCGCCAGCACCCCGTACTCCCGTGCCGAAGCGGCCTATCCGACGGCGGAGCCGGCGGTCCCGCTCGCGGGATCGCATCGCGGTCAGGACGGGATCCAGGAGCAGCAGGACGACGAGACGTACAAGGGCCTGCCCAAGCGGGTACGGCAGGCCAGTCTGGCCCCGCAGCTACGGGACCGGACCACCCCCAGTGGCACGGCGTCGGCGGCGTCCGGGGACAACGTGGCCAACCGCTCGCCGGACGACATCCGCAACGCGCTGTCGGCGATGCAGCGCGGCTGGCAGCAGGGACGCGCGGACCAGGGCGGCTCGCCGGGGCAGGACGGCTCATCCGGCGCCAACCGGGCCCACACCGCTAACGGGAACCTCACCGGCAGCGGCGATGAGGGAACGGTGCCCGGAGAGGAACGGTTCGTGACCGATGAGGAGCGGTCGTCCGCGCCAGGCTCGGACGGCAACGGTAATGGCAACGGCTTCGGCGGTGGGTACAGCAGCGACGCCGGCTATGGGACAGCCGACCGCTACGGCGTCGGCAACGTCGGATACCCGGACTACTCGGCCGAACCGGGAGGCGAGACAGGGCACGAGACGGAGGCGAGCAGCAGCCACGACACACAGAGCTACAGCGGGGGGAACGATGACATCTGATCGTGACCGAAAGCCCGGGGGAACACGATGACACCTCATTACGTCAGTCACGGCGGCGAGCTGAACTGGCTGCTTGACGATCTGGTGAAGCGAGTCCCACAGGTCAGCAGGGCCGTCATGCTCACCCAGGACGGCCTCGCCATCGGCGCCTCGGCAGGCCTCAGCCGCGAGGACGCCGAGCACCTCGCGGCGCTCGCGTCCGGATTCCAGAGCATGGCCCGGGGGGCCGGGCAGCACTTCGGCGGCGGACTGGTCCGCCAGACCATCATCGAGATGGAATCGGCGTTCCTGTTCGTCAGCGCGGCCGGCCAGGGCACCTGCCTGGCCGTCCTCACCACCGGTGCGGCGGACGTGGGACTGGTCGCCTACGAGATGGCCGTCCTCGTCCGCCGCTCCAACGAGCATCTCGGCGTCGGGGCACGGCCCACGGGGTCCCCCCGGGTGGCATCCTCCGGGCAGCGCCCGCCCATGGCCGCCGGCAGCGGAATGGGAATGCCCGCTCCGGGCACGCCGCAGCCGATGCCGCGGCGCCCGGGCGCCGGCCCCCCGCACGTGCCGGGCGGCCGGACGGTACCGCCGACGATGAGCGGGACGGCGACGATGAGCGGGACGGCGACGCGCGGGGCGCCCATGGGCCTTCGGCCGGCGCCTCTCCCGCAGCTGACACCCCGGCCACGAGACGTGCCCTCCGCGGGCTCCGTGTACAGCCCTTATCCGATGCCGGCGGGTTACCCCGGGCCCGCTTCGTACCCGGAGTAGCGGTCTGATGCCGAGCCCCGAAGAACGATGGCTGGATTCTGAGGCCGGTCCGGTCGTGCGGCCCTACGCGCTGATCGGCGGCAGGACGCGGCATGCCGGCGCAAAGTTCGATCTGGTGGCGACGGTCAGGGCGACCCGCAAGGAGATCGTGGACCCGGCCACCCTGAGCCCCGAGCAGATGTGGGCCCTGAACCTGTCCCGGCGGCCGACCACCGTAGCCGACCTGGCATCCGAGCTGAACCTGCCCCTCGGTGTCGTCCGCATCCTGCTCGCTGACCTTCGCGACGCCGGGTTCATCATCATCCGGGCTCCGGAAACCGGGCAGACTCATCGCGACAGCCACATTTTGAGAGAGGTGCTCAATGGCCTACGGGCACTTTGAGTCGGCGCCCACCGCCGCACCAGGCCACACAGCGATCAAGATCCTGCTCGCCGGCGGGTTCGGCGTGGGTAAGACCACGATGGTGGGAGCGGTCAGCGAGATCAAGCCGCTGCGGACCGAGGAACCGCTGACCGACCGGGGCCTGCGGACCGACAACACGGCCGGGGTCGAGGGCAAGACCACGACCACCGTCGCCATGGACTTCGGCCGGATCAGCCTGCGCGAGGATCTGGTCCTGTACCTGTTCGGCACGCCCGGCCAGCAGCGGTTCTGGTTCATGTGGGACGAGCTCGCGGTCGGGGCGCTCGGCGCGGTCGTGCTGACCGACACGCGCCGCCTCGCGGACTGCTTTCCGGCGGTGGATTACTTCGAGCGGCGGCAGATCCCGTTCATCGTGGCGGTGAACTGCTTCGAGGGATCGGTCAGTCACGACCCCGACGACATCCGGGTCGCGCTCGACCTGGACCCGGGGCTCCCGGTCGTGCTCTGCGACGCGCGGAGCAAGGACTCGGCCAAGGAAGTGCTGATCTCGCTGGTGGAGTACGTGCTTATGACGGTCGAGGAAGCCCCCGGCCAGCCGGAAGCGGCGGCCCGCGGCTAGTCCTGCGGGGCCCCGGGGGCGGCCCGCCGCACGTGGACGCGTTCCGGGCAGATCCTCATCGCAGCAAGAATCCGGGCGGCGGAGCCGGTCATTCGCACGGCAGCACAGCCCAGACGGCCTTGCCATGGCCCTCGATGGGGCTCCACCCCCACACGCTGCTGAGCGCGTGCACAATCTGCAGCCCGCGGCCGCTCTCCTTGACCCAGTCGGGCTGCCGGGGGGCCGGGGCGTCGTCGCTGGCGTCGATGACGGCCAGCATGACCTCGCCCGCCCGGGGCAGCAGGCACAGCCGCAGCACCGCGCCGCCCGCAGATCCGGGCGGCCCGTCGCCGGCGTTCCCGGCCATCGGGGCCACGGCGCCGAGGTTCCCGGCGTCGGTGAGGTGACCGGCCCAGGACGACCGGGCGCGGGCGCGCGGAGAGCCGTTCGTGCCCCGCCCGCGCGGCGAGGGGCTGTGCCAGCTATAGGCCGCCGTGCGGCGCGTCCCGTGCTGGACCGCGTTGACGACGAGCTCACCGATAATCGTTTCCGCTTCGTCCGTGAGCTGGCCGAAACCCCAGGAAACGAGGACTTCCCGGGTGAAATGCCGGGCGGTACCCGCGGACTCAGGCTGCGCGGCCAGCACACACGAGGTAACGGCCGGGGTATCCCACCAGGCAGACGGCACGGGGAACAGACGGGGTGCAGTCAGCCCGGGCTCAGATCCGGCAGAGCCGCTCACAGCCAAGTTGTCACCCCTGGTCCCGGAGACAGCCCGCACCCCAGCACGTGCGGCGGTCCCTGCAATCGATCTCATCACAGGTACAGAAGCCTGCCGGGCGCACTGTATTTGCACCCGCCATCCCTATGCTGCCTGATACATTGTGCATGCGCAAGGCCAAATGCACGTTCATCCGAGTGTGCACGGTGGGATTCTATATGTACACGGCTCACGCATACGGGGGTTCGGGGGTAGTCACGAGCAACGGTGCCCGCCGGACCAAAAACAAGGCGGTTAAGCCCGACGGAGGGTGGCGTAGCCGGGTCACGCCGCGCGGGCGGTCCCGTCAGGTCCCCGGCCGGACGTTTCAGCCCCTCAGGCATGCTGTCGGCACTGGGGCCGAAATTCGGTGGTCTGAACGCGTCAGCAGGGGCCCACGTTTAGTTAGTGACCTCATTACGGGAGACACGTCATGGATGAGCCGTATAACGGGATGTCAGCTACGGCGCTAGGCCACCTTAGCTGGATAAAGAGCCGGCACAGCAATCCCAGCGGCAACTGTGTGGAGGTCGCATGCCTGCCGGGCGGTGAGATCGCGGTCCGCAACTCGCGTCACCCGGGGGGGCCCGTCCTCGTCTACACCCAGGCCGAGATCGCCGCCTTCCTGCAGGGCGCCAAGGAAGGCGAGTTCGACCGCGTCCTGTCGTAAGCGGCCGGCAAAGGGACTGGGCCAGCCCGTACCTGGGCGCAGGCCTGGCGTGACCGTAAGGACGGCTCCGGCGCACGGGCCTTTGCCCAGGTTCGGCCAGGAACCGGGCGCATGGGCAGTCCTGCCGATGGCCGGTGGGCAAACCATCTGCTTAACCCCCTGGTAAGAAAAAGCCACGTCAAATTATGAAATGCACTCTTTGCATTCTCAAGATCACGTGCCAGACTTGGCCACGCGCTGCTATACGACTACGACCGAGGGGTGGCGATGAACGCGTCTGAGGACGTCGCCTGGGAGGGCCCGGTCCGGAGTTTCGGTCGGCGCGCAAGTGGACCGACCGTTCAGCGGATCGTGCTGGGTGCACAACTAAGGCGGCTGCGTGAAGCCCGGGAAATCACCACCGAGCAGGCAGCCACGGCTATCCGCGGATCACATTCCAAGATCAGCCGGATGGAACACGGCCGCGTCGGGTTCAAGGACCGGGACGTCGGCGACCTGCTGACGCTGTACGGCGTGACCGACCCCGGCGAGCGGGCCAGCCTGCTGGCCCTGGCCCGGGAGGCCGGCAACCCCGGGTGGTGGCACGACTTCGGCGATCTCCTGCCGCACTGGTTCGAGCCGTACATCAGCCTCGAAGCCGCCGCCTCGGTCATCCGGAACTACGAAGTGCAGTTCGTGCCGGGCCTGCTGCAGTCACCGTCCTACGCCCGCGAGGTAATCCGTCTGGGATACGCCGCCATCGGCGAGGAAGAGCTGAAACGGCGGGTTGATCTCCGGCTGGGCCGTCAGCGGCTCCTGTCCAAGCCGGCCGCGCCGAGGTTCTGGGCGGCGCTCGACGAGGCGGTCCTGCGCCGGCCGATCGGCGGTCGCGAGGTCATGCGCGAGCAGGTCGAGCACCTCATCACGATGGCCGCGCATCCCGCCGTGACGCTGCAGATCGTCCCGTTCCGCGTCGGCGGTCACTCGGCGGCGGGCGGCCCGTTCTCGATCCTGCGCTTCGCCGAGCCGGAACTGTCCGACGTGGTCTACCTCGAGCAGCTGACCAGCGCGCTCTACATCGACAAGCCCACCGAGGTGGACCGGTACCTGGAGGTCATGGAGCGGCTCTGCGTGCAGGCCGAGACGGCCGAGGACACCATCAGGCAGCTGGAGAAGATCCACGACGAGCTGTATTAGCCCGGGGGGGCGACCCCCCGGAACCCCCCGCATGCGCTTCGCGCCCGCGCGGTGGTACTTCGCCGACACACCGGCCACTCACCGGGCCTGAAGGCCCGGTTCGCTGGGCCGGTAACGATCGCCTCGCCGTAGGTCCTGCTGTGGTTCCCTCCGATAGCACCGGCCGCTCACCCAGGCCTTCGGCCTGGGGTCGCTGGGCCGGTAACGAGAGCGCCTCGCCGTAGGTGCGCCTGGTTGCCGGCGACCGCACCGGCCGCTCACCCGGCCTGAAGGCCGGGTCGCGGCCGGTTATTCGCTGGGGCGGTTAGTTGGGGGCACCGGGGTAGCCTTCGGGGGTTTCGGGGACCAGCGTGGGCGTGGCGCGGGTGAGGGTCTGCCTCTTGAAGAAGGCAGGGGCTGTGGTCCGGCAATATATGAACGCGATCACCCCGGCGAGGGCCGACAGGAAGGCGATGACGAAGGTCCCGCCGATCCGCCAGTCCGGGTAGAACGGCATCTTCCACGAGGTGAAGCTGTTACCGCTGGCGACGTCCCAGTCGGCCCACAGGCTCCAGCCGCCGGCGAAGTACATGATCAGCCCGCCCAGCACCGGCAGAATGCCCTGCATCCACAGGTCGCGCATGCTGTGGGTGAGCGTCTTGCGGTAGTACCAGGCGCAGGTGAAACCGGTAAGCCCGTAGTAGAAGGCGATGTAGAGGCCAATCGCGGTCACCGCGTCCGCGATAACGTTCCCGCCCGACATGAAGTTCAGCGGGATGTACAGCACGATCGAGACCGCACCCATGGCGATCGTGGACACGGTGGGCGTCAGGTACTTCCCGTGCATCCGGGCGAAAGCGCGCGGCAGCGCCTTATACACGGCCATGGACAGCGTGGTCCGCGCGGTGGGCAGGATCGTCGTCTGGGTGGACGCGGCCGCCGAGCTGAGCACCATGAGGACCAGCAGCCGGGCCAGGAACACCCCGAAGCCGGAGCCGCCGAAGACCGCGGCGCCGAGGACGGACAGCACGTCGCCGATGTTGTTCGGGTTACCCAGGCCGATGCCCTTGGTGCCAATGCCGGCGAAGGCCTGCGCCGCGAAGATGACGAGCACGTACGTGACGAGCAGGAACAGCGTGGAGATGATCGCGGCCCGGCCCGGGGTCTTGTTCCGGTCGGCGGTCTCCTCGTTCACGGCGACAGCCGTGTCCCAGCCCCAGTAGATGAAGAGCATCAGGATCAGGCCGGTGACGAACGCCTGGAAGGCGCCGATCGAGAACGGGTTGAGCCAGGACCAGGTGGGGTGGATCGACACGGCCGGGTGATGACCGTTCCCCACCCGGATCAGGGCCACCACCGACAGCACCACCAGCATCACGACCTCGATGGCCAGCAGGAAGCGCTGCAGCCGGGCGGAGACCTCGATGCCCCGGTAGCAGATGTAGGTCATGGCGATGATCCACAGCACGCCGACGAGCAGCACCCAGCCGCTGGTCGGGTCCGAGCCGATGCCCTTGGCCCCGACGAGCAGGAACACGTACTGCCCTGCGACCTGCGCCAGGCTGGCCATGACCAGGATGTCGGCCGCGAGGATGCCCCAGCCGCCGGCCCAGCCGGTGCGCGGCCCGAACGCGCGGGCGGCCCAGGTGAACGTGGTGCCGCAGTCCGGGTCGGCCTTGTTCAGCTCGCTGTAGCCGATGGAAGTAAGGAACATCGGGACGAACGCCAGGACCGCCACGATAGGCGACTGCAGGCCGATGGCGACGACGATGAACCCGAGGGTGGCCGCCAGGCTATAAGCGGGGGCGGTCGACGCCACACCCATCACGATGCTGGATACGAGCCCGAGCGCGCCGGGTTTGAGGCCCTTTTCGATCTGCTCCTCAGTTGGCCCGAGTCTTTCCTCAGCCGCGGTCATCTCGTCACCCCCCTTTACCGTCGTTGCCTATTGACGACGGTTCTAGCATAGGAAAACGCCGACTACGAGGGTTTCAGTCGTAACATGTACATTTCGCTGCTGGATGCGCGGGGAAAATGGCTGTGTTCTACGACATCCGTAGCCGGAGGATGCCGCGCCGTTCGCACCGGGAGCGGAACGGATGCCGCAGTGCTGCTGCCACCGGCGGTTCCGTAGGATCACGGATGTGCGAGACGACAGCGAGATCAGCCGGGTGCTCGCCATCGCGGCGCACCCCGACGACCTGGACTTCGGCGCCGCGGGGACGATCGCGCTCTGGACGGGCCGGGGCATCGATGTCGTCTACTGCATTGTCACCGACGGCGACGCGGGCGGATTCGATGAGACGTTCCCGCGCGTGGAGATGGCACCGCTGCGCCGCGCGGAGCAGACCGCGGCCGCCAAGTGCGTGGGCGTGCACGACGTCCGGTTCCTCGGTTACCCGGACGGCCGGGTGGAGGCGGGCATCGGCCTGCGCCGCGACCTGGCCCGGGTGATCAGGCAGGTACGGCCGGACCGCGTGGTGTGCCCCAGTCCGGAGCGCAACTACGCGCGGGTGGGGGCCAGCCATCCCGACCACCGCGCGGTGGGATCGGCGGCCCTGGACGCCGTCTACCCGGACGCGCGCAACCCGTTTGCCTTCCCGGAACTGGCCGCCGACGAGGGGCTCGCCGCCTGGACGGTCGGGGAGGTCTGGATCGCCGGCAGCCCGGCACCGGACCACTACGTGGACGTGACCGATACGTTCCCGCGCAAGCTGGCGGCGCTGCGTGCGCACGAGAGCCAGACCGGTCACCTGACCGACCTGGACGCGCGGCTGCGCGGGCGGCTGGCCGCCTCGGCGGAGCGCGCGGGCCTGGGCGACGGCCGGCTGGCCGAGGCGTTCCAGGTCCTGGAGACGGCCTGACCTGCGGCCTGACCTTCTGCCCGGAGTCGGCCGCCGGGGGCCGGCCAGTTCAGCCCCGGGGGCGCGGCCGGCCTCGGCAACTGGGCAAACGCGGGCCCCCGGGCTCATCGAGTCGGGTTATGCGGGCATTAAAGTAAGTATCCGTCCCATCCGCAGACGCCGTTGCGGCCGGAGAAAGCGAACCACCATGAGCATGGAACTTAACCACTCGTTCACCGTCCCCGTCCCGCCGGACCAGGCGTGGAACGTCCTGCTCGACGTGGAGAAGATCGCGCCCTGTATGCCGGGGGCCCAGGTCGACACCGTCGACGGCGATGACGTCGCCGGCCGGCTGAAGGTCAAGGTCGGGCCGGTGTCGCTCACCTATAAGGGCACGGCGACCTTCAAGGACCGGGACACCGCGGACCGTTCGGTCCTGGTGGAGGCGTCCGGCAAGGAGATGCGCGGCGCCGGCACCGCGTCCGCCACCGTACGGGCGGCGCTGAGCCCGGAGGACAGCTCCGATTCCGGGACCCTGGTGACGCTGCACACCACCCTGAACGTGACCGGCCGGCCGGCGCAGTTCGGCCGTGGGGTGATCGCCGAGGTGGGCTCGCGGCTGATCGACAAGTTCGCGGACAACCTCGCTCAGCAGTTGACCAACGGCGGGGTCGCCGTGGCACCTGCCGCGGCCACGCCCGCCGCCGGTACCCCGGCGGCGGATACGGCCCCGGGCTCCCCGGATACGACGCCGGCCGCCGGAGCGAGCGGAGCACCGTCCAACGGGGGCCTCTCAGCGGCTCCAACCTCAGCGGCACCGGCCTCAGCGGCTTCGGCCGCGGCGGCACCAACCTCAGCGGCTTCGGCCGCGGCGGCTTCGGCCGCGGCGGCTTCGGCCGCGGCGGCTCCAACCTCAGCGGCTTCGTCCGCCGCGGCACCGGCCGCTGCTCCGGCTGCGGCGCCGGCGGCCCATGTGCCCGTGCAGTCCGCACCGGAACCGGTGCAGCCCGTGCCCGTGCAGCACCAGGAGGACTCGCTGAACCTGCTGAGTCTCGTGGGCCCGGTCATCGTCAAGCGCCTTGCCCCGGTGGTGGGCGCCGCCGCGGCGGTGGGCGTGCTCACCTGGGGCGTCCGGCGGGTCCTCCGCCGTCGCAAGACGTCTTAGCCGCCCGGGCTAGCGGACGACGACCTCGGTGACGGGGAGCGAGGAATCAGCGGGCAGGTCCAGGGGCGACCCCGGAAGACCACGCGACGCGAGCTCGGATCCCAGGGCGGCCACCATCGCGCCGTTGTCCGTGCACAAGCCGGGACGCGGGACGCGCAGCCGGATGCCCGCCGCCGCGCACCGTTCCCCCGCCAGGGCGCGCAGGCGGGAGTTGGCGGCCACGCCGCCGCCGATGACGAGGTGATCGACTCCGTGCTGGCGGCAGGCAGCGACGGCCTTGCGCGTCAGTACGTCGGCCACCGCCTCCTGGAACGACGCGGCGACATCGGCGACCGGGACCGGTTCACCGCGCGCGGCGCGCTCCTCGACCCACCGGGCCACGGCCGTCTTGAGGCCCGCAAACGAAAAGTCGAGCGATCCGTCGTGGTACTTCCCGCGCGGGAACGCGATTGCGGCCGGATCACCGGACCGGGCCGCCTGGTCGATGGGCGGACCGCCCGGGAACGGGAGGCCGAGCACCCGGGCGACCTTGTCATACGCCTCACCGGCGGCGTCGTCGACGGTCGAGCCGAGAGATATCACCTCGCCCGCGACGTCGGGGACGAGCAGCAGTGACGAATGGCCGCCCGATACGAGCAGGGCGATGACCGGCGCCGGCAGCGGACCGTGCTCCAGTTGGTCGACGGCCACGTGCGCAGCCAGGTGATTGACGCCGTACAGCGGCTTCCCGAGCGTGAGCGCGTATGCCTTGGCCGCGGCCACCCCCACCAGCAGGGCACCCGCGAGGCCAGGGCCCGCCGTCACCGCGATCGCGTCCACGTCGGCCAGCGTGACTCCGGCCTGGGCCAGCGCCCGGTCGACCGAAGGGGTCATCGCCTCCAGGTGGGCCCGGCTGGCTACCTCCGGCACGACCCCGCCGAACCGGGCGTGCTCATCGACGCTGGACGCCACCGCGTCGGCCAGCAGTTCGTGGCCGCGGACGAGCCCGGCTCCGGTCTCGTCACACGAGGTCTCGATACCGAGAACGAGCGGGCCGATCACCGCGCACCGCCCGCGGGCGCCGTACCGCCGGTCCGGGAAGGCTGCTCGTTCAGGCCGCAGCGCATCACGATCGCGTCCATCCCGGAGGGCTGATAATAGCCGCGCCTGATTCCGACGTTGGAGAAACCGAACCGCTGGTAGAGATCCTGGGCGCGCGGGTTGTCGGCGCGCACCTCGAGGAAGACTTCGGCGCAGTCATGGCGGCCCGCCTCCTCCAGCAGGTCGGTCAGCAGCGCTGACCCTATACCCCGGCCCCAGTGAGCCTGGTTGACGGCCAGCGTCAGCACCTCGGCCTGGCGGCCACCGGGCAGCATCATCCCGGCGTAACCCACGAGTTCGTTTCCTTCCCCGGCCGCCACGTAATGGCGCCCGCGCCCTTGCATGGCGAGTTCCTCGGCGAACATGCCCGGCGACCACGCGTCGTCCGGGAAGAGCGAACGCTCCAGGTCCAGTACTGCCCCCAGGTCCTCGTAGCGCAGCGAGCGCAGCCGCACGCTCACGGCGACGTCACCCGCTTCGGCGGACCGGGAACCCGCGCGTCCGGCCGGCGCAGGTAAAGCGGTTCGGGCGGCAGGAGCACGCGCCCCGTCCCGGGGGCGCCGAGATCGGCCGCCGGCTCGCCAACTCCGGTCCCGGGGACGCTGAGGCGCTCGGCGGCCAATTCGGCCAGGACGGCCGCGGAGGGGTGCTCGCGCCAGATCGGCTCGCCGAGCTCGTCCGAGTAGAGCGCCACCGCCTGCCCCGCGACGGGCAGCACGGCGCCATCCGGGATATCGGCGGGGCGGCCCACGGCGGGCCCGGCGATCCGTGATCCGGGCCCGTCGTAGCGGGCCCAGTAGAGCTCCTTGCGGCGCGCGTCGGTCACGGCCAGGAACTCCCGCCCGGCGGCGGCGGGCCCCGCGGCACGCGCGAGGACGTCGAGCGTGCAGACGCCGTAGACGGGCACTCCGAGGGTCCGGCCGAACACCCGCGCGGTGACCACGCCCACCCGCAGCCCGGTGTAGGGACCCGGGCCCACCCCGGTCACGATCGCGGTCAGGTCGCCCGGCTCGGCGCCCGCGTCGGCGATGACCTTGGCGATGGACGGGGCGAGCAGCTCACCGTGCCTGCGCGCATCTACCGTGACGGTCTCGGCCAGCACACGCTGTCCGTCATGCAGGGCCACAGTGACGGCGGGGGTCGAAGTGTCGAACGCAAGCAAAAGCACGGATGCACAGCCTAGTTCACGCTGGCGTTCTTCAGCGGCACGGCGGGATCGGTGAGCAAGGCGGCGTCGACGGGGGCACCGGACGCGATGACACGCCGGCCCTGGACCAGGTCACGGGGCCGGTCGACGGCGAGCAGCGCCACCAGCCGGGACCCCGACAGCCAGCAGGCCGTCCACGGTCCGGGCGACGACGGGCCGGGACCGCGCCAGACCAGCCGGTCGGCGCCCCCGTGGTACCCGGCGTACTGCATCATCCGGCCGAACTGCTCCGACCAGGAGTAAGGCACCGGGTCGAAGACCTCGTCCGCGCCGAGCACGTTGGCCGCCGCGACCCGGGGCGCCTGCAGCGCGATGTCCCAGTGCTCGAAACGGAGCCGGCGTCCCCACCGGAGCGACAGGAACGACGTGCAGTCACCAACCGCGTAGACGCCCGGCGCGGACGTGCGCAGATGCTCGTCGGCGGCGATCCCGTTGTCGAGCCGGAGGCCCGAACCCGCCAGCCACCGCACGGCCGGGCGGACCCCGACCGCGGTGACGATCTCGTCGGCGGGAAGCCACCCGCCGCCGGCCAGGGCGAGCCCGCCGTCCTGGACCGACTCGACCGCCTGTGAGGTCCGCAGCTCGATGCCGGCGTCCGCGTACCAGGGGACGGTCTGCGCGCCGACCTCGGCGCCGACCGCACCGGCCAGCGGGGCCGGCCCGGCCTCCACGACGACGACCCGGCAGCCGCGGGCGGCCGCGGCGGTGGCGAGCTCGGCCCCGATCCAGCCCGCCCCGACGATGACCAGCCGTACGCCAGGCCGCAGCCGGGCGCGCAGTTCCAGTGCGTCCTCGTGGGTACGGAGGAAGCGCTGGCGCCCGGGGCCGGGCAGGGCGACCGGCTCGGCTCCGGTGGCCACGACCAGGCGATCGAACGGGTACCCGCCGCGTACCGTGCGCACCAGGCCGCCGGGCTCCCCGGGCGCGCCGGGCTCCCCGGGCGCGCCGGGCTCCCGGGGCCCGCCGGGCCCAGCAGAGCCGGACGGCCCGGCCAGCTCCAGGCCGGTTGCGGGCTCACCCAGCCGCAGGTCGACGTCCAGCGCGGTGAAGTCCGCCCGGAGCGTAGTGTCCAGCTCGGCGGCGATCTCGGCTGCGTCCGGCTCCCCGGCCAGAACCTCCCCCAGCAGGACCTCCCCGGACGACGGCTGCACAGGCGGTGATGGCTCCGGCAACGCCCGTTCCGGCACTGCTTGCCCGGACGGGACCTGCCCGGACGGGACCTGCCCGGACGGGGCCGGCCCGGACGGGGCCGGCCCGGACAGGGCTTGCTTGGACAGCGGCGGCCGGTCGTACGGGGGCCTGCTCTCGGCGGCGATCATCATGATCGGGCCGCCGAAGCCCCGCGCCCGGAGTTCCTCGGCGGTGCGGAGCCCGGCCAGCCCCCCGCCAACGATGACGACCTGCATGACGACATAGGCTAGGCCCAGACGCGCGGGAGTCCGGTGGAGACCGGACTGAGAGGGAAGCTGGCGAGTTTCCGACCGCAGAACCTGATCCGGATCATGCCGGCGAAGGGAGCGAGGGCAATTGGCGACAGTGATCGTGGCCGGCGGCGGAGTGATCGGCCTGAGCATTGCGTGGCGGGCGGCCCGTCGAGGGTTCAGCGTGACCGTCGCCGACCCCTTCCCCGGCCAGGGTGCCACCCACGCCGCGGCCGGCATGCTCACCCCGGTCTCCGAGGCCACCTATACGGAGAAAGAGCTGTTCGCGCTCGGCGCGGCGTCGCTGGAGCGCTACCCCGGCTTCGCGGCCGAGCTGACCTCGGCCACCGGCGAGCCGACCGGTTTCCGCCGGACCGGGACCCTCCAGGTCGGCTACGACGCCGACGACCTCGCCGTCATTGATGAGCTGCATGCGCTGCACGACAGCCTCGGCGTTCCGGGCCGCCGGCTGACGGCACGGGAGTGCCGCGGCCTCGAGCCCATGCTCGATCCGTCGGTGCGCGGCGGTCTGCTCGCCGAGGCGGACGGCTCGGTCGACCCTCGACTGCTCACCCGCGCGCTGCTAGCCGCGGCCGCACGGGCCGGGGTCCAGCTGATCAGGCAGCCCGTCGCGCAGCTTATTCATGACGCCGAACGGACCCGGCCGGGACAGGCCCCGGAGGCGGGGAGCGACGCCGAACGGACCCCGCCAGGACACGCTCCCGCGCCCGGGAGTACGCCGGCCGGCACACCCGATGCGCGCCCGCAGCAGGGGATCCGCCCCGGCGGCGTACGGGTCCGCGGCGTCCGCCTCGCCGACGGAACGGAGCTCACGGCGGACTGGACCGTGCTCGCGGCCGGCTGGAACTCCGCGGCCATCGACGGGCTCCCGGCCGACTGTGTGCCGCCCCTCCGGCCGGTCAAGGGCCAGGTGGTCCGGCTGCGCGCCCCGGATGGGTTCCTGCGCCGGACCGTGCGCGGCATCGTCAGGGGCTCGTCGGTCTACCTCGTGCCACGGGAGAGCGGCGAGCTGGTGGTGGGCGCCACCCAGGAGGAACTCGGGCCGGACACCCAGGTGACCGCCGGCGGCCTGTGGGAACTCCTGCGGGACGCGCGGACCCTGGTGCCGGGCATCACCGAGCTTGAATTCACCGAGGCCATTGCGCGGCTGCGGCCCGGAACGCCGGACAACGCCCCGATCCTTGGCCCGTGTCCCGCGGCCGGCCTGGTGCTGGCGACCGGTCATTTCCGCAACGGGGTGCTGCTCACGCCGGTCACCGCCGACATCATCACGGACTACCTGGAGACCGGGCGGCTGCCCGAGGTGGCGGCGCACTTCACGATCGGGCGGTTCCACGGGGACCACCCGGGCCCCGGGACCAGGCCCGAGGCGGCGGGACGGCCGGGATGAACGTCGTCGTCAACGGGCAGTCATTCGAGCTGGCCGACGGCGCGTCGGCGGCGGCCGCGGTCCGGTTGCTGACCAGCGCGGCCAGCGGCATCGCCGTGGCGGTCAACGGTCAGGTGGTGCGGCGTTCGGCGTGGGATTCCACCACGCTGGCGGACGGCGACCAGGTCGAAGTGCTCACCGCGGTCCAGGGAGGCTGAATGGACGATCCGCTCGTGATCGCGGGTGAGGAGTTCAGCTCGCGGCTCATCATGGGAACCGGCGGGGCGCCGAGCCTGGACGTCCTCGACCGTGCGCTGTCGGCGGCGGGTACCGAAATCACGACGGTGGCGATGCGCCGGGTCGGGCCGGCTACCGGGCATTCGGTGCTTGGCCTGCTCGCCGGGCACGGAATCCGTATCCTCCCGAATACCGCGGGGTGCCACACCGCGGCCGACGCGGTCCGCACCGCCGAACTGGCCCGCGAGGCGCTCGGCACCGGGTGGGTAAAGCTCGAAGTGATCGCGGACGAGCGCACCTTGCTGCCGGACCCGGTGGAACTCCTGGACGCGGCCGACATGCTCGTCGCCCGGGACTTCACCGTACTGCCGTACACCAACGACGACCCGGTGCTGGCGCGGCGCCTGGAACAGGCCGGCTGCGCGGCGGTCATGCCGCTCGGCGCGCCGATCGGCTCCGGGCTCGGCGTCCGGAACCCGCACAACATCGAGCTGATCGTGGAGGAGGCCGGCGTCCCGGTGATCCTCGACGCCGGCATCGGGACCGCGAGCGACGCCGCGATCGCGATGGAACTGGGCTGCGACGCGGTTCTGCTGGCGACCTCGGTGACCAGGGCGCGGGACCCGGAGCGGATGGCCGGGGCCATGCGGCACGCCGTCATCGCCGGCCGGATGGCCCGGCTGGCCGGGCGCGTCCCGCCCCGGCGCTATGCCCGCGCATCGTCACCCCCGGCGAGCGCCGGACCGCAAAGCGGGTAATCCAGCGCAGTACGGTTGACCTGCTCGTACAATTGGGCCCGATGGACACCACCCTGGCGGATCCCCTGGTCGGACGGCTGCTGGACGGCCGCTACCAGGTGGAAGCGCTGGTCGCGCTCGGCGGCATGGCGACGGTGTACCGCGCCATCGACACCCGCCTGGATCGCCGGGTGGCGCTCAAGGTGATGCACGCGGACCTGGCGCGCGACGACGAGTTTGTCGACCGCTTCATCGTCGAGGCCAAGTCGGTTGCCCGGCTCTCGCACCCGAACGTCGTCTCCGTCTACGACCAGGGCCGCGACGGGCCGTACCCCTACCTGGCCATGGAGTACCTGCCCGGCCGGACCCTGCGGGACCTGCTCAGCGAGCGGGGCGCGTTCCCGCCGCGTGAGGCACTGTCCATCATGTTGCCGCTGCTGTCCGGCCTGGCGGCCGCGCACACGGCCGGGATTGTGCACCGGGACGTCAAACCGGAAAATGTGCTGATCGCTCCGGACGGCCACCTGAAGGTGGTCGACTTCGGCCTGGCCCGCGCGCTGTCCGGGATCAGCAGTCAGACGCGGACCGGCGTGATCATCGGCACCGTCGCGTACCTGGCGCCCGAACAGGTTACCGGGAACCGCACGGACGCCCGTACCGACGTCTACGCTGCGGGCATTGTCTTGTTCGAGCTGCTCACCGGGTCCAAGCCGCATACCGGTGAGACGCCGCTCGCGGTGGCGTACAAGCACGTGAACGAGACGGTCCCGCCCCCCTCGCGGTTCGTCCAGGGCATCCCGCCGGAGGTTGACCGGCTCGTCGTGCAGGCCACCAGCGGGGACCCGCGGGGGCGCCCGGCAGATGCGGCCGCGTTCCTCCGGCTGGTCAACGAGGTGCTGCGGGGACTGCCCGGAGACGGCCAGTGGGGCGCCCAGGGGGCCGGGTGGCCCGGGCACGGCGCGGCCGGGTACGGCGCCGGCGCGGCGGGCCGCGGCGCTCCCGGATACGCGGGCGAGAGCCACACACAGATCCTGGGAGGCCCGGACGACCGCCGGACGGTCATCGGCGGGCGTGGCGATATGGGCGACGATGGTGGCGGCTACCGGCGCAAGCGCCGGGGCGGCCTGATGGTCCTGCTGGCCGCGGTGCTCATCTTCGCGCTGGCGGGCGGGGCCGGGTGGTGGTACATCCAGGCCGGATACACGAAGGTCCCCGCGGTCGCGGGCCTGACGGACGGCGCCGCGGTCACGGCGCTGCGCGCCGACGGGTTCACGGTCCGGATGGGGACGGCGGTGACCGACAACAACGCGCGGGCCGGGACGGTCGCGCGCACCATGCCGGCCGTCGGCGGGCGTATACGCAAGGGATCGGCGATCACCCTGATCCCGTCGGCCGGCCCACGGATGCTCAAGGTGCCCGACGTGTCCGGCCAGCAGCTCACCGGCGCTCAGCAGGCACTGCGCAACGCCGGACTGACCCCCGGGCAGGTCCGCAAGGTCGCGTCCAGCTCGGTGGACGCCGGAATCGTGGTCAGCACCCAACCGGCCGCCGGCCTCACCTCCCCGCAGCCGACGCCCATCGTCATCAATGTCAGCGCGGGGCCCCCGCTACCCGACTTCCGCGGCCAGGACCAGCAGAGCATCCAGCAGTGGGCCGCGCAGAACGGCGTCGCGCTCAACATCCAGCAGGACACGGGCAGCTCCCAGCCCCAGGGCACCATCACGCGGCAGTCCCCGGATCCGGGAACGCCGATCACCGTGAACGAGACGGTGACGATCGGGGTGTCGACCGGTCCGCCGCAGATTGCCATCCCGGACGTGGACGGCATGAGCGTCGGCCAGGCGCGGGACACGCTGACGAAGCTCGGCTTCACGGTGACCGTGAGCCGCTTCGGCCCGTTCAACAAGGTCTTCGACTACAACCCGAAGCAGCAGGCGGCCAAGGGCAGCACGATCACCCTGTACACCGGTTTCTGAGCCGGGGATGACGGACCGGCGCGGCGGCGGTCCGGCGCGCCCGCTCATTGGCGCACGCGCGTCCGTCGCGCACGCCCGCGACATCGACATCCTCAGGGCCCTCCGCGACGGCGTCAGGCCCTCCGCGACCGCGTGAACCGGACGATGCGGGACTGGCCCCGGGCACCGGGCCGACCTTGACTTTGGGCCGGCCCTTGACGGGGGCCGGCGCACGGGGCGCGGCCCGTTACGCCGGGCCGGTGAAGGCGGCCTGACCTGGAACGCGATGCGTTCAGCCGAAGAAGACTTCGGCCTCCGCGTACTGCTCGGGTGGCACGGTCTTGAGCTCGGCGGTCGCGTCGCTCAGCGGCACCCGGATGATGTCGGTGGAGCGTAGCGCCACCATGTTGCCGAACGCACCATCGTGGACCGCCTCGATCGCGTGCACGCCGAACCGGGTGGCGAGCACCCGGTCGAACGCGGTGGGGGTACCGCCGCGCTGGATGTGCCCGAGCACGGCGACCCGGGCCTCCTTGCCGGTCCGCTTCTCGATCTCATCGGCCAGCATCTGCCCGACGCCGCCCAGCCGCACGTGGCCGAACGCGTCGACGCCCTGCCCGGTGACGGCGAGGTCGTCATCCACCGGATGCGCGCCCTCGGCGACCACGACGATCGAGAAGTAGCGTCCGCGCGCGTGACGGTGGCGGATCCGCTCGCAGACCTCGTCGATGTCGAACGGCGCCTCCGGGATGAGAATCACGTCGCCGCCACCGGCGATGCCGGAGTACAGAGCGATCCAGCCGGCGTCGCGGCCCATCACCTCGACGACGAGGATCCGGTTGTGG
>Ga0116134_1000626_pt1 | contig 18152 bp, 12 predicted proteins | sample June2015DPH_19_5_FD_89737 | JGI IMG/M metagenome (GOLD analysis project Ga0116134, IMG submission 89737) | Peatland microbial communities from SPRUCE experiment site at the Marcell Experimental Forest, Minnesota, USA - June2015DPH_19_40 | ecosystem: Environmental > Terrestrial > Soil > Wetlands... | reverse complement strand
CGTGGAGATCGAAATGGCGGCCGATCTTCCGCAGCGCGTGCCGGTGGGCCGGACCGTGGACGTTCGCATCCGATTGGTTAAAGGGGACAAGGCATCGCGCGAGGCGCGGGTGTATTACCAGTACGGGGACGGCCGGATCGAATCGGAAATCATGACTCGGGGGGCGGATGGGGTCTATTCGGCGAGTTTGGATGCCCGGCTGGATGACGGGGCGAGCAGCGGCCTGATGCCGGTTTGGATCGAATCGGGGGATGATTCCACGCCGCACCGGACGATTGCGATCGTGCAGCGTTTGGCGATTGCGTGGGCGCAATTGGTGGTGCAGGCGCCGACTTATGTGAACGAGCCGCCGACGATCCTTCAGTTCGATTCCACGCCGGCAACCGTTACTTATGGGTCGAGCCTGACGATGAAAGTGACGTTTACCAAGGAGCTTGATCCACGGCGGGTTGCGTACATTTCGGCGGGGGAGCAGGCGGGTAAGTTGCCGGAGATCGCCTGGGAATATCCTGTTGGCTCGACGGTGGTGGGTCATTGGGTGGCGCGGGATTCGGCGGCGTTCCAAATCCATGCGCTCGATCGGGATGGGTTCGCCAACGCCGATGGGGCGGATTTTCAGTTGATCGTTCGGCCGGATCAGATGCCGTCGGTGCAGATTACGCGGCCGGCGCGCAACGAGGAATGCACGCCGCAGGCGGTCATCCCGCTCCGGGCCGTTGCCGAGGATGATTACAGCATTAAATCTTTGAAGCTGGTCGTTTATCGTGTGGGGGAGAAGCCGGTGATGCTCTCGACGATCGATCTGGTCGATAGCGGGCAGCCGACCAGCGGAACGGGGTGGAACCGGCTGGAATCGGCGGGGGATCGGCGGCGCTGGCAGTTGGATTATCCGTGGGATTTGGCCAAGCTCGCGACCGCGGCGGCGCTCAAGCCGGGCGACGTTTTGGAATACCATCTTGAAGCGCAGGACAATTTCGCGTTCGAGGGGAAATACCACGATGCCGTCTCGAGCGGGAAGTATCGCATTATTCTCATGAGCCAGGAGCAGTTCGGCGCGCTGATGAACGATCTGGTTGGCCAGGTGCGGGAGCAGATCAAGGACATTCGCAACGCGCAGCGCAGTCTGAAGTCCGAGACGGAGGATTTGCATCACCAGACGCAGGGGCAGGCGCAATTCAGCCGGGCGGATCGTGCGCAGGGGCAGGAAATCGTCGCACGCCAGGCCACGGCCGCTTCCCAGGCCAAGCAGGCGGCCCAGAAGTTGGATGCGCTTCTGGATCGGATGAACGAAAACCGATCGACGGCCCAGGACCTGAAGGAGACGACCGGAAACGTCCGCGATGATTTGAATCAGGTGGCGGAGCATCCGATGAAGGATGCCGCCGCGCAGGTTGACGACGCGAAAAATCAGAAATCCAATTCGCGCGACGATCCGGCCAAGCAGAGGCGGCAGGCGGACTCGCGCAACGCCCGGCTCGCCGCCGCGGAGGCCAATCAGCAGGACGCCGAGGATCGGCTCGATCAGATGATCTCGAAGATGGGCGATGCCGGAGGCCTGAAGCAGGCGCTCGAGCAGCTTTACGAGATATTGGATCAGCAGCAGCGGATCAGCCAAAAGAGCAACGACATCGGCATCCGGAATCTGGGCAAGACGCCGGATCAGATGGAGGAAGGGGATCGGAAGGCGCAGCAGGCGAATGCGGATGCGCAGTCGGCGCTGGCGGACAAGACGTCGAAGGCCGTTGAGCAGATGCAGAAGACGGCGGATCAGCTCCAGAAGACGGATCCGGCGGCGTCGCAGGCGATGCAGCAGGCCGCCCAGACCGCCCAGCAGCAGAACGTCGCGGCGCAGATGCAATCCGGGGCCGGGGCGCAGCGGCAGAACCAGCAGGCCAGCGCGCAGCAGGCCCAGGCGCAGGTCGAAATCGGTTTGCAGACGATGATTCACCAGTTGGAGGAGGCCCAGCGCCGAAAGCTCGAAGCGCTGGCCAGGCAATTGGCGGACATTCAGGAGCAGATCAAGAATCTCCTTCGCCAACAGGGCGGCATCAATTACGACAATCTGGCGCTGCAAGGGGATGCCGTTATGAAAAAGGTCGATGCGAAGGTGATCGATCACCTGCTGGAATTGGCCGAGCGGATCAAGGCTCACCTTCCGCCGGCGCCCGATCTGGACACGCAGGGTCGGTTGCAGCGGCAAACCGAGCGGAACACGCGCGGGGTGTCGAAATCCGCTGAATCCCTGCCGGACGGAGCGGCGATCGTTTCGGATCTCAATCGCGCGGCCGACCGGATGGGACGGGCCATCACCGCGTTGGAGGATGATGCGGATCAGGAGACCGCGGCGAGTCCGATCGCCTCGCGCTTGGCGGCCGCGTATGATCCGCCGCAGGTGGAAGCGCTGGCGGCTTTGGAGAAGGCCAAGGAGCTGATCGATCAGCAGGCCGCAAAAATCAATCGGGCGATGGACGATCAAAAGAAGGACTCGATTCGGGCGGCATATCAGAAGATTCTGGAAGCGCAGAAGAAGATCGATGCCGATACGGCCGCGCTCGACAAGGCGCCGCGCTCGGCGGATGGGCGGCTTGGGCACCGCGATGCGATCTTTCTCGACCAGCTTCCGCCGCGGCAGGATGTGCTGGCCGATCGGACCGCCAAGCTCCAGGACGATCTTTCCAGCTTAAACAGCATCGTTTACGTCTGGGCCAATCACGACATCGTCGATTCGATGAAATCGGTTCGGCGGGAGTTGGCCAAACCGCAAATGGATCTTGTCACGCAGGCCGAGCAGACGCGGATTGAGGAGCAAATCCAGGCGATGATCGACAGCCTGTCGGTCAAGCCGAAAGAGATTCCGTTTGCCATAAAGGGAGGCGGTGGAAGCGGCAACGGCTCGAGCCAACAGCCGCTCCCAACGGAGGCCGAGCTTCGGCTTCTCAAGCGCTTGCAGGAGGCGGTGAACAAGGCCACAGTCACGATCAGCCGGAAGGGGGACAAGCAGGATCCGGCTATGGTAAGCCTCGGCGGGCGGCAGGGGCAGTTGCGCGATCTTCTCGATCAGCTTCTCCAGAAATCGAGCCACGGCCAAACGAAGCTCGGTCCGGAGCCCGATCCGAAGGACAAGCTTCCCGAGGAAGCGTCTTCGGAGAATATCGACGACCAGGAGTTGACCCAGGGTCTGTTGCAGGGGGATGCTTCGCCCGAGCCAGACCCGGTGAAGAACGACGTTAATCTCATCGGCCAGCGCATGGGCCGATCTCGCCAGCGACTGGCGCTGAGCCGCGATCCAGGAAAAGTGACGCAGGAGATTCAGCGCCGGATCTTGCAGAATTTGGATGCGCTGATCGACGCGGCCCGGGTGCAGGAAGCTGAGAGCAAATCGCCGTCGAGTCAGCAACCGCAGCCCGGCGAACAGCCGGGCAATGCGCAGGCGAACTCCCAGGCCCACAACAACAACCCGAACGGCCGGCAGGCCCGCAATGCCGGCAGCACGCCGGCGCAGGTGAGCGTTGCGGGGCATGACACGGATACCAGCGGCACACCGACGACGGATATCACACAGAGCCTCAAGGAATGGGGGGGCCTCTCGCCGCGGCAGCGATCGGCCGTCATCGAAGCCGCCAGCGAAAAGCCGGTTCAGAAGTTCAAGGAGTTCATCGACGAATACTATCAGGCCCTGGGCAACCGCCAGGCGCAGTAATTTGGATCTTCCGCATGATGTTTGGAATTGACAATCTTTTGTCGCGCCGTGGAGATGCAACCGCAGAGACGCGGAGACGCAGAGACGGACGCAGAGCCAATGCGCTGAATGTTTTCTCCGCGCTCTCTCTGCGTCTCTGCGTCTCTGCGGTTGCGTTTGTTTCTCTTTTTTCCGGTGGCGTTTCACGGGCCGGCACGGATTCGGCCGACTCGCCTCCGCCGGCGCGGCAAACCAATCAGCCCATCGCCAATGAAATCACCCCGGAGCAGCAGCAGGCGGTTGAGAAAGGGCTTGAATTCCTGGCCTCGCAGCAAAACGCCGAGGGTTCCTTCGGAAATGCCGGCGCATATGGGGCGACGGCCGCGATCACGGCACTGTCGGGGATCGCGTTCATGGCCGACGGGAATCTTCCCGGCCGGGGGAAATACGGCGACAACGTGAAAAAGGCCGTGGATTTCATCATCCGCAACCAGCAGGAATCGGGCCTGTTCACCACCAGCGCCTTCCAGGGTGAAATGTACTCGCATGGCTTCGCCACGCTGCTCGTCGGGGAAGTGTACGGAATGACCTGGGATGACCAGATCAAGGAGAACCTGCAAAGGGCGGTTCGCCTGATTGAGCGCTGCCAGAATCCCGAGGGAGGATGGCGCTATCAGCCGGCGCCGGTCGATGCGGACATTTCGGTGACGATCTGCCAGATCATGGCCCTTCGCTCGGCGCGGGATGCGGGCATCAAGACCGATGCGGCGGTGATGGAGCGGGCGCTGGCATATGTCAAGAAATGCCAGAATGCCGACGGCGGTTTCTGCTACCAGGCATCCACCGGCGGGGAAAGCGGTTTTGCCCGCACGGCCGCGGGGACGGCTTCGCTCTATTACGCCGGGAGATTTGAGGACAACTCCGTCACCCGCGGGCTGAATTTTCTCACCCGCTTTATTCCCAGCCGGGATCAGGGTGACGAGCAGGGACATTTCTTTTACGGCCAATACTACGCCGTTCAGGCGATGTTTCTGGCCGGCGGAAAATACTGGGCCCAATGGTATCCCGCGATCCGGGAGCTTCTGCTGTCGAGGCAAAACAAAGTCGAGGGCGATTGGGCAGGGGAGGTCGATCCCGATTACTGCACGGCCATGGCGCTGATTATTCTGCAAATGCCGAATCGATATCTTCCCGTGTTCAACGGCAAGGGGCCGGGGAGCTGACATGATGAGAATTAAATGCAACCGCAGAGACGCAGAGACGCAGAGAAGAACACGGAGAACAATTTTTCCTCTGCGTCTGTCTCCGCGTCTCTGCGTCTCCGCGGTTGCATTTTTATTGCTTCTTTCGAGTTCAGTCCTGCGCGCCGGTGTTTGGAATCTGACGGATTCCCAATTTAACTCGCGTGCTGTCTCGGTTGAATCCATCGACGCCGCGGGCATTCACCTGCCAAGCGGTTCGATGGCCTGGGATGATGTTTTGGAAATTTCTCAAACGCCCAACCCGACGGCAGGCGCCGGGAGTCGATTCTCCCTGTTTTTTCGCTCCGGCGACACCGTCGGCGGCGAGCCGGTTTCGCTGAGCGGCGACATGCTCCAGTGGCAAAGCCCCCGCCTGGGCGACATCAGTTTCCCCATCGATTCGCTTCTGGCGATGGTCCGAAGCGGGTCAAACCCGGCCGATCTGGACCAGACGCGGGCCGACGACGTCGTGAGGCTGGCAAACGGCGATACCGCTCACGGCATCATCGCGCAGATCGGGGTGGGCGGGGTGACGATCCAGGCCGGCGACGCCACGCCGACGCTGTCGTGGGATTCCATCACCGCCGTTTTATTTTCCACGACGCCGGCGAGTCCGCATGCCCCGGAGGCGCGGATGTTTCGTGTGCAGCTTGGGGGCGATGAATCGCTGACGGTTGGGGCCGTCGCGCTGGCCGGGGACCAATTGACCGTTTTTCTCGACGACAAAAATAGCCGGCAGATCGACGTGGCCACGGTCGCGGGAATCGAACAGATCAACGGGCCGATCGCATGGCTGACCGCCCGCAGGCCGGCGGAGAATATCTACAAGCCGTTTTTCAGCGAGAATTTTCCGACGCGTTTCGACCGCACGGTTGCCGACGGCAAGCCCATCCGCGAGCGATATCCTTCGTTTCACCACGGCATCGGGTGCCATTCCTATTCAAAACTGGTTTACGATCTCGACGGAAAGTGGAAGGGATTTCGAAGTCAATTCGCGATCGATTCGGATTCCCCGCTGGCGGACGTGACGGTGCGAATCTATCTCGACGACAAGGTTGTCTTCGAGCAGAAGAACGTGAAGGCGGGACGGGTTTATCCGGTGGTGACGGTTTCGCTTTCCGGGGCGAAGCGGCTGGGGCTGGAAGTGGATTATGGGGAGAACTATGCGACGGAGGACCGCTTCGTTTGGCTCGATCCGGCCCTGACCCGGACGTTTGCCCAGCCCAGCACACAGGCCGCCGGTGGGGCCGCGGCGCCTTGACGTTCTTTGCGCGCAAAAAAAGAGGCCGGTGCTCGCCGTTACACCGGCCTCCTCAATCAGGCTGCCCGACCTTTTAAGGTCGGAGACCCACAGCCTCAGCGTATCTATCGGTGAAAATAATAAAAAAACTTGACAGAATTATGGTGGGGATCGTCGGGATGCGGGCTGACGTGAATCCTGCCGACTGAAGTCGGCAAGCCGCGCGGGAGTCGGCGCGCTTCTGCATTTGTGGAAATGGTCTATAATCCGCCGCTGATGAGTAACGCCGCCGTTTTGCAATCCGTGGCCAAGCTGGCGCTGGAGGATGGGGCTGTGTTCACCGGCCGCTCGTTCGGGGCGGCGGGAACCTCCGAAGGGGAGGTCGTTTTCAATACGGCTATGACGGGGTATCAGGAAATCCTCACCGATCCGTCCTACAAGGGTCAGATCGTGACGATGACCTATCCGCTCATCGGCAACTATGGCGTCAATCGACAGGACGTCGAGAGCCGGCAACCGCATGTGGCCGGGTTTGTCGTCAAGGAATTGTCGCCGGTATATTCGAATTACCGGGCCGACCTTTCGCTGGATGAATACCTGAAGGACAACAAGATCATCGGCATCGAGGGGATCGACACACGTGCGCTAACGCGGCGGATAAGAATCAGCGGGGCGATGCGCGGAATCCTCAGCACGGAAATCCTCGATGATGACAAGCTCATCGCGCGAGCCCGCGGGGCCGCGGAAATGGCGGGGGCCGATTGGGTGCAGGCGGTCAAGCCCGCGCAAGGCTACGGCTGGGATCAGGACCAGGGGCCTTGGCGGCTCGGGAAAGTCCAGCGCGGGGATGGGCTGCATGTCGTGGCGCTCGATTGCGGAGCCAAGCAGAATATCCTGCGCCATTTGATCGAACGCGGCATCAAGGTGACGGTCCTTCCGCCGGATGTGACTGCTGAGGAGATTCTGAAGCATCATCCCGATGGATTGTTCGTCAGCAATGGGCCTGGCGATCCGGCGGTGCTGGATTACGCCGTGACGCCGATTCAAGGCGCGTTGGGAAAGGTGCCGATTTTCGGGATTTGCCTCGGCCACCAGCTTCTGGGCCGCGCCATTGGGGCCACGACTTACAAGCTGAAGTTCGGCCATCGCGGGGCGAATCAGCCGGTGAAGAACCTGGACACCGGGCGCGTCGAGATCACCAGCCAGAATCACGGCTTCGCGGTCGATCGGGCGTCGCTGGAAGCGCACGGCGGAGTGGTCACGCATGTGAATCTGAACGATCAGACCGTGGAAGGCTTCCGCCACAAAACCCTGCCGGTCTTCTGCGTGCAGTATCACCCCGAGGCGAGTCCCGGCCCGCATGATGCGGCGTATCTCTTCGATGCGTTTGTGGAAATGATGAAGACGAAAAAGCCGCCGACGCCGCAGCGGCTCAAGGAATTGCAGCGGCTGCGGGATTAACGCCTCGGAAAGCTCAGCGAACGCCGAACCGCGCGCGGAAGGCGTCGAGGGATTCGATCCCCGCGGGGAGGGCAGCCTCCTCGGCCAGCAGAACCGGAATCCCGTTGCGCACCGGATAGCGCAATCCGCCCACTTCTCCAATCAGAAAACCATTTTCGAGCCTGAGCTTGCTCCGCGTTACCGGGCAGCGCAGAATCGAAAGCGTCTCTTCATCCAAAACCTGCATCGGCGTTGAATCGACCATGGGAAGTATGATACGGGGCTGAATACGCGCGTCGCAAGCGACGCCGCTAAACGATGCCGGACAGCGAGGGTTTTTTCAGAGCAGATTCTCCTGGCGCATCCACTGGACGAATCGGGCCAGGCCCTCGCGGACGTTCACCTTCGGCTCATAGCCCAGCATTTGCCGCGCCTTTCCGATGTCGGCGAACGAGATCAACGGCTCGGACAGGGGCGTGGGAGTATCGACGATGTTGGCCTTGCGTCCGACCAATTCTTCGAGGATTTGCACGAACTGAAGGTTCTCGACGGGCTGCGAGCAGCCGAGGTTGATGATTTCGTATTCCAAACCCTTGTCGAGGGCGGCGATGAATCCGGCGACGATGTCGTCGATGAAAGTCCAATCGCGTTTGAGCTTGCCGCCGCCGTAGAGCGCGATAGGCTCGCCCTTGCGGATCATCTGGGACCACATCCAGGGCATCATGTCGGGCCGGCCGTGTGGGCCGTAGACGTTGAAGAATCGCAGGATGGTCGTGGGGAGGTTCCAGAGATGGTGGTAGCTGTGCGCGAGCAATTCCATGGCCCGCTTGCTGGCGGGGTAGGGGGCGAGGGGCCGATCGGCGGCGGCGGTTTCCTTGAAGGGGACGGGAGTATCCTTGCCGTAGGTGGAGCCGGTGGATGCCAGGATGCAGCGGGGATTTCCCAGATGCCGGGCCGCGTCCAACAGGTTGACGGTTCCCTGCACGTTCACCTGTGCGTAAATGAGCGGGTGCTGGACGCTGTATCGGACGGCGGCCATCGCGGCGAGGTGGGCTACCGCATCGGGTTTGAGCTTGGACAACGTTTCGCGAAGTTCCGATGCATCGGACAGGTCGCCCTTGATGAAGCGGAATCGGCTTTGGGGGAGAAGGTCGGACAGATGCCGCTGCTTGTGCTCCAGCGCGTAGTAATCGTTCAGGTTGTCGAAGCCGATCACCTCGTCGCCGCGGTCAAGGAGGGCTTTGGAAAGTCGGCTGCCGATAAACCCGGCTGCTCCTGTGAGGAAAACGCGCATGAATGCTCCTGATGCTCTTGTGGCCAAACCCGCGGTGCTTCGCACCGCCGCTAAATGGAAAAGCGCATTTCTCGAACCCCTCTACGCCGTTTAGCCGCGACCCGAAGGGGAGCGCGTTCCGTGGATGTTCGAGAATCGCAGGACGCCGTTCATTCCCTGGCCTTTCGATGCGTTGATCCTATCGTCGGCGCGGATGATTTCCCAACAACCGTTGCCAATTCGGCGGCGAGCGGCGAACATGGTCGGTACGCGGACATTTCGCCAGCCAACGAAAGGAGCATCACCATGACGTCGAAGCTTTGGGAAGAGTTCAAGAGTTTTGCATTCAAGGGAAACATGATCGATCTGGCGGTCGCCGTTGTGATCGGCGGGGCGTTTGGAGACATCATTAAGGCGATTGTCAATGACGTCATCATGCCTCTGGTCGGTTACGTCATTTCAATTCTGCATATACCTTCCAATTATACGACCTGGCATCTTGGCAATTTCATGGTGGGCCATCTGTTGGCGGCAATGGTTAATTTTCTGATCATCGCCAGCGCGGTGTTTATCGTGATCGTCAAGATGATTGGTGCGATGATGCAGAAAGCAACTGCCAGCACGCCCGAGCCGGGCGAACCGACTACCAAAGAGTGTCCGCTGTGTCTCTCGGTTATCCCGATCAAGGCCAGGAAGTGCGCTCATTGCACCGCGGACCTTGCGTAGACGGCGCGGGAGTTTGGCGAAATTGAATCGGCTGCGGGCGCGGGGATGAATTTGCCGACGAGGCTTGTCCTGCGGCCCGCGCTCGGCCCGGTTTTGGCCCTCCATTTCCGCCATTGTGAAGATTTGTTCACATTGCGCTTGGGTCCAATTAGTACGCATCAAAGATGCGGACTCCCCAACAGGATGGGGTTTATCGCCGAATTAGCGCATTAAATACCCATCGTTTACATTCGTGGTCGATCTTATCAACGTCAGTTGAGCGCAAGACGTTGCGGCGCTCAAGCTGGGAATGGATTCCCGGCGTTTGTGAACCAACGCTCGCCGCGTTTCGGTGCAGAGGGATGGGTAGGGACGCGACGACGGCTAAGCCCGAAAGGATTGGGGCCATGGCGGGAGTTTTCCAACAACGCTTGATGACGTACTCGAAGCGCGTTGATCTTCACTGTCACAGCCGAGCAAGCACCGAAGCCGACGAGGCGGTGCTTCAGGCGATTCGTTGCCCGGAAAGCTACAGCGAGCCGCGCGAAATCCGCGCTCAGGCCAAACAGCGGGGAATGGATTTCGTCACCATCACCGACCACGATTCCATCGCCGGCGTCGCGGAACTTGCCGCTGTGGCTGACGTTCTGGTCGGCGAGGAACTCACCTGCTATTTCCCCGAGGACTCGTGCAAGATTCACCTGCTCGTCTGGGGAATCACCCCGGCGGATCACGCCGCGCTGCAGGCGTCGGCCAATGATATTTATGCGGTTGCAAAATACGTTGCGCATCATCGCATCGCCCATGCGGTGGCGCATCCGCTGTACCGGCAGAACGGGAAACTGGCCCGCTGGCATATCGAGCGGCTTCTGCTCCTGTTCAAGGGATTTGAATGTCTCAACGGCGCGCACAGCATGCGCCACCGCGAAGTCTTCGAGCCCCTGCTGAACGATCTGGACGCGACGGAAATCCGCCGGCTCGAGCGCGTTCACGGCATCGATGCCCTCGGGCCCAAGCCGTGGATCAAAGCCCGCACCGGGGGGAGCGACGATCACGGACTGTTCAACATCGGCCGGACCTGGACCGAGTTTCCCGGCGAAGTGCAAACCGTCGACGATCTGCTGGATTGCCTGCGGGAATGCCGCTGCCAGCCCGGCGGCGAGGCCGGATCGAGCATCAAATTGGCGCACAATTTCTTCGGCGTGGGAATGCGATATTACACGCGCCGGCTCGCCGGGGAGAGTAGCAAAACCGCGATGATGCGGCGGTTGCTGGGCGAGAAATCGTCGCGCGGCCGCATCGCCATGGCAGCCGGGGCGATCAACTGGTATGCCCGGTTTTTGGCAGGAAAAATCGGCCAATCACTGGGCCTCAAGAGGCCCGCGCGGGGGACGCAATTGCTCGGGCAGTTGCTGGCGGCGTCGGCGATGAAGCGATTCGACCGCGGCGGTCCGCTCGGACAGGCCCTGAGTCAGGGACGGTCCCCCATCGCGGAACATCAGCCCATGTTTGATTTGTTTTGCGAAATCAACCGGGACGTGACCGGGGGGATCGCCGATGCCGTTTCACAGGCCCTGGACGAGGGCCAGCTGGGCGCGATCTTCGATGCGATTTCGACCCTGCTGGCGCAGCAGGCGTTGCTCCTCCCGTATTATTTCGCCCTGTTTCATCAGAACCAGGAACGCGATCTGCTCGGAAAGCTGACGGGCCGCGGCCGCGGGATCAGCGGCGATGGACTTCGCGTCGGCATGTTCAGCGATTCCATGGACGAAAATAAGCCGGCCGGTCGCTTTGCCGTGGATTTCGCTCGATTCGCCGAGTCGCGCGGATTGCAGTTGGACTTGTATTGCCTGTCCGATCAGCCAAACGCCGCGTTGACAAACGTCCGTAATTTTTCCCCGATGGTTGCTCCGCGAATCAAGAGGTTTCCCATCGAAGTCAAGGTCCCGCCGATTTTGGAAATTTTGGAATGTTCGGATCGGCGGCAATTCGACGTGGTTTTGATCAACACCTGCGGTCCGATGGCGATCAGCGGATGGCTGGTTTCCAAGATGCTGCGCTCGCCGATGCTGGCCGTGTGCCACGAGGATGTTCCTGCCCAGGTGCTGGCGATGACCGGTGGCGATTATCGGATCAGCGCGGCGGCCAAGGCGTATGTTTCGTGGCTTTACAACGGCGCGGCCAAAGTGCTGGTGGGGAGCCGGGCCGGCCGGGAAGCCGCGGCACGGATTTCGGGACTGCGCATCGGACGGTTGACGGCGGCCGATGAATTCGAATCGGCCTGGCAGGCGTGCGCGGCGGCTGTGAACGGGGAGGACTTCGATCAACCCAGCCGCCGCGGGATCAGGCCGTCGCTCCCGGACGATGCGCCGATGGAGGCGATCAACGCATGATTGCGATGCCCCAATGGCTTGGAGACGGACCGCAACCGACGGCCGGTGATTTCGCCGTCGATGGTTCGGCTCGCCCGCGCATACTGATTCTGTCGGCGGCCGTCGGCTCGGGCCATCTTCGCGCGGCCCAGGCGATCGAATCGGCCCTGGCCCGGATTCTTCCCAATGCGACGATCGCCAACGTCGATGCGCTGAAGCTGACCAACGCCGCTTTTCGCCGGGCCTACGGCGCGGGCTACTTCCGGGCGATTGAGTTGGCGCCGCGGCTGGTGGGATGGATGTACGATTTTCTGGATCGCCCCGGCGACGGCGGCGCCGCCACCAGCGCCAGGCAGTTCTTGGAGCGGTTGAATTTCACGAAATTGACGCGGCTGCTGACCGCGCAGGATTGGGACCTGGCGATCTGCACGCACTTTCTGCCGGCGGCGCTGATTTCCAATCTGCGGCGTCGTGAGATCGTTGGCTTTCCGCAGGTCGCCGTGGTGACGGATTTCGACGTGCATGGATTGTGGATCAATCGGCCCTGCGAGCGGTTCTTCGTCGCCACGGAAGAGGCCCGGGCGAATTTGGCCGCGCTGGGCATCGACCCTCGGGAAGTGGCCGTCACCGGGATTCCAATCGATCCGATCTTCGCCGGGCCGCGCAGCCGCCGCGATGCCGTCGAGCGGATGCAGCTTGCCGAGGACCGCACGATCGTGCTTCAGATGGCCGGTGGTTTTGGCGTCGGGTCGATCGAGCGAATTCATCGCTCCATTTGCGAGATCGACATCCCATTGCAGATCGTGGTCGTCACGGGCAAGAATGCCGAGGCCGCCAGCGCCCTGGCGGCGATGGAGCTTCCTTCGCGGCATCGCCGGCAAATCCTGGGTTACACGACGGAGATGCACGAGCTTCTGCTGGCGGCGGATGTCGTCGTTTCCAAGCCGGGCGGGCTGACGACTTCGGAATCGCTGGCCTGCGGCTGTCCGATGGTGATCGCCGAGCCGATTCCCGGACAGGAAGATCGCAACGCGGATTTCCTGCTTGAAAATGGCTGCGGGATCAAGGTGAATAACCTGGCGTCGCTGTCGTACAAGCTGGCCTCGCTCTTGGAAGACCCCGAGCGCATGGCACGGATGCGCGATGCCGCCCTCCGCCGCGCCAAGCCGCGCGCGGCTTTCGACATCTCCGCCGGCTGCGTGCAACTGTTGAACTCCCGCGGCGTGACGGGTCGCAATAATGCGCTTGCATCGCGGCCGAGTCCTGCTTTAATTGGCCCCACCGAAGGTTTGATGGAGTCGAGCGAATGGAGCACCTGATTCTGCTGGCATATCTCCTGGCCCTCGCCTTCACGTTTGCAAAGGTTGAAATCGAAATCGAAGGCCCGCACGGCTGGGCGGCGACATTGCCGACCTGGCGAATCCGCAACCGCTGGACGAGATTGCTCTACGGCAGCCGGCCGCTCACCGGATACCACCTCTGGCTGCAACTGTTCGTGTTTTTGATTGCCCATCTGGCCTTTGCCCTGGGGCTTTCGCCGTGGTCGCGGGCGATGGAACTTCGGGTGATCGGATTCGTGATTATTTTTTTTCTCGTCGAGGATTTTTTGTGGTTCGTGCTGAATCCCGCCTACGGCATCCGGCGGTTTCGCCGGGAACATATCTGGTGGCACGCCCCAACCTGGTGGTGGATCATGCCCCGCGATTACTGGGTGTTTTCGATCGTGGGATTCGCGACGTATCTGGCCGGGGTCTGGCTCAGATAGATCTGACCTGATACCGGAGGCAAAACATGAGCAAGGCAATCGAGCAATCCGTTCATTTCGCGGCCCCTGCCAAGGAGCTTGACGATATCTATATGGATCCCAGGCGGCATGCCGCCGTCACCGGCGGGAAGGTGGTCATCAGCGCCAAATCCGGCGGGAAGTTCAGCGCCTTTGATGGAATGCTTTCCGGCTCGACCTTGCTGAGCGTGCCGGGCAAACTGGTTGTGCAGCGATGGCGCGGGGGCCATTGGAAAAAGACGGATTTGGATTCGGTGCTGATCCTTTCGTTCGTTCAGGATGGCAAGCGCGGCCGGATCGATCTGGTGCATGTGAATGTGCCCCAGCACGATCATGAAGGGGTCACTCAAGGGTGGGAAAAATACTATTGGACGCCGCTACGCGCATATCTGGCTAAGTCCAAGAAATAACTATTGATGCGGCCATCGGCTGCGTCAACATTAAATTGCCATTGAACAAATCCAGGAGGTTTTGCCTTGACCGGGGGAGCCACGCTTTGATACCCTAACAAATTGCGAACAAATGAAAAGAGGCGCATGGTGCGACTGGCGACGGCTCAAAGTTGTTTCAAAACGTTTGGGATAAAACCCACGGCGGCTCCGTGGGCTTTCCGCACTGAATTGAACGAACTGAACGACCTGGCCCCCGGCGGCGCATTTCAATACGGAGCGGTGCATGAGCTGCTCTGGCAAGGCCGATCCGCTCTTCCCAGGTCCTTCGCGTTGCTGCTGGCGAAGGCGGCGCAGACCGAAGGAGGGGTCATCGTCTGGAGCGATCCGCGGCGCGAGCTGAATCCGCCGGCGCTGTCGGCGGCGGGGATCGATCTGCGCCGTCTCCTGCTGCTTCGCTGCGCGAATCGCTCCGAAGAGATTTGGACATTGGCCGAATGCCTGCGCTGCCGCGGCGTCAGCGCGACGGTTGCGGCGGTTCAATGTCTTTCCAGGATCGAGGCCCGGCGGTTGCAACTGGCCGCTGAACGCGGCGGGGGGGTGGGGCTTTTCATGCGCCCCTATACGCCGGGGATCAGCAGCTATTACGCGGCTGCCACGCGCTGGCTGATCCAGCCCGCGCCGGGCAGCGATCAAGTGCAGCGGTGGAATGTCCAGCTTCTTCACGGTCACGGAGGACAGATCGGAAAAGTCCTTCTACTGGAGGTGGACCGTGAAACACGTGCTTTGCATGCATCTGCCGCAATGGCCGATCGATCGGCTGCGCCGGCGCCGGCCCGAGCTACGGCATAAGGCATTTGCCCTGATCGAAACGATCGGCGCCCGGCAAAGGGTTACGCATGTCAGCCCCGAAGCGCCGGCCGGGATATTTCCGGGAATGACGCCCGCCGAGGCCAAAGCCCATCATGCGGGGCTGATTTGTTTGCCGGAATCGCCCGCGGATGATGCGCGATCGCTGGAAGCGCTGGGTCGCTGGCTGATGCGGTTCAGCCCGAATGTTTGCCTCTATCCGCCTTCGTCGCTCTTTCTGGATGCGACGGGTTTGCAGCGTCTTTTCGGCGGGCTGGATCAGCTTCGCCGGCGGGTTGCTCATGCTCTGGCGAAGCTTGGCATCAGCGCGGAGATAGCGATTGCGCCCACGCCCGGCGCGGCGTGGGCGCTGGCTGCGTTCGGGCGGGGGGATTTGCGCATCGTTGGCGGCGGGGAATTGCTCGACGCGCTGGCGGCGCTGCCGCCGGAAGCGATGCGGCTGGATCGCATGACGGTCGAGATGCTCGCCGCGCTCGGCATCCGCTCCATTGGGTCGCTATTGAAATTGCCTCGGGATGATCTGGCCGTGCGCTTCGGCCGGGTCATTCTCCAGCGGATCGACCAGGCGACGGGCGCTGTCCATGAGCCGCTGACATTTCTGGAATATCACGCGCCGATCCTGGCGAACGTGGAGTTTGACGGCGCGATCGAATCGCTCCAGACCATTCATTTGGCGCTGCGGCAACTCGTTGCCGAGGTGGCGCGGCAACTGGCGGGCCGCGGTTTGGGAGCCAGGGAATTGCGAATGACGTTTCGGCCGCCGTATGCACCGATCGTCGAAAAAGTCGTTGGGCTCGCGCGGCCGTCTCGCGATGAATCGGCGCTGTTCAATCTGCTTTGCTGCGCGACCGAAGCGGTGGAGACGCGCGAAGGGTTTATTGCCGCCGGCTTGTCCGCGACGCGCATCGAGCGGCTGGGGGATGAGCAGCCGGCGTTGATTGGCGGCGAGGAAGAACGCAACGCCGCCGAGCTGGATCATCTGCTCGAGCGGCTTCGTGCGCGGCTGGAGGGGGCGGTCCAATGGGCGGAATTGGTCGAGTCGCATGTGCCGGAGCAGTCTTTTCGCTGCCGGGAAAATCCGGTTGTCTCGGACGTTCGCGCCGGTGGGGCGGCCGTGTTTCGGCCGATTTGCCTGCTGCCCGCTCCTCGCGCCATCCGGGTCATCGTCATGCCGTCGGACAGCCGGGATGGACTGCCGATTTCGTTCACGGACCAGGGCGAAGTTCATCGGCTCGCGCACGTTTTTGGACCGGAGCGGATCACCGGTCAGTGGTGGAACGGACGATGGAAGACGCGCGATTACTTCGATGTGCTGGATGCGATGGGCAACCGGTATTGGCTCTTCCGGGTCGCTGATACTGGAAGGTGGTTTATGCATGGGGTGTTCGAGTGATTTTAGAGAATTACAGAGCCGGGGCGTGTCGCCCCGGTCCGGGCCGACACGGCCCGGCTCTGTTGGAGTCGCCGTCTCCGCACGCGCTGGCCGAGTTGGATGTGACCAGCAACTTTTCATTTCTGCGCGGGGCGTCGCATCCGGATGAGTTGGTCTGTCGAGCGGCGGAACTGGGATATGCCGCCGTTGCTCTTACGGACCTCAACAGTCTTGCCGGCGTGGTGCGGGCACACCAGGCCGCCAAGGAAGTGAACATCAAGCTGTGCGTGGGGGCGCGGCTGCGATTGGTCGATGCCCCGGATGTGCTCGTGTGGGCACGCGATCGCGGCGGATATGCAAATCTCTGCCGTCTGCTGACCGCCGGTAAACGCCGGGCTGAAAAAGGATCGTGCACGCTTGGACTGGAGGATTTGCTTCATTCATCAACTGGACTTGTGGCGGCGGTGGCTTGCCAGCGAATCGATCCTCAGCTTGACGATGCGAATTGCCGGGATCTTCAAGCCGCCATCGCAGCGATGAAAGACGCTTTCGGCCAGCGGCTGTCGCTGGCAATCTCGCGTTTATACGGGCCTGGGGATGACGCGATTTTGGGACGGATCGAATCGGTGGGCCGCGCCTGCGGCGTGCCCCTGCTGGCGACCAACCAGGTGCATTACCACGACGAGCGGCGGCGAAGGCTTCAGGATGTGCTCACTTGCATCCGCCATGGCTGCACGATTCAGCAGGCGGGCTTTCGATTGTTCCCCAACGGCGAGCGGTTCATCAAATCGCCGGGGGGAATGCGCCGCCTGTTCGGCGATTTCCCGGCGGCCCTGCAAAGGACCGTCGAGGTGGCCGAGCAATGCGCGTTTTCGCTCGATGAGCTGCGCTACGAATATCCCGACGAGATCGTGCCGCCCGGCAAAACGCCGGCATCGTATCTGGCCGATCTGGCATGGGAGGGAGCAGCCGGGCGGTATCCGCAGGGGATTCCGGAAAAAGTGCGCCGGCAGATCGCCCACGAGCTGGCGCTGATCGAGCAACTGAAGATCGAGCCGTACTTTTTAACGGTGTACGACCTCGTTCGATTCGCGCGCCGCCAAGGCATTCTTTGCCAGGGCCGCGGTTCGGCGGCGAATTCGGCGGTCTGCTATTGCCTGGGCGTCACCTCCGTCGATCCCAACCGGATTGACCTGCTTTTCGAGCGTTTTGTCAGTGCCGCGCGCAACGAGCCGCCGGACATCGATATTGATTTCGAGCACGAGCGGCGGGAGGAAGTGCTCCAATATCTCTACGCGAAATACGGCCGCGAGCGCGCCGGCATGACCGCGGAGGTCATCACCTATCGCAGCCGCTCGGCCGTGCGGGATGTCGGCAAGGCGCTGGGCCTGGGATTGGACGCGGTGGATCAGATTGCCAAATGCCTGAGCGGGTGGCATTCGGGGACGCCGTCGGCCCAGCAGCTTGCCGAGGCCGGGCTTGATCCGAATGACTACACCGTTCGGCTGCTGGTGGGAGTCACAGCCGAGTTGCTCGGGTTCCCGCGTCATCTCAGCCAGCACGTCGGCGGCATGGTCATGACGCGCGGGCCGTTGTGCGAATTGGTTCCCATCGAGAATGCTTCGATGCCCGACCGTACCGTGATCGAATGGGATAAAGACGACATCGATGCCTTGGGCATCCTTAAAGTGGACGTGCTGGGGCTGGGGATGCTGACTTGTATATCGAAGGCTTTGAAGATGGTGAATAATAGGCACGAAGGCACGGAGGCACGAAGGCACGAAGGGG
>Ga0116134_1000624_pt1 | contig 18172 bp, 12 predicted proteins | sample June2015DPH_19_5_FD_89737 | JGI IMG/M metagenome (GOLD analysis project Ga0116134, IMG submission 89737) | Peatland microbial communities from SPRUCE experiment site at the Marcell Experimental Forest, Minnesota, USA - June2015DPH_19_40 | ecosystem: Environmental > Terrestrial > Soil > Wetlands... | reverse complement strand
TACACATCAGTTCGCGCCCCCTAAAATTTCTCTCAATGGTCGGCTTGACTCATTGCGGCGACTATCCACTAAAGCCGATCCTTCGATAATTATGGCATCGTGTTGAAATGGGAAAAACCCATTGGAATTTCGTTGGATGCCTGGGCCTTCCGAAAGTGTTTGTTCATCCAAACAACCTCGGTTCGTTTGTGAATTTGCCCGGATGAATCTCTGGTCGTTGCCTCGATGGTTCTGTGACTCCAACCGTTTTGCCGAGTCAGCAAACTTTTGTATAAATCGTTCGCATACCCGCTAATGAAAATCATGCAATGGGCGCGATTCGCCAGCTTCAGAAGCGCACGATGAAATTCAGGATTGTTTTCATCGTGAGTGTATTCTGATGTCACATACTTCTTGAGGCAACTCGGACTTTTGCGTGTAGCCAGAGGCCAGATCAGCACAAAAGATAACCTTGGTGAGACCGACGAAGAAATGAAATCCGCATTAGTTCAACGTCTGCTTGAACGGAATACGTCCTACCGGCTTCACATAAACGAATTCTTTGGTCATTTTGAAAGCGCAGACGGGAAGTTTGAAGTCTTGATGGATTCAGAGAAGCGGCGGCGATTCGGCGGCATTCGCAACCTTCTTTTGGAGTTGGAATTTCTCGACCACGATTTAGACAAGCCGCGATATTGGGTTTCTCCTCAATACCTCGCGGCGTTTATTGATGCGAAAAGCATTTCGTCCACGAGTCCACTCGAACTTCAAGACGTTCTTCGCGCTCGCGAAAAGCTCGGCCACGAAGCAGAGCTTAAAGTTTTGAAATTCGAGTCGGCAAGACTGCGAGATTGTCCCGGCTTGGCGAAGCGAATCAAACACGTCGCGTCTGAAAATGTTGGAGCTGGCTACGATATTTTGAGTTTTACCGAAATTGCAAACTGCGGCGGCTTTTCTGACAGGCTAATTGAAGTGAAGGCTGTGTCTCCGATTGACTTCAGGTTTTATTGGTCGAGAAACGAAATTGAAACCGCACGAGTTCACGGCCCAAACTATTTTCTCTATCTCGTTCCTGTTTCCAAAAACGGCTTCGATATGCAGAAGCTCAAAATTATTCAGAACCCTTTCAAGCAAGTTTACTTGGATAATAAATCGTGGCTTCGTCAGGACGAGCTTGTTTCATTTGTCGCCAAACCTCTTGGCAACTGAATCCGTAAAGTGAAACCCGGCGCTTTCGCGAGCACCAGGTTTTCCGTCTGTGCAATTGCGTTACGCCGGTGGCGGCGCGGAGCGGAGTCGGCGGTTTCTTTTCCCGTTGCGGAGCGTCCCGCCATTGCGGGATGGCTGGCGCTCTGCCGGTTAGCCCTTCGCCGATTACTTGATCAGCTTGCCGAGCGCGGCCAGCGGCGATTTCACCCGCGCCAGGAAAATCATCGCCGCAATGACGAACGGCTTGAAGCTCGCCTCGCGATACGTCGCGATGCGATATTTCTCGAACACGGCTGCCGAGACCTCGCCCTGTGTGCAGCTCACGCCCGAGATGTCCGCCGGCAGACAGTGCAGGTAGAGCGCCTTGCCGCCTTTGGTGAGTTTCATTTTCTTCCCGTCGCATTCCCAGTTCTTGAAGCGCGCATTGTTTGCCAGGCATTCCTGTTCCAGCGCCTTCAACCCGTCGCGGTCGCCCTGTTTTAACAAGGGCGTGCGCCTCTGCATCACCGCGTAAGGCGCCCACGATTTCGGATAAACCACGTCGGCGCCGCGAAACGCTTCTTCCATGTTCGAAACCACCTCAAATTTCCCGCCGCACTTCGCGCTGTTCTTTTTCGCCAGCTCAACCACGTCCGGAATCAAACCGTAGCCTTCCGGGTGCGCCAGCGTTACGTTCATCCCGAACCGGGTCATCAAACCGATGATGCCCTGCGGGACGGACAGCGGCTTGCCGTAACTCGGCGAATATGCCCAGCTCATCGCGATTTTTTTACCGCGCAGATTTTCCAGCGAACCGAAATGACGCTTGAGATGAACCAAATCTGCCATCGCCTGCGTTGGATGATCAATGTCGCACTGCAAATTGATCACGTTGGGCCGCTGATGCAGCACGCCCTTCGCGAAGCCTTCCTGCATCGCGGCGGAAAACTCGCGCATGTAACGGTTCCCCTCGCCGAGATACATGTCGTCGCGGATTCCGATGACCTCCGCCATGAACGAAATCATGTTTGCCGTCTCGCGCACCATCTCGCCGTGCGCGATCTGGGATTTCTCCTCGTCAAGGTCCGCCAGGCCCAGGCCCAGCGCATTCGCCGCCGCCGCGAAGCTGAAACGCGTCCGCGTTGAGTTGTCGCGGAAGATGGAAATCGCCAGCCCGGTGTCGAACGTGCGGAACGACTTGCCGGCCTGGTGCATTTCGGAAAACAGTTCCGCGAGGGCGACGACCGCGCGGAGTTCGTCCTCGGACTTTTCCCACGTCAGCAGGAAATCCCTGCCGTAGCTGTTGAATTTGAGCTTTTGCAGTTCATCCAGTTGTTTCTTGATGTTGTTCATTTTTCAAAATTAATTTGCGAGTGGAACAGGCCGCCGGGACGCTTTTGGCGTAGCGCGGACTTCCAAGTCTGTGTACCCCGAAGGCGTTCGGGGCTGGTCGCGTCCCGCTCTGCGGGACAAACCCGCAGATCGTCCGACCTCGCGCGTCCCGCCGATTTTGAAATCGGCGACACAGCAGGTTTGGAAACCTGCGCTACAGATTTCAGTTTCATTTTGTCACAAGTTCAACCGGCTTGCACGTTGCAGTTTCGCGCTGGTAATGCGGCGCGGCCTTCGCGACGGCGTCAATAATCTGCTGGTAGCCGGTGCAGCGGCAGAGATTTCCTGAGATTGCCGTTCGGATTTGTGTTTCGGTCGGATGTGGATTCAGATCAAGCAGTGCTTTTGCGCTCATCAGCATTCCAGGGGTGCAGAATCCGCAGTGGACGGCATCGCAGTCCATGAAGGACTCCTGCAACGGGTGGAGCTTGCCGCGCTGGCTGAGTCCCTCCACGGTTAGAACGTGTCGCCCGGCGATTTGTGGTGCGAGAACCAGACAGGAGTTCACCGGCTCGCCGTCGAGCAGCACCGTGCACGCCCCACACTCGCCAATCTCGCAACCGCATTTCGTGCCGGTAAAACCGAGCTGGTCGCGCAGCAGATCGAGCAGCGTCCAATGGGCGGGAACCGCAAGTGTATGGGAGCGCCCGTTGATGGTCGCGGTAATCGTAGCGCGGATATCTGAACCCGCGAGCCGTTCGACGTGCACGGGCGTTGCCGATTTGGAAATCGGCGATACAGCAGACCTGGAAGTCTGCGGTACAGCAGGTTTGTCCCGCAAGGCGGGATGCGCTACCGCGGCTTGTTCCAACGCCCGGCGCACCAGCACGGCAATGACGGGTTCCTTGTACTCCGACGACCAGCGCCTTCCGGCCTCTTTTATCATTTGCCCGGCAACTTTCTTTCCGGCGGCGGCGAACAGTTTCACCGCCGGCTTCTCGCCGACGAGCATCGCTTCGGCGTCCGTCACTCGTTTCCACACGGGGAAGACCGAGCCGGGAACGATGCGCGCATCACCGATTCTTCCATCGTCATTAATTTGAAGAATGGCGGCAACACTCAGCCGGGAAATCGAGAGCGCATTGCGGCGGCCGAGCTTGATGAATGCGCTTCGGGCGTTTGCCGGCAGCTTGCAGAAGTGGACCGCCGTCAGCAGTTCATCCGGTCTCGCCCTGGTTTGATAGGGTTTGAGGAACAGTTCTGCCAGATCCAGCTTGCGGCGCCCGGTCTTCGATTGCAGGGTCACGATTGCGCCAAGAGCGATCAGTGGCGGGACGGTGTCAGCGCACGTGGCGGCGTTCATGATGTTTCCGCCGATGGTTCCGCGATTTCTGATTTGCGGCGAACCGATGGTCGAGGCGGCTGAAACGAGGCACGGAGCAAACGTTCGCAATACGTTCGAACGCAGCAACTGGCTGTGCGTCGTGTGCGGCCGGATGAGAATGCCGCCGTCGGATTCGATGATGCCGCCCAGTTCGTTCGCACGGGAGGTGTCGAGGAGAACCTTGGGCGACTTCGTTGATGCCCGCCGTAACTTGATCAATAAATCAGTTCCACCGGCAAGGACAGAAGCATCGGGACCATGCTCGGAAAGGAGGCTGCACGCCTCAGCGATGGTCGCAACCGGGATGTAATCAAAAGGCTTCAATGCGCACCTCGTCCCAGCTTGCACGAGTCGCCCGCCATCGGGTCCTTCTGGAGCGAGCCGCGCCCGCCTTTCCGCGACAGCTTGTGCCCCAGCAGCACGCGCTCCAGTGTGGCCGGGATCTCGCAAATGCGTTTGCCGGTCGCGTTGTAGATCGCGTTCACGATGGCCGGCGCAGCGATTTCATTGGTTGGCTCACCCACCGATTTCGCGCCGAATGGCCCCGCGGCGTCTTCGTTTTCGACGATAATGCCCCGGATCTTCGGAACGTCCAGCGCGGTCGGGATCAGGTATTCGTCGAAGTTGAGCTGCTTGGGAACGGCGCTCTCAAAATCGAACTCCTCCAGCAACCCATAGCCGAGTCCCATCGCCACGCCACCATAAAACTGCCCGAGCACCGTATTCCGGTTGATCGCTTTCCCAACGTCGTGGCAGGAAACAAAATTGACAACGCTGACCTTGCCGGTTTCGGTGTCCACTTCGATCTCCGCCACGTTCGCGCCATAGACGAAAGTGAAGTAGGCCTCGCCAGTTCCTGCTTTTTCGTGCCAGGAGGCGGGCGGTGCCTTATGCCAGCCAAAGCCATACATCGGCTTGCCACGACGGAAGCACTCGGTGGCGACCTCGGTAAACGACGCCATCCGTTTCCCGTTGCTTTTCTTGACGAGGTAATTGTCGGCAAATTCGCACTCTTGCTGATCAATTTTCAGCATGTTGGATGCAACTTCGAGCAGGGTCGCCCGGACGATTTCCGCCGCTTTCCTGGCCGCCGACCCGCCCATAATCGTTCCCCGCGAAGCCACGGTCGGTCCCGAGTCCGGTACCCGGCTGGTGTTCGTGTTAAGGAAGCGAATGCGATCCATGGAAACGCCGAGCACTTCGGCAGCGATTTGCGACATCTGAGTTTGTGCACCCTGTCCCATATCCGTAATGCCTGAGGAAACAATCACGCTGCCGTCAGTCTGCACCGAAACAATCGTCCCCGCGGCGTCCACCCCTTCCGCGCCCAGCGACACGCCGCGGTAGCTGCACGCTAGTCCGATGCCGCGCTTCCTGGGAGCGTCCGCCGCCCGGCGATATTTCCTCCAATTCGGTTGAAAGTTCGCTGCCTTCGCGGCTTTCGTCAGCACTTCGCTTAAGCTCACGTTGTGCGTGAGTCGTTGTCCGGTGGCCGTCACCGCACCCGGCTTGAAACCGTTCTGCAATCGAATCGCCAGCGGATCTTTTCCGACTTTCTCAGCCAGCTCGTCCATCATCGATTCGATGGCAAAATTCACCTGCGGTGAACCGAAGCCGCGCATGGCGCCGGTGTAGTTGTTGTTCGTGTAAACGGCGTACACATCGGTTTTCACGTTCTCGCAGCAGTACGGCCCCGTCGCCTGCACCACCGACCGCCACGTGACGAACGGACTCATGGAGGCATACGCGCCACCATCCGCGATGCACCTGATTTCCATGGCCGTAATCGAGCCGTCGTTTTTAGCGCCCCACTTGTAGTAGAGAACATAGGGATGCCGTTTGTACGACTCGAGCATGGACTCCTCGCGGGAGTTGACCATCTTCACCGGTTGGCCGGTCGCGAGGGCCAACAGCGCGGCGCGGCAACACATCGCCGTCATGACTTCATCTTTTCCGCCGAACGAGCCCCCCAGGGTCGCCTGAATAATCTGAACCTGGTTGAGGTCGAGCTTGAGCGCGGCCGCAACGGAGCGGCGGCTGGAAAAAAGATTTTGAACGCTGCCGGTGACGATCACTCCGCCGTGCTCATCCGGTTCGGCCAGAACCGCCTCCGGTTCGAGGTACGAGTGCTCGACAAACTGCGTTTTGAACTTCCGCTCGATGAAGAAATCAGCCCGGGCAAATCCTTTCCCGATGTCTCCTTTGCGCACCTTGTGATGGACGAACGCGTTTTTGGCGCCGTGGATTCCCGGCGCATTCGCCTTCAGCGCTGCTTCGGGGTCCGAGACGATGGGAAGCGGCTGGTAGTCAACATCAATGAGCGAGAGCGCTTGCTCGGCGATTTCTTTCGTGCGCGCAGCGACCAGTGCCACGCCGTCTCCGAGATAGCGGACTTTGTCCACCGCCAGAATTGCCTGATTCTTCACCACAATTCCGAAGACCTTCTCGCCGGGAATATCGCGCGCCGTGAGAACCGCTTCGACCCCCGCCAGCCGTCCGGCTTTCGAGGTGTCGATCCGCAGGATACGCGCATGAGGATGCTTCGAGCGGAGCACTTTCCCGTAGAGTTGGTGGCCGACCATGTAATCGGCAGCGAACTTTGCCCGTCCGGTCACCTTTCCGATGGCATCGACCCGGCGCGCTCCCTTGCCGATGATCCTGGTTTTGCCCCGGCCCTTCATGTCGCCGTCCTTGAGCCAGCTTTTTTGTCTAGTTTCGGCATAAGCACGCTCCGCCGGGCAGGTTGCCCTCGAGCAATTGGTTGTTGGAGACTACCACTTCACCGCGAACAAGAACATGTTTAAAATCCAGCGTGCGGCTCTGGTCGGGATAGGTTTCGTAGGAACCCGCCAGGCTCGATTGGATGGGTTTTGCTTTTCCATGAATATCGACGATTGACAGGTCCGCGTCGGAGCCCACTTTGATGGTCCCCTTTTGTGGATAAATCCGGAAGGCCTTCGCCGGAGCGGTGGCAATGCATTGCGCCAGCTCGATGAGCGCGTTGGAAGCATGCGGTCGCAAAAGCGCATAAACCAGGTGAGGCAAAGCGCCAATTCCCGCAATGCCGTTGGGAACGTCGCGTATGTCCGAATGCCAGTCGTCCTTGTCGGCCTTCTTGAACGCGCAATGGTCGGTGGCGAAAAGATCGATTGCGCCTTTGGCCGCCTGCGCGCGCAACTGCTGCTGGTCCGGTTCGCTGCGCAACGGCGGCGTGCAAAGCCAGCGATGCCCGTCCGGTCTCTGCAACCAGGAATTATTCAGCCACAAATAGTGCGGCGCGGTTTCACAGGTGACCGGGGCCTCGCGCCGGGCGCGTTGAACCAGCTCCACCCCTTCCGGTGTGGAGACGTGGACAATATGGACACGCGCCTGATATTTCGTCGCGATCTTCAAAACCTCGGCGATGGCTTTGATTTCGGCCTCCTTCGGCCGCATCAGGGAATGCGTGAAGGGCTGGCTTAAATCCAGCCGGCCGGCGTCAACCCGGTTGAGAACATCCTCATCTTCGCAATGCACCAGGAACTGGGCGTCGCGCGGTGCAAATCTCTTCACGACTTCTTCAATCTGTTTGTAATCGCTGAAAATTCCCGCCTTTTTGTACGTCGTGTAAAGCTTGATGGAGCGGAAGCCGGCTCGGATGGCCTTTTCAATCTCGCGGTGGCCGTCCTCGTCAAAGACGGTTGGGGTGATGTGCCACATGTAATCGCAGTAACAATGGCCTCGGGCTTTTGCTTTTGCTTTCGCGATGGCTTCCGGCAGCCGTTCGTGCCGGCCTTGAGTAATGAACGTGTAAATCGTCGTGACACCGTTTTGCACGGCAACCTGTGTGCCCGTCTGATAAGTGTCGGCGAGATAAAACCTGCCAATCTGATCATCAAGGTGGGTGTGGATGTCAATGAAGCCCGGAAGGATAAACAATCCCTTCGCGTCAATTGTCCTGGCAGAGGAGATTGCGTCGGGAAAAGAGCCCAAGGCTGCGACCTTCCCGTTTTCGACGAGAATGTCTGCCGCTTCGATGGCGTTTTCGAAGCAGAGCTTTCCGTTGCGAATCAGCACTTTCATGACTGGGCCGCAAGTGAATCGACTCCTGCCATCGTTGGCTCCACCGAGGCTGGCAGCAGGACGCCTTTCAGGGCGGCATCCACGTCCTTCAGGCCGTGCCCCGTGATCAGCAGAATGATTTGCTCCTTCCGCCCAAGCAACCGCGAGTTCCGGAGTTTTTTCAACGCCGCGACGGTCGCCGACGCAGCGGGTTCCGCAAACACGCCGGCCTTCGCCGCCAGGAGCCGTTGTCCGTCCAAAATTTCTTCATCCGTCACGGTCACCGAAAACCCTCCGCTTTCGCGAACCGCCGCACGGGCCATGTGAGCATTGGAAGGAATGGACACTGAAATCGAATCCGCGATCGTCTGCGGCCGGTCGGCGTTGCGGTAATTTCCACTGGTGATGTAATTGTGAATGGCCGCTGAGGTTTCGGCCTGCACACAAACCAGCCGCGGGAGTTTGCTGATCAACCCCGCCGCTTTGGCATCATGGAACGCCTTAAAAACTCCGCTGAGAATCACGCCGTCGCCAGTGGGCACCAGGATGACATCCGGCGTTTTGAATTTGTTCTGCTGCAAAATTTCCAATCCGACGGACTTTTTCCCCTCGATCGTCAAGGGATGATACGCCGTATTCCGATTTAGTCCCCCGCGCCGGGCGGTGTATTCGAGCGAGAGGCGAAAAGCGTCGTCGTAGGTTCCCTTGATCGGGATGACCCGCGCCCCGTAAAGGAGCATCTGCGCGAGTTTGGCTTTCGGCGCGGTTTCCGGGACCAGGATGACGGCCTGCCTGCCCGCGGCGGCGCAGACGGCGGCCAGCGCGCTCGCCGCATTGCCGGTGGAAGCCGTCACGACACACTTTTCACCAAGCCGGGCGGCCTCGGCCACCACCAGGAACGAAGCCCGATCCTTCAATGACCCGCTGGGATTCAGCCCGTCATTTTTTACCCAGAGATTTTCGCAGCGCAGTTCCCTGCCGAGAGCCGCCACCAGGTGGAAGGGTGTGCCGCCGACCGGATAAGCCGGGTAATGCTTCTTTTCCACCGCCGAAAAGAGGTCCCAATCCGGATTCGCCTTCTTGAACTTTTTCCGGATGGCGCCGTAATCAAACCGGGCCGACAGGACGCCAACGAGCGGGATCCCCGGACGATATTGCTTCGCGCAGGCCGGGCAGAGGTATCGCACCTCATCCCTCCGGTAACTTTTCCCGCACGTACTGCACTGATAAACAAATTCGGTCATATTCGCAGGACAAACGTCGCGCCTGTCGTAGCGCAGACTTCCAAGTCTGCTGTGTCGCGGGTTTCCAAACCCGCTGGCTGCACGACTTTCAACGCCACGCCGACTTGGAAGTCGGCGATACAGCAGGTTTGGAAACCTGCGCTACGAGCGATTCTCCCTGCCGCTCGCGTGTTGATGGACGCACTTTTCATTCTTCCAGTTCGCTAAACTTTTCCATTCAGCTTCGCGACGAGTGCCGCATAAAATGCAACCGCGCCGCTCAGGTGCTCGATCGGGCAGGCTTCGTTGGCCGCGTGGGCATAGACTTCGTTGCCCGGACCGAGCCCGAGGCATGGAATTCCCTTCATGCCGGAAATCGCTACGCCGTTCGTGCTGAACGTCCACTTGTCCACGAACGGCTTTTTGCCGAGCACGCCAGCGTAAGCTGCGACAGCGTTCTTGAGATACGGAGATTTTTCATCCAGCGCCCAGGTCGGGTAGTATTTTTCCGTCGGATACACCTTGCCTGTGTAAGCCGCTTCTTCGTATTTGAGCACGTAAACTTTCGCATCCGGATAACCGGCGCGCTTCGCGGCGTCCATCACTTCGGCCACGGCGCTTTCCTTCGTCTCTCCGAACGTAAGCCGCCGGTCCAGGTGAATGCCCGCCCCGTCGGCGACTGCGCACTGCGATGGGGACGAGGATTTCACTTCCGAAATCGTGACCGTGCCCTTGCCGAGGAACGGATCACGCTTGAGCCGCTCGTTGAGCTTTTCGATTTCGAGCGCGATGCGGGCGATCTTGTAAATCGCGTTGTCACCGCGCTCCGGCGCCGAACCGTGACAGCTCCTGCCCTTCACCTCGACGCGGATTTCCATGCGACCGCGATGGCCGCGGTAGATGTTCAGGTTGGTCGGCTCGGTGATGACGACGAGTTCGGGCTTGAGCTTTTCGACGTTCAACAGGTATTGCCAGCAAAGCCCGTCGCAATCCTCCTCCATGACCGTGCCGGTGAAGTAGATCGTGAATTGATCGTTCAGGCAGAGTTCCTTGATGATCCGGCCCGCGTGAATCATCGTGGCGACGCCGCCCTTTTGATCCACCGCGCCGCGCCCCCAAATTTTCCCGGCCTTCACGAACGGCTTGAACGGATCGAAATTCCACTGCGAACGGTCGCCGGGATAAACAATGTCCACGTGGCCGTCGAAAGCGATCACGCGTTTGCCCTTGCCGATGCGGCCGATGATGTTGCCCAGGCCGTCAATGCGGATGCCGTCGAAGCCGATTTTCTGCATCTCCTTTTTGATGACAGCGATGACGTTCTTTTCCTTGGAGGAGAAGGATTGGGTGCGAACCAGGTCACACAGAAACCGTGCGGTGTCTTTCTCCATCAGCTTGGCGCGCTTCCGGATCAGGTCGTAGGTGATTGGGGCGGTTGCTTGTTTTTTGGTTTTCATTCTCATCGTTACATTCTTTTCCATAAATCTTTTGCCAGCTCGCGGGCGCGGGCGTTCACGCGCCCCTCGTCGAGGTTCAGCGCGAGCTTCCGGTTCTCCATTAACACGCGGCCGCCGACGATGGTCGTATCTGCTTCCGTCTGGGACATTCCGAACACGAGATGGCCGAGAACATTTTCGCTCTCCAACGGCGTCGGCGGGTCATAATCGAAAATCGCGATGTCACCGGCAGCGCCCTCACAAATCTCGCCGAAGCGCAGACCGAAAATGCGCCCGGCAATCTTGGGATTGTTTGCGAGCAACGCGCTTGTCACCTCGCCAAAACCAACGGACGGATTCCCGGCGCGCAAATGCTGACCCCACAGCGCGACGCGCAGTTCCTCCAGCATGTTCGTCGTCATCGCATCCGTGCCGAGGCCGACGAGCACGCCGCGTTTCGCCAGTTCGACGACGTTCGCATTGCCAACGGCGTTGTTCATGTTCGATTGCGGGTTGTGAACGACCGCGGTCCTCGTCTCCGCCAGCAAATCCATTTCGCGCCGGTTGACGTGGATGCAGTGCGCAGCGATGGAGCGCGGGCCGAGGATTTTGAATTTCTTCAGCCGTTCGACCACGCGTTTGCCACCGTGCCGCAGCGCCCAGTCCTGATCGCTCTGCGCCTCGGCGACGTGGATGTGAAAGCCGGTGTGTAGCTCGTGACCGAGGGTTGTGGCCTTTTCCATCGTGGCGTCGGAAATCGTGAACGACGCGTGCAAACCGAAGAGTGCTTTTACGCAAGCGTCATTCTGCCGCCGGCATTGGCGGATGAACGACACGTTCTCCGCCAATCCTTCCTTCGCGATTCGCGCGCCGTCGCGATCGGACAGTTCGTAGCAGAGGCAGGCTCGCAGGCCGGTTTCACGCACGGCCCGCTCAATTGCCTCCAGCGAGCCGGTCACCGCGCCCGGACTGGCATGATGATCAATCAGCGTCGTCGTGCCGTGGCGGATCGAGCCGAGCAGCGCGATCAGCGCGCTGTAGTAGCAATCTTCCGTGGTCAGCGCGGAATCCAGCCGCCACCAGAGGTTCTTGAGCACCTGGTTGAAATCTTTCGAGGGCTTCGCCTTGGTCAGCCCGCGCGCGAAGCTGCTGTAGAAATGGGTGTGCGCGTTGATGAAGCCCGGCAGAACAACCTTGCCCGTCGCATTGATGCGTTTGCCCCGGAAGTTTTTGATCGCCTTTTTCGGCGCGACCTTCGCCACCAAGCCGTTCTCAATGAGAACCGAATGGCCGGGCAGAACCCTGGAGGTTTTTCCCAGGGTCAACACCGTTCCATTTTCGATGAGCAACGAGTTAGGCATCGCGGGTTAGTAGTGCGTTGAGCAGCCGTCCTGTAGCGCAGACTTCCAAGTCTGCTGTGTCGCGGGTTTCCAAACCCGCGCATCGCCCGCCAGTCCAACGCGCCCGGTTTCACGACGCACTGCCGATTGGGAAATCGGCGATACAGCAGGTTGGGAAACCTGCGCTACGGAACGCGCGTTGCGCTCGCCTCCGATAAGCCGATCGCTTAGCCTCCGCCCATGCAGCCGCACAAACCGGACAACCCCAATCGCGGCTTGGAACGGACACGTCATCAACTCCGCGCCAGCGGAGCGAGAGACGAAGCGGCGAACTCGCTTCGCTCCGGCATTCACACGCGCGGTTATTTGCCGCACGTAAAACGCGAAGGCGCTTCCTACTTCGTCACGTTTCGTTTGGCCGATTCGTTGCCCAAGGAAGTCTTGTTGGAATATGAACGCGAAAAGGCCGGGCGCCTGCGCCGACTGAACGACTTTGCGAAGCGAGGCGAAACCATCAACGATTCCGAAGAAGAAATTGCGCGGGACTTTCGTCGCAAGATCGAACGTTACCTTGATCGGGGCGCGGGCGTTTGTCATTTGCGCCGACCGGACATCGCTGATCTCGTCGCCAACGCGATGCGACACTTTAACGAGAGCCGTTATCTGCTTCTCGAATGGGTGGTGATGCCCAACCATGCGCACGCCATCGTCTGGCCGATGCCAAACCATCTGATGAGCGATATTCTGAAGTCTTGGAAACAGTTCACGTCGCGACGCGCCAAGAAAATTGTGGGTTTGGGCGAAGAGCCGTTCTGGCAAACCGAATCCTACGATCACTGGATTCGGAGCGACGAGGAGAAGGCTCGCATTGCCCGCTACATCAGGAACAATCCCGTATCGGCCGGCCTGTGCGCCCGCACCGAGGATTGGCGTTGGAGCAGCGCCTATCGCGCTGCGAAGTAGCGCAGACTTCCAAGTCTGCTGTGCCGCGGGTTTCCAAACCCGCGCATCGCCCGCCAGTCCAACGCGCCCGGTTTCACGACGCACTGCCGATTGGGAAATCGGCGATACAGCAGGTTGGGCAACCTGCGCTACATACGCGTTTGAGGGCGTCCGGTTCATGAGTTCAACCTTCGTCCAGCGCGGCCAGTTCCTGCGGCGTGCGGTCGCGCATCGAGATGGCGCCGGCAAAACATTTCTGCGCACAGAGGGAGCAGCCGACGCAGTGACTGGGATCAAAAGTCGGAACGCCGCGACTATTCAGCACAATGGCCTGATACGGACAGCGGGTGCAGTTGCCGCAATGCTGGCAGAGTGCAGCGACAACTTGCGGCAGTTGCTTCGTCGGCGACAGCGCCCCAAAGTCGGTGATCGGGTTCGGCAGCGCCGAGCCGATAAGTTCCTTCACCGAGCGAAAGCCGCGCTCCTCCATCAGATAACTGAGGCCGGAGTGAAGTTCATCCACGTAACCGAGGCCATGCTTCATGACGGCGGTGCAGAACTGGACGGTCTGTGCGCCGAGCGCCAGGAAGTTCGCAGCGTCCCGGTAGGTCATCGCGCCGCCGTTGCCGGAGACGGTGATGCCCGTGCTGGAAACCTTGGCGAGGGTGAGATTGCTGATCGGCAAAACACCTTCGCCGGACATGCCAATAACGACACCTTCTTCCCATCGACGATTTTCCGCTTTGCGAAACGCGAGGGACGGAAAGCTGTTGGCGAGCGTGACGCCGGCTTTCTTGCCCGGGTGACGCGCGAAGACCTCCTGAATCGCCTTGATGATCGGTTGGATGGCGGTGACTGCGGCGGTGAGCTTGAACAGCTTCGGGTTGTCGTCGTCGCTCGCTTCCATGACCCAATCAATGATCTTCGTGGTCAGCGCGGCATTTTGCGAAACAACGTCGCCATGCGTGCCGTCGCCGCCTTGCGGACAGGAGAGGCTGTATTCGACCCCCATCGCGCCGGCGTTTTGCAGCTTGCGCGTGTTGGATTGCCAGACCGCCTTGTCCGCCTTGTCGCTGCCGGTGACCGGGCCGCCGGTCGAGGCGAGCGTCAGGCGATCCGGGAATTCCTTGACGAGCTTTTTGACTTCGCGACAGACACGGTCGAGCGGATGGCCGGAGACGTTGTCGCAATTACCGTAGGTCGAGCGCGTGAGCTCGAACATGTAGCCGGCGGGAATGTGAATCGGCACGTTATCGAACGCGGTCTTCATCACACCACCGGACCAGCCGCGCTCGTAGGCCTTGCGCATCTGCCCGTAGCCATCCGAGTGCGGCGCAGCGGAGAGCAGGAACGGCGAGAGAATCTTGCGGCCAAAGAAATCCGCATCGAGCGGCACTGGACGCAACGGCACGCCGGCCAGGATAACACGGCTCTTCGCGCGATTCTTGAACCTTGGCTGCGCTTCACCGCGAATAAACGCGTCAGCCTCCGCCGCGGCGTTCTTGCCGCTGGCGACGGATTCTACCACGGTTGCCGCACCGAGCACCATGTCGCCGGCGTAGAAAAATCCTCTGGCTTTCGTGACCGGCAATCTGGGACGGCTGCCAATGGCGGAAACCACCAGGTCGAACTCGCGAAAGACCGGCGATTCCTTTTTACTGACGACGAAATTCTCCGGTAGCGACTTTTTGCCCGGTGGCAGCATCATGCGTGCAAGGCGAAGGCCGATAACACGTTTGCCCTGGTGAACGACGGCCAGCGGCCTGGAGCAACTGGTGATCCCAACGCCGTGTTCAAGCAGCATGTCGCGCTCATACTGCGTCAGCGGCAGGTCCTGCTCCCGGCGGCGATAAACTAATTCGACGGAGGCGGCGCCAAGACGTTTGGCCGTCGTCGCGCAATCCGCCGCCACCGCGCCGCCGCCAAGAACGGCGACCTTTTTGCCTTTGAGTTTGAGCTGCTTCTGGTTTTCCAGAAACGCCTGCCACGACAGCACGAGTTCTTCGCCGGGAATTTTCAGCTTGATCGGTTCAGCCAGGCCGGCACATACGATGACGACATCAAAATTCTCACGGAGACTTTCCAGTGTGATCTTATTCTTGGTAGGGCCGCGCGGCCGCGCGGCCTGGCCGACCGGCAGGTCGGCCCTACCATTTTCATTTGGAACGACAATTACCCCGTGCTTGAATTCGACGTTACCAAGGCTTTTGAGAAACGCGATGTCCGCGCGAACCACCCGCTGGTTCAACCGGAAGTCCGGAATCAGATTCATCGCCCCGCCGGCCCGTTTTTGCTGTTCGAAAATCGCTACCTTGTAGCCGGCTTGCAGGAGCACGCTCGCCGCGCCCAAACCCGCCGGTCCTGCGCCGATGATGGCGACGGTTTTGCCATTCGATGGTGCGCGCTGGAATTTCGCCATCCAAGCTTCGTTGGCCTTCTTGATGACGGTCGCTTGAACAGCGGGAATCTCAATTGGCCGGTCAAAAGTGCGCCGCGAGCACGCTTTCATGCAGAAGTAATCCGGGCAGACCACGCCGCAAACCCACCCGAGCGGATTCGCGCCCATGATCATCGCGGCCGAACGCCGCAAGTCTGATTTCTCCCCAACCCGCGCCGCCATGATAAAATCCGCAGGTGAGCAGTGGGCGGGGCAGGCTTCCTGACAGGGTTTTTCCTCGCAGTAAATACACCGGTCCAGTTCCGCCCGAAATTGGGCGTCGGTGAGTGAGCCGTCATTCATTTTCATAGCCCGGTGCTGATTAACCATTTTATCATGACATCGCAAGAACATCCCACCCACACACTTGTTGCCCTTTGCTTCACTTTTCTTGTCGGTGATGGGCGGGTTGCCGTGCCTCAGCCCGATTCGCTCTTTCAACTGCCGTTTGGATGCGGCAAGAGCGGTTCCGCCATCCCGACCGGCAAATCGCCTGCTGCCGTTGCTCTGTGATTGACAGGACACTTTCCGAATGATTAGTGGTTTGGCATGCCGGTCACTTTCCACGACATCCAGGAGGCGGCGAACCGGATCGCCAGCCAAGTCATTCAATCGCCCTGCCCGCGTTCCATTCCGCTGTCCGAAGCCACGGGATTAAACATCTATTGCAAACTGGAATACCTGCAACGCACTGGTAGTTTCAAGGAACGCGGCGCCCGCAACGCGCTCCTGACGCTCCCATCGAAACAGAAAAAACACGGCGTGATCGCCGCGTCCGCGGGGAATCATGCCCTCGGCCTGTCTTATCACGGCCAGTTGCTCGGCATCCCGGTTACGGTCGTGATGCCCCGCTTTGCTCCGCTGATGAAAGTGGTGAATTGCCGGCGCTTGGGAGCCACGGTCGTGCTGCACGGCGCCGATCTTGCCGAAGCGCGCTTGCGCGCGGATAAAATCGCCGTCGAAAAAAGCCTCCGGTACATCAACGGATACGACGATCCCGCCATCATCGCCGGGCAGGGAACCCTTGGCCTGGAGATTGCCGCGCAGGTTCCGGACGTCGAGGCGGTGATTGTTCCCATCGGTGGCGCCGGCTTGGTTGCCGGGCTGGCACTCGCAGTGAAGACCCTCAAACCACGAGTGCGGATAATAGGAGTGGAACCCGAACGCGCCGCCAGCTTCACCGCGGCTCTGGCTGCCGGCCGGCCGGTGCCGGTTGAAATTCAACCCACGCTCGCAGACGGATTGGCGGTGCCACAGGTCGGCAAACACGCCTTCGCCATCGCCCGCAAACTCGTGGACAAAACCCTGCTCGTCGGCGAGCACGAGCTTGCGCTCGCCATATTGCGTCTCTTGGAACTTGAAAAGGCAGTGGTCGAAGGAGCTGGCGCGGCGCCGCTCGCGGCCTGTCTGGCCGGTCTGGTGCCGGAACTGAAAGGAAAAAATGTCGTGCTGCCATTGTGCGGCGGCAATATTGACACTCCCATTCTCGGCCGGATCCTGGAACGGGGCCTGGCCTCGGACGGGCGGCTTTGGCGCTTCACGGCAACGATCAGCGATCGTCCGGGCGGGCTGGCGCGCTTCGCCGGACTGCTCGCTGAAACCGGCGCGAGCATTCTGGAAATTTCCCACGATCGCGCATTCTCCAGCGATGACATCACGACGGTAAGCGTGCATTGCGTCGTCGAAACCCGGGACGCTGCTCACATCGCCATCATCCGCGAACGCCTCGATAGGGAAGGGTTTCGGGTGTCGGCACAATGAACGTTGCGAATACCCGGTCGCGTTGGATAAGTTAAGTCTTGCGGCACCGTGAAAACACTCGTCATCGCCATCGGCGGCAACTCGCTCATCACGAATGCGCAACACATGAGCGTGCCCGACCAGTATGCCGCCGTGGTCAAAACCGCGCATCACATCACCGACCTGCTGGAACAGCGCCATCGCATCGTCATCACTCACGGGAACGGACCACAGGTTGGTTTCATTCTGCTCCGCAGCGAACACTCGCGTGGCATCCTGCACCAGGTGCCCCTGGATTCCATTGTCGCCGATACCCAGGGCGCGCTCGGCTACCAGATTCAGCAGGCGCTGGAGAACGAGTTCCACCGCCGCGGCCTGAAGAAATCGGTGGTGACCGTGGTGACCCAGACCCTCGTGAACCGCGACGACGCTGCCTTTGCCAGCCCGGCCAAACCCATCGGTGAATTTTACACGCGCGAACAGGCGGAGGAGCGGATGCGGGTTGAGAAATGGACGATGATAGAGGACGCCGGTCGCGGCTGGCGGCGGGTGGTCGCTTCGCCAATCCCCGTGCGCATCATCGAATCCGAGGTCGTCAGGCACCTGGTCAAGGAAGGCTATGTCGTCATTGCGGCGGGCGGTGGCGGCATTCCCGTGGTGGCAGACGAAAATGGCATCCTTCGCGGAGTTGCGGCCGTGATTGACAAAGACCTTGCTTCCGCTGTGCTGGCCAGGGAAATCGGCGCCGATATGCTGGTGATTTCCACCGCTGTCGAGAAGGTCTGTCTGAACTTCGGCACACCCGGGCAACGGGCGCTCGACTCGATGACCGTGGCCGAAGCCAGGCGGTACATGGCCGAAGGCCATTTCAAACCAGGTTCGATGCTTCCCAAAATCGAAGCGTGCGTCCAATTCGTCACGGACAGCGGTCGTGAAGCCCTGATTACCTGCCCCGAAGCACTCCCCGCGGCATTGGATGGTCACACCGGCACCCGAGTGGTGCCTTGACCGGGCTGCTAGCCGTTCCAGCGGCGCATTCCGGCCCGGTTCAGGTAGTGGGTCAGTTTGAACCAAGATTGGTGGGGCGAGACTCCCGGCGAGCCGATTTTGGCAATAAATCCCATCAGCCC
>Ga0116134_1000622_pt1 | contig 18245 bp, 10 predicted proteins | sample June2015DPH_19_5_FD_89737 | JGI IMG/M metagenome (GOLD analysis project Ga0116134, IMG submission 89737) | Peatland microbial communities from SPRUCE experiment site at the Marcell Experimental Forest, Minnesota, USA - June2015DPH_19_40 | ecosystem: Environmental > Terrestrial > Soil > Wetlands... | reverse complement strand
GCCGTCGTCGTCCGCGGTGACCCCGGCGTCCGGGATCTCGGCGAACGGGACGGCCCGGCGAGCGGCCGCGCGGGTGACGTCAATGGCCTTGCGGTGCGCGATCGTCACCAGCCAGGCCTCGACGTTGGCGTCGGGCGGCAGGCCCGGGTACGCCTTCATCGCGGCCAGGAACGCTTCCGACCAGGCGTCGTCGGCGTCAGCCGGCCCGAGCACAGCCCGGCACACGCGCAGCACGGTGGCGCCATGCGCCGCGACCACCGCCTCAAACGGCTGTTTGCCTGTCATGACCTGAAAACGTCCTGGATCTGGATTCCGTGAGGCCGCGTGCTCGTTTAATGACGTGGGCCTATGGTGAGCCCTGCATCCTGTCCGGGGTGGCCGGGTGGCCGTTGCTGGGCCGGTAGGTCCGCTGGAACTGCTCGTCGGTGACGGGCCACCGTTCACCTCCGCGTCCCTCCACCACCCAGTCTCCGGCCCGGGCCACGGCCTGCCCTTCCATCGTCCGCAGGATCTGAGTCTCGCTGACCTGCCAAGCGGTGAACGTGCCCGTACGGAGCCACCTCTCCCCGCCAAGCGGCGCATGGCTAGCGCGGAACTCATCGTCCCGGACCGTCCGCTCGTCGCCGGAGTCATCCAGGACATGCCAGTCTCCGGCATCGCCGCACAGCTCATCACCACTGGACCGCCGGGTCCACATCCGCCGTGCGCCCAGCCGTTTCGCCTCGACGGTGCCGATCCGCCGAAACTGAGCTGACCCGGGCGGTCCGCCGGCCGGCACGACGGGCAGAAAGCCGACGTCTTCAAGCTGCGCCAGCTGCGATCGCAGGTACGCGATCAGGTCGGCGCGTCCGTCGGCGCGTCCGTCGGCGGGAAGCTCGGCCCAGGGGACCACCTGGTTGCTGATGCGCGCCGCGCGGTTGCCTGGCCACCGCTGGGCGGCACGCCCCCCGCCCGCGGACCAGCCCGCAGCACGCCGCCGCCGGAACCATCGCGTGTACTGCGCCCGGGCGATCTGCTCCAGCTCATGTTCGTTCAGTTCGATGAAACTGCCGAGCGCGACGGAGCGGGCCGGTACCCACCGGCGCCCGCCCTCCACCACCGCGCTCATGAGCAAGCGCAGCTGAAGGATGCTGTCCTGGCGGGTGAACTCATCCAGTGCCGCCCAGGGCCGCCGGGTGGAGGTCTGCGGGGCGCCGGGCACGGCCGGGTCGCGAAGGCGGAAACATTCATGCCAGTGCCTTGCGACCCTGGTCCATGCGTCCGGGGGCACCTCGCTGTCCACCAGCAGAGACCGCTGGAACGGCCGCAGCAGGCCGGAGATCGCGCCGCTTGTGCCCGCTCCGTCCGATGTCAGCACGAACACGGGAACCGCCGGATGCAGGCGGGCCACCCGGCCTGCCTCGTGCATGGTGCGGTCCGACGGGGCGTCGGCGATAACGACGGCGGTCCCGGCAGCAGCGCCCGGTGTCATGTCATCCAGCATGGTGAGCAGTCGCTCCTGCCATGAACTGGGCTCGGCGACCAGGGCGGGCAGGGCCTGGCTCATCGCCCGGGAGCACGTGGCCAGGTATTCACGCCGCAGGCCGCATGAGCGGCGGTCCAGCAGCAGGACGCGCTCGAGCGGAAACGGCGCCTGGAAGCCCTCCGCGCGGCAGAGAGCACCGTACCGGACGTCGCGGCCAGTGGCCGCGGCCGCCCTGAGTTCCTGCTGTTCCCACGCCTGGCGGGCCATCTCGGCCAAGGTAGCCACGGCCAGCGTGCCGTTCCCGCACAGCAGCAGCTGCTGCGCCCCCGTGCGGGCAAGCTGGCTGGCCAGGCCGGCGGCAGTGGATTCCTGCGAACTTAACGCATCTTCGAAGTACCGGCCGGACGTGCCGGCGTGCCAGCCGCGCCAGTGCTGGGCGTGCCGGGGATCATCGATACGCATGACGAGGTGCGGCTGCCTTTCCGGATCAGGCCGGCAGCGGCGCAGAGTGGTGCGGGCCGCGGCCAGGATCGCCTCATTCTCCGCCACCTCCGGCCGCAGCGCATACAGGTGGTTCAGCGCACATCCGCGCCATCCGGCGAAAACCGGCAGCAGGGTCCGCACCGACACCGGGTCGCCGGCCATGACGTGGGCACCAGTGGCGCGGGCCTCATCAAGCAGCGGATGACTGCCGTCCGGCTCGATGACGACGATGCTGGCGGGTCGCCTTGTCTCCGCAAGCCTGTGCAGCAGGGGCATCGTCATCGCGTCCAGGCCGGTGAACACGATCGCGTCCCTGACGAACCGGGCCCGGAAACGCTCCAGCGACTGCCGCCATGATAGGAACCAGGTGATGGCGCTGCCGAGCGCGGCCGGGGGCAGCCACGCACCCCGGCGGTTGACACCAAACCGTGCGAGCCGGCCCATCATCACGGCTCCCATCCACGCACCCCGGCGCCGAAGCCGGGCATTAATTCTGTAGCCCCTGATCAGGTGCATACCATCACGTAGCGCGCCTGTCACGCGAGGTGCCACGGCAATTCCCGCCGGGTACCCGGGCGGCTGGTCCGGGCGGGCACCCGGCATCGCGCCGCGCCAATACGCATTGCCTGCATATAAGGCTAATCGCGCACACTCTTGCTAACTGGCTGGACCGGGCGACCGGCGGGTTCCGGTGCCGGGCAGCCGTGAATTGGCTTTCGTGTCCATCTTGGGATCTCGGATTTCTCACCCGGCCGCTGCCCGATGCCATACGCTCACCTGGTGAGCGAGATCTGGTCGGCTTCGGGTCGGCTCAGCCGCCATGAACCCTTCCTCGCCGGCCGCCGACCGGTCACACGGCCGCGCTGCGGACCTGCGGGAAGGCGTACCCGTGGCCGCGTGCTACCTGCGAAGACTCCATGCTGTAGCTTTGCGTTAGGCCGCCCGGTCACTTCGGTTCTGCGGTCGGCCGGTACCTGGCGAGTTTCACCTCGGGGAAGTACATCTGTCCGGTCATCCGGTTGTCCAATATATGAAATGGAGACGCTATGATTTCTGTCGATGATAGACCAGAATTGATCCCTTCCGCACTGGCTGATCTGAGGGATTTGCCGCTAGCCACGATACCCGAACTAGACGCGGGCGTTCTCGACGAGGCAACCAGGCGTGTTCTCCCGGAAACACCTTCCGTGCCTGTCGCGGCATTTAACTCCGCTATTTAGCTGGGGGTGCATGGCGTGCGCAGGCCGCTCATACCAATCGATCAATTCGTGGTAAAAGTGCATAGTCGCTGTGATCTGGCTTGCGATCACTGTTACGTGTATGAAGCGGCCGATCAGAGCTGGCGCGGCCGTCCCGTGGTCATTTCTGATGATGTGATCTCGCGGACTGCGCAGCGTATCGCCGAGCACGCAACCTTGCACAGCATCCGTACCGTCCAGATCGTCCTTCACGGGGGAGAGCCTCTGCTGGCCGGGGTGGACCGGATGCGGAAAATTATTACTCAGCTGCACGTAGCGCTTCGGGACGTGTGTCATCTCGATCTGCGGATACACACGAACGGTGTCCGGCTAGACCAGAAATTCTGCGAGCTGTTCGCGGAATACGGTGTAAAGGTCGGCATCTCCATCGACGGTGACCGGGACGCCAATGACCGCCATCGCCGCTACGCTAACGGGCGCAGTAGCTACGAGCACGTGATCCGTGCCATTGGGCTGCTGCGAACAGAGCGGTTCCGTCGTCTGTACGCGGGACTGCTGTGCACGATCGACATCGCCAGCGAGCCACTGGCGGTATACGACGCATTAATGGCACTGGAACCACCCCGGGTCGACTTCCTGCTCCCGCATGCGACCTGGGACGCTCCGCCCGCACGGACGCCGGGCCGCGGCAGCCAGTACGCGGACTGGCTGATCGCTATCTTCGACCGCTGGGTCGCAGATGGGCGTCCCACCAGCGTCCGGACCTTCGAGTCGATTTTGTCGACCCTGACCGGTGGGGGCAATACAACCGAGGCGCTGGGGCTCGCGCCGTCCAGCCTGGCCGTGATCGAGACAGATGGCAGCTACGAGCAGGTGGACTCGCTCAAGGCAGCCTTCGACGGTGCGCCCGCGACCGGGTTCGATGTCTTCAGTCATGCGCTCGATGCCGTCGCGCGGCACCCGGGAATCGTTGCGCGTCAGCAAGGGCTAGCCGGTCTCTGTCAGGAGTGCCGGGACTGCCCCGTCGTCACTAGTTGCGGCGGCGGCCTGTACGCGCACCGGTACCGTCCGGACAGCGGGTTCAGCAATCCATCGGTGTATTGCGCCGACCTGCTCAAGCTGATCACCCACATCAAAAGGCACCTGCCGGAGACGGCCGCGCAGAGGCGTCCCGCGGCGAAGCACGCGCTCAGCGATGATGATTTCCGTCAGCTGGCGGCCGGCTACGGGACCGCCACCGCGACAGAGCAGCTCATCCAGGCTGAGCGCACGCTGCAGAGAGCCCTGCTCGGCGCCGTTTACCAGGCAGCCGGCACCACACCGGCTGTTCCTGCGACGGCGCGCGAGACGGTGCGCACCGCCTGGGCGATGCTGGCCACAGCCGACAAGGAGCAGCCTCAAGCTCTGGATACGGTCCTCGGTCATCCCTACACACGCGTCTGGGCCGTCCGCTGCCTCGAGCACCTGAAGCGGGGGCAGCGTGCCGGCGAGCCCACTCCCGCGCAATCATCTGAGCTGGTGGCTGAGCTCGGCCACCTCGCTGCCCTCGCCGCCGTTATCGCGATCCAGACCGGCGCGCAGACCGAGGTCCTGGTCCCCGTCACCGGCGGAGCGGTGAATCTTCCGACACTCGGCAGGCTGGCCGTGGACGCGGGTGAACCCGGCCAGGGGCCTCAGCAGGCCGTTTTCGCCACCGACGGCAAAGCGGCCAGCATCCGGATCGGCCGCGACTGCTGGGAGCTCACGTACGCCGACCTGCCGAACGGCGAGCCGTCTACCGGTGTGAGTCTCGGCGTGCGGGGAGGCACCGGCTGCTGGCAGCCGGTGCGCACGCTGACCGCGACTGGCCTCAGCGTCACGCTGGAAGACACGGATCCCTATCGGGACTGCCATCAGTGGCCGGCCGCGGACCGGCTGACCGACGCCGAAGTCGCCCAGTGGCAGCAGTGCTTTGCGGATGCGTGGTGCGAAATCGAACGCGACTTCCCCGCTTACGTCCCTGCCATTGCGACTGGCTTGACGATGCTCATGCCGTTGGCCCCAGCGCCGGCGGGCCGCGACGTCAGTGCCGCGGCCCGGCACGCATTCGGCGCCATCGGCACGGCATTGCCCGCCGATGCGAGCACTCTGGCCCTGCTGATTATGCACGAGTTCCAGCATGTCAAGCTGGGCGCGATCCTCGATCTTTACGACCTTTATGATCCCGCCGACAACCGGCTTTATCAGGCGCCGTGGCGGGAGGATATGCGGCCGCTCGAGGGTTTGCTGCAGGGCACGTACGCACACCTTGCCGTATCTGAATATTGGCGTACCCGCCAGCATGTGACGGCAGGCGCCGAGTCCGACGCGGCGGGCGAACGGTTCAAGTTCTGGGCCGAGCATACGAGGCGGGCGATTGAAACTCTGGCTGATTCTGGCTCGATGACCCCTCTCGGGCTGGATTTCGTCCAAGAGATGCGCCGTTCGGCGCTTAGCTGAGCGGGACAGTGCACTTTGCGGCACTGCTGCTCCTTCATGATCGTCTGGCCTGTGCCGCGCGGGGCGGAGACCGCCGATGCCCGCCCCAACTGGTGAGCCGTATGTGACTGTAATTTGCTGACCAATACTTCTGTGGTCAGAGCGGCCAGCGAAAAGCCCGCATCTATACCGCGGACTCGGGCTCTGGTCACCGGCCGGAACCTCCTATATCATCTTTTTGTCACGGGCGTATGCGCAGAGTAAATGGCGTCCGCGAACTATGGGAGGTTGGCCAGGGTGCAGCCTGACGGGGGAATTGAGCCAGTAATTTCGGGGTATGGCAGGCCATATTTCTTTCTGAGTTATGCACGGACACCTAAGCGCGACCCGGCGGACCGTAGCGATCCGGACCGTTGGGTCCATAAGCTGTACAAAGATTTGTGCGACGAAATTTTACAAATGACGGATGCTCAGCCCGGTGAGGCTGGGTTTATGGACCGGGAAAACAAGCTCGGGTCTGAATGGTCACCTGAGCTGATGACCGCGCTGAAGGACTGCCGGGTCTTCGTCCCACTTTATTCGCGGCGTTACTTCGAAAGCGATAATTGCGGCAAGGAATGGTTCGCCTTTGCCCGGCGCGAGGTCATGCATCAAGTCCAGGGCGGCCCGGCGGTCAGCGCTATCGTGCCGGCACTGTGGACCAGGCTTGACCGCAAAATGATCCCGGTGGTCGCCCAGTCCTTTCAATACGATCATGCCGATCTGGGTGAGCGCTACCGGGCCGAGGGATTCTACGGGATCATGAAACTACGGAACTACCGCAGCGATTATCAGCGCGCCGTGCACCGGCTCGCGGAGCGCATCATCGAGATCGGCGACCGCAGCGTCGCGTACGCCGATAGTGACGTTCAGGGGATGGAGCGGAAAGATTTCGAGTCACTGCCCAGTGCATTTGGGCCGGCCAGCGCACGGCGCACAACGAACGGTCAGCTCAGAATTACGCTGCTGGCCCACGACACTTCCACTTTGCCGCCCGGCCGGGCCAGTGATTATTACGGTGAGACGCCGCGCGCCTGGAGTCCCTACCAGCCTCTGCATTCTCGTCCGGTCGCGGATTATGCGGTGGAACTAGCAAGGAAATGCCTCGATTGCGAAGCGTTCCTTGACGCCTTTGACGGTGGGTGGCTGCCCCGGGACGCTAGCGGGCAGATGCCGCCCAGCCTATTCCTGATCGATGCATGGGTTACCCTGTCGGGCTCTTATCAGGAACGGCTGAGCCTGCTGAATGAGGTAACTGAGCCCTGGGTGAGTGTCCTTATCCCATGGAACAATCAGGACACCGGACTGAGCCTGGATGAAGGCCATATTCGTGACGGGCTGCGGCAGTATCTGGGCCGAAAGCTCGACGGCGTGCCGCGACGCTGCCGAATGGCTGCTGACGGAATCCCCACATTGCAGGACTTCATTCAAGTCTTGCCCGAAATGACGATGATCATGTTGATGAGATACCGGAAGTATGCGCCGGCCCATCCGCCCAAAGGCCCGGCCATTGAAAGACCACGGCTACGGCGAGCCGACCCCGGAGATTTCGGAGGTTCCCCATGACTGAATCCGGCCAGGGCCAGGTCATTACCTTCTACTCATACAAGGGCGGTACCGGGCGTACCATGGCCATGGCCAACGTGGCGTGGATCATCGCGAGCAACGGGAAGCGGGTCCTGGCCGTTGACTGGGATCTTGAGTCACCCGGCCTGCATAAGTTCTTCCACCCGTTCCTGGATGAATCGACGGTCGCCGCTACGCCTGGCGTAATAGAGATCATCAACGACTACGCGTCGGCCGCGGTTGGTCCCGCTCCGGCTGATGATGACTGGTATTTAGAGTGTGCGCGGGTCGACCGGCACGCTGTTTCGCTGGAATGGACCTTCCCCGAAGGCGGCAGGCTCGACTTCCTGTCCGCCGGGCGGCAAAACCGTGACTATTCGACCGCCGTCTGCTCTCTGGACTGGGATAACTTCTATGACCGGCTCGGCGGTGGCAGATTTTTCCGTGCCATGCGCGAGGATATGAAGAACAACTACGACTACGTCCTCATCGACAGCCGCACCGGTTTGTCGGACGTGGCAGATATCTGCACGATCGAGCTGCCCGACGTGCTGACCGTCTGCTTCACCCTCAGCGACCAGAGCATCGAGGGTGCCGCCAATGTCGCCCGGCAGATCAGCGGCCGGTACCGGGATCGCAACATCCGTGTCCTGCCGGTACCGATGCGCATTGAAGACGGCGAGAAAGAGAAACTGGACGTCGGCCGGGCCCTGGCGCGTATGAAGTTCGAGGGCTTCCCGGCCGGAATGACGCAGGAGGCCTCGGCTCTGTACTGGGCTTCCGTGGAGGTTCCGTACAAGCCGTTCTACGCCTTTGAGGAGATCCTGGCCACATTCGGTGACGATCCGGGATCGCCGGCTTCGCTGCTGTCGTCATTTGAGCGAGTCACCGACTCGGTGACCGGCGGCCGGATCACCTCGATGCGCCCGATTCCCGAGGATGTCCGGCTGCAGTACAAGGACATCTTCGGCCGGCGGCAGCCATCCGTTCTCTCCCAGGTCTATCTGAGCTATACCCCGGAGGACCGGATATGGGCGGACTGGATCGAGGCCGTGCTCACCCGGGCCGGGTTCCGGGTCATCCCCCGCAGCACGATGGCGATGGCCCCCATGGCGAGTCTTGATCTCCCGGCCGAGCGGGAGCTCCAGAGTGCCCCGCGGGCGATCGCCGTGCTTTCCTCCGCCTACATGCACTCAGCGGAGGCCCAGTCGGTATGGAAGGCCCTGCTGGCCGCAGACGCGGCCGGAAACCACCGGCAGCTCGTCCCGGTTCGCGTGAGTGACGTGAGGCTCGCGGAACCGTTCACCGATCATCCCGTCGTCGACCTGGCCCGGATGGACGCGGGCCAGGCTACCGCGAAGCTGCTATGGGCCCTGGACCGGCCGGCGCAGTCGTCCGGTAGCAGCGCACAAGCCGACATCCCTCGCTTCCCCGGCAAGGTTCCGTCGATCTGGAACGTGCCCGCCAGGAACGCGGATTTCACGGGGCGTGCGGCCATAATGGAAAAGTTGCGCGACAAGCTCGCCGGGGGCGGCGTGACTGTTGTCGTGGCCCAGGCCCTGTACGGGCTGGGCGGAGTAGGCAAGACCCAGCTCGCTCTGGAGTACGCGCACCGGTTCATGGCCGATTACGACCTGGTCTGGTGGGTGCCGTCCGAGCGATCCGAGGAAATTGGCGGGGCGCTCGCCGATCTGGCCCGCAGGATGGGCCTCAAAGTGGGCGACAATGTAGCCGAGGCGTCCGCCGCGGCGCTGGAAGAACTACGCCGGGACACCACCCCCCACTGGTTGCTTATCTTCGATAACGCAGACGACCCGAAGCAGCTCGAGCCATATCTGCCGACTGGATCGGGCCACATCATCATTACCTCGCGCTACCAGGCGTGGACGCACTCCGCCGAGCCGCTCGAGGTGGAGGTCTTCACGGGGGACGAAAGCGTCGCCCATTTGCTCCGGCACGTGCCCGATCTCGATCTGGCCGACGCCAAGAAGGTCGCCGACGCCCTGGGCCATCTGCCTCTGGCGGTCGAGCAGGCCAGTGCGTGGCTGGAGCAAACGGGAATGACCGCCCAGGCCTACGTCGCGGAGCTCACCACTCAGGCCACCCGCATTCTTGCCCTGAACAGGCCACCTGAGTACCAGACACCGGTCGTGGCCACCTGGAACCTATCCTTTGAACGGCTCAAGGGGCGGTCACCGGCGGCCGTGCGACTGCTGCAGCTGCTGGCGTTCTTCTCCCCGGGGCCGATCGCCATGAATTTGTTCTACTGCGACGAGCTGAACGAGGCTTTGCTGCCTTTCGACGAGACATTGAGCGAGCAGCTCATGTTCCCCCGCGTGATCCGCGAGATCAGCCGATTTGCCTTGGTCAAGGTCGACCAAGCGAGTAATTCACTGCAGATCCACCGTCTCGTCCAAGCCGTTATCCGTTCCCAGATGACCGACGAGGAGCAACTCGTAGTCCAGCACGAGGTGCACAAAATTCTGACGGCCAACCGTCCCCGCCAGGGCGAAACCGATGATCCCTCCAACTGGGCGACGTATGAGATCATCTGGCCGCATCTCGGTCCCTCCCAGGCTGAGCGGTGCGACGATCCGCGCACCCGTCAGCTACTGCTCGACTGGGTGCGGTACCAGTGGAAGCACGGCGAGTATGAAGCCTGCCTGAATCTTGCCGAACGCCTGCAGAATCTGTGGGTCCATCAACTCGGTGCCGACCACCCGCAGACACTGCACCTGCAATTCCACATCGCTAACGTGCTGCGCTCCCAGGGCAACTTCAACGAGGCACGTGACCTGGACATGTATGTCCTGGAGCGGCAACGGGAGGTGCTCGGGCCAGACCATCTGCTGACCCTGATGACGGCAGGCAGCCTGGGGGCCGACCTTCGCGCGCTCGGTGAGTTTCAGGCGGCGCTGGCCTCTGACCAGGAAACCTACGCAACTTTCAAGGATGAATTCGGCGAGGACTACCCCCGTACCCTTTTTGCCGCCAACAACCTGGCCTGCTCGCTACGGCTGGTCGGTGACTACACCGCGGCGCGCCGTCTCGATCAGGAGACCCTGGACCGCCGCCGGATGGTGCTGTCCGCCGATCACCCGTACACCCTGTACACGGCAACCAATCTGGCGAACGATATGCGCGCGGCGGGTGCATTCCATGAATCGGTAGAGCTGCTACGGGTGACCTGGGAGGGATACCGGCGGGTGCTGGGCGACGACATGATCGACACACTTCACGCCGCCGCCGGCCTGGCCGTGTCCTTGCGCAAGGCCGGTGAACAGGCTGAGGCGATGGACCTTGGGCGGGACACCTACGAACGTTACGAGCGACGCTACGGGACCGATTCGCCGGATGCGCGCCTGTGCGTGATCAATCTGGCCTGTGACTACGCGGCGGTCGGTGACATGCCGAAGGCGCTGGCCCTGGTGACCAGCGTCCGGGGCGCCCTGGAGGCCAGCCTGGGCGCTGATCATCCGAACGCCCTCGTCGCCGCCAACAACATGGCCTGTTATCTGCGTAGCAGCGATCAGCTGGACGAGGCGCTGAGGCTGACCGAAAACACTGTGCACCGGATGCGGCGAAAGCTCGGTGAGATGCACCCACTGACCCTTTCCTGCGTCATCAACCTGGCGAACTGCCTCGGGGACGCGGGAGAACTTGCCACCGCGGAGGCGCTTGAGCGCGAGACGATCTCACGCCTGGACAAGGTGCTCGGCCATGATCACCCGGACATGCTGGCCTGCCGGGCGGGCCTCGCCGTGACCCTGCGTGACGCCGGACGAGATAGGGAGGCCAAAGAGCTCAAGGCGAGGGTCCTCGCCGACTTCACGCGGGTACTGGGCACAGGTCACCCGGACGCCATTCAGTTGCGGGAAGGGCAGCGCATCAACCGGGATCTGGAACCACAGCAATTCTGATCCGGCGGGCACACCCCCAGTCGCTCTGCCCTCCGTCAGCGGTCATATTTCTGCGGTCACACCGCGCGCTGGTCGGCAGATACCCAGCGCAGGATGTCCGGGAGCACGTCGAGGGCACCGAAGTGCGCCGCGCCCGCCTGGACCACCACGGCGGCGGTGGGGATCCGGTTCGCCAGCCACCTGGCGTGGCTGACCGGGGAAAAGTTGTCGCTTGCCCCATGCCAGAGAAGGATGGGCACCGTGACGGTGGCCGGATCGAACCCCCACGGCGAGCAAAAGGCCAGCGCGTCGTCGATCCAGCCGTGCGCGGAGGTGCGCAGCGCCTCGGCGTAGGTTTTCAGCAGCATGGCGCGGATGCCATGGTCGGCGACCACGCGCAGGTCCGGGTCGGGCATGTCGGTCTGGAGCCTGGTCAGCAGGCTGGCCGGATCGGCCCGGACAGCCTCCGCGGCGGCCTCGGTCATGGCCGCGAGGCCTTCGTAACCCTTCGCGGCCTCCATATGCTCGAGAACGTTCGACCGCGTCATGCCGTCGTACCAGTCCAGTCCCTCTGCGCCGCGGGGAGCGATGCCGACCAGGACGGCCGCCCTGGTCAGGCGCTCGGGGAGCAGAGCGGCACAGGCCAGGGCGTGCGGACCGCCGCCCGACCGGCCCACCACGGCGAACTTGCCGAGGCCATAGGCGTCCGCGATGGTCAGCACGTCGGTGGCCGCGTCGGCCACCCGCCGCCCCTCGAGGCGGTCCGACTCCCCGTACCCGGGCCGGTCGAAGGAGATCAACTGGACGCCCATTCGGTGCAGGACGGCCGATCGCGGCCGCGGGCCGAGTCGGCTTCCCGGAGTCCCGTGCAGGAGAAAGACCGGTCTTCCCTCGGGATCACCGTCCATCTGGGTGGAAAGCTGCCTGCCGTCTGCCGTTTTCACCGTGTACTTCAAGACCGTTCCTGTCGATTTCGTGCCGTGTGCTACAGATGAGCGAATTCATCATCAGCGCGACGGCACCGGTCAGGCAACGGGGTAACTCCTGAAGAAACTCCCGGGCGGCGCCCCTCAGCCGGTGCAGCCGACGATGCGCAGCGCGAATTCGCCGTACTCACGGGCCACGTAGGTGTCCGGGTAGCGGCCGCTGGGCCGGAACCAGGACTTGGCGCCGTTGCCCATCTCCAGCACGGCGAAGGCGGCCAGATCCGGGGTGCCCGTCCGGAAGCGGCCACTGCGGTGGCCGCTCTCGATGATCCGCCGGAACCGCGTCCCGTACTCGTCCCGCTTGGCCACGATGGCCAGGCGGTTACCGGGTTCCAGGCTGCGCACGTCGTTGTTGCAGACCGTGACCTCGTCCGGGTACCGCAGGAATTCCAGCACCAGCGACTCCGTCGCGCGCCGCAGTTGCTCCGCCACGTCGCCAACCCCGGCGACCGCATCGTCGAGAGCAGCGGTCGCCCGGTCCATCGCCCGGTCCATGATCGCGTACAGGATCTCCTGCTTCGAGGCCACGTGGTTGTACAAGCCGGGCGCGCTCACCCCGAGCACTTCGGCAATGTCCTTCATGGACGTGCCCCGGTAACCGCGCTCGGCGAACAGCGCGCAGGCGGCGTCGATGACGGCGGCCCGATTCCCCGTGGTTGACCTCTCCACACCCAGCAGCCTAGGGTTAATGAACGTTAATTCGGAAGACAGGGCGCTGTGCGCGGCCGACGGTGCACGCGAGGAGTCCACCCATGACCGCTTCCATGAGCTGGGAACTTGACCGTGAGCACGAGGAGTTCCGGGCCAGCGTCCGGGTGTTCGTGGACCGTCAGGTACGGCCGGTGGTCGAGGAATCGGAAGAAGCGGGCCGTCCGCCCGCGGCACTGCTGAAGGAGATGGGCAGTGCTGGCCTGCTGGGACTGGCGGTGCCGGAGGAGTACGGGGGCGGCGGCGGCGACACCCTGGCCATTGTTCTGCTCGCCGAGGAGCTTGCCCGCGCCAGCGGCGGGATCGCGGTGACCGCGCTGGTGACCGGGTACATGTCCACGCCGCACATCGCGCATTTCGGCACGGACGAGCAGCGCGCCCGCTACCTGCCCGGCCTGGTGTCCGGGGAGAAGATCGCCTCGATCGCGGTGACCGAGCCCGGCGCCGGATCTGACGTGGCCGGCATCACGACCCGCGCGACCCCGGCCGGCGGGGGGTTCCGGCTCGACGGCACCAAGATGTTCATCACGAACGCGGGGCTCGCCGACGTCTTCGTGGTCGCCGCGCGCACCTCGCCGGACGGGCACCGTGGGATCACCACCTTCATCGTCGACGCCGGCCATCCCGGGCTGTCGCTGGGGCGCCCGCTGCGCAAGATGGGCTGGCACGCCTCCGACACCCGCGAGGTGGTCCTGTCCGGCTGTTCGGTGGACGGCGACGCGGTGCTCGGCGAAACGGGCCGCGGCTTCCATCAGATCATGTCCGCCTTCCAGCTGGAACGGCTGACCCTGGCCGCGATGGGGCTGGGGCACGCGGCGGAATGCCTGGCTGCTGCCACCGCGTACGCCCGCGAGCGGGCCGTCTTCGGTGTCCCCCTGATCAGCAAGCAGGCTATCCAGCATCGCCTCGCCGCCCTGTCGGTGGAGCTGGAGGCCGCCCGGCTGCTCACCTACCGGGCTGCGGCCCGGCTGGACAGCGATCATCCGGAGGCCGCCCCGTCGGTCGCCATGGCCAAGTACCACGCCGCCATCGCGGCGTGTCACATCGTCGACGAGTGCGTCCAGCTCTTCGGCGGCAGCGGCTTCCTGGAGGAGACACCCGTGGCCCGCCACTACCGGGACGCCCGGGTGCTGCGCATCGGCGGCGGCACCGACGAAATCCAGCTTGAGATCCTGGCCAAGGGGCTGCGGGGGTGACCGTGCCCGGCGCTGGGGCGGCTACTGCACCGGAGGAGGCTACTGCACCGGAGGAGGCCGAAGCGGTCCGCGGTGCCATGATGGCGGCCCGCCGCGGCAACGACCCGAGCCGCTGGCCGGGCAAGCTGCCGGTCGCTGACCGGCTGGCGGTCCTGCTGGACCCGGGAAGCTGGCGGGAGGACGGTCTGCTCGCGAACGCCACCGCCGAGGGCATGCCCGCCCACGGCGTGCGGACCGGGGTAGGCCGCATCGACGGCCGTCCGGTTGCCGTCATCGCGCACGACTTCGCGGTCAAGGCCGGGTCCTGGGGCCGGCTGACGTGTGAGAAGCAGGTCCGGATTCTGGAGCGGGCCGACCGGGACCTGCTCCCCGTGATCTACCTGGTCGACTCGGCGGGCGGGCGCCTGACCGACCAGCTCGGCTTCTTCTCCGACCGTCGTGGGGCCTCCCTCGTCTTCCACCTGCAGGTCGCCCTGTCCGGGCGGGTGCCGCAGATCTGCTGCCTGCTCGGCCCATCGGCCGCCGGCGGCGCGTACATGCCGGCGTTCACCGACTGGGTGGGCATGGTCGAGGGCAACGCGTCCATGTACCTGGCGTCGCCACGGGTCGCGGAGAAGGTCACCGGTGAACGGACCACGCTGGAGGAGATGGGCGGCGCGGTAATGCACGCCACCATCTCCGGCTGCGCGGACGAGGTGTTCGGCTCCGATTGGGAAGCCATCTCCGCGGCGCGCCTGCTGCTGTCCTACCTGCCCGACAGCTGGGAGCAGCGACCGCCGGCCGCGGCTCCCGCCGGGCCGGCCCGCCCCGACTGGACGGGTGTGATACCGGCGGCCGAGTCCGAAGGCTACGACGTCGGTGACGTCATCGACGGGCTGGTCGACGCGGGCTCGTTCTTCGAGATCAAGCCGCGCTGGGCGGAGGAGATCGTGGTCGGGCTGGGCCGCCTGGACGGCCAGGTCGTGGGGATCGTGGCCAACCAGCCGCAGGTGCGCAGCGGCGCGATCTTCGTCGACTCCGCGGACAAGGCCGCCCGCTTCATCACGATGTGCGACGCGTTCAACGTGCCGCTGATCTTCCTGCACGACGTGCCCGGGTTCATGGTCGGGGCCGCGGTCGAGCGGCAGGGCATCATCCGCCACGGCGCGAAGATGATCACGGCGATGGCCAGCGCCGAGGTGCCCAAGTTCTCGGTCATCCTGCGCAAGAGCTACGCGGCCGGCTACTACGCGATGTGCGCCACGGGGTTCGCGCCCCGGGCGTCGATCGCGCTGCCCACCGCGTCCGTCGGGCCGATGGCCGCCGAGGCCTCGGTCAACGCGATGTACGCCAGGAAGATCGGCGAGATCACCGACCCCCGCCAGCGCGAGGCCTTCACCGAGGCCCGGCTCGCCGAGCAGCGTGCCGACATCAACCTGCTCCGGCTGGCCAGCGAGCTCGTCGTCGATGCGGTGGTAGAGCCCGCGGACCTGCGCGCGGAACTCATCGCGCGCCTTGAGGAGGCGGCGCACTGGACCCGCGGACCGCAGCGCCGACATCATCACATCAGCCCGGTCTGATCACGGCCAGGCCCATCGAGTGGTACCTCAGGGGAGGATGTCTATGGCAGACAATCTGAGCCAGCTGCTGGCGACACCGCTGCAGCCGCTGCGCGAGCAGTGGTACTCGGCCGCGCAGGCCGAGCTGCTGCGGGCCGCCCGGGCCCGGCATGAGCAGAGCCCTGATGCCTACTGGACCTGGGTGGCCGAACAGCAGCGCTGGATGCAGCCGTGGGACACCGTCCGGACCGGCGAGCTCGGCGGCTTCACCTACTTCGGCGGCGGCCGGATGAACGTCGCGGACAACTGCGTGGACCGCTGGGCCGGGGATCCCGCCACCGCAGACCGGACCGCGGTGATCTGGGAAGGCGAACCCGGCGACGTCCGCACCGTGACCTACGCCGAGCTGGCCAGCGAGGTGAGCCGGCTGGCCGGCGCGCTCGCCTCGCTCGGCGTGGCCGAGGGGGACGTCGTCGCGATCTATATGCCGAACGCGATCGAGGCGTTCACCGCGGTGCACGCCTGCAACCGGATCGGCGCCGTCTACACCATCTTGTTCTCCGGTTTCGGCCCGGACGCGGTGCGGTCCCGGCTAGCGGCCTCGCGCGCCAAGGTCGTCCTGGTCCTCGACGCGTCGTACCGGCGCGGCCAGCTCGTTCCGTTGCTGGACACGCTGCGGACGGCGCGCGGTACGGCCGGGGCCGTCGAGCACACGATCGTCGTCGACCGCACGGGGCGCGGCGTGCCGCTGCAACCCGGTGAGATGTCCTACGCAGACGCGCTCGGCCGCGCCGACGACGTGATCAACGTGGCGGCGCATCGGATCTCCACCCTCGAGATTGAGGCGATTGCGACCGCGCATCCGCAGGTCGCGGAGGCCGCGGTGGTCGGCGTGACCGATGCGACGAAGGGCACCGTGCCGGTCGCCTTCCTCACCCTGCTGGATGGCGCGGATCCGGGGCGGGTCCGCCAGGACGTGTCCGCCGAGGTGGCGTCGCAGCTAGGCGGCTACGCCCGGCTCGGTGCCGTCTACCTGACCTCCGCGCTGCCGAAGACGCGCACCGGCAAGATCATGCGGCGGCTGCTGCGGGACGTGGTCGAGCATGGCGGCCCGCAGGGCGACATCAGCGCCATGGAAGACCTGGCCGGTCTGCAGGCGGCGCAGCAGGCCGTGGCCGCCGAAGCCGCCTCCCGCGCGTGACGGCCGTGTCCGGACTCTGGTTCGAGCAGCTCGAACCCGGCCTGCGGGTGCAGCACGCGACGACGCGCACCGTCACCGAGACCGACAACGTGCTGTTCACGACGATGACCATGAACCCGCAGCCGCTTCATCTGGACGCAGAGTTCGCAGCCACCACCGAGTTCGGCCGGCCGCTGGTGAACAGCCTGTTCACGCTGGGGCTGGTGGTCGGCCTGGCCGTGCCCGAGCTGACCCTCGGCACCACCGTGGCCAACCTCGGCTTCTCCCGGGTGGACTTCCCCGCCCCGGTGTTCACCGGCGACACCATCCACGTGGTCACCGATGTCGTCGATGCCCGCCGGTCCCGGTCCCGGCCCGGCTCCGGGATCGTCACCTTCAGCCATCACGGCATCAACCAGCGCGGGGAGACGGTCTGCGTGGCCGTTCGGGCGGCGATGATGCGGTGCCGGCCGGAACCCGCGCCCGGGGAGGGCTGAGCGTGTCATGCCGGAGCTGACCCGCGTGACCCCCGTGAGCCCGCCGCGGCCCACCGAGTTCAAACGGGTGCTGATCGCCAACCGCGGCGAGATCGCGCTGCGGGTGGTACGAGCGTGCCGTGACGCCGGGATGGCCAGCATCGCGGTCTACGCCGACGCCGACGAGGGCGCGCCCTTCGCCGCGCTGGCCGACGAGGCGGTCGCGCTGGACGGCACGGGGCCGGCCGGGACCTATCTCGACGCCGGGAAACTGCTGGCCGCGGCCGAGCAGACCGGCGCCGATGCCGTGCATCCCGGGTACGGCTTCCTCGCCGAGAACGCCGGCTTTGCCCAGGCAGTCCTGGATGCGGGCCTGACCTGGATCGGGCCGCCCCCGGACGTCATCCGCGCGCTCGGGGACAAGGTGCAGGCCCGCGCCATCGCCGCCCGGGCCGGCGCGCCATTGGTCCCCGGTACGCGCGGGCCCATCGCCGATGCCGGCGAAGCGGTCCGGTTCGCCGAGCAGTACGGACTGCCGATCGCGATCAAGGCGGCGCACGGCGGCGGCGGGCGCGGGCTGCGGATCGCCCGTGATCTCAGCGAGGTCGCGGTCCTGTTCGAGGACGCGGTCCGCGAGGCCCGGTCCGCGTTCGGCCGCGGTGAATGTTTCGCCGAGGTCTACGTCGAGCGCGGCCGGCACGTCGAGGTGCAGATTCTCGCGGACACCCGGGGCGGCGTGCTCATCGCCGGGACCCGGGACTGTACGCTGCAGCGCCGCTATCAGAAGCTGGTCGAAGAGGCGCCCGCGCCGTACCTGACCAGCGGCCAGCGGGCCGTGCTGATGCGTTCCGCGGCCGCCATCTGCCGCGCGGCGGGCTACGTCAACGCCGGCACGGTCGAATTCCTGCTGTCGGCGGCGGGTGAGCTGTCCTTCCTGGAGGTCAACACGCGGCTTCAGGTCGAGCACTCCGTGACCGAGGAAACCATCGACGTGGACCTGGTCCGGGCTCAGCTGCTGATCGCCGCCGGTCACCCGCTCGCCGCCGCCACGGG
>Ga0116134_1000621_pt1 | contig 18276 bp, 10 predicted proteins | sample June2015DPH_19_5_FD_89737 | JGI IMG/M metagenome (GOLD analysis project Ga0116134, IMG submission 89737) | Peatland microbial communities from SPRUCE experiment site at the Marcell Experimental Forest, Minnesota, USA - June2015DPH_19_40 | ecosystem: Environmental > Terrestrial > Soil > Wetlands... | reverse complement strand
TTCTGCCGTTTCCGGCTTGTTTCTTTCTTCACTTGAGCGGCAGCGGGAAGAAACAAGGCGGAACGGTGAAAGGGACAGAACGGAGGCCGAAGGAGGGTGGCAGGGCGTGAGTGAAAGCGCGGTTCGTGACAAACCGCCCTTGCTTTATGGTTTGGCGCGAGACCGGCGCAGTCCGAAACGCCCGTCCGAGCCGCGGCCAAGCGGCGTCCACCCGGAGGAGGACGTAGTGGAAAAGAGACAGCGTAGCTTTCCGCTTGAGAATGACGGATGGCTGTTAGGAATGGAGCTAAGCACACAGGAGGCACGTACCAGAATTAGCAGCGGAACGCCGATAGCATAATCGATCGACCGACAGACGGTCGTTGCCAGGTGAATGATTTCACGCGTCGAAGAAAAATGGCGGAGAGAGTGGGATTTTAGAATCGCTCTTTGCTGGAAGTCATGGTGATGCGGACAGTTAGTGATTGTAGCTAGTGTTTATGCGGGCTTCAAGCGCATTCGGAACTTCCGCTACAGTTTCTACAGTTTCCGCTGTTGTCTCCATTTTCGTATCATTCGTATCAGTCCCCCGTCGCTCGCAGCCGGGCGCGATTTGAGACGAAGCGGGCTGCACGGTTTTGGAAGTTGGCACAGGCTCACTTCGCGGCTGCTGGGTGCGATAATCAGTCATGAGTCTCAAGACGCAAAGCGGTCAACCTTGCATGCTCCTGCTCAAACTCGGTCAAAAGGAGCACCTGGAGAAGTTGCGAGCAGGTCTCCTGTACATGAATTCACTGGCGTACTTCACAGCCTTGGAGTCCGATGCTGCGCGAAGTGACCCGTATGAGGGCACGGATACGATCATGCAACCCTGCGATATTGGTGAATTCGTTTTTGACCCGCGCATGCCCGGTATCCAGCCTTTGCGCTTCAATGGTCCGCCCGATGGATTATTAGAGTTGCGAATATCGCTGAACAGGACATCTGCATGCAACATCTTCTGCATGTTCGCTGTGACACAACCCTTTGTCGCCTCAATCTTCCCGAGGACCCGCGAATGGCCGGGCGACCACTTCGTTCTAATCACTAACACGCAAGAATTCGTCAACAGAGTAGCCGTTGCAGCGAGACGCCAGAGACTACGTGTCGAGGGCCGTGCGGTCGAATACTATGACGAAACAAAATACTCAGGACAGGTCGGTAGATTCCGCAAGCGGTCCGTCTACTCTTACCAATGCGAGTATCGAATCGTGGTAGAACCGGGCGTTGATGGGCCGTTTCTCTTTGAAATAGGCGATCTACGCGACATCACTTCTGAAGTCATCTCGCGAGACTTGGCCGATGATGTCCTGAAGTTTAGCCCAGAAGACGCCGTAGAAGCGGGACTCAGTTGGGATTGAAGAACTTCCAAGTCACGTTTCATTCAGCCGGGGGCGCGTTTGCCGGTTCCTTGAATTGAGGCGCGATAGTCTCCAGCCTAAACTTTTTAATCGCTCGGAGGTCGAGCTGCCGGGCGCAGTACCCCAGCGTGCCGAGCATCTTCTGTGTATGCTGTTCGTCCAGCGCCACGCGCTTGCCGAGGTCTCCCGCGAACTGGGGGTTTCGTTGAATGAAGAATCGGTTTACGATGCCACGATTGTGTGTAATGACATTCCGTATATCCACAGAGAGCGCAGATTTCGCCAAATCGGCATTCTTCGTGAACAGCACAAGATCCAATTTCTTCTCGAAATATCTCGCCAATAGGTCGAGGCTCTGATGCGTTAGCTCCATCACAGTTTTCTCCGCAAGGGCGGGGATCAGGTCGCCTGCGATATGGTGCTCGATGCAGAACCGATATGATGTCTGTTTGTCTGACTGGAGCATCTTTGGGTATTTCTCGTAGATCAGCGTCACCAAGTCCGCAAGGTACGTCAGGAAGCTGTTGACGCCCCGGCAGAAAAGCATCTCTTCGAGAAGGGTCGAGTGAATGTCCATCTGGGCAACAGCGCTCTCGGGCGGTGGCGAATCACCTGGTTTGGGAAACTTTGTGACATCACCGTGGCCGTAATCTGCATTTACGATCATGCGCCACAGGTACGCCTGGAATCCAATCCGCGAATTAAGATCATTGAGATATTGTGCGAGGGCAGGGGTCACGTGTTGACGTAGAAGTTCGAGTCCCGATAATTCTTTCTTCTTGGTCTCGTCCGCCATTTAGCAACCGTCACTCGGCATGCCTTCGTCCATTCCCAATACCGAGGTCAATTTGCGCTGGGCGCAGGAATCCTGACGACTTCGGCGAGAACGACCAAGTCGAATACGCCGTCGTGTTCAACCCACGATTTGTAGGTGGTTTTCTGCAAGGTGCCGAGCAGGTCATCGACATATTCGTGGCGACACATGAAACCTTGCAATATCACTCCGTCAACTCTTTCGCCGAAGTCATCTCTTCTCAGAACGTACCGCGATGTAGTTGCATGCCACAGTTGTGTCTTTATGGGCCAAAAATCGAACGGCTGGAATAAGGGAACATTCACTTCGCGAATGTGGACGCACACTAGGTCTTCAGCCGCCTTGTCGGTACATGGCGAGAGATAAATCTTCTTGTGTCCCGAGGGCTCCAACACCTGATGATGCCTACCGTTCCGGTGGCGGCTCCCGTGAACGCTAAATGATCCAGACACGAAGTGGCGCTTCTGTTCTACCAGATCGAACACCGCGAGATGCCCGTCGGTGGGATGGTCGCCGTACCAGCAGACGGCGTCACCGTTATTCAGCTTGAAGATCGCAACTGCCGGATACTCGACACCTCGAATGTCCGCTGAGAATCCCATGAGGACTGCCATTTCTATAGTCTAGCGCAGCAACTGCTTTTCATTTCGACACTGGCCAGCGCTCATCAATCGCCTTCAGCAGTTCTTCTGCCCAGCGCACCGCGTCGGCAATCGCCGCAACTGTTGCAGGGACTCTCTTCCCGCCATCGAAACCCGACAGCTTTCTCGCAGCTAAGATTGCTGCTGCAATGAGCAAGACCCGTTTGCGTCCCTCATCCATTCAAGCATGGTACGATATTCGCCTTTCATTCGCCATAGACTGGTCAAACATTTTTCATTCAAGCTGGTAAGATCGGAGCAGAAGGGCTTTTATCCACAAGTATGTCTGGCCAGCAGTCGCATGCGCATCATTACGTTCCGCAGTGGTATCAGCGGCGATTCCTTCTGCCCGGCCAGTCGAGGTATCACTACTTAGATATGAATCCGGACACCGTTGTCCGTGATGGAATTTCCTATCGACGCAATGACCGGCTCCACTGGAGCCCTGCCCGATGCTTCTACAAGGATGACCTCTATACCTTTAGGTTTGGACCTGCGACCACGGATGTCATGGAGAGGTTCTTCTTCGGAATGGTGGATCGACTCGGCATGAACGCCGTGACAGAAATGGCCCAATTTGCCGGAATTGGGACACTCAGTGGTCCCGACGCGTTCAGAAATTTGCCACCTTATATGGGTGCTCAGCGCTTCAGAACCCCGAGGGGATTAGATGAGATTAAGAAGATTTCCACTTGGGAGGACCTGACTCCGTTTGCTGAGGTTTACGTATCCACCCAGCGCTTCAGGCTACCGCCGGAGTTCTACCGGATGAGGAAGATGCGGTCCCAACTTGCTCATGACGATCCGAACCAAATCCTTTCCGTTCTTATGGGTGTATTCCAAGCCTACAGTACGATGTGGATGGAGGGTGTGTGGGAGATTGTTCGCGCGAGGCAGAGCAAGACGAAGTTCATCGTCAGCGATAACCCCGTCACCTTTTATTGCAAGACAATGTTCCCGAGTGACTGGCTTTACCCCAATGACTGCAATTTGAAACAGATCGGTACGCGCACCCTGTTTCCGCTTGGCCTCGATTCGTGCCTCATCATTACACATTTGCAGCTGGCCCGGAACCCCAAGACTACCCCGACAGAGCACCGGGAGAACGCGCGTTACTATGACCAGACTGTCAAACACCTTGGCGAGATACAGTTCGGCCGCGAACTTGAGGAGGGCGAAGTTGTGCGCATTAATTACATTGTCAAGAAGCGTGCAACCCGCTATATCGCCGCAGCCGAGAAGGAGTGGCTGTATCCAGAACGTTATCTGTACGCGACTGACTGGAATCTGATAGATGACGACTGGTTCTTGCTGCCGCACCTCTGGAAAGTCTCGTTCACCAGTGAAATCGTGATGGGCGGTGACGGGTGGGCATGGGCAATGGATGAATATGGCCGACATCCAGGCGACCCTCAGTTCAAGAACAAGAAGCAACACGAGATTGATTGGGTGCTGCACGAAGTAAGCAAGCGAGAGTGGGCGAAGAAGAGAGTCGGCAAGTCCGTCGCTCAGGTCGACGAGTTCCGCCACGGCATCGTAGGAGACTCTCTCATGCGGAAATACTTACAGGAGGAAGGCCTGTTACCAGACTCTGCTGAGGGTGAACCAAAGTCAGAAGAAGACACGACTAATGTCCCGCCGTCCGAACCTCCGATGCAAGTAACTTGAAGCCGACGGGTGGAAAAGTCATCCCACGGGTGGGGCAAAGTCGTTCAGCCCGAGCCGCCCGAGCACCGACTTCAGCGTCGTCAGTCCGAGACCGATAAGCTCAAGTGTTAATCAATCCTGTCGTCAAGCCCCAGCTCCCGCAAGGCGCTTTTTATCTCTTCCATCTTTTGCGGTGACAATCCTCCCTCCGGTCTGCATTCGACCTTTACGGTGAGGGTGAGACCGCTACTGACTCCTAATTTTGTCAGGAACTTGGTGTAGAAGTTCATCCATTTCTGAGATGGGATTTCGCCGGACCATGTGAGTTCTGACTTCTGGTGAGGAGTTTGTGGGCGGTTTTGCCCAGTGTCGGGCATCGGCGTCGTTTCTATTTGGTTCGTCCCTGCTTTGGGCAGGTCCCGCGTATCGCCCGGTTGGATCGGGAATAAGGTCCCTGTCAAGCTTCCAGGCCCTGTTGCGATCTTCCGGTATGCTTCAGCGGTCTCTTTAGTGATGATAAACATCTCTTCAGAGATTTCTACATCCGCGGTGCTGATCGCTCGTTCGAAGATGAATGGATGATATTTTCCGCTTGCGGTCTTGCCAACATAGGCGAGTTGACCGTTGGATACGCCGCGGGCGATGGTCTCTTTTATGGCATCGGGGTTGAGCAGACGGGGGAACAGGGGCGAGGCAAAGAATGCGTCGCGCACAGCCTTTGTGCTCCACTCCTGAAAGGCTGGCGGCCAGTTGCGGACGAGAAGATTCGGGCTGATGCCGCCCTGGATCTCGTCCACGTGCACAAGCTCATTGACAATAAACTGGATGATTGTGGTTGCGGCGCTGGAATGCATATTCCCCAGGTCGATGAATCTGACCTCGTTATTTTTTCCGAGAAGAGCGATGTTGTTGTAGCTCCTCCAGACATTGTCCCTGAGGTCACGACGGGATTTCTTAATGTTGTCGTCGAGCTGGGTGATCTGGGTCGTGTCAACGTTGATACCGGGTAGCTCTTTCTGAATCTCGTCCCAAGCAAGAACGCGGCGGGCGTCTTCGGAGAGGGGCCCTACGGATTGGGCGACCGCAAAGACAAGGCCGCTTTTGTAGGTTCTTGACGATGTCCCGTGCTCCCGGATTACGGTCTCTATGAAGGACTTGGTTCGCTTCTCGTCCTCCATACTCTGTTCTGGCGACAGTACCACGAGCGTCAGAATCGGCTTGTCCGGAATTTGGCTGCTCTTCTCTGGGTAGAAGACAGGCTCGATTCCGTTACTGGCCGAAAATACCTTCCTGATTTCCGAGCGAACACTATCGTTTATCGAGGTATCTTTGATATTCGCTCGGCGATCAGCATAGCGCTTGTTCAGGTTCTCCTTGAAACTGAAATGATAGTGGTTGCGCTCAACGGTCAGGTAGTAGCACGCATCAGTAAGTGCCTCTAGTACCGTTTCCACATGGCCGATGTCGATGTCCGGTTCGGCTACAGCCAAACGAATCTCGGGGCTAGTCGCTTCCGCACGAGACATGCCACCATTCGATTCAAAGAAAATTGTTGTCGCTACTTTCCGGTGAAGCCTGGCTTTGCGTATGGCTTCCACGGCCTCATTGTCGAGGCGAACCGCGTGGGAGTCTTTCTTTCCGCAGATATCCGTTGTGACGGCGGCTTCAAGGCGATGCTCACCGAGTTGCTCGAACATAGCAGCGCGAAACTGAGAGTCGTCCAAGGGTGCGGTACCAAGTCCAATCAGTGGGTCGCGGTGGCCGCCTTTGAATCCTGCTTGATAGGCGTGAGAAACCCACAGGGCCAAGAGGCGCAGGATTCCGCGGGTTTGCTGAAATCGAGGTAGCCCTTGCCATTTTCTTTCAAATACTGAGAGAACGCTCGGATGAAACGGATAGGTGTCGGCAAAAGCCTCTCGCGCAGTGTCGAATGGAAATTGCTCGGGCACCTGCTGGCGATGGTCCTTTACCCAGTCCCCAAATTCGTTACAGGAAGCGATGGCATCCCTATTGAGCATCACCCTACCGTCACTCGTGATTGCATTGTCATCCCACTCGAAGAGGCGGCGGCGGATGATTTCGGAAGTCTCGGATTCCGCCGACATGATTACTGCTTTGCCGACGCGATCCAGCAGCTTCTTGAAACGCTCGTAATCGGATTGGTCGTCGGCGCTCATTTCGAGTTCCGACGCTGGAACCGAGACGGCCAGCACCATGTTGTCGCGTCCGCGTGCCTCTTCGCTCAGGTTGTGAAGAAAGCTGTAGAGCTGGCCGGCCATGCCGCTCTTCCGGCTGCGGCTGACAAAATTCATCAGTTCGTCCATCAAGATCAATACGGGCTGGTCTTTCGGCAGGAACGAGCGGATGACGTCACCACCGGGGGCAACACCCTGTTTTTCATGTTCGGCGAGAATTGCGAGCGCTTTTTCGCCGCCGACTTGAAAAGCAATTTCACCCCAGGGAGTTCTCCTTACCGGAGTTCCGTCCGAGCCTCCTCGACCGGCGATGGGGTCAAATTCAGTTCCGACAAATGCCGCAACTTTAGCCGAAGGCACAGTGTTGAGTCCGGCAAGCTGAAGCAACCTGGAGACACCCTGCCAACCCTTAGCCTTCGGGCCGTTATTGGCTAGGTGATACAACAGGGTAAGAGAGTGGGTCTTACCGCCACCAAACTGCGTCGTCATATTGAAAACGGCAGAGGTCTCGGTCTTCTCCCCGGACAATCGGCGGAGAACCTCACCGGCCACGTCGGTGAGTCCTTTGGTCAGAAAGGTACGCTCTAAGAAGCGCTCAGGGTCCTGATAGACCGCCGGGGCGCGGCCGTCCCTGACCTGATCGAGGTGAACGGCAAACTCAGATGCATCGAGAGGTTTCCCGTCTCGTAGGTCCTCCCTCGGCGTGACGACTTTATACCAGGGTTTGAGTGCCATGCTCTGACATCTCCTCGTGCGTCATTCCCGTTACTAGAATCCGAACTGTTTCTTGCGGGCGAGTACTCCGTCCACCCAACGTTTCTCATCTGAACCGGAAGGATAGAGCGCAGAAAGCGCTTGGGCAAGCCGCCAGAATTTGCCGTCTCGGCCAACTCCATCTTCAACAACGAAGCGCTTGAGCGCTTCTCCTCGTCCGGCGGCGAACAGAATCATTCCCTGATGAATGCGGTCGAGAGTGGTCTCCCCGATGCGTTTCACAGTCTTCTGCCTCCAGGCGGTTTCTGCGTTTTCCGATTCGGTCAATTCGGCGAACATATCAAGCTGTGCTGATTTTCTCTTCCTGCTAATTGTCCGAGTAGGTTCTTCTTCTTCTTTCCCGAAGAGATGCCGCGTTCGTTCCGATACGGGCAGTAAATGTGCTTGCTCACCTGCTATCTCAACCAAGTGACTTAGGCTTTCCAACTGTGCTCCAAGGCCCTGGGCGATTTTGCGCGCTGCGTCGAATTCAAGAGTAAATCCGCCAGTTCTGGCCTTCTTGGTTTCGTGTTCATCTTCAGAATCCACATCCGCATCGGGCTCTTCGAGAGTGCCATTCGTATCCGGCGATTTGAGCGTCCAGAGCCACATGGCCGTAAGGCGGGCATCGGCTTCAAAACCTGTAGCATCCGCACCCTCGAAAACCATAGCAAGAGCCTCCTTGGCGACGGCAGCCCAGACGTGTTCGAGGTATTCCCTCAGAGCGACCGGTTCGCCGCTGGCTTTCTCCACGTGTGAATACCTGGAGAAAACCTCCAACGCAGGTCCGAGGCAAGCAAAAATAGCATCAGCTCCGACTACACCTTCCTCTGCCAAACGGGGCATCCATTCGTGAATGCGACGAGGTAATTCGTGCAACACATCGCGCCAGTCGCCGACTTCCCCATTGTTTTCGGCGCTGTCGGGATACCTGCGGGGACGGCAGACCAAGTGGACCGAAGAGGCAAGGGCCGCCGAGTTCCGAGCCCGTAGCCTGCCTCCGCGTTCCGTATCGATTGGCCATGAAGCGGTGATGACCCAACCAGATTTAATCAAAGCACCAAGCATGGCCTCCCAGCCTTTGGTTTCCTTGTTCGCGAATACATAGACACCGATACCGTTTGGCTTGGTCACTCGCCTACTATCGGCACAAGCCTCTGCCATTCTCGCTTCGAACCACTCCGCATCCTTATTTCGATACATCGCAGCCCTATGGGACAGTGCGACGCACTCCTCATCTTTTGGTGCCGTTTCAGAATTAAAAAGCTCTTGATAAACGGACCCGACGCTCCGTTTAAGCCAACCATAAAAAAAATCGGACAGGTCAGCATAGGGAATCGCGGAGTAGTAGGGCGGATCGGTAATTGTGGCGTCAGCTGATTCGCTTGGCAGTAATTGGTTCAAGGCAGAAGCTTGCGCCGCGGTTCCCGGCGAGAGATCCGCTTGGGACGTTGCTTCGAGTACGCGTCGCACCCATACGCACGCTCCGTCCCAGCCGGTGTCTGATAGGGGGTTGACTTCCGCAAAGTCCCACACCATAGGAAGAGCTTGGCGTCCGAATGTATGAGCCACAAATTCACCCGACGAAGCCCACATGCAGAGACTTGAGCTGTAATCAGCCAGACGGCCCAAAGCCATTGCCAGGCAGGTTTGAACACCCGCCCCAAATTCAGCTCCCTCCTGTCGTGAAATTGACTCGCCCTCTTCCCTAATCAGCCTTGCAAAAGTGGAGAGCGCCAATGCCTGCCTCGGTGAAAACAGGTCACTCCACTGATGCATGCCGTACAGAACGACATTGAAGAACCCTCGTAAGTGGTTGATCTGGGACTCTGGCAATAACGGTGCGTCCGGGGACTGTTCGGCGCGATGCTTTTCAAGGGCACCGCTAGCCTCCGAAAATAATACATAGTCCATTTCTGTTGGTGCACGGTAAGTCTTCCGAGCCTCACCTCCGCTCGCGGATACCACGCACGCCAATCTGGCGTCACTGGATCCCCCGCGCCTTTCCGAAAGCTGTCGTCGAACGGACTCGACCGTTGTGGTGAAACCTGTTACTGGACAGGTTGCTGCCCCACCCTTGCTGGTCCCACTTTCGACTTGTGCCGGCGACGTCGGTGTGAATATTTCTAGCAGTGGTTCGCGAACTCTAAGTTTTGCTCCGTTCGCATACGTAGATTCTTTGGTCCGAGTGAGAACGTTTCCGTCCTTATCTCGTACCCAACGTAAGGCACGGTTTCGGCTTTGTCCCTTTGCAAGCCACATAGATCTGAGCAGTGGCAACTCGATAGGAATTTTCGCTGTACCCGGTGCCTCTGAAATAATCGTCTTGAACCAGATGAATGTCGCGGGTTGTTCGTCGTGCACCCCTTTGTAGTAACCACCCAATTCTCTCGTAGCCCTAAGTGAAATCGAAGCGGCACTTTTCTCGACTGCCCCAATGAGTCGATCCCCGTATTTGGGAATGTATTCGAGAACGACTTTATTGAGTAAGACGGGCACCGGGTTAAGGTCACTGGCAAAGGCGTCGGCGCCCACCCGCAGTGCTTCCAGCGGGATTGATCCTCCTCCTGCAAACGGGTCCACCACGAGCGGGCGGGTCCCAGGATGTCCGCCGAGTGCCTCGTGAGCAGCCTGGGTGAGGGCGCGACTGGTTTCTAGGTACTCTGGGACAGTGGAACTATCCCAATTTGCAAAGTCAGCTATGAAGTCCAGCAGCGCGAACCGCAGGACGTTCCAGTGCGCTTCTTTCCGGCTATCAAGCCCGCCAGTCTTCACCAAAGCCTGCCACTTAATCCATGTGTCGTGGTCACAGGTCTCGCCCAAAGAACGGTTAGCGATGGCAGCGGTCGCAAACTTAGTGATAAGTTGTGAAGCTTTTTCACGAAACACTTGGGGACATGCCGGATCGGCTGGATCTGGCCAAAGCGCAGCGCAGATGACAGCGCGGCAAGCAGCGAGGGGTCGGCGCGCCCACCAGATGTGGAGAGTTGAGATGTGCCCGTGACGAATAGACTTTTCGCGGCGCGCATGTGTCGAGATGCGTTTGATGGGCAGATCGACCTCTATCAGTCTCCTTGGCTGAGTGTTCATCTGGGTATGGCCGCCTTGAGTTGCTGGACGAGAGTGTCACGCTCATTTTCTGTAAGGGAGGCCACGTACGTGCGTGCGCATTCATTGATAATGGAAATCTCGTCGGTTGAAACAGAAATCGCCAACCGGCCGAACCATGAATGGTGATCGTCACGATCAACAGTCGTCATGAAATCGTCCGTAGAAACGCCATAATGGTTACGTAGATGCGCCACAACAAGTGGACAATCGAAGATTTCCCGCTCCGGCGGTCGTGTGCCTGGAAGACTAAACAGGCTCTGTTGGGGGTTAGGGCCCGTATCACCATCGCGAACTGCAGCGAGCGGAAGTTGGGCCTCCCGAAGTGCTTGCATGGTCCTCTGTATCCCGTCTCTGTCCCCCCCGATAGCTATATCAACCGTTCGGAGGAACTGTGCATCGACTTTGCGGATGATCTCTCGAAGTACGGCCCGAGCCACTTCATCCTCCACTAGGATGTGTAGAGCCTTTGTGCCCGCATTCGCCATTAGGCTCGCTGCCTGCGCGCTCGACAATCCGTAAATTAGCCTGATGGAACCGGAGCTTCTATCGAGGTAGACCCGAGAGGTTGATGGTAGGGCGGCTAGCAGGCTTTCGGAGTGAGTAGTTAAAAAGATCTGGTGTTTCCTCCTAATACAGGCGTCAATTAAGTACTTCCCCAGCTCGAATTGCGCACTTTGATGAAGTGAGGTTTCCGGTTCCTCCAGAATTATCAAGCTCTGTTCAGGCAGATTCTCAATCTGTTGGACGAAGTGTTGAATCCGCCCTTCTCCGCATCCCATGTTGGCCTCAGAGTAGGTTTGACCTCCGCGTGACGCAGTAACGACAAAGCGGTTCTCCTTCGGGTGCTTAATTGTATTGCGATTCATGGCATCGTAGTGGCTAGTCAAGATCTGTTCGACCCACTGTCGCGCGTCGGCGGCCAGTGCATTGCTGCCGAGGACTTGGAGCTTGGTTGCATTTCTTACTACAAAATCTCTAGTTTCGATTCTTGGAAGATAAAGGCCCATCCCCGCAAAATAGACAGGTCGTTCCGGCTGCCTTCGATAACCGGCCCACCGCTTCCTGCTTGCGCTCCTGCTAATTGTCAGTTTTCGAGGTGTACGATCCTCCTGCCAATAGCCATACTCTATCGAGGCGGTCGCTGCATACGGTTCAGGGTCAAGTGTTCCGGCAAGAATGAATGAAGCAATGTGGTATCGACCGCTAGGCTCGCCCGCTCTTCCGCGGTACGCGACAGCAGCCAACTGAAGAAGGGTTGATTTGCCGGTGCCGTTAAGCCCGCAGAATGCGGTAATGGGACTCTGAACTTCAATTAACGTGCTGGTGTGACACCGAACCCCTCGAACATGCATCGACACGAGGCAACTACCAAAATTTGCATATCGTCCGCCAATTTCAAACATTCTCTGAAGTCGATTACGGTTGTCAGGCACCGCTTGCCTCCAGAATCGCACGTGCCTTCACCTGATAATGCTCGATCGTCACGATGGGTTGCCAGTCGAGTTGCGCCGGGTCTCGAACCACGTTGATCCCTGGAGAGCCCGCGCAGTTGAACACAACGTACAGCCAGTAGTCTTTCTTGAGGCGCAGGGCGGTTCTGTATTCGTTGGTTGTCAAAGCAACCTCGGCGACTGCAGAGCGACCCTTCACCTCGATAAATCGAACCTCGATGGCAGTCTTGGGGTCTTCGGGATGTGGTCGCCGTGAAATGAGATCGAATCCTCTATTGTCTTTCTCTACGCTCTCGACTTCCCAACCTCGGGCGCGCTCATACGCAATTACAGCATCAACGGCAATGCGTTCAATTTCATCGTCGCGAACCAGAGCTGCTACATTCGGTGTGGCACGTTCAGGATGCGGCAGCACCCAGGCGGAGCCGTGTCGCTGAATGTCGCTGATCGTACAGTTGCGCTCCTTCTGCAACTCTCTCTGACGCCCCTCCAGCCTGCCGTTCAATTCGTCCAGACGGTCTTCGGCCTGTTTGGTGTTCGCAGCGATGAGCGGGCTGGTATCGCCGGATTGCTGCTGGTCAATAAGCTCGGCCAGTCGTAGATTCTGACGGTGAATCAACTCGTTTAGGCTGATCTCCAAATGGTGTGCGACCGTCTGGGTCTCTTTTTCACGCTGGGCGGCAACCTCAGCAAGAAAGGGTTCGAGCGCCTGCTGCACGAGGAAGTGTTCGAGGGAAGTCTGGTCTTTCCCGGCCTCGGCCGGAACACGCGTGCCCTTGGGTGCCCCCATCAGGTCCAGTAGCAGGGTAGGCTGGCGCACTGTAAGTGTACCGTCGATTTCCTCCTGGACTATGAACAGGCGGCGGTGGAGCACGTGCCCTAAGCCATCCCGGATCGCGGCGGAGTAGACCGTCAGCCGGGCCGGTAAGCTCCGGTGTATGTCAAAAAAGACTGCTCCCTTGTCCATTTCCGGGCGGACGTTCTCCAGAAGGTCCTCACGGACCACTTCAAATAGAGGATGGCCGGGCGTAACCCAGTCGTAAGTGGGAAGTTTCTTGAGGATTTCCTTGTCAAAAACAACCTGTTTGTATTCCCGGCCCAACTTCCCGAATCTCGATTCCAACCGCTCTCCGATAGGCCAGAGGTGGCGGGGCACGCGGAGCACCTTGTAAGTATGCTGCCCCTTGCCCTGCTCGCTCACTTCAACGCCCGTCACCGGGGCAGCTTGAAGAAAGAAGTCCTCAATCACTTCCGGGACGAGGCGGCGCTCCTTGGCTTCGGCAGATTTTCCGACAATGGCAGAGAGATTGAGCTCGCGTTTGGCCAATCCTTCGAGGGTGGAATTTGTGATGCTGCGGAAGTGCTCGGGATCTACCTGCTCGACGATGCGTTGTTTGATCAACTCTTCAGTCATTTGATTGTGCGCATACATGTCGCGCAGCATCTTTTCGAGCTGGTTTGACGGGAATACCTCTCCCAGCACATTGAACACCTTGCCTGTACGCCTCGGATCGAGGTCGTTTTCAATCTCGGCGATACGTTCGAAAAGCTTATGGAGCACTCTGCCCTCGCGAGTATTCGTTGTGACGAAATTGAAGATGAGGCAGTCCTTCTCCTGACCGTAGCGGTGGATGCGTCCCATGCGCTGCTCAAGGCGAACCGGGTTCCATGGGATGTCGTAATTGATCATCAGCCAGCAGAATTGGAGGTTTATACCCTCTCCTGCAGCTTCCGTGGCGACAAGCACCTGACATGACTCTCGGAATTCACGTTCGGCATAGATTCTCGTGCCGGGCATGTCGCGGTCTCCGATCTTCATGCCGCCGTGGATCTGTGTGACGGTCAATCCCCATTCGCGCAACTTCCCTAGAGGACGCCCGTCTTTGCCGTCAGCCACTAGAAAATCGAGGGTGTCTTTATGTTCCGTAAACAGCAACAGCTTCATCTGCGGATCGGAGAACAGCCCCTCGTCGGTCAGCAGCTCTTTAAGCCGTCTGACTTTGACCTCTGCTTCCTGACCCTCCAGTATCTTGGCTTGGCGGATAAGCTTCTCCAGTTCGACAATCTCAAGCCTAAGGTCATTCGGGTCGAACGAGGTAACGGTCTCTTCTAGTTCAGAAAGGATTTCCTGTCGTTCTTCGTCGGTCAGGTCCTCGAAATCCTCGGGCAAGCGCTTGGTGATTTGTTCCTGGCGATATTTGGCGGGATCTTCGAGGATCTTCTCGCGCTTTTCCTTCATGCGCTCCAGCGTCCTGCGCACTGCATAAATACTGGAGGCGAATCGCCGCTGAAGCATCGCCATCGTAAATCCCACAGCTCGGCCGCGGGCCGAATCATCCCTTGCGGCCTTGATGGACTGGTCCTCCACGTATCTTGTGAGCTGGTCGTAGAGGTCGAGTTCCTCGTCGCTAATCTGGAACGGAGTGGTATGGACGATTCGTTTGGTGAACAGCGCCTTGACTATTCCGGTTTCAGGGTCTGGGAAACTGACGAGTGCTTCCTTGAGGCGGCGGAGGTAGAACGGCGCCTCGTGTTTCGCAATAGCCTCATCAAGGCTCTTTATGTTGCCGTAAACATCCTTATCGAGTAGCGACAAGAATAGGCAAAAGTTTTCGGGATCGCCCTTGTGCGGTGTCGCCGTCATTAGGAGGTAGTGATCCGTCATCTGCGAGAGGGCCTCGCCCAGTTGGTATGCGAGGGTTTTCTTGTCAGCGCTGTAAGCACTCATCTTGTGGGCTTCGTCCACGATGATCAGGTCCCAGCTACTTCGCATCAGCGATTCTTTCGCGTCATCGACGCGGGAAACCCACGAGACGGAAGTGATGACTTGGTTTTTCTCCTGCCAAGGATTCATTCCGTAATTTGCGCGGAGCACGTCGCTGCGGACAACTTCGAAACTCTCCCGGAACTTGTCTTTGAGTTCCCGCTGCCACTGGAACGACAGGTTGGCTGGCGTGACAATAAGGGTTCGCTTTACAAGTCCGCGTATTTTGAGTTCTTTTATGAGAAGGCCCGCCATGATCGTTTTGCCGGCGCCCGGATCGTCGGCCAGCAGAAAGCGGATACGTGGCAGTTTTATAAAATAGTCGTAGACCGCCTCCAATTGGTGGGGCAGCGGGTCCACGCGAGCAATCGAGAGAGAGAAGTAGGGATCGTATTCATAAGCGAGTCCGAGGCGCATGGCCTCGACTCCGAGGCGGAACTTGTTGGCGTCACCGTCGAAAGGCTCCTGAGCGGGTGACGCATGAAGCTGCTGGAGTTGTTCGGCGCTCAGGATTGGTTCATAAACTGTACTGGACCTTACACCTTTTCCGATCAGCTTAACCGAACTGCCCATCGGCACAGCGATGATGATTTGTACGGGCTCCGGAAATAGCGGGCCGTATACCGTTACGTTTTGTTTGAGTTCTTCAGACCGCATGAATTCAAGCTTCCTCAGCGTACTCTCAAAGGCTTGGTCGTCGAAAAGGGGAATCTGAATACTAATGCATTCCATCGGAGATTTGGCTATTTGATTGGAAGGAGCCCTTTTCGGTTTTGATGAGACTTGACGCGATACAGGCGTGCTAGATCCTGCTAGATAGCGCGAGAATTGTTCCCAATGGTTTGGGGAGGACACTGATTCTCAAGCTGCGAGAGTACGAAAAGCCTAATGACGAGGATTGTCCGAGGACATGAAATGCAAATTGCGGTCGGTAGCCTTATTTACTTACGCAGTGATCGTGGAGTCGGAGAATCCTCCGCCTTGGCGGTAGTCCAGCCCTGCTTTGGCGTCCACGAAATAGTCTTGGCCTTTGAGAGAGACTCGCCGGAGATGCACGGCAAGAGGAAGGCGCGAAGGAGCGCGCCGACTTCTTCAAGAGATGGGGCCTTCTCTCGTGGGTTCAGCCGGTTCACAAATGCACTCCATTGCTGCGTCTTCCGCGGATCGCTTAGGAAGTCGTCCGTTAGGGCAAATGGGGCTCCTGTTGGAGCCGTTGATCGGCGTCTTTCAAAAGAAGCAAGGATCGCGGTGCGTAGGGTCGTCATATCGAATGTCCAAGTGTTTGCGATGAACCAGATGTCGTAGAAGTCCTTCATGCGGCTGTTGCGGATGTCGAGCAGGACCATCGCTTGAAATTTCTCGGCGATGCTGGCTTCTCGCGGATACGCTCGAATGAGAGGTGCTTCCATGGGCAATAGGACAGGAAACGAAGCCAGTTCGGGTTCCGGGTAAACGGCATCGCCAAATCCTATGTCGATCTGCATCGGAATCCGCGCTTCGGCCAGCTCGGCCCGGAGCTTGATGCGAACGCCATCGTACTCATCATCTTCTTTAATTTTGGTGCCCTCGACTGATACGCCGTCGAACACAATGCCGTCTTCATCCTGAATCTCGCAGATCGTCCGAATAGTCGTTTCAACTTCTCCGATGGCGGAGGATGATCCCCGTCCGAGTAGATCCAGGTCCTTTGTAGGACGGTGAGTCTGGCCTGTCCACAGCGTAAAGAGCGTGGCTCCCTTGAGGGCAAATTTGTCCCGATATGGCGATCGGCCCAGGCGATACAAGAAGCGTTCAATGGCGTATCTGCCAAGCACCCGTTGGTAGTCCTCGCCTTTGCTCTGCGCGAGCGAAAGCAGGCGCGCGCGGATGGATGCCGCTGTCTTCTTGCGTGGCTCACGTGTCACAGCGCCTCCATATAGGGGCGTATAACATTGCTGACTCGGCAGATTTTGGCGTAGCGGTAGACTTCATTGATGCTGGCTTTTTTCTGGCGAAGACAATCCTTTAGGGCTTCGATTGCGACATCGAGTCCGATTTTGTTCCGAAATTTGAAACAGTCGGCCACGGTCTTCGCGGCTGAATAGACGCGGACTGGGACGCCCTCCACCTGATGATTGTCGATTCCCTCGGTCAGCGATGGTCCTGACAGCCGAACGATCCTGAGTGAAGGCGAAGGGAGCACAGGCTTTCTTGCTCCCTTACGGAGAGCAATCCAAACAGAAGGAGGACTCTGGGTCGTGATCTCGTGAAAGGCAAGCGCAGAAAGCAGGCAAACAACAGCTTCGGGCACACGTTTCGCCACTTCAGCGTAAGAGTGGCGTTCCGTAACTTTGGCATCTGGCACGGTGTAGATTCCACGGCCGGAGCGATTGAGCTTGCCCTGGCGGTGGAGACGAACGAGATACTCCCGCGGTAGGCCGATGGCCTCGATATCGCGGGGCCTAACCATTCCGTGTTCGCCGATGTACTGCATAATCTTCTGAAGAGGCTTTGCCATAGCGGATGTCTCAATACGTCATTACTTAATCATATCTAATGACGTTTGGCAACACACTATGGGTATTACTTCAAATACCCTGCCCCAGACTGAGATCTGTCATCGCGTTAGCTGTCGAATGAGAAAACTCAACAGCGGAACTCTTGGAAACCTCGCCACTCAACCTTTGGCCAAGATCGGCAGCGTCATTGGTGTAGATTTTAGCGTCGCGGCTTGCGCGCGAGATGGAAACGTAGGCGAAGCGGGAGTTGAGCAGGTCTGGGTGGACGCTGGTATCGCCGTGAACGAGGACGCGCTCGGCGGTGAGCCCTTGGGAGCTGTGACTGGTGACGGCGTAGCCGTGGTCGAAATGGCGGTGGTCGCTGGCGTTGAACTCGATCTGGCGGTTGTTGTCGAGGCGCGCAGAAACGCGACCCTCGGGTTGAATTGCTTCGATCAGGGCCATGTCGCGATTGGCAACGCCGAGCGATTTGTCGGGCGCGGTGAACTGGATCCGGTCGCCTACGGAGAACTCGCGGTCGATTTCTTGGTAGACACTGACGCCGTTGAGACGGCGGGGGTCGTAGGTTGCAAGCTCTCCATTCGCTTTTTCGACGGTGAGCTGATTTTCGGTTGGGTTGATCGCGACGACCGATGCGTAGGCGGCGGCTTCGATTCCGATGGCTTTGCTGCCACGTGTGTAGCGAACTACGTCATTGATCTCGTAGTGGCTTGCCCATGATCGTTCGGCTCCGGTCATGTCCTGACGCTGAACTAAGACACCGAAACGATGATCTTCCACAGCGAGGGCTCCAGTGGCCTTCAACTCCTGGCGAACAGCGGCGTTCAGGTCGCGGCGGGAGGCATTGTCGGGTGAGACGATAAGCGTGTTTTCGGGCGATTCGACGTAGCTCTTTGCGATCGCGCGGATGCGCTCTTCCGCGTTGGGAATCTCCTTCACACAGTCCTGCTGTTGGAGCACGTCGAGCGCGGCGGAGACATGGCCTGTGGCCAGCAGCTCGACTGCAGATTTCAGAGCCGGGTC
>Ga0116134_1000620_pt1 | contig 18286 bp, 16 predicted proteins | sample June2015DPH_19_5_FD_89737 | JGI IMG/M metagenome (GOLD analysis project Ga0116134, IMG submission 89737) | Peatland microbial communities from SPRUCE experiment site at the Marcell Experimental Forest, Minnesota, USA - June2015DPH_19_40 | ecosystem: Environmental > Terrestrial > Soil > Wetlands... | reverse complement strand
TAAATTCATGGAGCAGTGCCGGGAGGTGATGCGGTTTCACCGGCTGGCGCTGCGCACGGAGGAGGCGTATTTGCAGTGGATCAAGCGGTTCATTTTTTTCCACGGCAAGCGGCATCCCAAAGAAATGGGGGAGCCGGAGGTGCAGGCGTTTCTGACGCATCTGGCGGCGGACCGGCTGGTGGCGGCCAGCACGCAGAACCAGGCGTTGGGGGCGTTGTTGTTCATGTATCAAAAGGTGCTGGGGCGGGATCTGGAGTTTATGGAGGGGTTCGAGCGGGCGCCGCGGCGGCAGCGGGTGCCGGTGGTATTGAGCCGGGAGGAGGCGCAGCGGCTGTTGACGGCGGTGCCGGAGAAATACCGGCTGTTCTGCCAGTTGCTTTACGGAACGGGCATGCGCCTGATGGAGGGGTTGCGGCTGCGGGTGAAGGACGTGGATTTTGCGCGGAACCAGATTGTGATCCATGATGGCAAGGGAGAGAAGGACCGGGTGACGATGCTGCCGCAGTCCTTGCGGACGGCCATAGCGGAACAACTTAAGCGGGTAAAATTATTGCATGAAAAGGATCTGGCGGCGGGTTTGGGAACGGTCTGGCTGCCGGGGGCTTTGACGGTGAAGTATCCGGGGGCGGAACGAGAATGGGTGTGGCAATGGGTGTTTCCCGCGTCGGGATTATCGAACGATCCGCGGGCAAGCAACAGCTCGACACCTCACCCCGGCCCTCTCCCCGGTCGAGGCGGAGAGGGAGGAATTTTGCGGCGGCATCATTTGAATGAGACGAGTGTGCAACGGGTGATGAAGGCGGCGGTGGCCGTGGCGCAGATTGACAAGCGGGCGAGCTGCCACACGTTGCGGCATTCGTTCGCCACACATTTGCTGGAGGCGGGCTATGACATCCGCACGGTGCAGGAGTTGCTCGGGCATAAAGACGTGACCACGACGCAGATTTATACTCACGTCATGCAGAAACCGGGTATTGGCGTCCGTAGTCCTCTGGATGGTTGAGAAAAATAAACATTCTCGTTTTGCCGTAAACGTTTCTTTCGCCCCGTTCCAGGGTTTGGACGGTTTGCGATTGGAAATCCACGGTTTCACCGTGGGCTACCATCGGTCGCTGCTCCGCAGCTACAAATGGATTTTGAAAACATGACTTATCGCAACAGTTTCATCACGGCTTCCACGGCGGCATCGGCCTTGACGGGTTGCAGCGCGCCACCGCGCGGCTTGAGTTCCACTTCGCCCTTCGCCAGCGATTTCTCGCCGATGCCAAGCCGAATCGGAAAGCCGACCAAGTCCGCGTCCTTGAATTTCACGCCGGGACGTTCATCGCGGTCGTCCAGAATCACGTCCACGCCGCATGCGGTTAGTTCCGCGTAAATTTTCTCCGCCAGTTTCATCACCGCGCTGTCCGGCGCCACGCCCAAAGGCGTAATGCAAACGGTGTAGGGCGCGACACTTAACGGCCAGATGATGCCGTCCTTGTCGTTGCACTGCTCGATGACGGCCTGCAGCGTACGCGTGACGCCAATGCCGTAGCAGCCCATGACCGCGGGCTTGCGCGCACCGGCCTCGTCGAGGAAGGTTGCGTTGAGCTTCTCGCTGTATTTCGTGCCGAGCTTGAAAACGTGGCCGACTTCGATGGCGCGGCGAATTTTCAGCGGTTTGCTGCATTTCGCGCAGGGTTCACCAGCAGTCACAGTCCTCAAATCGAACCACTGCGTCACCTTGATGTCGCGTTCGATGGAGACGTTGCGGAAATGGAAACCGTCTTCGTTTGCGCCGGTGGTCATGTCGTTCGTGCCGCGCAACCGTTCGTCGGCAATTATTTTCAATGTAGCACAGGCCTCCGGCCCGTCTTTTGCAGGCGGGACGCCTGCGCTACGAAGCAAAGTCGAAGTCACCGCACCAAGACTTCCCGGATGCGCGCCGAGCGTGGTCACACATTCTTCCGGCGTGGCCGGACGGAACACTGTGGTGCCCAATCGTCCGGCGAGCTTGGCTTCGTTCAACTGGTCGTCACCGCGCATCAAGATGATGACCGGCTTGCTGTCGGCCATGTAAACCAGCGTCTTGATCTGACGATTCGCGGGAACGTTGAACGGCGCCCTGGTCAAGGCTTCGATGGTGACGACGCCGGGCGTGGCGAATTTCTCAATTTCGGATTTCGGATTTCGGATTTCGGATTTCGGCACCGCGCTGGCGGCTTTCTCGATGTTCGCGGCGTAACCGCAGGCTTCGCAATAAACGACCTCGTTCTCGCCGGTTTCCGCCGGAACCATGAACTCGTGTGAAAATTTCCCGCCGATGACGCCGGTGTCGGCCTCAACCGGAAACGCCTTGAGTCCGCACCGGGCAAAGATGCGCGCATAGGCGTCGTACATTTTTTGGTAGCAGACCTGCGCCGCCTCGTCGCTCACGTCAAAACTGTAGGCGTCCTTCATGATGAACTCACGGGCGCGCATCAGCCCGAAGCGCGGGCGGATTTCGTCCCGGAACTTGACGCTGATCTGGTAAAAGTTTTTCGGCAACTGGCGGTAGGAATTGATTTCGGCGGCGGCGGTGGTGGTGATGACTTCCTCGGCCGTCGGGCTGAGAACCCATTCACGATTGCCACTGTCCTTCAATTTGAACAGCACGTTGCCGGCGGTTTCGTAGCGGCCGCTTTGCTGCCAGATTTCCGGCGGCTGGAGGGCGGGCATGAGCATTTCGAGCGCGCCGGCACGGTCCATTTCCTCGCGGACGATTTGCTCGACCTTGCGCAGGGCGCGCAAACCGAGCGGCAGAAAGGTATAAACGCCGCCGGCGAGTTTGCGGATCAGCCCGGCGCGCAGCAGCAGTTTGTGCGAAAGAATTTCCGCGTCGGCCGGAGCTTCGCGGAGGGTCGGAATAAAGGCGTTGGTCCACTTCATGTGGTGGAAAGATTAAACACAAAGACACCAGGGAACGAAGAATTTTATTTTGCGGCGTAGCGGCTCCCCGGCAGAGAGCCGCAAACTTTAGTTCAAGATGGCGGCTTTCTGCCGAAAGCCGCTACGTTACGACTCCGGAGCCGCCTCGCGTTGCTGCTGGTAAAGTTTCCAGAACTGTTCCCAGAAATCCTCATCCAGCGGATGCAGAAAGGGAAAACCTGGCACGACCGCGCCCAAATGCGGCCAGTCACGCGGGAGATGATGCCATTCCGGTTGGGGTGTGATACCAATTCCCAGAGACAATCGGTGCAATGGGTAGGGCGGCGCTGCCTGCTCGCGATCTATCGGAGCTGCGCCGCCGGTATGATGGCCGCGCAGCAGCACGGCCCTACCGGCGGGAATATGTGCCGATTATTATCGGGAAATGGTGTGACTGGCGCGGATCTCATGCTGTCAAGCGCAGCGGCTTTCGGGAGAAAGCCGCAAATTAGAAAATACGGCGCTCTGCCGAGACGCCGCTACGTTCTCACTTCACTGTGTTCACCAGCGGCGCGAGTCCTTGAATCCGCACTTCGAGCCGGTCGCCGGATTGGATGGGGCCGATGCCGCCGGGTGTGCCGGTGAGAATCACGTCGCCGGGCAGCAGCGTCAGGTTCGTGGAAATGAAACTGACGAGTTCGGCGGGCTTGAAGATGAGCTGCTTCGTGTTCGAGTTCTGGCGCAACTGGCCGTTTTGGAAAAGCTGGATGGTCAATTCACCCGGATCAATTTTCGTTTCCACGTAAGGGCCGAGCGGTGTGAACGTGTCGAACGATTTGCACCGCGCCCACTGGCTTTCGGAATTTTGAATGGTGCGGTCGCTGATGTCCTCGGCGGTGGTGTAACCAAAAATGTAGCGTGACGCCGACGTGGGCGTGACGTTGCGGATGCGCCGGCCAATGACGATGGCCAGCTCGGCTTCGTAATCCGTGCGATGCTCCCGAAAAGGAATTTCAATTTTTCCGCCGTCGGGAATCAGCGACGTGGTGGCTTTAAGCCAGAATAATGGTTCTTTCGGCAGCGCCTTGCCGGTCTCACGCGCGTGATCGGCGTAATTGAGGCCGACGGCGATGATTTTGGACGGCACGACGGGAATCAACGTGCGGACACCTTTGCGCGGAGTGGGCTTGCGGTCGAAGGACGGCGAGCCGAAAACATCGCCGCGCAGCCGGAACAATTCGCCGTCCACGACTTTGGCGTAAAACATTTCCTCGCCCTTTTGAAATCGGCCAATGGCTGCCATAAAGCGGGTGAAAATTAACCAACACCGCAAAGCCGTCGCAAGATTAAAGCCAGTGCGAAGCCCGAAACCCGAAGGCCGAATCCCGAAAGAAATCCGAAAACCGAAGCTCGAAACGCAGAACGGCTCGTGAGCCGGTTTGTCCTGCGGATTTCGGGCTTCGGGCTTCTTTCGGCGTAAAGCCGCGTGGCGGCCACACCGCTATACGCGGCTCTCGGATTTCGACCTTCGGATTTATGCTGCCCCAACGACTTGCGTGTTGGTTTAGAGCGGCCCTGGCCACGGGATTAAAACCATTAGTACGACTTGCCGAAATTGCCTTATTCCGTTAGATTATTGCCATGAGTCTTCTGACGAAACAGGAACAATTGGTTCTCTGTATTGTCCTGGGTTTGCTGCTGACCGGCTGGGCCGTTAAAACCTATCGCACCGCGCATCCACCCCAGACAGTGATTCAGTCAGCGAAACCTTGACATGCAAGAAATCAATTTTGACGAAGCGGTGGAGCAAATCCTGGCCAGGGATTCGCGCTACACGCGCGACGCCTACCTGTTTGTCCGCGAAGCGCTCGACTACACGCAAAAGCTCGTCGGCAAGGAAACTCGCGGACAAATCCGCCATGTCAGCGGCCAGGAATTGCTCGACGGCATCCGACGGTTTGCGCTGAATCAATTTGGCCCGATGGTGGTGACCGTGTTTGAAGAGTGGGGCGTGCGCAATTGCCGGGACTTCGGCGAAATCGTTTTCAACATGGTCGAAACCAGCCTGCTCGCCAAAACCGAAAAAGACACGCGCGACGATTTTCAAAACGGCTACGATTTCACGGATGCGTTTCGCAAACCGTTCTGGCCGGCGCAAAAGTCCAATCCCGAGACCAAGCCGACGGTTGGTTGAAAATTAAGGCGGGACGGAGGGGAACTCGATTTCCTGAAATCATTTTTGGATGGACGACCAGGGGCGAATGAGATTTGCGTCTTTACGCTCGCCCTCACCTTTTATCCTCTCCCCCAGGAGAGGAAATAGCCACTGACCGGTTTTGGTTTTGTGGATGAACGTCCAGCTAATCCAGTCGCAGGTATCTCAAGGAAACAGCGAATGATTCTCCCTCTCCTTGGAGGAGAGGGCCGGGGTGAGGACGAGCGTGAAACCAACACAACTGGCCGGAAGTTTGAGGATGGTGTCAAGTCCACTCAAGACGCTGCCGTCCTCGTCTTGGTTTATTGAATAAGGAAACCAGGAATGCAAGAGAAAAGCCGGTACATGGTTTCAATTGCGAAGCCAAATTGGATTGCCCAAAACCCGTTTCCCAATATCCTTTCCATCCGACATAAATTGGCCATGACAAAACAATTTCAACCTTCAAATTCACGACCCCGGTTTCCGGCGGTTTGATTTCATCGAATGAGTGACACCACATTTTCAACCCGGGCTTCCGCAATGCAAATTCCATCACTGCCGGCCGGGGTCACGCTCACCACGCTCGAAAATGGGCTGATCATCATCGTGCGCGAAGATCACAGCGCGCCGGTCGTATCGGCGCAGGCGTGGTGCATGGCAGGCAGCATTCACGAAGGCAAATGGCTTGGCGCCGGCCTGTCGCACGTGCTCGAACACATGCTGTTCAAGGGCACGACCACCCGCCCCGGCAGCCGCATTGACCAGGAAGTGCAGGAGGCCGGCGGTTACATGAACGCCTACACGAGCTTCGACCGCACGGTGTATCACATTGACGTGCCGGCAACCGGCGCGCGCACGGCGATTGACGTCCTGTGCGACATCATGCAGCACGCCACCCTGCCCGACGATGAACTGGCCAGGGAACTCGACGTCATCCGCCGCGAAATGGACATGGGCCAGGACGATCCCAGCCGCCGCGCCAGCCGCCGCCTGTTTGAAACCGCCTACACGCGCAGTCCGTATCGCTTTACCGTCATCGGGTACCCCGACATTTTCGGCGAGCTGAAACCCGACGACATTCGCAGTTACTACGCCGAAAAATACGCGCCGAACAATGTGTTTTACGTCGTCGCCGGCGACGTTAAGAACGACGAAGTCATCGCGCAAATCCGCGCCGCCTACGAAAAAACCAAGGCCAGGGCGCTCCCATCAATCGTGTTGCCGGAAGAACCGAAGCAAACTGCGGCGCGTGAAATCATCGAGGAAGCGCCCATTGAACTCGGTCATTTTCATTTTGCCTGGCACATTCCCGAAGTGCGCCATCCCGACATGCCGGCGCTCGACGTGCTCGGAGTTTTGCTCGGTTGCGGCCGCAGTTCGCGCCTCTACCAGCAGGTCCGCGAGAAAAAGGGCGTTGTGCATCACGTTGACGCGTGGACTTACAGCCCCGGCAATCCGGGTTTGTTCGGCATGAGCGCCATGGTGGATGCGGACAAGTTCACCGCCGCGCGTGACGCGATGCTGGCCGAGGTTGAAAAAACAAAGACGTCGCCGGTGTCCGGCGGCGAACTCGGCAAAGCGGTGAAACAATTCATTGCCGCCACGCTTGCCACTCGCAAGACGATGGAAGGCCAGGCGCAAAACCTTGGCGGAAACTGGCTGGCGGCGAATGATTTGAATTTTTCCGAACGTTACCTGGCCGCCGTCAAACGCATCAGGCCCGATGACGTCCTGCGCGTCGCTCGCGAATATCTCACGGCGGAAAACCGCACGCTTTACACGCTGTTGCCCAATGCCACCGCGCCCAAATTGTCCGTGGCCGTCGAAGAAAAAACCGAGCACGCGATCCGGAAATTTGAATTTCCGAACGGCCTCCGCCTGCTGGTGAAGGAAGATCATCGCCTGCCCTTTGTCGAATTTCGCGCCATGTTCCGGGGCGGCGTGCTCGCCGAAACCAGGGAAAACAACGGCATCACCCAGTTGACCAGCCGGATGCTGCTCAAGGGCACGTCGCATCGCAGCGCCCGGGACATTGCGACGGAAATCGAGACGGTCGGCGGCAGCATTGACAGCTACGGCGGCAATAACAGCTTCGGCATCAACCTGGAAACCATGAGCAGCGATTTTGCGACCGGCCTCGATTTGCTCGCCGACGTTCTGCTGAACCCGGTTTTTCCCGCCGACGCGCTCGAACGCGAACGCGAGGTGCAAATTGCCGACATTTCCGCAGACAAGGACAATCTGCTTAAAAGCGCCAGCCTGGCCATGCGCCGCGCGCTTTTTGGCAACATCGGCTACGGCCTGGATTCAACCGGCGTGGAGGAAGCCGTGGCGAAGCTTAAAGCCGCCGGTTTGAAATCGTTTCACAAAAAGCTGGCCGCGCCGAACAATTGCGTTCTCGCCATTTACGGCGACGTGCAAACGGCGGAGGTAAAATCCGCCGTCGAAAAACTTTTTGGCCATTGGAAATCCGGCCATGCGGCGAACGAACTGATTCACATTTCGCCCGACACACCCGTCCCGTTGATGCAGCGGGCTGAAGAAATCCGCGACAAAAAGCAGGCGGTGATCGTCATCGGTTTTCCCGGCACGACGATGCACGACGAAGACCGTTACGCGCTCGATTTGATCCAGGAATCGTGCAGCGACCTTGGTTCGCGGCTGTTTCTGAGGATTCGCGAGCAACTTGGCCTCGCCTATTACGTCGGCGCGCAACAGTTTGCCGGACTGGCGCCCGGCTACTTCGCCTTTTACGCCGGCACCGAGCCGTCGAAGGCCGTGCAGGTCGAACAGGAAATTCTCAAGGAAGCCGGACTCCTGCGCACGGAAGGTTTGACCGCCGAGGAACTCAAACGCGCCAAGTCCAAACTCATCGGCCAGAAAAAAATCGCGCGGCAGGACCTGGGTCATCTGGCATCCACGACCACCCTCGACGAACTTTACGGCCTCGGCTACCAGCGCGCGGAATTGGACGACGCGAAATTCGAAGCCGTCACGCTGGAACAAATCAAAACCGTCGCGCAGAAATATTTCAAGCCGGAGGCGGTGGTTGTGGCGGTGGTGAAGCCGGAGAAAAGCTAGGAGCGCCGAACTCTGATTCGGCACACTGGCAGGCGTTGGGTTCTCACGTCGGGTCGGAAACCGGCGTCCCGATTGGGATCGAAAGCCGATGAAATTCATCCCGAAACCTGGCGCTGCTGAAAGGCCACTCCTTGTCCACGCGACACAGTCTGGCCTTCACCGGATTGCTTTCGATGTAACGAACGGCCTTCCGTTCCTGCTCCTCCTCCCGCATGAACGTGTCCCAATATTCGCGCTGCCAAAATGATTGGAGCGCCGAGCACCGCCTCGGCAAGTTGGAACTCGATTGATCGTCACGCCGAGACGGTGCTCGGCGCTCCAATAAACGCAAGTGCCTCATTTCTGTCACAACGTGAATTTTCCAATTCTGGATTATCTTCCATAGCGGCGTCTGCCACACATGAACCAGAACATGGACGTGATTCGGCATGACGCACCAGGCGAGCAGTTCGTAGCGTTCGTTATGAAACCGAAGCATGGTGTCTTCGGCAATTTTAGCGATTCGCGGATCACGCAAGTGACATTCACCAACTCCACGATCAAGATATTCCTCCAGCCTCGTGCGCTTCTCACGGTCGTCTTCGATCTTGAGCAAATGTTCCCACTCACCGCAACGTGAGGCTGGCATGGAATCGGCAAGGCGGAAGGTGACAAACTGAACCAAGCCGGGATAATCGCAATGCGGCAGATAATCGCGCTCATGCCAGCCAAGGAAGCCCAGCGCCTTTTCTTCGTCCGTCAACGGCCTCGACCAGCGGTTCTTGCCTTCCACAAGCTGGCGAAGATATTGGCGCTTGGTTCGCGGTGGGATAGGCATATTCAAACACTTATCAAACCCCGGTCAAGGAAGCCAACCCATTGGAGCGCCGAACTCCGATTCGGCGCGTTGGCATTGTTGGGATCACGCCGGGTCGGAGACCGGCGCTCCAATTCACGCCTGCGCCATCAACTGCCGCAACACATACGGCAAAATGCCGCCGTGCTGGTAGTAATCAATCTCAATGGGCGTATCAATCCGGCAACGCACCGGCACATCTTCCACGCCGCCATCCTTGCGCGTGATTTTCAGCGTGAGGTCTTGCTGCGGCTTAAGGCTGGCACCAAGGCCGACGATGTCGTAGTTCTCCGTGCCGTCGAGCTTCAGGCTTTGAGCCGTCGTGCCGTCCTTGAATTGCAGCGGCAACACGCCCATGCCGACGAGGTTGCTGCGGTGGATGCGTTCAAAGCTTTGCGCCACGACGGCCTTCACGCCGAGCAGGTTCGTGCCTTTGGCCGCCCAGTCACGGGATGAACCGGTGCCGTATTCCTGGCCGGCCAGAACGACGAGCGGAATATTTGCCGCCTGATATTTGATTGCCGCGTCGTAAATGGACATTTTTGTTCCGGGGAGCGCGACCGTCGCGGTCGCAGTTGAAAGCGTCCCGCTTTCGACATTTGCACGTGCGTTTGGCGGGACGCCAGCCGTTGCGGGCGGGACGCCCGCGCTCCCAAAATAAATCGTGCCACCGCCTTCGACGCCGGGCACCATGAGATTTTTGATGCGGACGTTGGCGAACGTGCCGCGCGTCATCACCCGGTCATTGCCGCGGCGCGAACCGTAGCTGTTGAAGTCGGCGGGCTGAACACCGTTCTCGATGAGATATTTTCCGGCCGGCGACGTTTTCTTGATGGAACCGGCGGGCGAAATGTGGTCGGTCGTCACGCTGTCGCCAAAAATGGCCAGCGCGCGGGCATTCTTGATTTCCGCGATGCTGCCGGGCTGCAACGAAAAATTCGTGAAGAACGGCGGTTCCTGGATGTAGGTGGATTTTGCATCCCATTCATACACGTTGCCGGTGCTGGACGGGATTTCGTTCCATTTCGGATTTTGCGCGGCGAAATCCTTGTAAAGTTTGCGGAATACCTCCGGCTGCAACGCGGTCTGCATGAGGTTGCGGATTTCGCCGAGGCTCGGCCAGATGTCCTTCAACAAAACCGGCTTGCCGTCCTTGCCGGTGCCGAGCGGGTCGTGGGCAAGGTCAATGTCCACGCGGCCCGCGAGCGCGAACGCGATGACGAGCGGCGGCGACATGAGAAAATTCGCCTTGATGTTCTGGTGAACGCGCGCCTCGAAATTGCGGTTGCCGGACAACACCGCCGCGGCGACGAGATCGTTTCTCACGACCGCGTCTTCGATGGCCGGATGCAGCGGTCCGGAATTGCCGATGCACGTCGTGCAGCCGTAACCGACGAGATTAAATCCAAGCTGGTCGAGATATTTTTGCAAGCCGGCCTTGTTCAAATAATCGCTGACGACGCGCGAGCCGGGCGCGAGCGACGTTTTGACGAGTGGATTCACGGTCAGGCCGCGCTCGACGGCCTTCTTGGCGAGCAAGCCGGCGGCAAGCATCACGCTCGGGTTCGACGTGTTCGTGCAGCTCGTGATCGCCGCGATGAGCACGCTGCCGTGGCCGATTTCACCATGCACCTGCGACGCGGGCGCGGACACCGGATCGGGCGTCGGATTATTATTGGCCATTTCGCGCTCGGTCGTGGGATTCGTGCCCGCCGCCGCCGAGTGTTTGGCAGAAACCGGTTCCTGGCTGCCGCCGCCGGGATGAAACTGGCCGCCCGCCGCAACGACGCGCACACTTTTGCCAAGCTCCGCCGCGGGTTTGCCGAATCCATTTTCCGTGACCGGCTTTGAAAATGAGGAAATAAATTCCTGCTTCAGTTTCGGCAATTCGATCCGGTCCTGCGGACGTTTCGGCCCGGCGACGCTCGGAACAACTGAAGCCAAATCCAACTCCAGTTCCTGCGAGTATTGGATTTCGCCACGCTTCGGAATGCCCCATAAACCCTGCGCCTTGTAATAATTTTCGTAAGCCTGGCAATGCTCCTCGCTGCGGCCGGTGGCGCGGAGATAATTCACGCACTCGGCGTCAATCGGGAAAAAGCCCATCGTCGCGCCGTATTCCGGAGCCATGTTCGCAATCGTCGCGCGGTCCACGACCGGCAACGCCGCCGCGCCGGGGCCGAAAAATTCGACAAACTTGCCGACGACCTTTGCCTGGCGGAGCATTTCCGTGACGGTGAGCGCGAGGTCGGTCGCGGTGACGCCCTCGCGCAACGCGCCGGTCATGTGAACGCCGACAACATCCGGCGTGAGAAAATAAACCGGCTGGCCGAGCATGCCGGCTTCAGCCTCGATGCCGCCGACACCCCAACCGACAATGCCGAGGCCGTTGATCATCGTCGTGTGCGAATCCGTGCCAACCAGCGTGTCGGGATAATAAATGGGGTCTGGCGTCTGGGGTCTGGGGTCTGGGGAAGACAGGACACCTTGGGCGAGATATTCGAGGTTCACCTGGTGCACGATGCCGATGCCGGGCGGGACGACCTTGAATGTGTCGAACGCCTGCATGCCCCATTTGAGAAATTGGTAGCGCTCGCGATTGCGGCGGAATTCCATCTCCAGATTTTTCTGCAACGCATCCGCGCTGCCGGCAAAATCCACCTGCACCGAATGGTCCACGACCAGATCCACCGGCACGAGCGGTTCGATGATTTTTGGATTTTTGCCCAGCCGCTGCACCGCTGAGCGCATCGCCGCCAGGTCCACCAACAGCGGCACGCCGGTGAAATCCTGCAGCACGATGCGCGCGACGATAAACGGAATTTCCTCCGTGCGGGTTTCGGTTGGCTGCCAGTTGGCCAGCGCGCGCACGTTTTGTTCGCTGACCTTTTTGCCGTCGCAATTGCGGAGCACGGATTCGAGCACGAGGCGGATGGAGACGGGCAATTGGGAAACCGGCCCGACGCCGGCCTCTTCCAGCGCGGGCAGGGAATAGAACGATCCCTGCCTGCCGCCGCCGAGGTCAAATTTCTGGAGCGTGTTGAATAAGTTGTGCATTCGGCCAATAAAAATCACTTGTGTGGATGTGAAAATGAAGCCTGCCTGCGGTTGTGTCAAGCGAAGCGCAGCGTCTTGGCGTGGGTCGGTTTAGGTGGGACGAGTCTCCTGACGAGCCATAACTTCAAGGACTGCCAAAATACCGTTAGGTGGCTCCGTCCGCCAGATTCAAAATTGCAAGCCTGTCCCTTTTGATCGAGTTTAAGGGGTGGCCTCAAATCGCTGGGTGGCAATCATTGCCTTTTCTTTAAACGCCGAAACCGAAAAATAGAAGGTGGCATTGGGCCGGTAACCGGGCCGGTGGAATCCCGGTTTAATGGAATGTATTGTCCGGGTTTGCGCGAAAGTCACGTTGTCCGCCTGCCACTGACCATTGGTGGAAACAGTTGCCTGCCGACCATTAACCCATACCGTCAGGCTGGCATCAGTAATCATTCCTGAGACGGTGGCATATTGTTGATTTAAATGGTCTGGGTTTACCGCCTCATGGTGATTTTGACGGGGCTTCCGTAAATGTTGAGGTTGGTGGTGCTGGAATTACCGGCAGCATCCTTGGCGACTACACTGATTACATTGGTTCCATCTTCCAAAGGCAAATCCTTTACGATCACCCAGCCGTCATGCTCAACGATGGCGTCATCGAATTCAAGGGGAGGAGTGCTTTGACGGGACACCGATACATGGATGGTGGTGGTAGGGTCGGCTACTTGTGCCTGCAACGTGAACATTGATCCCGCAATGCTGGTTTCGGTTGACGGCCACAGGATTTTTATTTCGGGCGGGTTGGTCCAGCTGGCATAATCCAACACGTAGGTGACTTGGTTGGTCAAGGTGCGGCCATCGTCGAACAAGGTGTGCAGAACAATCCGGTTGGTTCCTTTGGAAATCAGCAAGTCGGGGCATTCAAAATAATTTGTAGCAATCTCTTCCGGTCCCGGACCCCAGTTGATGGCATAATTTCTTTGGTTGGTCCGACAACCTTCGGAATTAATAACATCATAGGTAATACTGGAAATGATCCCTACAAAATGGCCTTTCAGTTGAATCACGGGTGCGCCGACAAACCCGTTCGTGGGACTGGTGATGACCACCAAGATTGGTTTCGGAGGTGTTGCAGCGGATGACGTAGCCGGTGCGGGAATGGGTTCATTCTCCCGATAGGGAACTCGCGAGACCCAAAATGCTCCTCCAAGAAGACCCGATACAATGACGATGATGGCAATGATTTTGAACCCGGCGAATTTCATTGTTGTGTATTTGGTTTGCGGACGATTGAGATATTGAAAAGTGCCGTGCCGCTTGGGCTAACCTGCACTTTCTGGGCCTCCCATGTGCCATTCGTATGGACCGTTGCCTCCACACCATTGACGGTAACCCCGCAAGAGGCGTCGCTTATCGTTCCATGTACTTTAACGAGCGGCTTGTTTAGTTGGTCGTTTTCAAGCGGCTGCATGGTAACCGTTACGGGAAATCTGCCGACATTGAAACGGTTGGTGCTGGAATTGCCGGCGGCATCCGTCGCCACGATGGTCACTTCATTCGAACCCGAATGGACCGGCAGGTTTTTTACCCATACCAATCCATTGCGCTCAACTATGGCATATCCTTCATGAATTTCGCCTTGAGCGTCCTTGATGGTCGTTTTAATGGTGGCGTTGTTATCATCCACCTGGGCATTTAATGTAAAATCGTCGCCTGCCACTTCGGTATTATTCGTGGGCCAGATCAGCGTCAAGACGGGAGGGATTTTGTCACTGGTGTAATCCAGCGTGTAGACTCTTTTCGTTGAATATTGCTTACCGCTCAAGTCTCTTACGTGAATCGTGATGCGGTTTTTCCCTTTAGTTAAATTGATGTCATATAACTGGAAGAAGTTGGTGGTGAATGCAGATCCGGGCTGCCACATTTGTGAACCGGGTTTCCGAGGTTTTTTGCGATTTTTTAACATTTCTTGCCACATTCGGTCATCTTTTGCCTGGTCAAGAAACTGGCCGGTTACCATTGCATTATACTGCCGATCCGTTTGGCATATATTTGTTCCTGCGGCATTGGCTATGTCGTAAGTAATGGTTTTGATTTCTGTTGGAAAGCAGCCGATGACTTGAATCATGGGTTGGGAAACCACTTCTGTTGCCGGACTGGTAATTATAATCCTTGGTCGGGGGCCGAAACCCGAACTGACCCCGGCCCCAGCGGTGACATACGAATCGGAGAGGATGACATAGGTCGACCAGGCGGTGAAGCTGCACCCGGCCAGTACCAACAGATAACCGGCAATATTAATGACGTGTTTCATGCCCTTGGCATTTTTAGATGTGTTTGGCGTTCTCGTTAATGCAAAATCTGGGCCGAATAAACCAGTATATCAATTTTCTTACAACTATTTGCCAGAATTGAATGTTTACCTTATCGGATCATGGCCCGGATTAGACCGGGCAATAGTCAACGTCCTTCGGAAGATATCTGTGACTAAAAACGGAACACTCAATGCCCGGCGGAAGCGGCGTTCTGTCCTCTTAAACCGAGGTTAAAATTGGCTTGGCAGCTCACTTCACTGCCGGCTCCAGATGCAGCAAATCGGCGATGCGGCGTTCGAGTCGTTCCAAGTTGAGCGGCTTGATGAAAAAATCCTCGGCGTGCACCGCCACGGTGCGTTTGGTCACTTGGCTGGAAAGCGCGCTCATGAAAATCACCGGGGTCTTTTTGGTTGCCGGCTGGCGGCGCAGAATTTTACAAACGGACAGACCGTCGAGGTCGGGCAGCAGGATGTCGAGCAGGATCAAATCCGGCTTGAACTGCCGCGCCTGGCTCAACGCCTGCACCCCGTTGCTGGCCACGATGAATTCGCAACCCAACCCGGCGAGGCGATATTGCACCAGCTCGACGAAATCGAACTCGTCATCCACAATCAAAATACGCGGCACCATTTGAGATAACTTACCCCGCCTCGAGCCAGGTTCAACGACGGTCCGGTTAAAACCGGGTTACGAAATGGAAACGCAAATCGCCCAATAAACTTGTTCCATCACGTCAAGTCTGGCATTCTACAATAAATGCCAACGAGAAAAGGCTCCATCCGACTCTTCCAGCTTTTCGGCATCACAGTCTATTTACACTGGGCGTGGTTGATTGTTGCCTATTTCCAAATCAAATACCGAATACCTACCTACACTTCCCCAGTTTTTGGTATTTTAGAATATTTGACTTTGTTTTTGTTGGTGTTGATACATGAATTTGGCCATCAACTCGCCTGCCGTTCCGTCGGCGGAAAAACTCACGACATTGTCCTTTGGTTTCTTGGTGGGGTGGCGTATGTCTCCCCGCCGCAACGTCCGGGCGCCATGCTTTGGAGCATCGCCGCCGGACCACTGGTGAATGTGGCGCTCATTCCAGTGTTTTCAATCGTCTGGTGGCTGGGACTTTCAGCCGGTTGGAATGAGACCCTGCCGGATGTCTATCATTTCGTCAGGACCATCTGGTTTATCAACACCATTTTGCTGATTTTTAATCTAATGCCGGTTTATCCGCTCGATGGCGGACAGATTTTGCGGTCGCTGCTTTGGTTCGCGTTTGGCCGGGCGCGCAGCCTGCTCATCGCGAGCATCATTGGCTTCGTAGGTGTGGCGGCATTATTTTCACTGGCCGGTCTGCTTTTCTTTTTTTCAGACGACAGGTCATCAGGCGTCTGGTTCGGCTTCATGGCCGCTTTCATTTTGATAAATTGCTGGGGCGGTTTGACTCACGCTCGCGCATTGGCCCGCGTCGCGAATGCGCCGCGTCACGACGGTTTTGCCTGCCCGGATTGCAAGCTCGCCCCGCCCCGCGGCGCCTTCTGGGGTTGCGGCAAATGCCGGAAGCCCTTCGACACATTTGAAACGCGGGGCGTCTGCCCCAACTGCGGGACTCAATTTGCCATAGCGTCCTGCCCGGAATGCGGCAACGTGCGACCAATGAGCGAATGGATGGTTTCTCCAAACGTTCCGCCAAAGCTGTAACCCGGATTCCAAAGCCACAAAATACAACCACGGATGGACCTGGATTAACACGGATAAAACATGAAGTGGCAGGGCAGGCAGTCCCCTGCCCGCCGGTCACAGAAACGCCAACCACGGCGCGCACGGAGTGACGCGCCCTACCTCCAAATCCGGTTATTTCAACTTCGCCAGTGCCGCCTTGATGGCGTCGAAGTTTGGCAGGTCTTTCGGCGTCGGCGTCTGTTCGCTGTATTGCACCACGCCTTTTTTATCAATCACGAACGCCGCGCGTGCCGAGGTGTCGCCCACGCCGGCCAGCATCGGGAAAACAACGTCATACGCCCTGGCCGTGGTTTTGTTCAAATCGCTGGCGAGGGTGACGCCGATTTTTTCCTTTTGCGCCCACACTTCCTGCGTGAATGGGCTGTCCACGCTGATGGCGATGACGTCAGCGTTCAGGCCGGTATAAGCGCCAAGGCCGGCGGTCAGGTCGCACATTTCCTTCGTGCAAACGCTCGTGAACGCGAGCGGGAAGAACAGCACGACGGTGTTCTTCTTGCCGAAGTTATTGCTGAGTTTCACGTCCACCAGGCCGGACGCCTGCTTGGATTTGAGGGTGAAGTCGGGAGCTTTTGATCCAGTTGGAATTGGCATAATCGTTTTTGGTTATCTGGTTAATTCGTTTTCGTTACGGACATTTTCAGGATTTCCCGCGTCCCTGTCAAACAAGGATTGCGCGTCCGGCCGCAGCATGACCCCCGGTTATTTCAACCTGAGGGGCAGGTTGAATACGTATGAATAAAGCCGGGACAAGGCGCCGCCGGTGCGCTGGGCGCGCACATCCGGTCCAAACTGGAAGGTCGCCGTTGCCGTGAAGTCGTGCAGCATCAGGCAGTAGGTGCTGTTGGCCATGATCCCCAACAGCTCGCCGGTCCGGCTGAAAACCAGGTCGCCGCGCGAGGGATTGAATTTTCCGAACAGCCCCTTCAACAGGTTGCGGTCCAGTTTGACGTATTGCGGTGTGTTCAAATCCATCTGGAAACTGCACTGACCATAGTAGCCTTCCTGCGCGCCCACCAGCACTGCATCCTGGAATTTATACGGGTCCGACGAAATCGGATAGACCTTGCAGCCGAGCTGACGGGCTTCCGACTGCGTGACCGGCATGAACACCACGCGCGGATCCTGAATGTGAAAGGACAACGAATGGATGGGGACCTGCGCCTGGTTGTGGACCAGCGTTCCATCCAGTCCGGCCCAGTCCGTGCCGGGGTCCCACAAGGTCAGCGGCGTGTCCTGCACGTGGCACAACGCATAAATGTTGGCGCCGTCGGTGACCAGCACCGTTTCGGCGGTCTTGCTCTTGCTGGCGTCCATGCCGAACATGCCGGATCGGGAAGCCAGCAACCGGGCCTGGACCCGGTTGGTGACAAAGTCACTGAAGATGGTGTTGGGAGCCAGGGCACGGTTCTCCCGGATCTCCTGGGTCAAGGCGCCGGAATTGGTCGCCAGCGCCTTGAAACCTTCGGCCAATTGGGCTTTTTCCGCGCGCTCGGCCTGCACCTGTTGCTGCATCAGGGCGGCCCTTTCGGTGGCGGCGCGCTTCTCGACCTGGGCCAACTGGAGCTGGCCGGCCAGCTTCTGCTTTTCGTCCTGGGCGATCTGGTTGTTTTTTGCGAGTTGGGCGAGTTGTTGCTGGAGCGCGGCAGCCAGATCCGACTCTTTTTTAACTTCTGCTTCCATCGCCGCGAGTTTTTCCTTCGACATCAAGGCTTCCGCGGAACTGCTCTGCAATTTCTGGTCTAGAATCTGGATGTTGGCCTGGGCCGCGGCAAACTGCTGCTGCAAGTCCGCTTGTTGTTTTTGCGCGGCCTCACGGACCTTCGCGAGTTCGGCCTGCAACTGCTCACGGTTTTTTTGCTCCTCGTTGAGCGCCAGCTTCATGACCGCCGCGAGGTCCTTCCCGCCGGTGTCAGACGGTTTGGGTGCGACGTCCACCTTGACGCCCGGCTGCGCGCCTTCGTTCTCGCCGGCCATTTTGCTGAGGTCCGTCGAAAACGTCAGCAGGCTCAACAGCAGGAAATCGCAGATGACGATAAGGATGCTGCGGTTCATGACGGCGTGACGAGCGTTGGCGTGGCGGCGGGCGCGGCGACTTCGGCTTCGGCTTCGAGCAGCAATCTCCGGCGCGCCGGGCGCAGATTGAAGATTTTGAACACGCACACGAAGATGATGCCGAACGACGTGGACGAGTAG
>Ga0116134_1000615_pt1 | contig 18373 bp, 13 predicted proteins | sample June2015DPH_19_5_FD_89737 | JGI IMG/M metagenome (GOLD analysis project Ga0116134, IMG submission 89737) | Peatland microbial communities from SPRUCE experiment site at the Marcell Experimental Forest, Minnesota, USA - June2015DPH_19_40 | ecosystem: Environmental > Terrestrial > Soil > Wetlands... | reverse complement strand
CGGGAGCAGCTCGCCTGCGGGGCGCGCGTGGTCGGGCCCGTCACCGAGGACACTCAGGTCAGCGGGGCCGCCGCCGCGGAGGCCGGCGAGGCCACCCGGCAGCTCGCGGCCGCCATCGCCGGGGGCCACCGCGACATGAGCGAGATCAAGGCGACCCTGCTCGAGCTGTTCGAGGCACACGCCACGCCCGCCCGGCTCGCCGAACTGGCCCGGCTGGTGGAACTGCCGCCCCGGCCCGTACCGGGCCGCCGGGTCGCCGTGCTCGCCGGGGTCCGGGACGCCGCCACCGCCGGGCGCCTGGCCACTCGCGTGCTGGGCCAGCGGCTGCGCCCGCATGAGGTGCGGGTCTGGCTCGAGGGCGACATGGCGCTGGCGGACCCGGACAACGCGGCGTCCCGCGCGGCGCGCGAGCAGGTCGGCGGCGCGCTGGCCGCGCTCACCGCCGAGGGCATCGTCACGGGCGTGGTGACCGGTGCGGGCCTGGCCGCCGCGGCGCGCGCGGCCGTGTCCCCGTGGTCGGCCGAATGGGATCCCCAGGTGGCTTACCCCGACTCGTACCTGCTGGAGCTGATGTGCGCGCTGGAGTGCTCGCGCGCCGATGCGGTCGGCCCCGCCGCCGGGGCGGACTATGTGTTCACCGACGTGCTGGATCCGGCCGTGGCCCGGACGGACCTGTTCCGCGACGGCGCGCCGCCGCGGTCGAGCTGGGCCCGCCGCGGCCTGCGGCTGTTCGCGATCGCCCTCACCGCGGACGATGCGGCCGGCTCCGCGGCCAGCACGGCAGTCAGCGTGGTGGCCGGCACGGCGGCCGGCGTGGTGGCCGGCACGGCGGCCTCCGCCGCGGCCGAGTGACCCGATTCGACGAGGAAGGCATCGTTCATGTCCGGACCGCAGGCCGAATCAGGGCCGGAGTTCCCGCCGCCCGGTGACGACGGGGCCGCCGCGAGCACGCCCAGGTCACGCTCGGCCCTGGTGTACGGGGACGTCAACCTGAACCTGATCGACGGGTCCGCGATCTGGGTGCAGTCGATGGTGCTCGCGCTGGCCCGGGCCGGGTGCGCGGTGACGCTCGTGCTGAAGGCGCCGGTGCAGACGGACCGGCTGCTGACCCCGCTGGAGGGCGAGCCGGGCGTCACCATCCGGCGGCCCGCCGAGGAGCAGCTCGCCGACGGCATCACGGCCCGCGGGCTCAGCCCCGCACAGGCGTCGGCGATCCTGACCGCGGTCGACGCGGAGTACCGCCACGACATCGTGGTCCTGCGCGGCCGCCACCTGGTGTCCCAGGTAGTCACGGACAACGCGTTCCGCGGCCGGCTCTGGACCTACCTGACCGACATCCCGCAGTCGATTCCCGAGATGACGCCGGACGCGGTGAGCTGGCTGGCCGGCGTGGCCGAGGCCTCGCAGTACGTGCTGTGCCAGACCGAGGAACTGCGGTGCTTCCTTGAGGGCAGCGTGGCCGAGGCATGCGGCAAGTGCGTGCTGTTCCCGCCGGTCGTGCCGCCCGCCCCGGCGCTGCCCGGGACACCGCGGGATCCCGACGGGGTGCTGCGCCTCGTCTACACCGGCAAGTTCGCCCCGCGCTGGAACACCTACGAGATGACCCAGCTGCCCGGGCTGCTGGCCGCGCGCGGGGTCCGGGCCGAGCTGCACATGGTCGGCGACAAGATCCACAACGACCCGGCCGACCCGGGCTACCAGCGGCGGATGCGCGTCGCGCTGGGCGACCCGCCGGCGCCGGACGCGGGCGACTCAGCGGGCGCACCGCCGGTGGTTCCCGCCAGCGGGGTAGTGTGGCGCGGCGGCCATTCCCGGGAAGGGGCCATGCGCATCGCGGCCAGCTGCGACATCGGGCTGGGCTGGCGTCACCCCAGCCTGGACGCGAGCCTGGAGCTGTCCACCAAGGTGCTGGAGTTCGGCATGCTGGGGCTGCCCGTCATCCTGAACCGGACGCCGATGCACGAGGCGCTGCTGGGCGCGGATTACCCGATGTTCGCGCGTGACCTGCGCGACGTGACCGCCATCGCCGAGACCGCGGCTGCCGACCCGGCCATCATGAAGCTCGCGGCCAGCCGCACCTCGGCCGCCGCCGCGGAGTACACGCTGGACAAGGCGGCCGGCCGGATCCGCCGCTACCTCAGTGACGCGCTGCCCCGCGTCGAGGTCGCGCCGGGCACCGGCGTCCTCAAGGTCGCGGTGGCCGGGCACGACCTGAAATTCATCACCCCGCTGCTGGACTACCTGCGCCAGCAGCCGGGGCTTGAGCTGCGGGTCGACCACTGGCCCTCGCTGGGCGAGCACGACGAGGAGGCCAGCCGGGAGATCTCCCGCTGGGCCGACGTCGTGATCTGCGAGTGGTGCGGGCCGAACGCCATCTGGTACAGCGAGAACAAGCGGCCCAAGTCCCGGCTCATCGTCCGGCTGCACCGCTTCGAGGTGTACGCCCGGTACCCGTACCGGGTCGACATCAAGGCCGTGGACCAGGTGGTCACGGTCAACAAGCGCTACGCGGAACTGGTGGCCGAGAAGACCGGCTGGCCCACCCGCAAGATCATCGCCCTGCCCAACACGGTCGAGGTCGGGCAACTGGAGCGGCCCAAGCTCGACGGCGCGCGGTTCAGCCTCGGGTTCGTCGGCATGGTGCCGTCGCGCAAGCGGATCGACCTGGCCCTCGACGTGCTGGAGGAGCTGCGCCGCGACGACGAGCGGTACATGCTCTGCGTCAAGTCCGGGATGCCGTGGGACCACTGGTGGGTCTGGCAGAAGCCGGAGGAGCGCGGGCACTACGCGGCGGCGCTGCACCGCATCCAGCGATCCCCGCTGCTGCGCGGCGCGGTCGTGTTCGACGAGGCGGGCCGGGACGTCCCGGCGTGGCTGCGGCGGGTCGGCTTCGTCCTGTCCACCAGCGACGACGAGAGCACCCACGTCGCCCCCATCGAGGGCATGGTCTCCGGGGCGGTCCCGGTCATCCGGCACTGGCCCGGCGCGGAGACCGTCTACGACACGCGCTGGATCCACGAGAACCCGCAGGAGATGGCGGCCGCGATCGCCGCGATCCGCACCGACGAGCAGTGGCGCGAGGCCGGCGCGGTGGCCCGGGCGGACGCCATCGAGACGTTCGAGTCCCGGAAGGTGTTCAGGGTCTGGTACCGGCTGCTGACCGAGAACCTGACGCCGGCGAAGCAGGTGCAGCGCTACTCGCTGCCCGGGGCGCCCTGAGAAATGGCGCCCTCCATGGCCGTGGCCCACGGCATGTTCTTCACCCTGGCCGTCAGCGCCCCGGACCCCGCCACGTGCGCGGCGCTGACCGAGCGCGCCTGCGGAACCGATCCCCGGGTCATGCCCATCCCGGGCCCGGCGCAGGTGATCTGGCGCGCCCCGGACGGCCGCTCCACCATGGTTACTTGGGGTCCACATCCGAATACTCTTAGTGATAAGCAGCCTGATGTATCCGGATACACTCCTGAGGGGCAGCCGAGTGTATCCGGATACACTCCTGAGGGCACGCTCCCGGGCCCCAGCCGCGGTGTATCCGGATACACCGCTATGTGGCCCGCTCTCGGGTCCGCCGGAGCGACGCGATCTTACGCGGGGACGATCTGGGCGTCGGGGGAATCGGGCGGGGCGGTGTCCGCGCGGACCGGGATCACCCGGGTCGACCCGGTGTTCCTGGCCCGGGCGGGCCGGGCCACGGTCCTGTCCGACCGGGCGACGTGGGCCGCGGCCGTTACCGGCCGCCTCGGGGACGCCGATGCCCTGCTGTACGCCGGGCTGCTCGGCCCGGGGTACCCCCTCGGGGCGGTCACGCCCTTCACGGGCGTGCGCGCGCTCGGCCCGGCGACCTCCTGCCACGTCGCCGACGGGACGGTCATCGAGTCCGAGCGCGCCGCGCTGACCGAGCCGGGCCTCAGCGGCCCGGACGCGGCGGCCCGGGTCGCTGAGGCACTCGTACAGGCGGTCACCCCGCTGCGGGAGGCGTCCGCGCCGGTCGAGCTGAGCCTGACCGGCGGGAAGGACAGCCGCCTGATCGCCGCGGCGCTGGCCCGCGCCGGGGTGCCGGTCCGGGCCCGCACCTACGGCTTCCCGGACCACCCGGACGTGACCGTCGCGGCGCAGGTCGCCCGCGAGCTGGGCCTGGAGCACGAGGTGGCGGAGCCGCGCACGACGGAAGCGGCTGGGTCTGGGGGGGCCGCTGCGGGGCCCACCGTCCAGGAGGTTGACGTGCTCGGGCGGCTCCGGGCCACCGTGCTGGTCGCGGACGGCATGCTGTCCGCGTTCGAGAACGTGGGCCGGCCCGATCCGGACGGCAGCGCCAGCGCGATCTCGATCGGCGGGCACGGCGGCGAACTGCTGCGCGGCGGGTACGCCAAGATCATTCCGGGGTCGGCCGCGCGGCGGTCGGTGGCCTCCGCCGAGCTGCTGCGCCGGCTTACCATGCGCCGGGTCCCGCTGCTGCGGGCCCGCTGGCGGACCGCGTACCTGGCCAGCCTGGCCCCCTGGGCCGCCGCGGTCGCCACGCATCCGCAACCGGCCCTGGACGACTTCTACCTGGTCAACCGGGCCGGACGGTGGTCCGCCGCGGCGCGGCAGGCGTACGCGATCCGCTCGGTGATGGCGCAGCCGTTCTTCGACGACCGGGTGGTCCGCGCGGCCCGGTCCGCGCCGCTCGCCGAACGCCTCGACGACCGGCTGGTCCGCGGGGCGATCGGCGCGCTGTGCCCGGCGCTGCTGGACATCCCGCTCGCCGCCGACCGCTGGAAGTGCGACCCGGCCCTGGCACCGGCCCTGGCGCCCGCCCAACCGGCCGCGGCACCGGCTGCGGCCGCCCCGGGCGCGGCAGGGCCCGGCTCAGCCGGTCCCGGCGGGCGGGCCCGCTTCGACTGGCGGCGCGGCTACGGCGACGACATGGCGGAGTTCCTGCGGGACTACGTGCTCGGCACCGGATCGGCCGGCGGCCTGTTCGCCATCGTCAGCCGGCCGGCGGCCGAACGGCTGCTCCGGCCGCCGCACACCGATCCGGTCACCGTCTGGGCCCTGGCCACGCTGGCCGCGCTGATCTCGGACGACTGGCTCAGCGCCCGCGCCGGCGCGGGCCAGACGTTCGCCATCCCGGTCCCGGCCTGACGGCCAGCCCCGGATCGTTCGCCATCCCGGTCCCGGCCTGACGGCCAGCCCCGGATCAGGTCGGCCACGGATCGGACAGCCCCCGCTCTCCCCCGCGCCCGGTCCGCCCGGGCCGTTTGCGAACCGCGGGCCAGTTGGCGGTCAGCCCCGGCCGTAGCGGGACAGAAAGCCGCCGGATCTCCCAGCCCCGCGCCACCCGCGCATAGACCGCGGGCGAGCCCGCAGTCAGCCGCGGCCGTAGCGCGCCTCGGCGCGCCAGAAGTACACGATGCCGATCGCGAGTGCGAGGACAGCCCATCCGGCCCCGGCCGCCCAGAGCTGGGTAATGGTCACCTCAGGGTGACAGTAGGCCTGGTCGTGGTAGAGCGACAGATGCTTGAAGAAGGTCGCGCACGTATTGGCGTTGTACGGCTCGGCGCCGGCCGCGTTGATGCGCTGCGACCGCATGATCGCCAAGCGCATCAGCGAGATGTACACGGCGGCCGGGTTGAGCTGCAGTACCTCCTTCGACCACAGCGGCAGCGTCGCGGGCAGCGTGGCGATGCTGTACATGACCCCGCAGAAGTACCGCCACACGCGGGTCAGGAACGGCACGAGCTGGCTGACGTCGTTCAGTTCGGCGCCGATCCGCGCGATGATCAGGCCCGCGCCGATGTTGAACAGCGTCTGCAGCAGCAGCACCGGGAGGGCCAGGAACCAGTACCAGGTCAGCGGCTCGTGATAGCCCAGCACGATGATGACCATGACGACCATGGACAGCATCAGCTGCTGCAGTTCGACGATCACGTAGGCCAGCGGCAGCGAGGCCCGCGGGAACTGCAGCGCCCGGATCAGCGACAGGTTGTTGTGCATGACCCGCGACCCGACCAGGATCGAGCGCTCGGTGAACGTGAAGATGAAGACGCCGATGACCAGGTACGGGATGTAGTGCTCGACGCCCCGGTTGGCCTTGAACAGGATGCCGAAGATCAGGTAGTAGACGGCGCAGTTGAGCAGCGGGGTGAGCACCTGCCAGACCTGGCCGAGCCGGGCGTCGGTGTACATCGAGACGTTCCGCGCGGTGGCGAAGGCCATGATGAAGTGGCGGCGCTGCCACAGCTTGCCCATGTACGCCAGCAGGGGCGGCCGCTGCGCGCTGGGCGTCAGGTTGTGCTGGGCGGCCAGTTCGGCCAGCGACTCCCCCGTGAGCGACGTCGCCGTCTTCGTGATGCCGGTGCTGTTCTGCAGGCTCCCGGGGGCGCTGAGCTGCGAGCGGTCAGCCATGACGGCGAATTTTACGAGAGCCGGCCGACTGCCCGGCCGACTGCAGGCAGCAGCCGCGCCCGCGCCGGGCGCCGGGCGCGCCGAAATCCGTCGTCATCATCCAGCAGCATCCTTACGTGACCCTGAGCTCACACGTTCGCAAACCGGCCGTGGCCGGGCGCAGCCGACCCTACCGCAAAGGTCCGCTAGCGCAGGTGAGCTGTATCGTTCAGTGACCTGACGACCGCCGGGCCGTCCGTGTACCAGTCGATCTCGCTGAACGCACCCACGTCGAGGTGCATCCGGTACATGGCCGCGGGCGGCGCGAGCAGCGCCTCGGTGAGCAGCGTCTTGATCGGCGTCACGTGGCTGACCACCAGCACGGTCTGCCGGAGGTGCGCCGCCATCAGCCGTTCCCGCGCCGCCGTCACCCGGTCGGCGACCGCGGCGAAGCTCTCGCCTCCGGGCGGGGCGGCCGCCGGGTCGGCCAGCCAGGCCGCGACCTCGTCCGGCCACCGCCGCTGGGCCTCGGTGAAGGTCAGGCCCTCCCATGCGCCGAAGTCGGTCTCGCGGAAGTCCGCGTCCTCCTCGACCGGTGCGCCGGTGGCTGCGGCCACTTCTTCGGCCGTAAGCCGCGCCCGCCGCAGCGGTGACGTCACGATCACGTCGACGCCGCCGCGCGCGGCAAGCCGCTCCCCCGCCAGCTTCGCCTGGCGCACGCCCGTCTCGGTCAGCTCGATGTCCCCGATGCCCGCGAACCGCCGCTCGGCCGACAGCGGCGTCTGCCCGTGCCGGAGCAGCAGCGTGATCGTCGCCTGGCCCTGCGCGGGGCCCCAGCCGGCTGACGTTTCGCCTGATCGCACGGTCGGGCCACCTGATCGCACGGTCGGGCCGGCCGCTCGCATTGGTGACTGCGCTTCCGGCTTGCCGCCCGGCCCTGCTTCCGGCCCTGCTCCGGGCCCTGCCGCCGGGCGCTCGGCCGGGCGGGGTCTCACCCGGTTCCGGGCCCCACCACCGTTGCGTTCAGCATCCATCGCCTCGTTGGCGAGCCGGTCCGCATCCTTGTTGCGCTCCCGCGGCACCCACTCGTACGTCACCTCGGTAAAGCCACGGGCGGCCTCGCTGGCGTCGCGGGCGAGCGGCTTCATATCCGGGTGCTTGATCTTCCAGCGGCCGGACATCTGCTCCACGACCAGCTTGGAATCCATCCGCACCTGGACCGAGGCGTGCGGGTCGATCCGCGCGGCCGCGCGCAGGCCCGCGATGAGACCGGAGTACTCGGCCACGTTGTTGGTCACGGTACCGAGAAATTCGGACTCCTCGGCCAGGACCTCCATGGTGGCCGCGTCCCGGACCAGCGCGCCGTACCCGGCCGGTCCCGGGTTGCCACGGGAGCCGCCGTCGGCCTCGACAATGAGCGTGCGCATCGTGGCGCCCGTCACAGGCCCGAGTCGGCCGTGCGGACGAGGATCCGCCGGCATTCCTCACAGCGGACCACCTCATCCGGCGCGGCCGCCCGGATCTGGTTCAGGTCCACGGTGTGCAGCGAGAGGTGGCATCCCTCACAGCGGCCGCGGCGCAGCATGGCCGCGCCGACCCCCTGCTGCGCGCGGAGCTTGTCGTAGAGGGTGAGCACGTCCGCGGGGACGTCGGTGGCCACCGTGGCGCGGCGGGCCTCGGCCTTGGCCGCCTGCTCGCCGATCTCGTCCAGCGCGGCGTCCCGCCTGGTGGTCAGCTCCACGGCCTGCTCGCCGGCGGTGGCCTGCTCGGCGGCGAGGGCATCGCGGCGCCCCTCGGCGGCCTCGCCGCGCTCCATCGCGTCCAGCACGATCTCCTCGAGATCGGACTGCCGGCGCAGCAGCGACTGCACTTCGGACTGCAGGTTCTCCAGCTCGCGGGCGGCGCTGACCTGCCCGCCGTCAAGACGGGACCGGTCCCGGTCGATCCGTGACCGGACCTGCTCCACGTCGCGTTCCGCCCGGGTCTGCTCACGGGCCAGGTCGCTCAGCTCAGTGTCGGCCATGACGATGCCGTCCCGGAGCTCACCCATGCGGGCGTTGACCTGGTCAAGCTGAGCGGCTTCCGGGAGGCTTCGGCGGCGCTGGTCGAGCCGGCCCAGCTCGGCGTCCAGATCGGCCAGTTCGAGCAGGCGCAACTGTGCTTCGGGAGATGCTTTCACGGCCCCAACGTTAGCCCCACCGGGAGCCGGTGTCGCGCGCCGAGATACCCCTGGTACAGCAGTGGCTGCGCGTCGTTTGAATATGCCCGGCTGCGCCGCGGGCCGCGTGGTAAACATGCCGGCATGGAGATCCCTCGGGTCAGCCGGCCCTACATGCCGGGGTACGGCATCTCCGGGCCGGAAGATGGCAGCGGCCTCCTGCAATGGTCCTGGGCGGCCGAACGGCTGACCGCCGCGCGCAACTACTGGATCGCGACCATACGGCCCACCGGGCGGCCGCACCTGATGCCCGTCTGGGGCATGTGGGACGACAGCACGCTCTGGTTCTCCAGTGCCGCCGGGTCCCGCAAGACCAGGAACCTCCACGCCGACCCGCACTGCGTGATAACGACGGAATCGGCGTCCGACCCGGTCATCATCGAGGGCGTGGCGCGCGTGGTGACCGAGCCCGCGTCGCTGCAGCGGGTGATCGACCTGATGAATGCGAAATACGCCACGCACATCGAGCTCGGCTTCCTGGACCCGGCCGTGAACGCGACGTTCGGGGTGCGCCCGCAGCGCGTGTTCGGCATGCGGGACGCGGATTTCACGGGGTCACCAACTCGTTGGATATTCGAGGATTGAACGACGGTAGTTTGGTGTGTAGCGCACCTGTTGCGGCCGTTCCGCGGTTATCACGGCGGTTTGGCCTGGTGACGGGCTGGCCTGGCGCGGCTTCCACATCCTGGATGATGCGGCCCTGGATGCGGCAGGGTTCGTGATGGTGCGCGGCAATGGGAGGGACAGCGGAGGCTAACAGGCCCCGTGGATCCGGGCGGAACGGGCCGCCCGGGGACAACACCGGGGACAGCGAAGGATCCTGGGGCGATGACCGGCCGGATGAGGCGGAACGTCCCCGGCGTTCCGTGACACCCTGGCGCGCTCCGTGACGCCGCGGGGCCCCGTGCCCCCGGGGAGTTCTGTGCCGCCGCGGAGCGGTCCCCACCCGGGCTCGCGGCGGAGGCAGGCTACGTTCGGGGCCATCGCGGGTGTGCTCACCGCGGCCGTCGCCCTGGGGGTCGGCCAGCTCGTGTCCGGCCTGAGCGCGCGGCAGGGATCCCCGGCGGTCGTGGTCGGGCAGGCCGCGATCGACCTCGCTCCCCCGCCGGTCAAGAACTTCGCGATCTCCGCGTTCGGTGCGAACGACAAGACGGCGCTGGTCACCGGCATCCTGATCGCGCTGGCCATCGTCGCGGCGCTGATCGGGGTGGCCGCGATGCGCCGGCTGGCCTACGGGTACGCCGGCCTGGTGGTCTTCGCCGCGATCGGCCTGGCCGCCGCGCTGAGCCGCCCGGACGCGACGTTCGGCTACGTGGTGCCCACGATCCTGGGCGCCGCGGTGGGCGCGTTCGCGCTCAGCCGCCTCACCCGCGCCGCGCTCGAGTCCACGGCCCAGTCTGCAGCACCGTCGCTCCGTCCCGGTACGCCGTCGCCGGCTCCCGCTGCGCCATCGTCCGAGCGCGCTGCGTCACTGTCCGGGCGCGCTGAGGCCGACCCGTACGCGGGGTTCGATTCCGCGACCCCGCCGGTGTCGACGACCCCCATCGCCCCGCCCTCCCCCCCGGCGGCATCAGACACAGCGGCGCCAGACGCGCCGGATGCAGCGCACCCGCCAGCCGAGCCGGATGCCGCGCCCGGGTCAGCCACGTGGCTGACTCCGGGTGCGGCGGCCCCGGCGGCCCCGGCGGGCCCGGCGGCAGGTCCTGCGAACGGGCGGAACGAGGTGGTGTCCGGGCCGCCTCCCGGGGACACCTGGACCTACCAGCCGGCCGCTGCGCCGGGCCGTCGCCGGTTCCTGGTCGCCAGCGGTGCCGCCGCCGGCGGCGCGGCCCTCGCCGCCCTCGCCGGGCGCGAGCTGAACGCCCGGCAGAGCGTCACGCAGGCCCGGGCCACGATCCGCATCCCGGCGCCTGCGGAGCCCGCACCGCCGCTCGCGGCCGGCACCGACCTGCATATCCCGGAGCTGAGCTCGTTTATCACGCCGAACTCCACCTTCTACCGCGTGGACACCGCCATCGTGCTGCCCCAGGTGGACCCGGCGCACTGGCAGCTGCGCATCCACGGCATGGTGGAGCGCGAGGTCACGATCAGCTTCGACGAGCTGCTGCACAAGCCGCTGATCGAGCACTACGTGACCCTCACGTGCGTGTCGAACCCGGTCGCGGGCCCGTACATCGGCAACGCGAAGTGGCTGGGGGCGAGCCTGGCCAGCATCATCCGCTCGGCGCGCCCCCAGGCGGGCGCCACCCAGCTGCTGTGCACGTCCGTGGACGGGTTCACCTCCGGGACGCCGATCGAGGTGGTGCTGGACGGCCGGGAGGCGCTGCTGGCGGTGGCCATGAACGGGTCCGCGCTGCCCGTCGAGCACGGTTTCCCGGCCCGCATGGTCGTCCCGGGTCTCTATGGCTACGTGTCGGCGACCAAGTGGGTCACCGACATCAACGTCACGACGTTCGGGGCGCAGACCGCGTACTGGGCCCAGCGGGGCTGGTCCCAGGAGGGGCCGATCAAGACCGAGTCGCGGATCGACGTTCCGCTCAGCGGCGTGACCGTCAAGCCGGGCCGCACCGCCGTCGCCGGGGTGGCGTGGGCCCAGCACACGGGCATCGACGCCGTCCACGTCCGCGTGGATGCGGGCGCGTGGCAGCAGGCCACCCTGGCCAAGGTCCCGGGCATCGACACCTGGCGACAGTGGGTCTGGTACTGGGATGCGACCCCCGGCTCGCACGTCATCGAGGCCCGCGCTACCGACGCCTCCGGCTACACCCAGACCGCCAACCAGGCGCCCACCGAGCCCAACGGCGCCACCGGCTACCCCGCCAATACCGTCACCGTCCAGGCCTGATCCGTTCCAGTCCCGCGGAGGGCAGCATTGGCTACTCGGGCGGAGAGCGCCGCGGTCAACGCGGCCGGCCTGGTGCAGGGCATCGCCCTGGTCACCTTCCCGGCCGCCAGCACGATTTTCACCGCCCGCAGTTCCTATGACCTGTCCAGCAGCCAGTACGGGGCGATGTTCGTGCCGCAGGTGATCACGGCGATCGCCGCCTCCCTGCTCGGCGCCGGCCTGCTCGGTGTTGGCCGGGTCTGGCCCGGCCTGACCAGGCGCTTTAGCGAGAAGAAGGTGTACCTGGCGGGCCTGCTGGCGGACCTGGCCGCGATGGTCCTGCTGATCGCCAGCTGGCTCGCCGTGCACCACCACGGGGCCGCGTACGTGCTGCTGCTGGCCGCCACGGCCTGCCTCGGCGCCGGCTTCGGGCTCACCGTGCCGTCGCTCAATACCCTGACCGCTGCGTTCCATCCTGCGGCGGTGGACAAGTCCGTGCTGGTCCTGAATGCGCTGCTCGGCCTGGGCACGGCGCTCGCGCCCGCGTTCGTCGCGGCGTTCGTCGGCTTCGGATTCTGGATCGGCCTGCCGGTCCTCGCCGCCTGCCTGCTCGTGGCCCTGATCGCGGTCAGCCTGCGGCTCTCCCTCAGTGCCGGGTCCCTCAGTGCCGGGCCGGCGGAGCATCCAGGGTCGCCGCCGCGGGTGGCTGAACGTCCTGGCCCCGATGCGGGACGCCGGCCGGCGGAGCGACCGGTAAAGCGGCCGGGGGCGGGCAACCGGCTCCCGGCCGGGTTCGCGGTCTTCGCGGTGTTCGCCGTCCTGTACGGGTTCTGCGAGACGATGGACGGCAACTGGTCGCAGCTGGACATCACGTCGCTGGGCGTCGGGTCGGCGACCGCCTCGCTCGCGCTGACCATGTTCTGGGCGATGGTGACCGTGGGCCGGGTACTGCTCGCCACGATCCAGCGCTGGCTGCCCAGCCGGGCCGCCTACCACGCCCTGCCGTTCCTGCTCGCGGGCGCCTTCGCGCTGGTCGCCGTTCTGCCCAGGAACGCGCCCGGCGCGGCCGTAGCCGCGTTCGCCCTGGCCGGGCTCGGCTGCTCCGCGCTGCTGCCGCTCACGATCAGCTTCGGGCAGGAGAAACTCACCGGCCACCCGGCGGTGGTGGCCGGCGGCGTTATCGCCTGCTACCAGGTTGGCTACGGCATCGCTGCCTTCGGCGTGGGCCCGCTGGCGAGCGCCGGCATCCGGCTGCCGGTGATCTTCGCGGCCGGGGCCGTCGTGGCCGCGGCCATGGGCATCCTGTCCCTGGTGCTCGCGCGTGGCCGGCCATCGCCGGCCTCGATCCATCCCCGGCCGGCCACGGCGCACCCACGGCCGGCCCTCCAGCCGCCGGCGTCCGGCTGATCAGGAAAGCCCAAGCCCGCGGGCCAGGAAAGGCCCAGCCCGCGGGCCAGGAAAGGTTCAGCCCTCGGGGTCGTGCCATACGTCGCCGGACGCCAGCAGGCCGGTGGCCTGCTCCGGGCCCCAGCTACCGCGGGCGTAGGGATGGACCGGGACCACGTTCCCGAGCACGGGGTCGACGACCCGCCAGGCGGCCTCGACCGTGTCCTGCTGGGCGAAAAGCCAGCGTTCCCCGTTGAGTGCGGCGCCGATGAGGCGGTCGTAGGGGCGCATGTCCGAGCCGGGATGCTCGGCGAAGGTGAGCTCCTCCGTATCGGGCTGCCAGCCCGCGCCGGGCTTCTTGCCGACGAGGGTCAGGACGGCCTGATTTTCCGGGTTGATCCGGAACCGCAGCCCGTTCGCGGCCGCCTGGTCGCCGAGCCCGAACGCATCGTGCGGCGGGCGCCGGAACTTGATACTGACCTCGGTCGCGGTGACCGGCAGGCATTTCCCGGCCCGGATCAGGATCGGCACGTCCGCCCACCGCCACGAGTCTGCGGCCGTCCGGATCGCCAGGTACGTCTCGGTGCTGCTGTGCGGGTCGACCCCGGCGACGTCAAGGTACCCCTCGTACTGGCCCTTGACGGTGAGCTCCGGGGTCAGCGGCTGCAGCGCGCCGACCACCTGCGCCTTGGCAGTCAGCCATGAGTCCAGCCCGTTGCCGTCCGGCGGATCGGCCAGCACGGTGGCCAGGACCTGCAGCAGGTGGTTCTGCACGACGTCCCGGATCGCGCCGGTCTTGTCGTAGAAGCTGCCCCGGTCGGCGACGTCGAACGCCTCGGCCATGGTGATCTGGATGCTCTGCACATACTGCCGGTTCAGCAGCGGCTCGATGATCGAGTTCGCGAACCGGACGAACATCATGTTGTCCACCGGATCCAGCCCCAGCCAGTGATCGACCCGGTAGATGGCGTCTTCGGGGAAGTACTGGTGCATCAGCGCGTTCAGTTGCTGCGCACTGACCAGGTCGGTGCCGAACGGCTTCTCCACCATGACCCGGCTGCCCTGGGCCCGCCCGGCCGCAGAGATGCCCTCGGCGATGCGGCCGAACAGCGGCGGCGGAACCTCAAGATAGAACAGCGCCTGCTGGCCCGGCCCGATGGCGTCCGACATGGCCTTGTAGGTCGCCGGGTCGTCCAGATCCCCGTCAACGTACTGCAGCAGGCCGAGCATCTTGACCGCGGCCGGGCTGCCCGGGTCCATGTTGTTCAGCCGCAGCGAGGCGGTCGCGTAGTCGCGGAACTGGCCCAGTCCCCAGCCGCTCTTCGCCACCCCGATCACGGGCACGTCGAGCACGCCCCGCTCGACCAGCCCCACCAGCGCGGGGAAGGTCTCCAGCTTCGCCAGGTCACCGGTAGCGCCGAAGATCACCAGCGCATCGACGTGGTCGGTGCTCATCCTAGCCTTTCTGATTCGGCCAGCCTTTCGGATTCGGCCGCTTTCGGATTCGGCCAGCAGAACCTATCCTGCCGCAGACCTTCACCTCGCGTTGGGAGTGCCGGGACGCGCGCGCTGACATGATTGAGACGTGACCGAACATTACGACGTCATCATCGTCGGCACGGGCGCAGGCGGCGGCACGCTCGCCAACGTGCTCGCACAGGCCGGCCAGCGGATCCTGCTGCTCGAGCGCGGCGACTTCCTGCCCCGCGAGCTGGCCAACTGGGACCCGGAACAGGTCTTCGTCGACGGACGGTACATCTCCAAGGACACCTGGTACGACGCCGACGGCCAGCCCTTCCAGCCGCAGGTGCACTACTTCGTCGGCGGCGCCACCAAGATGTACGGCGCGGCGCTCTACCGGCTGCGCCCGGCGGATTTCGGCGAGATCCAGCACGTTGACGGCCTGTCCCCGGCGTGGCCGCTCAGCTACGACGACTTCGAGCCGTGGTACACCAAGGCCGAATGGCTCTATCAGGTGCACGGCGCCCACGGCGAGGATCCCACCGAGGGCCACTGGTCGAGGCCGTACCCCTGGCCGGCGGTCTCGCACGAGCCGCGCATCCAGCAGATCTCCGACGCGCTCCGCGACGGCGGCTACCACCCGTTCGCCGCGCCGTGCGGGATTCTCCTCAATGAGGGCCACCGGCCGGCCAGCGACTGCATCCGCTGCGCCACCTGCGACGGACATCCCTGCCTGGTGCACGCGAAATCGGACGCGGAGGTAATCGCGGTACGGCCCATTCTGGACCTGGCCAACGTGACTCTCCTCGTCAACGCGGAGGTCCAGCGCCTGGAGACCGACCCGGCCGGGTCGGCCGTCACCAGCGTCGTCGTATCCCGCGGCGGCGAGACGGAGACGTACAGCGGCGACATCGTGGTGATCTCGGCCGGGGCGGCGGGTAGCGCGAAAATCCTGCTCCGTTCGGCCTCGGACCGGCACCCCGGCGGTCTGGCCAACGGATCCGATCAGGTCGGCCGCAACTACATGTTCCACAACAGCAAGGCCGTGGTGGCGCTGGACCGGGAGCCCAACGACACCGTGTTCCAGAAGACACTCGGGCTGAACGACTTCTACTTTGCCGGGGATGGGCGGCCGTGGCCGCTCGGCAACATCCAGATGATCGGCAAGTCGAACGCGGCGGCGATGCGGGGCGAGGAGCCGAAGCTGACCAGGCTAGCGCCGCAGCTCAGCCTGGAGGAGGTGGCCCGGCACGCGGTCGACTTCTGGCTGACCACCGAGGACGTGCCCAAACCGGACAACCGGGTGACCGTCGATGGCGACGGGCAGGTGCACCTGGCCTACCAGGCCACCAACGCCACCGAGGCGGACGGCCTCTACGCCGAGCTGCGGACGATCATGAACCACATCGGGATCGCGGCTCATCACGTCCTGGACAAGAACTTCTACATGCACCTGAGCATCCCGATCGCCGGCGTCGCGCACCAGGCGGGCACCTGCCGGTTCGGCACCGACCCCGCCACCTCGGTCCTCGACGTGGACTGCAAGGCACACGAACTGGACAACCTCTACGTGGTGGACGCGAGCTTCTTCCCCAGCATCGGCGCGGTGAATCCGGGCCTGACCATCATGGCCAACGCGATCCGGGTAGGTGAGCACCTCCTGCAGCGGCTGGCCTGAGACGCGCGTCCCAGCCGCCACCCCTCGGCCCCCACCGCCAGGCCCCCTTGTACGTGATGGCACCTCTACGTGTACAGGGATACACGTGATGGCACGTCTACGTGTAAAGCGAGGGCCAGCCGTGCGTGGGGACCGTCACATGTCAGCCGAGGGCGACGGACAGCAGGCAGAAGAGAAGGTTGCGGTCGCCCGGAGGCGGCCAGGGACCGTGCACCATGAAGGCGGTCTCGCCTACGACGGGCAGGCCTCGCGCCTGGGCCCACCCGGCGATGTCATGGCGATCGGGGTCAAGGTCGATGCGCACCGGGCCGCCAGCCTTCCGGGCCAGGCTAGTGATTTGCGCCGTACCGCCCCAGGACCACGGCGCCGGCCAGACCGCCGCTGGGATCGTCCACGCCGTAGGCTTCGGCGGCCTCCAGCAGCAAGGTCCACTTGTGTTCCTCGGCTGGCCACTCCCGGTCCACGGCCAGGGCCAGGCAGGCCTTCAGGTCCGCGGGACCCAGCCGCCGGATGGGCGCTGACCACTCCACCCAGACCTTCAGGTCCGCGGGACCCAGCCGCCGGATGGGCGCTGACCACTCCACCCAGAAAGTGTTACCCGGGTGGGGGGCGAGCTTACCCCGATTGGGCCGCCTTCCCGGCGGCAGCGCCAACGGGAACGGGCGCCGGCATGAGAATCCGCCGGATCAGGCTGCGCTCGAGCAGCGTCCACGCGGTCGTGGTCAGCAGGTACAGTCCCGCGGCCAGGGGCAGGAACGCCGCGAAGACCGCCGTCAGGTAGGGCAGCAGGTTCGTGACCCAGGCGGGAACGCCGACGGGCTGGGCACCAGGCGCGCTGGCCGCTGGCGGCTTACGGCCGGCCCGGGCGGTCGCCTTCGCCGGGACGGTCGCCTTCGCCGGGACGGTCGCCGCGGACGCGGTGAGACGGCGGGACGCCCGGACGGCCAGCCAGCCGAGCGCGATCAGGAGGAGGAAAAGCGCCGCGAAGATCGCGCCCTGGACGCTGAACGGGCCGGCCCCGCCCAGCCAGTGGCTGCCGAGCCGCGCGCCGAACAGAAAGTGGGCGAGCAGGGCGTTCGGTGCTCCGCCAATCGACGTCGAGCGGAAGAGCAGGTACATGACGCTGAGGAACGGCCACTGGAGCAGGAGCGGCAGGCAGCCGGCGAACATGCCGGTGCCGTTCTCGCGGTACAGCGCGGTGAGCTCGCGCGTGAGACGTTCGGGCTGCTTGGCGTAGCGCTGCCGGAGTGCCTGGGCCTGGGGCGCGATCCTGGCCTGGGTGAGCTGGCCGCGCATGGCGTAGTAGCTGAACGGCAGCACGATCAGGCGGACGGCGACGGTGAAGACGACGATGGCCGCGGCGACAGCCAGGCCGCCGGTCAGCGGCGTAAGGGCGGCGGAGATCGCGGTGACAACGTGGTAGGCGGCGTCGACGGGGACGCCGAAGAGACTGAACATGGGCGAGCAACCCTCCAGCGGGTCGGAAGAGACAGTTGACGGCTGGAGACGGCCGCGATCAGGGGAAGCCAGCACGCGATGCGGGGCTCAGGATGCGCCGGACGAACCGGGGCGGGGGAAGATCAGGCGGCCGCCGGGGCCGCCGATGGTGCTCTGGGCCGTGGCCGCCCGGGCGCGTCGGGGTCGCGCTGGCGCAGGAACGCCGCGGACCAGGACTTATCCCGGAGACCGGACGCCCGGCGGGTCATCGGGGCCGCCGTGGCCGCCCGGGTGAGCCGGGCACCGTTTGCGGCTAGCGCCGCGACCAGGCCGATCAGCACGGCGGCCAGCACGCCGGTGCTCACGATCGTGAAGGCGGCCGGGCTGGTCAGAAGGTGCCCGACGTGCCACAGGACGGCGGCCAGCGCGAGCACAGCCTCCCGGCACCTGCCTCCCGGACACCTGCCTCCCGGACACCTGGCACAGCCGTCTCCTCGCAGCGAGGCCCTCGCACGGGCAATCGCCCTCAGGCTACGCCAGCGCCGGGCCCGGCGGGAGGCCGTGCCCGGCCAGTCTCATTGGCCGGCCATTCTCATTGGCCGGCCCGTTCCGCTAGCCGGCCAATTCCGCGACGGCGGCGAGAAGGCGGTCCACGTCGGAACGGTCGTTGTAGTGCACGAGGCCCGCGCGGACGGCGCCGCCGGAATCACGGATGCCCAGCGCCGCGGTCAGTTCCCACGCGTAGTTGTGGCCGTTCCAGACGTTCACCCGGCGGCGGGCCAGGTGCGCGGCGACCTCGGCGGGCGTGCGGCCCGCCACGTTGAAGTAGGCGGTCGCGGTCCGGTTCGCGGCCTTTCCGTACGTGGTGACGTGCTCCATCGCGTCCAGGGCGCCGAGCACGCCGGAGAACAGCCGCCCCTCGTAGTCCTGGATGGCCGCCATGGAGGTGAGGATCCGCGCGCGGCGGCTACCTTGCCCCTCCGTGCCGGGCCCCTCCGTGCCG
>Ga0116134_1000611_pt1 | contig 18414 bp, 17 predicted proteins | sample June2015DPH_19_5_FD_89737 | JGI IMG/M metagenome (GOLD analysis project Ga0116134, IMG submission 89737) | Peatland microbial communities from SPRUCE experiment site at the Marcell Experimental Forest, Minnesota, USA - June2015DPH_19_40 | ecosystem: Environmental > Terrestrial > Soil > Wetlands... | reverse complement strand
TTCACCCGCCGGGTCGGCCGCTTCGAAGCTGCCGACCGGGGCTCGCTGCTTCTCGACGAAGTAGGAGATATCCACTTGGACCTACAGGCGAAGTTGCTGCGTGTCCTCCAAGAAGGTGAGTTCGAGCGGCTGGGCGGTACGCAGACGCTGCAGGCCGACGTCCGGCTGATCGCGGCAACCCATCGAGACCTCACCGCCTTGGTTGCCAGCGGGCAGTTCCGTAGTGACTTGTATTATCGGCTTAACGTATTTCCGATCTCAGTTCCTCCGCTTCGGGAGCGTCAGGGAGACATCCCAGCCTTAGTGATGCACTACGTCCGCAGTTTCGCCGAGAGCATGGACAAAACCATTGTGGAGGTGCCGGTAGAAGCCATGGAAGTCATGTGCCAACATTCCTGGCCGGGGAACATCCGCGAGTTGCGCAACTTTATCGAACGCAGTGTGATCTTGAGCCCGGGGCGGACTCTGTGCGCACCGCTCAAGGATCTGAAGCCGACAACGATATCCGTGGCCGGGATTCCGGTCACGCTGGAAGACGCCGAGCGGGCGCATATCTGTAAGACCTTGGAGCAAACGAAATGGATAGTTGGAGGTTCCAGAGGAGCGGCAGTCCGGTTAGGAATCAAGCGATCCACGCTGTATTTTCGGATGCGAAGACTGGGCATTTCGCGCGCGGAGCCAAAATACGCTTGAAACGGGTCAGGAGGGATCATTTATTGAATCGCTCGATAGGCCATCGACTCTGCTGAGGTGATCCACATCATTGCCGCGAATGAGATAGCTACGCCCATCCTCAGTGTCCACCAGAGAGCTTTCTGCTGGTCGAAAAGTGGCTGTTGGCTAGGCGAACAAATTCCATCGCGGCTGGTCAGACACACCCGTGCCTTGACCAAGTGGGAGAGCGGTGCTGTTCACATGTTTCTTTCCATGCCGGTTAGTATGCGACAACACACGCAATCGGGATCGGAGTGAACCATGAGCCAGCGACAGCTGTTCCTGATTTGCTTTGCCTTCTCCATGTTGGCCAAGCCTCTGCCCGCGTTGAATCCCGGAAGCCGCCTCTCCCAATACGGACATACGGTCTGGCGCATTCAAGATGGGGCACTGAACGGAAGTCCGACTGCCTTCGCGCAAACATCCGACGGCTATATCTGGATTGGAACGCAAGGCGGCTTATCCCGATTCGACGGGGTAAACTTCTCCGCCTGGAGTCCGCCACCCGGACAACAATATCCGTCAGGGAACATCAGCATCTGGTCGCTCTATGCGGCCCGGGACGGAAGTCTGTGGATCGGCACCGCGTCGGGGCTTGTCCACTGGGCAAAGGGAAAATTCACGAGCATATCCGCCGAGAATGCGGCGGTGGACGCGATTGCGGAAGATCGTGACGGCGCGATATGGATTACTCGGTCGCACATGCGCAACTGGTCCGGACCGATCTGCCAGGTACTGGCTGATAAGGAGCAATGCTACGGAGAAGCGGCTGGGATTCGGGCTCCGGCCGCAAGTCCCATCGCGGCCGACGCGCAAGGACGGCTCTGGATTGGAGCCAGTGGCACCCTGGTTGAGTGGCAACGAAAGCTGATCGGGGAGTATCCCTTGACTGGCGCAAAAGGGGCTGACAACAGCCGCGGGATCGAAGGTGTTGCCGTTGATGCCGACGGCACAATTTGGGTCGGAGTTGCCAACGCCGGTCCACACGATGGCTTGCAGCGATTTGCAAATGGAAAATGGCTGTCATACAACACACCTGCCTTTAATGGCGCAAGCATCGATGTTCGGACTCTCTTTCTGGATCAAGACGGTTGTTTGTGGGTAGGGACTGCGAATCGAGGGCTCTTTCGTATCCACGGCGAGTCAGTTGACCATTTTGACCGTGCAGACGGTCTGTCAGGCGATGCGGTGTACCAGGTGTTTCAGGATCGCGAGGGCGGTATCTGGGTTGCCACCGGCGAGGGAGTCGACCATTTTCACGATCTTCCGATTGTGACTTATTCAAGCATTCAGGGGCTTGGCGCGCAGCCTGTCGGTTCGGTCGAGGCTCGCCGTGATGGATCGATCACAGTTGCGACCTATTCATCTCTTGACTCGATTCGAGGGTCGGCGATCATTCCTAAAGAAGCCCAGTCTGGACTTCATGTCTCCGGCCCCACGCTAGAAGATCACCAAGGAAACCTGTGGGCCGGCACGAGGGATGGCGGTTTGGTTGTGATGATCAATGGGCGGTGGCGGGTCGTCCGCAAGGGCGATGGAAAGGGCGTCATCATCTCTCTTGCCGAGGATACCGATCATGCAATCTGGGCAGAGTTTGCCGGGGCTCAAGCACGATTATTCCGCGCTGAAAACTTCCAGGTCCGTGAAGAATTCAAGCCTCCTCAAATTCCCGCGGCCTTCTCGGTGATTGCAGATCCGCTTGGAGGCGTCTGGCTGAGTATCGTTGATGAAGGTCTGATGCACTATCAAAAAGGGGAATGGCAAACGCTGTCGATGGAGCCGCTCCTTCGAAAGTATTCACGAGTTGGAGGCATCTTTAATCTCTCGGTCGACTCAGCGGACACTCTGTGGGGAGCTGCATCCCATGGTGTCGTCGGCTACAGGAAGGGTAACCTGCAGTTGCTCACTGTGCGAAATGGCCTGCCATGCGAGTCTGCCTACGCGACCATCTCAGATCTTCATAACAACCTATGGATCCTGACGCGGTGCGGCTTGGTGAGGATTGCAAATTCGGAGCTGGAACGATGGTGGGCAGATCCGGAAAGCAGGCTTCAAATCTCAACCTTTACAGCGATCGATGGTTTTAGGTCGGGGATTCCCTACAACCGACCGGCAGCAACGCGCAGCTCAGACGGAAAGCTCTGGTTTCAAAATCGAAGTGTGGTGATGATGATCGATCCCGACAAGCTTGGAGGCAACACTGTTGTTCCCCCTGTGCACGTGGAGCAAGTGATTGCAGATCGCAGGGTTTATGCAGCTCAGAACGGTTTGCGGTTTCCGCCTAGGACGCACCAACTGGAGCTTGATTATACGGGTCTGAGTTTTGTCGCGCCGTCGAAGGTTTTGTTTCGCTACATGCTGGAGGGATACGACAGTCAATGGCAGGAGCCCGGAACCAGGCGCGCGGCATTTTATAACGACCTCCGCCCGGGCAAGTATACGTTTCGCGTGATTGCCTGTAACAACAGCGGCCTTTGGAACACGGAAGGGGCATCGCTCGAATTCGATATCCCACCGGCCTTCTATCAGACTAGTTGGTTCCGTGCGTTATGCGGAGCCGCTTTTCTAGCCTTGCTGTGGGTTTTTTATCAGTTCCGGCTCCGGCAACTGGAGCAGCAATACAGTGCGCTTATGGAAGAACGGGTCGGTGAGCGGACACGAATCGCTCGCGAATTGCACGACACACTTCTACAGAGTCTCCACGGAGTGATGTTTCAGTTTCAGGCCGCTCGCAATATGCTTCCTCGCAGCCCGGAAAACGCTATGAAGACTCTGGACGAGGCGATTTCCGGTACGCGGGGTGCCATCGCCGAGAGCCGTGATGCGATCCACGATTTGCGCTCGCAGCCAGTTGCTGAGGAGGATCTGGCGCAATTGCTGGAGGCGGTGGGAGAAGAACTGGCGGGTGCCAAGAGTGAAACTCAAAATTCAACAACCTTCCGTGTGATCGTGGAAGGAGAACCGCAAAAGCTCTCCACCGGGCTTCAGGGCGAAGTGTACCGGATCGCTCGCGAAGTGATGCGAAATGCCTTTCGGCACGCGGGTGCGAGCCAAATCGAAACCGAGATTCGCTACGATAAGAGTCAACTTCGTTTGCGACTACGCGATGATGGAAGAGGTATAGATCCCAAAGTCCTCGAGGTAAGTAGACGTCCCGGTCATTGGGGCCTCCCGGGAGTTCGCGAACGCGCGGAGCGAATTGGAGCGCGATTAAAGATCTGGAGTGAACAAGGAGCGGGAACCGAGATTGAATTGACGGTGCCTGCTGCTATCGCCTATGAGGGCGCGCGGGTCAACTCCCAATTCAAGCTATTCCGCAAGGAGAGAAAGTCGTGAGCAGTCCTCCTAATCTCATCCGAGTCCTTACCGTGGACGATCACCCTCTCTTGCGCAAGGGGATCGCAACCCTAGTCAATGCGGAAGCCGACATGAAACTGGTTGCGGAGGCATCCAACGGACAAGAAGCCATCCGGATGTTCCGGTTGCACCGTCCTGATGTAACCCTGATGGATCTCCAGATGCCGGACATGAACGGAACAGAAGCCATTATCGAGATTCGAACCGAATTTCCCGACGCCCGCATCGTAGTGTTGACGACGTACACCGGGGATGCTCAGGTATTGAAGGCGCTGAAGGCAGGTGCGCGCGCATACATTTTGAAAGGGGACGTCCATCTCGAACTCCTGGAGACGATTCGCGCCGTTCATGCCGGAAAGAAAAGAATACCTCCCGAGATCGCGGCGGAGTTGGCTGAACGTGCAGCAGAAGATCGTCTGAGCCCACGCGAAATCGATGTGCTGCGGTTGATCGCTGCCGGAAACTCCAACAAACTGATTGCCGATCAACTCTCAATCGGCGAAGCAACCGCCAAGAGCCATGTGGCAAATATACTGTCCAAGCTGGGCGCCAATGACCGAGCTCATGCGGTCACGATCGGTTTGAAGCGGGGAATTATTAATCTGTAGTCCACCAAAATGATGATTACACGGCCCGTCTTTCAGCCGTTTCCGCCGCTATTGCAACGAGCTACCCTACTGATGGAAACAGTAAATGGGGGCCTCTTTGCAACGCTTATTTTCCACATTTGCCAGCGGATTTCCTGGTTTCGGTCTCATACTCCAGCGCTTAGTGACGGCAGCAGCCTTGGTGTGCTGTCTAATCACGCGCTTTCAGGGGACGGCGCCACCTGCCTCATTCGCACTGCATCTGATCGAGGCTGCCGCGGCGCTTCTTCTCCTCCTCGGCTTCTGGACCCCAGTCGCGGGTGCTATCGTTGCTGGGCGTGAGTTGTGGATCGCTCTCTCAGGAGGAGGCAATTTCTGGCTGCCCCTTGTTTTGGCAACCCTCGGAGCTACTCTCGCAATGATCGGGCCTGGTGCCTGGTCTATCGATGCCCTCCTCTTCGGCAGAAAACAAATCAGACCTCTGTCTCGCTAGGCCGCATAGCCCAATATGGGGAGCGAGTCCGTCCAATATAGTGATTCCAAAATCCGCCCATTTGCCGTTTTCTGGAGCTGAGCACTCACGCCACAATCACACTCGAGATTGTTAATTGCTCATCGTCTTGGGAATCGACGTCTCAGGGCCCAAGCAACGAAAACGCTCAGAGAGGAGTTCGCACATGAAGCCTTTCGGTCGGCTATGCGCACAAACTCGTGAATACCTGTGTGGCAATCGCGGCGACGCGCGACCACGGAATGATCCACAATTTTGTGCTGCTAAACGCGACTCATAATACTGAAGGCGTTCAAGCCGCTCTCGGGCAAGCGTCTGACACCATGCGCAACTTGTTGAAAGCATGAAACCGGTCCTCCGCGCGGTGATCTGTCAACCCATCGGAACAGGAGGAATGACTTATGAGTTCGCCATATCAGTGGATCGATCAACCTAAGCCCTTTGGTCCGAACAACACGACTTCTCCTTTGCGGGTCGGTTCTCTGCCCGATTCGGAGTCCAACAACAGCGACGGCAGTCCGATCAGAGGCGTTGTCGGATCGAGTCCGGCACTCCGAAAGGCACTGGAACTGGCGCTCACTGTGGCCGCTACGAACTCCTCTGTGCTAATTCATGGCGAGACAGGCACAGGGAAAGAGTTGATCGCCCAGGCTATTCATCGCCAAAGCCTACGACGCTCCCGCCCCTTCATCAAACTCAACTGTGCTGCGATTCCCTTGGGATTACTCGAGGGCGAATTGTTCGGCCATGAGCGCGGAGCTTTCACCGGGGCAGTCGCCCGCCGGGTCGGTCGCTTCGAAGCTGCCGACCGGGGCTCGCTGTTTCTGGATGAAGCGGGCGATATCCACATGGAACTGCAAGCCAAGTTGCTGCGTGTCCTCCAGGAAGGTGAGTTCGAGCGGCTGGGCGGTACACAGACGCTGCGGACTGATGTCCGGCTGATTGCGGCCACGCATCGCGATCTCCCCGCGCTGGTTGCCAGCGGGCAGTTCCGCAGCGATTTGTATTATCGGCTCAACGTATTTCCGATTTGGGTTCCTCCCCTGCGCGAACGTAGGGAAGACGTCCCAGCCTTGGTGATGCACTACGTCCGCAGTTTCGCCGAGGGCATGAACAAAACCATCGAGCAGGTGCCGGAAGAAGCCATGGAAGTCATGTGCGAACATTCCTGGCCGGGGAACATCCGCGAGTTGCGCAATTTTATCGAGCGCAGTGTGATCTTGAGCCCGGGGCGGACTCTGTGCGCACCGCTTAAGGATCTGAAGCCGACAACGATATCCTTGGCCGGGATTCCGGTCACGCTGGAAGATGCCCAGCGGGCGCATATCTGCAAGACCTTGGAGCAAACGAAATGGATAGTTGGAGGTTCCAGAGGAGCGGCGGTCCGATTGGGCATCAAGCGATCCACGCTGTATTTCCGGATGCGAAAATTGGGTATTTCGCGCACGGCACAGCAATGTGCCTAAGGCTCGCATCGGCATCCACGAATCGAGTCTCTAGGCTCGCCCGTACCCTGCACCTGCCGTAAATCCTGCTCGCGCGTAGCCATCGACACTGAGAGGCATCATCCTGCTCGCCTCCCGGCAGCAGATACTGCTTGTTGGTGCTCCACCGAGTCTTACATCACACTGCTTTCACCTTGAGTTGCGCTCGACTGTCAGTCGATTGATCAATGTCAGGCAATCGACAGTTTGCGTTTACACAATCTGCCCGCAAGAATTCAGCCCCGACGCTATGTATGGTCACCAGAAGTAGTTAGATCGATGTGGCGAAATCTTGGTTTGGAACCCGTCGTGCAGTGTTAAAGCTGGCGACGCGGCCTCGAAAGATCGAGGTTTCCATGCTCGTGGTTCAGAGAGATGCGGATCAGACCGTACCGATCGATCAAGAACGGTACATCGAAAAGGAGTTACTGATGTCGACAGCGAAAGTTGGGTTCGAAGCACGTCCACCGGTTCCACCATTCACCCGTGAATCCGCAGAATTGAAAGTACGGCGCGCGGAAGACCTCTGGAACACTCGAGACCCAGAGAAAGTAGTCTTCGGATACACGCAGGATTCCCGATGGCGAAATCGTGCGGAATTCGTGAATGGAAGCGAGGAGATCGTCACGTTCCTGAAACGCAAATGGTCGAAAGAACTCGAATATCGCCTCATCAAGGAAGTGTGGGCCTTCGGCGGAGACCGCATAGCAGTCCGGTTTGCATACGAGTGGCATGACGATTCCAACAACTGGTTTCGATCGTATGGAAACGAGAATTGGGAATTCGATGAGAACGGACTTACCCGCCTGCGATTCGCTTGCATCAACGACCTGCCCATCAAGGAATCCGACAGGAAATATCGTTGGACGCTGGGGCGGCGTCCTGACGATCACCCGGGATTGAGTGAATTGGGTCTCTAGCCCGTTGATTCGGTCGGCTGGGATGCGTCTGGAACGAGAGCAGTTGCATTGGGCGCCGGACGCGCTGTGCGCAAATACGCGAATGTCGGATCGGACATAGCGCATTTGTAAGGGACTATGGGCAAAACGAGGATGACTAGCATGACGAGTACAACGACAGTGGATCCACCACGGACTTCAACCACCACCTGGAAAATCGATCCGGCTCACTCCATCGCTGAGTTCAAAGTCAGGCACATGATGATCGCGAATGTGAAAGGACACTTCTCCAAAATTTCGGGGGCTCTGTTTCTCGATGAATCTGACTTGGCGAACTCTCGTGTGGAGGCCTCAATCGATGCTGCTTCCATTGAGACTCGCGAGGGCCAGCGAGACGCTCACCTCAAGAGCGTCGACTTTCTTGATGTGGAAAAGTTCCCTACCCTACACTTCAAATCCACGTGCATCAGCATCGTCAAAGATGGGGAATTGTCCGTCGAAGGCAATCTTAGGATCCACGGCGTCACTCGCAAGGTCCGCTTCGCTGTAGAAGGGCCAACCCCGCCGTCAATAGATCCCTGGGGAAACACCCGCGTTGCGGTCTCAGCAGTAACGAAGATCAATCGAAAGGATTTCGGCTTGACCTGGAACGCTGCGCTGGAGACCGGCGGCATTCTGGTTGGTGACGAAGTCACGATCACTCTAGAAGTTGAGTTCGTGGCATCAAGGCCTTCTCCGAGACAGACCAAACGGACGATCTGAAAGCGATCACGGTGCCGACTCTCGTGATGCAGGGTGACGATGACCAAGTCGTACCGTACAAAGACGCCTCATTGCTGCAGGCCAAGCTGCTCAAGAATGGCACCCTCAAGGTATACAAAGGATTCCCGCACGGCATGATGACCACAAATGCCAACGTGATCAATGCCGACATCCTCGCATTCATCAAAGGGGCGGCAGTCAAGGCTGCCTGATGTTAGGCTGCGGCCAGTGCGGTCTATTTTTGTGCGGTGGGGAGCAGCGTGTTCGCCGTCAAGAAAAGACTAATCCAGTCGTTTTAGAGAGGAGAAGGTGATGTCTCCAAACAACGGTGCTGCAAAACGAAGCGAAAAGGGATTGCTGACTCCCGACAATTGCGTTGTGGCGTTGATCGATCATCAGCCACAAATGCTATTTGGGACCAGCAATTTCGATCGTCAGGGAATCATCAACAACACTGTGGCGCTTTCGAAGGCCGCCAGAGTGTTTGATGTTCCAGTTGTACTGACGACGGTTGAAACAAAGGCCTTCAGTGGCAACCTGTGGCCGCAAATTCGTGCCGTCTTCCCCGACCAGGAGCCAATTGAGCGTTCGTCAATGAACTCCTGGGACGACAAGAACTTTGTGGCTGCCATTCAGAAAACGGGACGCAAGAAGATCGTGCTAGCCGGGCTTTGGACGGAGACGTGTGTGGCCCTCCCCACGGTTCAAGCCATTCATGACGGCTACGAGATTTACGTCGTTGAGGACTGCTGCGGTGATGTGAGCCAACTTGCCCATGACAATGCCATGAAGAGAGTGATCCAGGCGGGTGCGAAACCTGTGACCGCCTTGTCAACGATGCTCGAATGGCAGCGCGATTGGGCTCAGCGGGACACCTACGACGCCGTCATGGACATCGCGAAGACGCATTTCGGAGCTTACGGGATAGGCATCGAGTACGCCTACACCATGGTGCACGGCGCTCCGGCAACGAAGCTCCCGGAGTACGTGGTCCCTGCCTTAGCAGGCGCACACAAGTAATCCCCTGCCGGAGGACAACAGCAGGTTTGTCCTCCGGCCAATATTCCAAGGATGTGAGGAGAGCCTATGCCGGCTGACACGATACTTCATAACACAAAGATCGCAACGAATGCGGTGCCGACGTTTGTCGAAGCTCTTGCTATTACCGGCGGTAAGATCGCGGCCGCTGGTACGGAACAAGAAGTCTTCCAGTTGCGCGGCCCAAAAACCAAAGTGATTGATGGCAAGGGACGGACTGCCATTCCCGGTCTGAATGACTCTCACATGCACCCTATTCGCGGTGGCTTGAACTACAACATGGAGCTGCGCTGGGACGGCGTACCGTCTCTCGTCGATGCGCTGCGAATGCTGAAAGATCAGGCGGCACGAACTCCGGCTCCGCAGTGGGTGCGTGTAGTCGGCGGCTGGACCGAATTCCAATTCGCCGAACGGAGGATGCCCACGCTCGATGAAATCAATGCTGTCGCTCCCGATACGCCAGTGTTCATTTTGCATTTGTACGACCGAGCCTTGCTGAATGGAGCCGCGCTCCGTGCGGTCGGCTATGACAAAAACGCGCCGGATTTTCCGGCCGGTGAAGTCCAGCGCGACCGGCACGGCAACCCTACCGGATTGCTCATTGCCATGCCGAACGCGAATATCCTTTATTCGACACTCGCGAAGGGGCCGAAACTTTCCCGCGAAGATCAGATCAACTCATCGCGACTTTTCTTCCGAGAGTTGAATCGCTTCGGAATCACGAGCGCCATCGACGCAGGAGGCGGATTCCAGAATTATCCGGATGATTACCAGGTCGTGAATGAACTTCACCGCAACGGCGAGCTGTCGATAAGGCTCGCGTATAACCTCTTTACGCAGAAGCCAAAGCAAGAACTTTCGGACTTCCAGCGATGGACGGAGATGACCAAGCCTGGCGAGGGTGACGACTACTTCCGAGTGAATGGCGCGGGAGAAATGCTTGTTTTTTCGGCTGCTGACTTCGAAGACTTTCTGGTGCCGCGGCCAGATATGGCACCAGTCATGGAAAGTGAGTTGAAGGCGGTGATTCGGCATTTGGTCGCGAACAGGTGGCCATTTCGACTTCACACCACATACAACGAGACGATCTCACGAGCCCTAGATGTGTACGAGGACGTCAACCGCGAGATTCCGTTTGACGGACTGCATTGGTTTTTCGATCACTGCGAGACGATTTCCGATCGAAACATCGAACGCGTCAAAGCCCTAGGCGGCGGCATTGCCGTGCAGAATCGTATGGCTTTTCAGGGCGAGTATTTCGTGGAACGGTACGGCGCCAAGCAGGCCAAGCGGACCCCGCCGATTCGGCGGATGCTCGAACTCGGCGTTCCGGTCGGTGCCGGTACGGACGCGACGCGAGTGTCCAGTTACAACCCGTTCCTCTCGCTCTATTGGCTTGTGAGCGGCAAGACTGTTGGCGGACTGAGTCTTTATGGTGACGACAGTCGATTCGACCGAGAGGAGGCGTTGAAGTTATACACAATGGGAAGCAGTTGGTTCTCGACGGAAGATGGGAAAAAGGGAGCGCTAGTACCCGGGCAACTTGCCGATCTGGCGATTCTCTCTGCCGATTATTTCTCGATTCCAGTGGAAGAGATCAAGCAGCTGGAGTCTGTGCTTACGATCGTTGGCGGAAACATAGTTTACGCCGTCGCTGACTATTCGCATCTCGCGCCGCCTCCGCTGCCGGTTAGTCCAGACTGGTCTCCTATCAAAGAATACGGTGGCTATGCGAGACCGTCCGCGGAAACTGTGGCCATGTCGCGCGCTCAAGCACGCTCCATTACGGGCGAGAAACACCGCCACGTTTCTGTGCTTGGCGATTTGGGTCTGTGGCAGTTGAGCTGCGACTGCTTCGCGTTCTAGATCAGTAGAGAAGGGGGAAAGTCATGAAGGTGTTATTGATCTCTTTTGTGGTGGGGCTCGGAGTGGGAGTTTTGTATGGCCTTATCCGCGTAAAAAGTCCTGCACCCCCGATCGTCGCTTTGCTGGGTTTACTTGGCATGGTTCTCGGAGAACAACTTGGCACCTGGGTACACACGAAGAATGTCAACGTCTCGCAAGCTGCTTCCGTTTGCCTTGTCGGTGAATCCTATGATCGTGCGCGTGCGGCCCCAGACGCAGTGAAGGCTGAAACGCTTACTGAAATGTTGTGAGTGAGGAGTGAGCAATGCGGATGACGAAGAGGTTTTGCTCGGTCGTCAGTTTGGTCATTTTCTTTCAACTTCTGGTTCACATCGTCCTGGCGCAGACCGCCAGGGCAAGCAGACCGGAAGATGCCGTGGGGACGCAATACGACACCACGCATGTATATGTGGCGCCAGAGGATTTTGATCGTTTCGTTGCCAGTCTGCTGGCGACATTTGGAGGTACAACGACCAAGCAGGGTGTGTTCACGGTGACTCCAACCCCAAGCAGCACCATGTCGCAGTTGGTGCTGACGCCCGCTGGAACGCTCTCGGTCTTCGGCTTCAAGACCCCAATTCCGTATCCGTTCGGAGTGGAGCGCACGGGCTATCTCGTGACTGACATCGAAGCGGCAATCAGCGAAGCTCGGTCAAGCGGTGCGGACGTTATCGTCGCTCCATTCAATGATCCGATTGGCAAGGACGCGATCATCCAGTTTCCTGGTGGGGTCAATACGCAACTGTATTGGCACACGACTGCACCTTCATACCCCGTCCTGCAAACGGTTCCGGAGGACCGGGTTTATGTTTCCGCCGACCGTGCCGATGCGTTCACCCGCAGTTTTCTGGCTTTTTCTCACGGCAAGATCGTTGCTGACGATGATCACGCTCCCGGTATCGATATCGGTAGACCGAGCGATACCTATCGGCGCATACGAGTTGAATCGAAATTTGGGAAGTTGACCGTGCTGGTGACCGATGGCCACCTCCCTTATCCATACGGTCGGGAAATGACGGGCTACGAGGTGCCTGATCTGGACACCACACTTGAGAAGGCCAAGGCAGCCGGAGTCCAGATTCTGGTACGTCCGTACACGTCGGATCACCGCGACGAAGCGATCGTGCAGTTTCCGGGAGGCTACATCGCCGAGATTTACTCAGACACTAAACCGAACGCTTCTCACTAGGGAATTGGATCCGATGCGTCTTCTCCCCATCTTCGTGTCTCTACTTCTGATCGGAGCGCCTTGCTTGTTTGCTCAGGCTGACAGTGCGACGAGCGCCGGTCCGGATAGGGGCTACAAGCTGCTGAGGGGGGATGAGGATTGGACTTTCTTGTGTGATCCAAACCTTCGCAGCGATTTCTGGGATCCTGTCAAATACGTTCCGCTCCGCGATTCTGGAGATGGCTGGTATCTAAGCATGGGCGGAGAAGCTCGTGAAGTGTGGGAGCAAATCGGTAACGACAACTGGGGCCAGTTTCCATACATGAATGGGTATCTGAATGAAAGATACATGCTTTATTTCGACGTGCATTATGGGACACATGTCCGCACGTTTGTGGAGCTGAAGAGCGGGTTGAATTCTTTTCGCATCGGAGGGCCTCGGCCTATCGATGAAAAGAAACTCGATTTTCAGGCAGCGTTCCTGGAGTTAAGCACAACCATTCATGATAGTCCGGTCAGACTTCTGATAGGTCGGCAAGAATTGGAGTACGGCTCGGGTCGGCTGATCGATGTGCGTGAAGGCCCCAATGTTCGACTGAGTTTTACGGGATTTCGCGTTCAGACCGTCACGCATTCATGGCAAATCGATGGGCTGGCCGTCCGCCCGGATGAGGACAATCCAGGATTCTTCGATAATTCACCGAACCACGCTGTCAGCTTCTGGGGCATATATGCAACCCGGCCGCTCCCCGACAAAACACTGCTGGACACTTACTATCTAGGCCTTGATCGGGCGCAGGCGACTTTTCAGCGCGGCACCGCGCAGGAAGTACGCCATTCACTCGGCGCAAGGTTCTCACGTCCGATTGCGACCGAACGGCCCGCATGGGACGTCGACTACGAAGCCCTCTGGCAATTCGGAACCTTCGGTTCGGCGAACATCCGAGCCTGGACTGTTGCATCGGAGACGGGCTACCGCATTCCGACTTTGCCACTGAAGCCGCGCTTCAGTGCGAAGGCTGATATTTCGAGCGGAGATCATCCGAACTCGAACACCACGTTGGGGACTTTCAATCCCCTGTTTCCGAAAGGCAACTATTTTGGAGTATTGGCCACCACCGGTCCCGGACCCATTAACTTTGTCGATCTGCACCCCCGCGTCGAAACTTTGCTGCCCCACAACGTCTCGGTTTCCTTCGATTGGATCTTTCAATGGAGAGAGAGCGTTCAAGACGGCGTATACGCCGTTCCGGGGTTCCTGATCCGGCCTGCTGACGGAAGTCACGCTCGATACGTAGGAAATAGGCCGGGAACGGAGATTCATTGGCAGGTCAATCGGCACATGTACTTTCAGGGCGACTATGGAATCTTCTATGCCGGCCCGTTCTTGAAACAAACACAGCCAGGACGCAACCTCAACTACTGGGCCTTGTGGGCCGGATACAAATTTTGATCCCTCAGAGGCGAAACCGGCGGAGAGTCACATGAACAAACCGCGGCAGAATTGTTACAGCCCGAGCAATGCGTAAACCAAGGATTCTGGTACAGCTACTGTGGTCAACAAGGTATACCGGGCTGACTGGCAAAGACGCGAATTTCTCGGGCATTGGATTCACTCACTTGCGGCTGCCGCGCAGGAACCCTTTTTGACCACCTGGGCTAAGAGCCTATTTCCGCTGGGGTTGCTGGGGATAACTTCCTGTTTGGCCGTAACCAGCAACGGCCGCATCGCCCCATCGGTAAACACTAGCCGGCTCGGTACTGATCCGAGCGTTTCAACTGTCCGTTGCTGGTCCAGGTTTGCGGAGGCGTAGTTCAGTTGGTTAGAACGCCTGCCAGTCAAAATAAAGGCCGCGGGTTTGAGTCCCGTCGTCGTCCTCACCATTCTTCTTCTAAGTTGCCTGGCGTGACATCGGAAATTCCAACCCACAGTTCAATCGAATATGTCAGGCCAGAACCACCGATCAATGATTTTCTTATATGTCTGCAATGGGTCCTGGCCCAAACCAAAGCGGGCATGAAGAAACGCGGTTGCCCTCATGTGAGAAGGGTTCCCAGGCGAATTTCCGAACACGCCATCGATCCTTGTCATGATTCGATCGGCCCATTGCACCGCGGACGCGATCAGGCACTCGGTTCGCGGGCTGGGACGACTCTCCCCCAGATCCTCGGGTGTCTTTAGATGCCGCGCCACCAGGATCCCGGCCACGATGGCCAACACGCGTTTTCGACCTTCATCCATTCTGTACTCGTCACCCATCTGATTCTGAGCCGCCACCATCGACCAATGGCAGATCGCCGCCCAAGTTAAGCGTCAAACGTGTCGAGGAGCGTGCGTCCAGCCTTGCGTTCCAGTCGTGCCAGCCGATGTTCGAATTGCGTCTTGGTCCTGCGATAGGCGAGTGCCGTGATCATGCCCGCTTGGTTTGCGCGACGGAGCTGAGCCAGGGCCTCACGCACGATCGCGAGCGCACGCCGCGGCTCGCGGACTTCGTGTTCAAAGTAAATGGCCAACTGCTCGTACGATTCGTAACCTTCGCGAGAGTTTCCCAGCGTGGTCTCCCAAAGCTCTCGCGCCACACCGAAATCGCCATCGCGCTTTGCCAACCGCGCCAGCGCCAAGCGGGCAGCGCGATCAGTCTCGGTTGGCAGAGCGGACGCAATCAATCGTGCAAAGCGATCGAACCCTGTCCGATTCACGCTAACTGGCATACCGACTTTCCTTTTCCGTATGGGCGGCCACGCGCTCATCCCGGGACAACAACCGCCCAAGGATTGCCATGGCCACATCCTTCGAACGCTCCGCTTTGTCACCGACGGGACCGACACACGATGGGCATCCGTTCTCACACGGACAGGCCGCGATCAGTTCCCGCGTTTGTTCCAGCAGCACGCGGGAGATCCGATACAGTGGCTCGCTGAATCCGATGCCACCCGGATACGCATCGTAAAGATAGAGATTAGGTTCGAAAAATGCCGCCGTCTCTGACGTACTTGGGGCCGCAAACTCCTCCCAATTGATCTCGGAAGCCGCGCTCGGCGGCCGTTCGCCGACCGCGGTACCGAGATCCCGGCGGTCGCACATCATGAGCAGCGTCCCCACCGACCCTAGGGCGTAGAGCAAGCCAAAGATGCCGCTCTGCCGCTCGGAAAGGGTGAAGGGCAATTCCGCCAGCAATTCGTGCCCGAGTGTCACCCAGAATGCGGTGGTGTGCATCTCGTTCTCCGGGAGTTCCAGCTTTCCGGAGCCCACGTTCTCATTCGTGAAGAACTTGATCTTCTTGAAGCCAACGACCTGCGAGCGCACGAGCACATCGCCATGCGCACGCGCCGCCGGTCCGGAAATGCTCTCTTCCTCGGCAATTTCGAGCACGCGGACCTGCGTGTAGCGGATGGCGTCGGTGAAATAGTCGACGTTGACCCGTTTTACGTACGCTTTGCGTTTTGCAAATTCGAGCCGTTCGACGTGATACTGCTGTCCCTGATGAATGTAGATCGCTTGGGGATGAACGGTGGTGAGCGCGGAAGAGAAATCGACCTCCCCGATCACCTCCGGCTGGCCGTTGTCTTGCCCTGTGGTATCGACGATCACGAAATTGTCGGAGGTTACCGAGCGGAGGCTGATCGTGTCCGCCGGATACGCCTCCTGAACCCAATGCCAGTTTCCGCCGCTCTGATGCAGAAAGCCGGCTTCGCCAAGCCGTTCGCAAAGTCCGGGGAGGTCCACATTTCCGAATCGCTCTTCCGGAGACAGCGGCAGTTCGAACGCCGCACACTTTAAATGGTTCACTAGAATCTCGAGGTTGTCCGGCTGAATGTGGGCGTGCTCGGGAGAACTTCCGAAAAAGTAGTCCGGATGGTGCACGATGAATTGGTCGAGCGGCGCGGACGACGCAACGAACACCGCGCAAGAACTCCCGCTGCGGCGACCGGCACGGCCGGCACGCTGCCAGGTGGAAGCAATGGAGCCCGCGTAGCCCGCCATCACACACGCATCAAGGGACCCAATGTCGATCCCCAGCTCGAGCGCATTCGTGGTCACGACCCCGCGGATCCGGCCCTCGCGCAACCCGCGTTCAATCTCGCGCCGTTCTCCCGGCAGGTATCCGCCGCGATAACCACGGACCGGTTCCGGCTGGCCAGGTCTCGGCGGATTCGCGCGCTGCAGATAGGTAAGCAAAACTTCCGTATGCAACCGGCTGTTGGCAAAGACAATCGTCTGCAGCTTACGGGCAAGCAGTTCCTTGGCTACCCGCGTGGCTTCATTGATGTAACTGCGACGAATCCCGAGGTTTCGATTGATGATCGGCGGATTGTAGAAAACGAAAAGTTTCTCCCCGGCCGGCGCACCGTTCTCCTCCACAACTTCGACTTTCTTCTCGATGAGTTGCGAGGCGAGTTCGCCGGGATTTGCAATGGTGGCGGAACAACAAATGAACTGCGGATCGGAACCATAAAACTGCGCGACCCGTCTCAACCGTCGTAGCACGTTTGCCAGATGGCTGCCGAACACTCCGCGATAGCTGTGCAATTCATCGAGCACGATGTAGCGCAGGTTCTCAAACAGCCGCAGCCACTTGGTGTGGTGCGGCAGGATTCCCGTGTGCAACATGTCCGGATTCGACAGGACAATGTGCCCCCGCTCTCGGATCGCCTTGCGCGCGTCGCTCGGTGTATCACCGTCGTAGGTGAACACACCAAAGCGGTCATCAAGCCGCATCGAAAGGTCGTGCAATTCGGCGAGTTGGTCTTGAGCCAGTGCTTTTGTTGGGAATAAATAAAGAGCACGAGTATCCAGATTCTCCAGGACTGCATTTAGCACCGGAAGGTTGTAGCAGAGCGTCTTGCCTGACGCAGTCGGCGTGACCACGACAACGTTTCGGCCGGCGTGCACTAGCTCAGCTGTCGCAGCTTGGTGCGAATACAGTTCTCGGATTCCCTTCGCGCGGTACGCCTCAGATAATGCACTTGTCACCCAGCCCGGCACGGGGCGAAACTTGGCTTCTCGGGCCGGAATCTGCCGCACCGATGTCAGCACCTCGGCTTTGTGGTAGCGTGCAACCAGTGCTCCCAGAATCCGTTGGACCGTATCGAGGGTTATGCTTGGTCGTGGGGCAAGGGCCTGAGACGGTGTCATAAAACGCTCCGCAAAGTTGTTTCGCTTTTTATTCGCTAAACAACTTAGCACCTCACGCATCCCCCGCGCAATATCTGGAACATCACACCAGGGAACGACCACAAATACGAAACTTCGCAAGCTACATTCGTTGAAGCCGACCCAGGGCTGTGGTTCGGAGGCAGAATATGAGGTGGTAATAGCGATTTACATCGTGTTTTCAATGGGTTATGAAGGATCTTTCTGCCCGGTATTTACTAGTAATTATGTTGCTATTCTAGTGCTATTTTGCTACACTCATGCTGAGGTTAGGGAGATCTCTAGACATGGCAGTATTGACCCCGCCACGACCGGATTTGTTAGCGCACCGGGAAGCGACCACATTGGAGTTTCCCAAGCTCGTCACGGAGCTGACCGCAATCCTGGGCAAGAAATTGACGGCCTACATCGCTTCGGTCAAAGACGCAAGAGCAATCGAGCGCTGGATGACCGGCTCAGAGCCGTACAAGGGAGTCGATGAAAGATTGCGGCTCGCTTATCGGCTGGCGAAAGTGATTAGCGATCATGAGGGGCCACGGGTGGTTCAGGCTTGGTTTACGGGTCTGAATCCAGAGCTAGGTGATCGCGTGCCCGCCCGGCTTTTGCGAGAAGGGGATGTGGAGACCGTAGGTCCGGAGATACTTGGAGCCGCGCGCGCCTTCTTAGCCGGAGGATAGCAATTCATGAAAGCCCCCGGCGCGATTTACAGGCTAGGAAGGAAACCTGATCCCTGGGCTCCCCCCGATTGGGCTTCCGCAGGGCCTGACGGAACCTTCGGCAACCGCTTTGACGACCCGGATGCGACCTACCGTGTTCTCTACGCCTCGTCACAGA
>Ga0116134_1000610_pt1 | contig 18418 bp, 16 predicted proteins | sample June2015DPH_19_5_FD_89737 | JGI IMG/M metagenome (GOLD analysis project Ga0116134, IMG submission 89737) | Peatland microbial communities from SPRUCE experiment site at the Marcell Experimental Forest, Minnesota, USA - June2015DPH_19_40 | ecosystem: Environmental > Terrestrial > Soil > Wetlands... | reverse complement strand
GACGCCGGCCGCAACGGCATAGAGGGCGACGGCGCAGAGGCTGCGGACCGAGAACGCGCCGAAATAGTGGTCGGCCATCGCCATGGCGACGTCGAGATTGTCATAGGGAAGCGACGTGCTCTGCGTGAGCACATAAGCGACGCCGATGAAGATCAAAAGTCCGCCGAGCGTCACCCCAACCGACGCAAGGCGAAGCCGGGTGATCAGGAGGCCCTGCGCGCTGCCGCAGCCGACGCCGACGAGAACCGCAACCACGATGCCCAGTGCGGGATACGCGCCGCCGGTCATCACCGCGACGCATCCCGCCATGCCGACCATGCCGGCGACGGAAAGGTCGAACTCGCGCATGATCATGGTGATGCCGAGCCCGAGGGCGACAAAGCCGATCGTGGCGAAGGTTTCGAACGTTGAGAACACAGTCGCGGCGCTGAGGAAACGCCCTTGGCGCCAATCGAGGACAGCGAAGCCGGTGATCACCACAAGGAGGAGCGCAAGCGGGAAAGTGTGCGGATCGCGCAGCAGCCGGTTCATCGGTCAGCCTCGGCCGCGCGTGTTGAGCACGATCACCGCCAGCACGATGATGCCGGTGATCAGATATTGCCATTCCTGGCGGAAGCCGTGCAGGAGCAGGAGAACCTGCACCGCGCCGATGATCAGCACGCCGGCAAAAGTACGCCAAGCGGAGCCCTCGCCACCTGAGAGCGGCGTACCGCCGACGAGCACGGCTGCGATGGCCGAGTAGTCATATCCGGTGCCGAAATCGATCGAGCCGCGGTTATAGTGGGTCGCGAGCATCAGGCCGGCGACCGCTGCGAACAGGCCAGCCCAGGCGTAGACGCCGAGCAGCGTGAGCGGCACGTTCAATCCGGCGGCGCGGGCCGCCGGCACGCTGTTGCCGACCAGAAAAATGCGGCGGCCGAATGCGGTAAACGTCAGCAGCGCTTGTCCCAGCAACAGCACCCCGACAAAGGCCACGAAGGCGGCTGGAATCCCGAGCAACTGGGCCTGGATCCAATCGGGCTGCGCGACGCTCGGATAGAATGTATCGCCCTTCGTGGCCGGCTGCGCGGCGCCATAGAACAACACCGCGGTGCTGATGCTGACAATGATCGGATTGGCGCGCGCCAGCGCGATCAGCGCGCCTTGCGCGACCGACATCAGCGCACCAAATGCCAGCGCGAATACCACGGCGAACCAGAAGCCGTAGTGATTGAGCGCGGCGACGTAAACGAGCGCCGAGCCGGCGGTCGTCGCGCCGAGGCTGAACGACATCATATTGCCGCTGATCGTAATCAGCGTCATGCCGATGGCGACGCAGCCGATGAACGAGATGCTGGTGAGAAACGACAGGATGGCGGGCCCGGCAAAGGCGCCCGGCGTGAAGAGCGCGATCACGGCAAGGAGCGCGACCAGGCCGGCGACGGTGCCGCCACGCGCCGCAGCCCGACGACTTGCTGCCCATGCCCGGATGCCGCTCAGTCTTTCCGCGGCCGCCGGGAGCGTCGTCCACAGCATGTTCTGCGCCTCGCTCATGCGGCCGCCTCGCGTGACGCGTCCGGATGGGCGATGTCGCGCAGGATGCGCGGCATAGCGATGGCGTCGCCAGCGTAGCGCGCGACCATCTGGCCGCGGTACATGGTGTAGACGACATCGGCCATGCCGACGACCTCTTCCAGATCCGACGAGGTCATGATCAGCGCATAGCCCGCTTCGCAAAAGCTCCGCATCAGACGATAAATATCGGCGCGAGCGCCGACATCGATGCCGCGCGTCGGTTCGTTCATCAGAAGCACGCCGGGGCGCGTTCGCTCGACGGCGCGAGCGAAGACCAGTTTCTGCTGGTTGCCGCCGCTGAGGGTGCGCGCTTGCGCGTGCAAGTGCCGCTCGGCAATGCCGACTTGTCTGGCCAATCGCGCGCCGATTTGGCGGAGTTGCGGGCGCGAGATAAGGCCCCCGTGGCTATAATCCGAAAGCCGCGTCGCTACTGCGTTGTCCAGGACCGACAACGCGAGAAATACGCCTTCGCTGGCGCGATCGTCGGTGATGAACATGATGTCTTCGGCGACGGCGTCGCGCACCCACCCGAGCCGCAGCGCGCGGCCGTCGACCGAAACGTCGCCGCTCGCGTCTTCAATCAGCCCCGCCAGCGCGCGTGTCACCGCGGTTGCGCCGGAGCCGATCTGCCCGGCGATGCAGACGATCTGACCGCGCGGTGCCTCGATGGAAATATCCGTGAACGTCCCGGGGACGTTGAGGTCTTTGACCCGCAAGCCGCCGATGTGATGCGAAGGGCCGGCCTTAGGGGGATACATGTCCTGCAGCGACCGGCCGAGCATGGCTTCGATCAGACTTTCACGGGTGAAGCTTGCGACCTTGCCGGTGACGGCGTGTTCGCCATTGCGCAGTACGGTGACCGAGTCGCAGAGGTCGAAGACTTCGCCGAGGCGGTGGCTGATGTAGATGACGGAGCGGCCTTGATCGCGCACGGCGCGCAGGACCGTCATCAGACGGGCGATCTCGATGTCGGAAAGGGTCGCCGTCGGCTCGTCGAGGATCAGCACCTTGGCGTCGCGGGCGAGAAGGCGCGCGATCTCGACAATCTGCCGCTGTCCCAGGCTCAGCGCGGCGACGCGCTGATCGAGGCTCCAGTCGGCGACCCCAAGCATCGCCATGGCGCGGGCGGCGCGCTCGCGCAGGGCCGCGGTGCGATGCAACAGCGGCACTTCCGCACTGCCGAGCCAAATGTTGTCGAAAATGGAAAGATGCGGCGCCAGGCTGAGTTCCTGAGCGACCAGCCCGAGCCCGAGCGCCTGCGCGTGGCGCACATCGCGGATGACCGCCGCCGTGCCGTTGACCGCGATGGTTCCGGCGTCCGGCGTGATGATGCCCATGAGCATCTTCACGAAGGTGGATTTGCCGGCACCGTTCTCGCCGCAGATCGCCCGGATTTCGCCGGCGGCGAGCGAAAACGACACGTCGCGCAGGGCGGGAATGCCGCCATAGGCCTTGCTCAAGCCGTGGATCGAAAGAACCTCTCCCGCGGCATTGCGTTCGGTCGGCACAGGACTCACGCTCTCAGACCTCGGCCTTTTAGGTGTTCAGTAGGTGCAGATCTTCTCCCATTTGGCGATGTTCGCCTTGGTGATCGTCTCGACCGGCAGGTAGTTGTACTTCTTCAGCGGCTTGCCCTCGAAATAGTCGTTGACGAGATCGGCGGCCCCCGAGCCCGTGCGCGACGGACCTTGGACCCCGGTGCTGTATTGTTTGCCGGCCTTGATCAGATCGAAACCCTGTACGCTGCAGTTGCCGCCGATGACGATGACTTGGCCCGGCTTCAATCCCAACGGAACGTTGGCGGCTTCGGCGGCGTGGACGATCGCAACGGTTTGGTCGTCGTTCATGCCATAGATGATGTCGAGGCCGCCCTGCGGCGCGAAGCGCGCGAGCAACTGGCCGGTCACGCGCTCGGTCTGCACCGGGTCCCAATGCACGTCCTCGACGGCGACGATCTGCACGTTGGGATGCGCGGCGAGCACCTGCTTGATGCCGGCGAGACGGCGCGGCGCCACACCTTCCTGCAGCGATCCCGTGATGAGCGCGATCTTGCCGCCATCGCGACCCGCGTCCTTGAGCGCCTGCAGCATCGATTCGGCGCTGAGCTTGCCCATCTCCACGGCATCTTCGCCGATGAAGGTCTGGAAATACTCATCGGACCCGTCCTTGGGCGGCGAGTTCACGATTACGACCGGGACGTTCGCGCGCTTGGCGCGCAACAGCGCCGGCAGGATAGCCTGCTCGGAAACAGGCATGACGGCGATCAAGTCGAACTTGCGCGCGATGGCGTCGTCGACCTGCTGCACCTGGCGCGCAGTATCGTACATCTGGTCGAAATTCGTGACGTCCATGCCGTAGGTCTGGGCGCGCTCGAGGAAAGCAGACTTGACGCCCGCGGGCCATGGCAGGCTTGTCCCCGTCATCAAGAGCGCGACCTTCTTGCCCTTGCTGACCCCCTCGGCCTTGGCGGCAACGATGTCGCCAGCAAGGCCCATGCCGAGCGCGAGACTCAGGACGAGCGCGGTCATCACAGCCCGTCGCGACCTCGGACGCTTCGCCGCATTTTCAAGTTTCACGTTTTGCATCGTCGATACCCTCAAATGGTGCGTCCGGCCACGGCTCGGGCGGCGCGGAGATCCCGCGTCGAACGCTTGCCTTGCACATGAAGATATCGAGCCAGCGCGGGTCGACAACACGATAACGGGCTGATGGCACGCGGAAGCAAACGGTTGGCCCTGCCGCGCAAAATGGAACCGGCCCGGGAAAAGTCCCAAAATTCATTCGCGAAAGGATATCGCGTTCGGCTTAGCTCAACGCTGATGGCGTTGGCCGATCCGACAAGCCACAGGACAACAATCGCAATAAGCGTTGCGACGGCAACGCGCCGAAGCCCAGCGGGCGAAAGTGGGCCGCCTCAGCGGCAGCTACGGATGGCAGGTCTTAGCCCGCCGCAGAATAGCGGCCGGCCCGACCTCTCACATCCCCTGCGCCTTCTTGCGCTCGTCGCACAGGTGCCAGTATTGCGGCCACTTCTGCCCGGCCGGGATTTTGCCGGCCGCCTTATCGGCCTTCCACTCTTTGCCGCAGGCGCGCTCGCGGGCGTACATCGCCTCACGTCCGGGCGAGCCGGTCGCGGGCTTGGCCGCGGGTGCCGCCGTCGTGGGGGCCGGCGGCGGTGGTGGTGGCGGGGCCGCGCCGGCGGGTGGCGGCGCCGGCGGTGGGGCGGCCGGTTCTGCGGCCGCTTCGGCGCCGCACTGCGCCTTGCGGAAGTCGTTCCACTTCTGGCCGTTGAGCGTTCCGGCGGTCTTGGCCGCCTGGTACTTGGCGCTGCATTCTTTCATGGTCAGCGCCTGCGCCGGACCCGGCGCGACGGCTAAGGCGAGCGTCGCGAGACATAATCCCGATGCGATCAACAAAGCTTTGTTCATGGCGGCAATCCTTCTGTGCCGAGGGCGTCAAACACCGGGCGTCCGCCCGGGGCGTCCCGACCGGCGGCTTACGAGCCGGTCGTGTCCGTTACGCACTTCTTGGTGAAACTGGTCTTCGCCGCGCCGGCGAGCTTCTTGTCGGCGGCCTGGGCGTCGCAGCTTGCCTGCGCGTCCTTCTTGCATTTTGTCATGAAGCTCGTCTGCGCCGCGCCGGCGAGCTTTTTGCTCGCCGCGGTGTCCTTGCAGGAATCCGCCATCGCGGCGCCGGCGATGCAAAACGAGGCGAGTACAATTGCGATCGTTCTCATGTTCCTCTCCTGACAGCTTGCTCTCTTGGCAGCTTCCTCTGTTGGCAGAGCTTCGATGACGCGACGCTTTCAAGACTTTTGCAGCACCCCGTGGGGCGACGCCTTGTCGATGATGTCCGGCAGATATTGCGCCAGCACGGCCAGCGTTTGGTCGACCGGCAAGCCGAGATGGCGGGCGAAGTCCTGGACCTGCGAATTGCCCAGCACGGCTTTGAGTTGGTCCGCGGTGATCGGCATGTTGGTGCCGTTGCCGAGCCACGATTTGACCTGGGCGTCGAGCCCGCCCTGCTGCAGCGCCGTCACCAGCCCGTTGAGGTCGTGATATTGCGTCTGCGCCAAGACGGTGTTGATGAGCGTCGGCAACGCCGCCGATTCGACTTGGCCCAGGGCACCCTTGAGCAGGTTGCCGAGATTGAGATTATCAAACAAACCCATAGGGATGCTCCGCTCGATTCGCTGTCTTTGAACCCTCGGGGCAGGATCGGAGCCCTCGGGGCGGGGTCGCGCGGGTCACGGTGAGCGACCGTACACCCGCACCATGGACCGGAAATGCCGGCAAAGCTTAGTCGAAGGCCGCCGGCCGTTCCAGGGGCCGACGGCCGTATCCGGCCCTTTCCATCATTATTTTCGCAACGTTATTTTCGAAGCTCGTCCGGCACTTTGCCGCCGTTTTCGGCGAGCTTGTGCATCACCTGCTTGTGCAGCCAGATGTTCATCGTCGCCGAATCGTTCTTGTCGCCGCTATAATGCAGTTCGTCGGCGAGCTCCTTGCGGGCCGTGAGGCTCGAGTCCAGGTCCAGAAGCTTCATGAGATCGACGATCGATTTGCGCCAGTCGAGCTTTTCCGCGTTCTGCGCCGCGAGTTTGGTCAGCACGGCCTCGACGTCGACCTGCGGCGGGGCCGATGACGGCGGCGCGGCCGGCGCGGGTGGGGCCGACGCGGGGGACGAGCCAGGTGCAGACGGCTGAGGGGCCGGTGCGGCGCCGTGTGCCGAACCGAAGATCGCCGACATGATCTTGCCAAAAACGCTCATGGGAATCTCCTTGGGAATGCGTCGGGGTGACTGTCGCTGATACGCCGCTCGGGCCGCAGCGGATCGCCGACAACTTAGCAAGCGGTGCCGCCGGCACAACGGAAGACCTGCTGTCTAAAAGAAAGACCTGCTGTCTAAAATTTGTTCGAGGACCGTCGTCGTGCCGTCGCATCGGCGTGCCAGCCGCGGCGTCGCACCGCGCCGGCGAAGCTAAGCTGCGAAGCTAGCCAGCGCGCCGGCTCGCGGCCAATCCGAGCGCCGCGATCGCGGCGATGACGAGCGACACGATGACGTTGTAGCCGGCGAGCGAGAGGCCGAGGAAGCGCCAGGCCGCCTCGTCGCAGCGCACCAACTGGACCGATTGCAGCTGGCCGATCAGCGGTCCGTTGGCCTTGAAATCGGCAATCGGCCCCGAGCAGTCGGTCGGGCCCGGCCACCAGCGCCACTCGACGCCCGCGTGATAGGCGCCGAGCGCGGCGCCGCACAGGACCGCGACGATGATCGCGATGAAGCCGACCGCGAGGAGCATGCGCGGGGCGTGCACAAAAGCGGCGATCGCCAGCAACAGCGAGAGCGGAATGATGATGTGATAAGGCAGCCGCTCCTCGAGGCAGAGCGGGCAGGGCGCGAGCTTCACCACGTATTGGAAGTACCAGGCGCCGAGAATGGTCGCGGCGCTCACCGCGAACGCCGCCAAGGCCGCGACCGCGGCCGGCTCGCGGCGCAGCCGCTGGCTTCCCGTGAGTGTCATCTCCGCCTCGTTATCATCGCCGCCGCCCGGCGCCAATGTGCCGATCCTGTCGCGCGATGCAAGCCCACCCGCAAGGGCGCCTCAAGCGCGCCGCCGCGGCGCGGGCCGCAGCCCTCGCGCGGAAACTCGCTACCGCCGCCGCTTTTTCTTTTTGCGGACCGCGCCCGCCGCGGCTATAGATGTCGCCCCAGAGCATGATCCGGAAAAGTGGAAGCCGGTTTTCCGAAACATCATGCTCCACTAAGAAGCATGATCCGGAAAAGCGGAAGCCGGTTTTCCGAAAGATCATGCTCCACTAAGAAGCATGATCCGGAAAAGTGGAAGCCGGTTTTCCGAAAGATCATGCTCCACTAAGAAGCATGATCCGGAAAAGTGGAAGCCGGTTTTCCGAAAGATCATGCTCCACTAAGAAGTTAGAGCGCCCTTGCGCTCTAGGGCCCGTGTGGCGGAACTGGTAGACGCGCACGACTCAAAATCCAATCATAAATCATTTTCACATTGATTTTTCAAGCAGTTAGAGACACTGTAGGTCTTACACAACTATTACACAAAATCGCAGATTTCGAGCGATTTCGGGGGCAGGCGCGTTATGGCCGAACATCACGAACTCATGGGAGGCAAACTCCACGTCTACAAGCGCGAGAACAGTAGCCATTGGCAGGCTTCAACCTACCTCGCCGGAAAGAACTGGCGCAGGAGCACCAAAGAAGAGAGCCTTTCGCATGCGAAAGAGATCGCCGAGGATTGGTTCATCGAATTACGCGGTAAGGCGCGCGCAGGCGTGCTCAAGAGCGGCAAGACCTTCCGCGAGGCTACCAAACACTTCTTGGCTGAATACCTCACGCTTGTCGCGCCCGAGCGAAATCCGCACTACATGAAAAACTGCCGGATGCGGCTTCATGCACATCTCCTCCCCTTCTTTGGGGACAAGGTACTTTCCGAGATTACGCCGGGACTCGTTCAGGAATACCGCGTTCACCGAACGACGGCGAGGCGTCCAAGGCCAATCAAGCGCGAGCTGAAACCGGGAGAAGAAAAACCGCTTTACCCTGTTCCTACACGAAGCACGCTGCATCAAGAAATCGTTGCCCTCAGGCAGGTGCTCAAGACCGCTAACCGGCAAGGTTGGTTGGAATATGTCCCCGATCTTTCTCCACCCTACAAGGCATCAGGCAAGATCACACACCGGGCGTGGTTCTCTCCAGAGGAATATCAGAACCTCTACGAAGCGACGCGCCGCAGGGCGCAAAAGCCTTTGAACAATCGCCACCGATGGACGTGCGAGCAGATGCACGACTACGTTCTCTTTATGGCGAATAGCGGGCTCAGGCCTGACGAGGCCGCCCGACTCGAATTCCGCGACGTGAAGATCGTCAAGGACCCTGGCAGCAAGGAAACCATTCTTGAAATTGAGGTTCGTGGTAAGCGCGGCGTCGGCTGGTGCAAGAGCACATCTGGCGCCGTATTGCCGTTCAAGCGACTGTGCGACCGCGAACGCCCGAAAGCCGAAGCCGCGATCGACAATGTCGCCCGCTCACCGGGCCCACCAAATTCCGTTCGCGCCAAGAACAAGGCCTGCAAGGCCAAGCCAGGTCCAACGGATAAGCTATTCCCCTCAAGCCAGCGCGAACTGTTCAATGCAATCCTCGGCGACCTAGAACTTAAGCACGATCGGGACGGGAATGTGCGCACGACGTATAGCCTTCGTCACACCTATATCTGCTTCCGACTCATGGAGGGGGCAGACATCTACCAGATCGCCAAGAACTGCCGCACGAGCGTCGAGATGATCGAGAAATTCTATGCCGCGCATATCAAGACGATGCTTGATGCGACTGCGATCAACATCCGGAAGGGGGTCATTCAGCAGGAACGGAAGGCCCGCGAAGGCGGTAACCGGGACGCGACCCGAACGGATCGCCAAGCTCGCAAGGGGGGACGAAAGGCTACGGCCCGAACGGAGCGAAACGCCCGCGAAGGCGAAGTGGTTCAGCGCTAAACCGCGTCGGAAAGATTTTTATTGGCCGAGACGGAGGCGAACGCTATACGTAGGCACTTAGCCCGTGTGGCGGAACTGGTAGACGCACGCGATTCAAAATCGCGCGCCGCAAGGCATGGGGGTTCGAGTCCCTCCACGGGCACCAATTCACTTCGGTGAAGGTAATAGTTCAGGCAGCGATCCAGCCGAAAGCGCGGACGCGCCCAGACGAGGCGGCTAAAGCCGAAGTGGTACGAAATCCCTCGGCCCGAAAGGCTGCCAGTTGAAGTTCGGCCGCCCGCACCATTAACCTACCGGAACAGGTTGATACTTTATGAATTCGCCTAGCATGCGAGCGATTCTGTATTAAAGTCTGCAATCAGGAGATGTGAATATTTATGCCTAGCGCGGATCAAGTCAAAGCACTGATCGCCTCTCTTACTCAGGGAGATGAAGGGCATTTCTACTCTGTTGCCATGCAGATCGCCGCGCACGAAGCGCGCATGGGTCACGGCAAATTGGCTGAGGAAATTCGCACGCTCATCGACAAAGCCAAATCAAGGGTGCGCGTGGCTTCTAATGTCCCGATCCCTCTCGCGCGACCTCGTGGCGAAGTCGCCGAGCTTCTCACCGTCTCTTATCCGAACGTCCACTTAAACGATATGGTTCTCAGTCTTCGAACCAAGAAAAAGCTTGAGCGAGTTATTCGCGAACATAGAGCTATTCAACTTATCCGAACTCGCGGCCTCTCACCGCGAAGGAAGCTCCTTCTGATCGGGAAGCCCGGAACCGGCAAGACGCTTACAGCGTCGGCGCTGGCAGGCGAACTTGGATTGCCTCTTTTCGTGGTCCGTCTTGATGGTCTAATCACCAAGTTCATGGGCGAAACCGCTGCGAAATTAAGGCTGATTTTCGAAGCCCTGAACCAAACACGTGGGGTATATCTTTTCGACGAATTCGATAGCATCGGATCGGCGCGGGGACTGAGCAATGATGTTGGCGAAATTCGTCGCGTATTGAACAGCTTTTTGCAAATGGTCGAGCAAGATAATTCCGATAGTCTTGTCATTGCTGCCACTAATCACGTAGGCATCCTCGATCGCGCGCTATTCCGCCGATTCGACGATGTCATTGAGTATGACCTACCCGACAAACTCCGGATTGTCGAAACGCTCAAAGCCAAGCTTGGCGCATTCAAAACGCAGAAGATTCAGTGGACCAAAGTCGCAAGCGTGGCGCAGGGGTTGAATTTTGCGGACATCACGCGCGCATGTGAAGATGCAATCAAGGACGCGTTGATTCATGAGCGAACATTCGTCACTCACCCTGAGATCGTTCATGCGATCGAAGATCGGAAGCTTGCAGTAACCCATAAGCACAATATGTAAATTTGTGCCGTCGGGGGCGGCATGGCTCAACATCCTCATCTCATCGTTCCAACAAATGCCGAAGCCGTTCGGTTCACCAGTCCGAGCACGGGTCCGCGCGATCACATGGACCTACCGGTGCGCGGGCGTGCGGCGCATGCACAGGACCTCCTGAGCAAACTGGAGGCGATTTCCCCCCAAGCGACGGCGCGCGTTGATGAGCAAAGGGCTCTCGGCCTTGACGAAGGTCTGGGAATCTACCTGACTTTTGACAGTGAACCGAACTTTCCTCTCAAATATGAAAGCATGGACCTCGCGAAAAGCGGGGTCGAGTTGTGCCTCGTCAAGACACTTACAGACAACAGGATGCAGGCTACGGTTTTCGTTCCTGATGGAAAGCTCGACTTGTTCTTGAAGAAGATAGCAGCCTATCGCGACGAAAATACTGTTTGGCGACGCGAAGGGGGGGCTACGCGTCCGAAGAACCAGGATTTGGTCGAGAGCATTAGCGATATAAAAATTGCCGCGCTTGAAGCACTTTGGACTGAGGAGGACCTGCCCTTTCCGGACCGCGCCGCCGTAATAACCTGGGAGGTTTGGCTTCGTCGTCAGCGCGGCGTCAATCATCTTGCACGATTGCGCGGCTATGCCGAACATTTCGATTTGACGGTTGGAGAGCAATCGGTCGCCTTTATCGACCGCACAATCGTATTGGTGCGTGGGAGTGCGAACAATCTTTCGCGCTCCATCGACATTCTCGGCATGATTGCGGAGATACGCTTGCCGAAATTGACGGCAACCTTTTTTACCGACCTGACTGCGATTGAACAGCAGGAGTGGGTTGATGAGTTGGTCGGCCGCGTGGTGCCGCCAGCCGCAAATTCTCCCTTTGTGTGTCTATTGGACACCGGACTCAACGCGGCACATCCTTTGCTGGCATCGGTGGCTGATCAAAACGACCTTCATACCTACAGGTCCGCTTGGGGCGTCGATGATCGCCATGGACATGGTACGCCAATGGGCGGCCTTGCGACATTCGGCGACCTTACTGACGTGCTCGGTGCTGCCGGGCCGGTGCCGTGCACGCATCGCCTAGAGTCCGTTAAAGTGTTTAATGAAGCCGACCCCCACGCTCCCGAACTCTACGGCGCGGTGACACAAGAAAGCGCGTTCCGCGTTGAAGTCACCGCTGCTCGTAACCGTGTTTTTTGCATGGCCGTCACTTCGGCGGACGGGCGTGATCGTGGTCGTCCTTCGTCGTGGTCCGCTGCTGTCGATGCACTCACTTCCGGCGCTGATGACGGCCAGCGCCGCTTGATGGTCCTCTCTGCGGGGAACACTGATGCGTCTCAGCACAGCCATTACCCCGATTCCAATATGACCGACGGCATCCACGATCCGGCCCAAGCGTGGAACGCTTTGACGGTCGGCGGATATACCGAGAAAGATGTAATAGACGAGGCGAGATGGCCCGGCTGGCGGAGTCTCGCTCCACGAGGTGATCTCGCGCCATGCAGTTGCACCTCAACAACTTGGGGAAAATGGCCGATTAAACCCGACATTGTGATGGAGGCTGGCAATCTAGCTACGAATCCAGCATTCCCCGATCCGGACTACATTGATGATCTTCAACTTCTCACGACGGCACATAATTTTCTGATCCAGTCGCCGTTGACGACCTTCGGCGATACCAGCGCCTCCGCTGGTCTCGCCGCACGTTTTGCGGCAATGGTTTGGGCCAAGTATCCGGCATTGATGCCCGAAACCGTCCGCGGATTGATGGTGCACTCAGCGGAGTGGACACCCGCGATGCTGGCACGTTTCACAGACGTGCATGGCGATGTTGACTATAAAAATATGGTCCGCTGCTTTGGCCACGGTGTCCCCAATCTCAGGCGACTATTGTCGAGTCTCGACAACTCTCTGACGCTTGTCGCCGAGAGCGAGATTCAACCATTTTTCAAGGAGAACGGGGTTGGAGCGGTTAAAACTCGCGAGATGCGTCCTCATCGCTTGCCGTGGCCAATTGAAGCTCTTTCTGCGTTGCAGAACACCAATGTAACTATGCGCGTTACGCTTTCCTACTTCGTCGAGCCGAGCCCCGGCGCGCGCGGACGCAGTTCGCGATACGGATATCAGTCACACGGACTACGGTTTGCCGTTCGCAAAGCGTTGGAGACCGAAGACGCCTTCGAGCAACGTATCAACAAATTTGCTCGTGAAGAGGACTACGAAGCGCCTGGCCTTGCCGATCCCGGCTGGCAATTCGGCCGATTAAGTCCCCTGACTTCATCGGGGTCCGTCCATTCCGACGTTTGGCGCGGAAGGGCCGTTGATCTTGCCTCAAGGGGATACATTGCGGTCTATCCGACTATGGGATGGTGGAACAAGCGTCCACATCTCGGGGCTTGGGAAAAATCGGCGCGCTACTCTCTCATCGTCACCATAGAGACCCCCGAACTCGAGACCGATCTCTACACGCCGGTCGCAAACCAAATCGGCGTTCCAGTCGTTATCGAAGTATAACGGCTATGACGACGCAGCCCAGGTCCCATAGTCAGACGGAACGCATCGGCATCAATGCCGTCGAGGCCATTTTCCTCAACGAGTTCGACTGGATTTTCCGGGAGCAGCCGGTCAGCGACTTCGGCATTGATGCGCAGGTCGAGATTGTCGAGGATGGCAACCCGACCGGCAAGCTGATCGGCCTGCGAATTAAGACCGGTGCATCCTACTTTCGCAAGCGCGGCGATGACTATGTCTTTTATGGCGAGATGCGCCACCTTACCTATTGGACCCGCCACTCCCTTCCCATCTTCCTCATCATCCATGACCCCGGCATGCGACTGACGCTATGGCAGAAGGTCGAACGAAACTTGGCGGTGGTTACGGACTCGGGATGGTCTATCACTATCCCCGCTGGCAATACCTTGACGTCGGCAGCAAAGAGCTTCTTCGCCGAAGGCATCCCCAGCGACTTTCCATCCATTCGCCGCGCGAGTATGGCGCTTGACTACGAAATTATGCTGATTGTTCGGGATAACCCGACGGTCTATTTCGAGGTCGAGGATTGGGTGAACAAGAGTCTTAATATCCGTGGCATCAAGGTCTTTATTGATGATTACACCAAGGACGAGCCAGATTTGGATATTCAAGTCATGGCACCCGCGCGCGGGCTAGACGATCTCATCTACAGCCACTATCCATGGCTTGATTACGATCATGTCGAGACTGAGGAAACCATGAGTGCCGAGGTGGACGTTCACATCCTGGAAGTCAGGTTGAGCGACCTAGGCAAGAGTTACTTGACGGTCGAGGATTACTTCGTGAATGGTCGGGCATGGCCCGAGCTGGACGAGAGTGAGCCAAAAGTAGGTGACCCTGAGCGCGAAGAATGGGATGCGCCATGGGTCACAGATGCCATCAAGCGCGACGAGAGCTAGGTTACCCGACTATCCGTTGTCGTTGCTCGGCAGAGGCGCGACAAGCCACTCGTTCGAGCCATTTTCAGTTCATCGTCGTTCTCCCAGTCCCATTTAGCCCACCAACCAAGGCATCCTGTCTTCGTGCCCGTTCTGTCGAGGCGCGCGGCGCTCAAAATGCGCTGCCCAAAAGGCGCGGGTCGAGTCCCTCCACGGGGGCACCATCAAAGTATCACGTTGTTGCTCTTTGCCCGGGTACGAGTTAGCTTTTAGCCTTTGCCAAGACATCTGACAGGTAAGAATCCGACTCTGGAGTGAACCGCGATTGAGCCAAATCGTGATATCCCACGCCCAAAATCTTACCCATGACGTCCGGATTGAGTTGATAGAACTTGCCAGCGTCAAACGGCACCAAAATTTGGTCTTCAATAAGCTTATTGACGAGATTGACGCCACGTGCGTCTTTCGTCATCCGACTGTGATCGATCTTTGCCGCCAGCCTAACTAACGCGCCCTTACTATGGGAACGGAACGCCGTGAGGATCTTCCTCAGCCGTCGGCGCAAGAAAGTTACGTCCTCGTCGGCCGCCGGAGGAACTTCCACGACGTAGTTATTCCACGGATACGCCTTGGCGCCAGGCCACGAAACCGACAGCGCAGCATCCCGCACCGTCACCGTCTGCACCCCGTCGCAGTCCATTTCCTTCGCGAAAAGTGCGACTGTCTGAAGTTCCCTTGGCGCGTCTGCACCGCCGCTTTGAACGAGGACCTGCTTCGCCGAAACCAAAAGGTTCTCCACCGAAAGCTCAGTGGGTGCTCCGATTTGCTGAATGATGCCGTCGCCCAGTTGCACGGTTATTGGCGCATCGACGTAGACGTTTGAAAACGGCGAATGCAGCTCAAGTATCGTATCGGGCGTTGTCGAATAGGGGCCCCACGTCCGGCCTGGCGCGGCCTCGCGGGTGTTAGGATCAATCCGTTCCAAGATTTCGAAGTTCACCTCGATTTCCGGAGCACCGTCGTCACTCTCCTGATCGGAAATCTCAAGCTGTACACGCTGGCCTGGGATAATCTGGGAGTTCAAAGCCTGATAGAGGATGCCAACGTCCGCCAGGGGCATTTTTGCATCCTGCTCCGTCTGCAATTGGCGATCGTAAAGCTCGAAGAAAATACCCGACATGAGGTTAGGCTTTGCCAGTACCGCTCTTCGGACGAGTTCGGCTTGCCCTGATTTTTTCAGCGCCCAGGCGACGATGTACGCCGCGAAGACAGGGTTCGAGGCCACCCCGTTCGCTGAGACAAACGGGTGTTGCGGTGCAAATCGCTCGACCATGTCCTGATAGGTCGTGTAGTAAGCCTCTTTCGGAAGTTCCGGGTACGGGGGCGCCGTGCCGCCAAAGAGATTGAACGCGACGCGTTGGAGCTGCTCCTCGACGCTATAAAGCCCGCTGAGCGTTGAGTCTGATGCGTCGGGGTACTTCTCCCGGAACTGACTCTGAAGCTTCGCCTGTTCGCGTTCGAGGATCGAGATCGTGATGCTGTCGATCAACTCAATCTGACTCGTAGCCTTAAGCTTCGCGATTTTCGCTTGCGGGTTGAGACCCCCATCCTCCAGGGCGAATTCGCAGATAGCGTCCAGCACTGGGGCGTATCCCGCGAATCTCGCCTTTTCATGTCCAGCCACGGCTATAAGCTTCGCTCTCGCCTGCTCCGCGAGATAACGAAAAACTTGCTGGTGGTTTTGAAATGCCGACTCCACTTGCCGCGATCGGGCGGCGACGAGAGGCAGCTTTTCCTGCAAATACTGAGAAGCCTGGTCATCCGTGAAAAACTCGATCTTCAACAGACAGGCGTCGTGACCGTTCGCGGTCAGCAATAGACATGCGTCTTCCGCCGCGAGAGCCCGCCCAAGGAGAACCGTCGGCAATGCGGATGGCGTATCGGCAATCCCCGCGAGATCAAGCAAGCCGGCTTCATACCCTTCAGGCCCGGCGCGCATTTGGGCTTCGTCGAGCGCGTCGACAACCAGGGCGATTTTGCCATCGGCGGCGTCTGATAGGGCTTTTGGCCCGAAGGCATTTGCAAGGCCGCCCTTAAAGAAGTTTCCGCCCAAGGGTGAGGTTTGGGCCAAGTCCACAACTACCGAACGCGTCGCGGCAGCGAGAGCATTCGCATACGAGCTTTTGCCGACCGCGCCAGGAGCGGCGATGATCAGAAGGCGCGCGACCGCAGGATTGCCTTCGACGATCGTAAGGGCCGGCTCGACAAACCCCCGCACCGGGGTCACGCCGGAGAACCAGCCGGACAATTTGCTCGCTGCTGTCGTGTTCGCGCCCCTGAGCCTTGGCTCCCAAAAGGTTTTAATGTCCAACATTTCACTTCCCCTGGAGCCAGTTCGCGACCTTACGCCAAAGCGACGATTGTGTCGGAGTGCCAATGTCGGCAGGTGGCGGCGCTTTGTCCGCCTTCCTGAAGTAGTTGTCTTGGGCGGCGCTATCGCGCGAGCGCGCCGTCCGAATTTCGTCGTCAGACCAGCTTTCCGCCCACGTGACTCTCCCAGATTGCAGCCAATAGTGGGACTTGCAGCCGAGCGACCAGTTGCCGATTGAGGGAGAGAGCGAAACATTCACGCCGTCGAAGGCGAGATTCCATTTTGTTGGATGAATCGGAGTCACGACTTCGCGCCCGCATCCGCAAAAGCAGTTGTGCGCCGAGGTCGCATACCGCACGCAAACATACAGGATGCCTTCCTCCAGCTTGTCCGGTAGGCTGTCAACAAATGCATGTTTGTAGGACGAACGCTTTGGCGTCGCCACCCCCGCGTTATGCTGCGACGTCGTCATTTTTTGCCTCGTCGCTGAGTAGCTTATTGGTGCTGATGATGTATGTGGTGTTGAAGCTCGGACTGGGGTCGAAATAGAAGCCGCAGAGTTTTTTCCATTGAATAACTGCAAGCGCCGCGTTCAAAGCGTTCATCTCAGCAATCTGAATGTTGCGCGAGTAGACATTGTCGGCCGCGTTGTCGGCACACGAAACGCAATCCCAAACGTGATTGCGATGGCCCGGAGTCGAGGTCGTGATGCGAGCCATACCCGTCAAGATATCGTCGGCGAGTTCGATGCCCATCCCAACATCGATGAAAGGCTTGTCCGCAGCGTGTAGGCCCTCAATAAGCATCCGCTTCGTAGAGCTTGAGTCCATACAGATGAACACAAAATCAATCGTCTGGATGAAGTCCAAGTCCGTCCGGCTAAGGAAGTTGGGATGCGCGATGATCCCCCGATGCATTCGGGAGTATATCGACCTGAAATAGTCGACCTTCAACGCACCCTTCTCGAGGTCTTCGCCGGAGGGCGCGCCGGGTGCCCGGAAGGCGTTGTGCTGGAAAAACTTGTCGCCGTCGAAAAGGTGAATCTCGCCTACCGGTGTCTTCGCGATGAGATCGAGAAGGTACGACCCCGTGCCGCCTAGGCCGACAATCGCGACCTTCGACATTGTCAGCTTCCGACTAAGGAGAGCGATGCCGGCGCGGCTGGATGCGGTGTCGATATACTGGAAGACGATATTCTCCTCGGTGTTCACTAGCGGCCGCACGAACAGCGGCGACGCGGTCGGATCAATTGCCTGCGCATAGCCTACGAGGATGTCTGCGTAGGTACGGACTTTTTCATAATAATCTTTATAGGCACCCGCCTTCGGTTTGCTCGAAAATGCGTGATCAACGAACAGCCCCGGCGCCAGTTGCTGGCGTTGACTTTGGTTTCGAATCGCTTCGATCGGCGCACCCTCATTAGTACACGGGAAGTCCCCAGCGAACCGGATTACGTGCGTGCTCGGTTGCTGCGTGCGATCACCAAGCATCGTGAGCTCACTGACTAACTCGCCGCGCCGGACCTTCCTTTGCGCGTCCACGTAGGGGATGTCGGACACCACGAGGTGTCCATCGCGCACGTCAACGCTGTAGCCCTCGTCCCTGAGCCGAACGAGGTCAGGGTTACGATCGACTAGTTTCTGTGACATCGAATATCATCCCCTCCCGAATCTTCACGGTCTGTCCGGCGACCATTTTTCCTTCGGGGTTTCGCGGAGGACCGTTGCTGTACGCGACGGTGTAGACGGTCTGCGGCGATGTCGGCCCGTCGGGAAACGCTAACTTCACGACCTGCTCGAAAGAGAGTTTTCTCCCGGTCACCGTTTTGCGTCGCGCATTCACGACGATGACGTGCTCGACCTTGTGCGGATGGGCGCTGTAAAAGTGCTCATCCTGCACCAACGTCACGCTCGAAAGCTCCTTTGCGACCAACTGGTCCTCGCGGTTGCCTATCACCTCGCGATAAAGCACCTCGCCGTCCGCCACATGCGCGGCGGCATAGAGATCGACGCCTGAGATGGGGTCTGGGAGTTCCAGGGACCTTCCATCGATATGGACCCGTACTTTTCGGCCGCTCTCTTGGACGCTCATGAGTGCTTTCCTCGGGAGTAATCGGTAAAGTTTCTTTATGCATCAAGATTCTTGAACCGTCAAGTAACTTGATGTAAGATTCCGCTCATGAATGATTACCATGAGAGCAAACGG
>Ga0116134_1000608_pt1 | contig 18458 bp, 15 predicted proteins | sample June2015DPH_19_5_FD_89737 | JGI IMG/M metagenome (GOLD analysis project Ga0116134, IMG submission 89737) | Peatland microbial communities from SPRUCE experiment site at the Marcell Experimental Forest, Minnesota, USA - June2015DPH_19_40 | ecosystem: Environmental > Terrestrial > Soil > Wetlands... | reverse complement strand
GGGGCCGGGAACGCCCGTGTTGCGCCGACCGCGAGAAGGGATCCGAGGCGGTGTCGCCCGCGGCCATCGTATGGCCGTGCCCGCTTGCGGTCGATGCGTACGCAGCGGCCGGGGGCGAACTGTTAGGCCGGGAGATGGGTACGAACCGCACGAGGCGAGTGCTCCGGCCGGATGCTCATCTACGGCGAACGGCACCTGCGCCCGGTTCTGGGCGATTACTGCGGCCATTACAACGGGCACCGCCCGCACCAGTCTCGCCAGCAACGACCGCCCGGCCACGATGACCGGGCCAGCCCGTCGCCGGAGCTGCCGGTCCAGCGGCGCAAAGTCCTCGGTGGCGTGATCAACGAGTACTGCCGGGCGGCGTAGCTGAGCCAATGAACCCCAGGTCAGACACCACGCGATTAGTTTTGAAGCGGTACAGGCTCTCCGGGTCGACGTGTACTACCTCGACATCACCGCGGCCCTGATCGCGGCCCTGCGACCTGGTCACCTGGCCGGGGACACCAGCGACGAGCCCTCCGAGCGCTGGAACCAACGGCCCGGCCCGCGCTGTTCCCCCTTGCGTTTCCCCTCGTGCACCTTTTGCTTCCCCCCGTAGCCCGGCGTACTTTACGCTGACAGCGCACCCGTCCAAACCGGGCGAATGCGCAGCAGAGGCCAGGTGCGCAGGCGCCAGGAACACACCCCTGGGGGGGGACGCATGGCGGGTGGCCGTCGCTCGATTCTTATCGACGCCCGGGTGAACGGGTTCCCCGGTGCTTACGGGCTGGCCAGGTCGGTGATGAAGCTGGCAGCGCACATGGGCGAGCCAGACGGCGGCCTGGCCCTGCGAGTGCTCGTCAATCCCCGCGAGGCCCAGATCTTCCCGTTGTCCGAGCTGCCGGAGCACGTGGACGTGATCGGTACCGACGTCACGGCGTTCGGGCTGCACCGCTGCTGGGAGCTGGCCCGGCTCATCCGCGCGGTCGATGCGGCCGTCCTGTACGTCCCGTACCCGACGCTAACCCCGCCCGTCAGACCGTGCCCGTTCGTGGTGACGCTGCATGACTGCACGATCGAGGCCGATGTGGGTTTCGCGGGCAGCCGGCTGCGCCAGGCCGCGATGCGGACGGTCACCGGGATGGTGCTCCGGCGAGCAGCCGCGATGACCGCACCCAGCCTGGCCAGCCTGACCGAAATCCGCCGCCGCTATCCCGCCGCGCCGATCCCCACGCTGATCCCGAACGGAGTGGACGTCAGCCAGTTCGGGCAGGTCACCGCGGAGGCGGTGGCTGCGGCGCGAGATCGCTACCAGCTGCCAGGAAGGTTCATCCTCAGTGTCGGCGCGCACCGCCCGCACAAGAATCATGAGGTCCTGGTGCGGGCGCTGGCCGCTGTCCCCGGTGACGCCGGGCTCGTCATCGTGGGCTGCCCCGATCCGTACTTCGCTGACCCGCTGCCCGGCCTGATCGCCAGCCTGGGGCTGGAGTCCAGGGTGACACTGGTGCCGGAGGTGGCCGAGGAGTGGCTGCCCGCTGTGTACCGGGCCGCCTCGGTGTTCGCCTTTCCCTCCTTGGCCGAGGGATACGGCATTCCGGTGCTCGAAGCTATGGCGGCGGGCGTGCCTGTGGTGATGAGCGATCTCCAGGTGCTGACCGAGGTGAGCGGGTCGGCCGCCCTCACCGTGCCGCCACGTGACGTGGCCGGCTGGGCGTCGGCCCTCACGGCGGTGCTGGGCGACGCGGTGCTGCGCGGTCGGCTGACCGGGGCTGGCCATGCCGTCGCGACGGCCTCCAGCTGGGAACACGGAGCCTCAGCCCTGGGCAGCCTGCTCTGCGCCGTGGCCGCTGGGCGCGTCACCAGGTCCGGTATGACCGCTCCAGCTCCGGCACCGGCCTGGCGGTGGCCCGCGGCGGGCTACGCGGATGAATCGGCCAACGCGGCCTTGGAACTCAGACAGCGCGTGAGGGAACAGTTGTGCATACACCCGTGATGATCGAGGCCCACGGCTTGACCAAGTCGTTTGGCCCCGCCCGGGCTCTGGCCGGCCTGGACCTGGCCGTCCCCGCCGGGACCACGATGTGCCTGCTCGGGCCGAACGGGGCGGGCAAGACGACGGCGGTGCGAGTGCTCACCACGCTGCTGCGCCCCGACGCAGGCTGGGCCAGGGTCGCTGGTTATGACGTCGCCACGGACGGCGCTGATGTGCGCCGGCGCATCGGGATGTCCGGGCAGTATGCGTCCCTGGACGAGTGCCTGACCGGCCGCGCCAACCTCGTCATGATCGCCCGGCTGAGCCGGATCGCCAAGCGGAAGGCCAGGTGCCGGGCGGCTGCCCTGCTCGCCGCGCTGGATCTGGAACAGGCAGCCGACCGGCCCGTCCGCACCTACTCCGGAGGCATGCGGCGCCGCCTTGACCTGGCGGCGAGCCTGCTCGGCGAGCCCAGCGTCCTGTTCCTCGACGAGCCGACCACGGGACTCGACCCGCGGAGCAGGCTGACCCTGTGGGGCATTATCGGCGACCTTGTCGCCATGGGCACTACGCTGCTGCTGACCACCCAGTACCTTGACGAGGCCGACCGCCTGGCCGACCGGATCTGCGTCATCAACGGCGGGCGGGTCACAGCTCAGGGAAGCCCGGCCGAGCTGAAGGCCCGGGCCGGGACCTCTCTGCTGCGGCTGACCGTCCCCGTAACCGTCTCGCTGGCCCGCGCGGCAGAAGAGATCTCTGAGTACGCGGCGGGCCCGGTCCGGCGGCTGGCCGGGCAGCACGGGCTGGAGATTCCCGTAGTCCAGCGGCCCGGGCTGGTCACCGAGATCGTCCGGCTGCTCGACGCGGCAGGGATCGATGTTGACGACATCGCCGTCCGGCCCCCGTCGCTCGACGACGTGTTCGCCTCGCTTACCGGGCCGGTGGCGGCATGAGGGCCGTGGCCTGGAGCCTGCCCGACCTGGACGGCCCTGGCATCGAGGAGCCCAGCCTGGCCGGGCCTGCTCAGGATGCGGCTGGTACCGGCTGGCTGGACGGGCTGCGCTGGGCTCTCAGCGACGTGCGGGTGCTCGCCTGGCGCACGCTGGCACGGATCGCCACCACTCCGGAGCAGTTGCTAAACGTCACCCTGTTGCCGCTGGTTTTCGTTCTCCTGTTCAGCTACGTGTTCAACGGCGCCATCGTCTTCCCGGGGCACGGCAGCTACCGCGACTACCTGATTGCCGGCATCTTCGCGGTCAACATGGGAGGCACCGCCCAGGGGGCCGCCATCGGGATGGCGGTCGATCTGTCCACCGGCCTCATCGATCGCTTCCGTTCGCTGCCGATGTCGCGCGCGGCAGTCATCGTCGGCCGTACCGTGGCCGATCTCCTCACGACCTTGCTCGGCGCCGCGGTGACCGTGCTTGCCGGGCTGGCGGTCGGCTGGCGGGTCCACGCCAGCCCAGCGAGCCTGCTCCTCGCCCTGGTGTTCGCGCTGATGTTCGGTTACTCCGCCGCGTGGGCCGGGGCGTGCGTCGGCATACTCGCCCGGGGACCCGAATCGGCCCAGGCCGTGGGGCTGACTGTGATCGTGCCACTGTCGCTCACCTCCAACGCCTTCATCTCCACCGCCAGCCTGCCGTCCGCGCTGCAGCTCGTCGCGAACTGGAATCCCGTCAGCGTGCTCGCTGCCGCGTGCCGCCGGCTGCTCGGGAATCCCGATCCTGCCGCCGCGATCCATGCCTGGCCGATGCAGCACCCGGAGCTGGCCTCGGCGCTGTGGTCACTGGCCCTGCTCGCCGTGATGGCACCGCTGACGGTGCGGCTCTACATCCACCGGACCGGGCGATGATCACGCCACCGGCGGCCGGCCGGCCGGAGGGGGATTCACGGGAGCGGAAGCTGCGCATCATGGTGGTCACTGACCAGTACGAACCCATGGTGGGCGGCGTCCCGGCGGTCACCAGGAATCTCGCGCGGGGCCTGGCCGGGCGCGGGCACGACGTCGCGCTGGTCGTGCCGAGCCCGGGTCGGCGTGGCCGGCTCGCCACCGCTGAGCGGCTCAGCGTCATCTACCGGGGCTCGCTGCGCTGGCCATGGTATGAAGGCATGCGGCTCGGCTGCCTGCCAGCCTCCGCGGCGCGCACGCTGATCTCCTCGTTCGCGCCCGACGTGGCCCATATCCACTCCCCGGTGACACTCGGGGTCATGGCCCGGATCGGGGCAGGCCGGCAGCGTGTGCCGGTGGTCTACACGAACCACTACCTCCCGGCCAACGTCCGCCCCTCCACGGCCCCGCGGTCACCGGTCCTGGACGCCCTTTTTTACCGTCACGTCGTCGGGTTCTCGAACCGGTGCAGCTATGTCACCGCACCCACCGCCACCGCGTTGCGGCTGCTGCGCGAGCGGGGGCTGCGCGTGCCATCCAGGGTCATCTCGAACGGGGCCGACCTGCGCGCATACTCGCCGGGCCCGGCGAACGGCCCAATCCGGCATCGCTACGGATTGCCGGCCAGCCGGCCGCTGATCCTGTCGGTCGGCAGGCTCAGCCCGGAGAAGCGGATGGACGTCCTGCTGGACGCGGCGGCCAGGCTCGGCCCGGGCACGCAAGTCGCCATCGTCGGCACGGGGCCGGACGAGGCCCGGCTGCGGGCACGGGCGCAGCGGCTCGGGCTCGCCGGGACGGTGCGGTTCCTCGGCTTCGTCCCCGGATCCGATCTCCCTGCCATTTACCGGCTGGCCGACGTCTTCGCGATCGTGTCCGAGGCAGAGCTGCAGAGCCTTACCACCATGGAAGCGATGGCGACCGGCCTGCCCGTGGTCGCCGTTGACGCCTGCGCCCTCGGGGAACTGGTCCGGCCCGGACGCAACGGGTTCCTGGCACGCCCCGGCCAGGCCGCCGAGGTGGCGGCCTACCTGGGCCTCCTATGCTCCGACCCGGGCCTGCGGGCCAGGATGTCCGCGGCCAGCCTGGAGATCATCAGCGCCCATGAACGGCATCGCCTGCTGGCCGAGTGGGAGTCCCTCTACCGCATGCTGACCCTAGCCGGGGCAGGTGAGCGATGACCGGCCACGGCGGGCCGCCGGTGCGGCTGCTCTTCCTCACCGGCGACACCGGCGGCGGGCACCGGAGCGCCGCGACGGCCGTGGCCCAGGCGATCGACCAGGCATCCCCAGGCCGCTTCGCCATCTTCATCTGCGATCCGTTGCGCGGGCCGGGCGCATCGCACTGGCTGCGCTGGGTGACCGGCCTGTACGGCCCGGCGATCCGGATATGGCCATGGCTGTGGGGCGTGCTCTGGCGCGCGTGCGACTCACCCCGGTCCCTCCGCTGGCTCCGGGCGACGCTCATGTCGCCCATCTACCGCAGCGTGGCGGCGGCTGTCACGGCCTGGCGGCCTGCCGTGATCGTCTCGTTCCATCCGTTGACGGCCGAGCCCGCCGTGCGTGTGCGCGACCGCGGTGCCACCTTCATCCCGGTCATCACAGTCATCACCGACCTGTTCACCGCGCACCAGTCGTGGCGAGACGCTGCGGTCGACCGCGTCATCGTGCCCTCCGCGGCGATCGCGCGCCAGTGCGCGCAGGACGGCATGCCGGACGGGCATTACGTGGAGACCGGACTGCCGGTCGGCCCCGAGTTCTCCCGGACGCCAGCAACCGCACCCGAGCGCCAGGCGCTGCGCCGGTCCCTGGGCCTGCGCGGGCGGTTCCTGATCGTGGTGACCGGGGGCGGGGAAGGCTCGGGCGGCATCTACCGCCGCACCGTCGCCATCCTCAAGCAGGTCGAGGACGTGGACGTCGCCGTCATCTGCGGGCGCAATCATCGGTTGCGCCAGCGGTTGACCCGGCTGGCGGAGCGGGCCGGAGGCCGGCTGAGCGTGCACGGTTTCGTCAGCAATATGGCCGACTGGCTCCGCTGCGCCGACATTGTCGTGGGCAAAGCGGGACCGGGCACCATCGCCGAGGCGACCTGTTGCGCTGCCCCGCTCGTGCTCACCGCGTACCTGCCGGGCCAGGAGGAAGGCAACGCGGAGTTCGTGGTCCAGGCAGGCGCGGGCAGTCATGCGCCCAAGCTGCGCGACCTGGCCGGGGAAATCGCACGCCTGCGGGACGACCCGGCCGCTCTGGCCGTCATGCGCGCGGCCTCGGCCCGGATGGGGCGGCCCCGCGCCGCCGCTGACATCGCCGGCCTGGTCACCGCGGCCGCTGATGACGCCACAGGCCGGTCAGCGTGGCCTGCGCTGCCCCCGAGCCACTCGCGCTCGGGGGCGCTGACCGGCCCGGCGCCGTTGCCGGATCCAGCGCCGGCGGCGGTCCCCGGGGGCGCCTACCGGTCAGCCTGGGCGGGTGAGGCGTTGAAGACATGCCATGAACCGTGCACTTTACGACCGAACAGAGTGATCACATGACAGCCGGGGACGCTCTTTCCGTTGACGCCGCACCGCCGCTCGTGGTGCAGGCGCAGGGTTCCAGCCGGACGCTGCCGGCGGGACCCAGCTACTTGGTCGGCCGCGATCCAGCGGCGGACATTGTGGTCAGTGAGCCAGTGGTTTCCTGGCGGCACGCGCTGCTGAAGGTAGCGGACGGCCAGTGGCTGCTCGAGGACGCCGGCAGCACCAACGGGACTTTCGCCAACGGCCAGCGGGTAGAGCGGGTCACGATCGCGGATTCCTGCCAGGTCCGCCTGGGCCACCCGGACGCGGGCCCGCTCGTCTCCTGCCTGATCACAGGCATGCCACGGCGCGGCGCAGACCCGGCGCCGTCCGCTACGGCGATGTGGCCGCGGACGGAGCACGGCGAGCGGCACCCGACCGCCATCATGCCACTGACGGCCAAGGTCCTGCGCATAGGACGCGCCGACGACAACGACGTCGTGGTGGCGGACCTGCGTGTGTCACGCCGCCACGCCGAGTTGCGCAGGCGTCCTGGAGGCGAGTGGGAGATCGTCGACCTTGGCAGCCACAACGGCACGTTCCTGAACGGCCAGCAGATCACCACGGCCACGGTGACCAAGGCTGACGTCGTCGGCATCGGCGTGGCCGCGTTCCGTCTCGTCGGGGACGAGCTGCAGGAATTCGTCGACGCCGGTGACGTCTCGCTCGACGCCCGCGGGCTCACCGTCACGCTGCCCGGCGGCAAGGTGCTGCTGGACGACGTCAGTTTCCGGCTCAGCGAGCGATGCCTGCTGGGCGTGATCGGGCCCAGCGGTGCGGGCAAGTCGACCCTGCTCGGCGCGCTGACCGGGATGCGGCCAGCGACCAGCGGCTCGGTCCTGTACGACGGCCGGGATCTCTATGAGAACTACGCCGAACTGCGGCACCGGGTCGGCCTCGTGCCGCAGGAGAACATCCTGCACACGCAGCTGTCCGCTAACCGCGCGCTGGGCTATGCAGCCGAGCTCCGGTTCCCGCGCGACACCAGCCCGGCTGAGCGTGAGCGGAGGATCGGGGAGGTGCTCGGCGAGCTGTCGCTGGCGAAGCACGCCGACACGCGCACGGCGTCTCTTTCCGGAGGCCAGCAAAAGCGGGTCAACGTCGCTCTCGAGCTGCTGACGAAGCCGTCGCTGCTGTTCCTGGACGAGCCCACGTCCGGCCTGGACCCCGGCCTGGACATGTCAGTGATGGAGATGATGTCCGGCCTCGCCCGTGACGGCCGGACGGTCATCGTGGTAACGCACAGCGTCGCGAACCTCAACGTCTGCAACCGGCTGCTCGTGCTCGTGCCCGGCGGGAAGGTCGCTTATTTCGGGTCCCCTGCCGACGGGTTGCGTCATTTCCGCCAGCCGGGATGGGCGCAGGTGTTCCGGGCGTTCGAGGCCGAACCGGACCGGGACTGGGCCGGGGAGTACCGGCGCTCGGAGTTCTTCACCCGTTACATGGCCGAGTCATCCCCGGCCGGCCACACGCCAGCGGCAGCCGTCCGGGCGGCGCCGCCCCCGAGGGCACAGAACCGGCTGGCGCAGCTCTCCACCCTCACCAGGCGGTACCTGGCGGTCATCGCCTCGGACCGCAACTACGTCGGCGTGATCGCTCTGCTGCCGATCATCCTCGGTGGCCTGATCAGGGCGATACCGGACCCCGGCGGGCTGACCGGGACGAGCAACGGCAACGCGATACAGGTCCTGCTGATCCTGGTCATGGGCGCGTGCCTGATCGGGGTGGCCAACGCCGTAAGGGAACTGGTGAAGGAACGCCCGATCTATACCCGGGAACGAGCGGCGGGGCTGCTGCCCGGCGCCTACCTGTGGTCCAAGCTCGTGGTGCTCGGCGTGATCAGCGCGGTGCAGGCCGTTGTCCTGGTGCTGATCGGCCTGGCCGGGCGGCCGCTGCCCAGGCACGGGGCCTTCCTGACGGCCGCCCCGCTGCCCGAGCTCATGCTGGGGATCGCCGTGCTCGCGGTCGCGTCGATGACAGCCGGGCTGCTGATTTCGGCGGTGGTCAACTCCTCGGACAAGACCATGCCGTTCCTAGTCGTGGCGGTCCTGGCCCAGGTGGTGCTGAGCGGCGGGGTCTTCCGGCTCAACGGCAAGGCCGGCCTGGAGCAGCTCTCCTGGCTCTCGCCGTCCCGGTGGGGATTCGGCGCGGTCGCTTCCACCACGAACCTGAACCAGGTCACGCCGCCGCCTCCGGGTAACACTCCGGACCCGCTGTGGCAGCACAGTGCGCATATCTGGCTGCTGGACATGGGAATGCAGCTGGCGCTCGGCGCGGTTGTCGCGGGGCTCACCTGGTGGCGCCTGTACCAGGCCAGCCCTGGCCGCCGCCGCTGACCGCCGGGGCTCAGCGCCCGGTGAGGGCGGGGACGACCGCGCCAGCGCGGGCATCGAACGCCGCGGACATGGCCTCCAGGCCCTCACCGCCGGGCCGACTGGAGTACGGGGCCGCGGCGCGCGGCGCATCAGGCGGGACTCGGCCACTATGGGTGCCCGAGGTCGGCGGCCCGATCGACCCGGGCAACGAGGCCCACGACCTGGTCATGTCCGTGTTCGGCGGGATGAGCAAGGGCGAGCGGAACCGGATCAAGATCCGCGTCCGCACAGCGATGGAAACGCAGGCGAAGATCGAAGGCCGGTTCCTCGGCGGCCGTCCGCCCTATGGGTACCGGCTGGCCGACGCGGGACCGCATCCGAATCCGGCCAAGGCCGCAGACGGCAAGCGGGCCGACCGCCTGGAGGCCGACCCCGAGGCGGCTCCGGTCGTGCGGCGCATCTTGCGGCTGCGCTAGACCGCCGCCGACGCGTGTCAATCGTTTCCGCGGAATGGCGGCCGCGGGCCTCAGCGCCATACCAGCACGCTGGCCGGACACTCCTGTCCGCAGTGGCGTGGACATGCCGCCGGCCAGTTCCGCCCACGGTGCTTGCCGTACGGTGGTGGCCGTGCGGGGTGTGCCGTGGTGGGGTGTGGTCTGGCCGGCTGCGGCTCCGGTCCTGCTGATCGGCGGGTGGACGGTTGCCGCCGGGCTGCAGCCACGATCCTTCAACCCGGTAGCTGACACCATCAGCGCCCTGGCGGCGGAGGACGCCTCTGACCGATGGGTGATGACGTTCGCGCTGCTGGGACTGGGAGCCTGCTACGTCATGACGGCGCTGGCGCTGAGGCCGGCGGCGCTGCCTGGGCGTCTCCTTCTCGCCCTAGGCGGCGCGGCCACCATTCTCGTCGCGGCGAATCCTGAGCCTGCCGGGAGCGGCTCGCTGCCCCATACGATCTGGGCCGCGGCCGCTTTCATAGCCCTGGCGGTCTGGCCCGCGGTCAGCCTCGGCCGGGGGCCCTGTGTGCCCTGGGGGCTGCGGCCCGCTGTGTGTGTCAGTGTCACCGCAATGATGGCCGGCTTGCTCGTGTGGTTCTACGTGGACCTGAGCATAGGGGGCCGGGATCTCGGTCTGGCCGAGCGTGTCCTGGCTGGGGTGGAGGCGGTGTGGCCCCTTGCGGTGATCCTGACCTGTTATTGGAGCCAGTCCCGCGCCCGCACACGGACCCCAGGCCCGGCCGGTGCTGGCCTTGAGGGCTAAGCCGCGTCGGGCCGTTGTTCCTTCCGGTGGCAGCACGCCCCGGTTTGCGCCGTGAGGTCGGCTCCCGGGGTCGGAAATGCTCGCCGTCGGCCGGTTACATCTTGCTAGGCTTTATCTATGTAGATTGAATCTATATAGATAGGAAGGCGTATGACGACTGGATTTGCGGGTAGGGGATCGGAGCTTGCTCTGCTGCGTAAGCGGCTGGCCATGATCGCAGAGAGTGGCACAGGTACGGCGCTCGTCATCAGGGGCCGTCGGCAGGTTGGAAAGTCGCGCCTGGCGCAGGAGTTCTGCGACCGCGCCGGGGTGCCGTACCTGTTCAGCACCGCGACTAAGGGCGCGTCGCCGGTCGAAGCCATTGCGGCGTTCCTGGCTGAGCTGCGCGATTCAGCCTTGCCGCGCGACCCTGATCTTGTCCCCGCAGAGCCCACGGCGAGCTGGCCTGACGCGTTCCGTGTCCTCGCCTCCGTACTTCCGGACTCTCCCACCGTCGTCGTCCTCGATGAACTGCCCTGGCTGGCCGAACAGGACGAGACCTTCGACGGAGCCCTGCAGACTGCATGGGACCGGCTGCTGTCCAAACGACCCGTGCTTCTCTTGCTGCTGGGCAGCGACCTGCACATGATGGAACGACTGACGGCTTATGACCGGCCGTTCTTCGGCAGGGCCGACAACCTGCTGCTCGGTCCGCTGAATCCCGCCGAGGTCGGCGGCGCACTGAGCCTCTCCGCAGTGGACGCGATTGACGCGTACCTCCTGTCGGGTGGCCTGCCCGGCATTCTGCGTGCGTGGCCGGATGGCGTCCCGGCACTGCAATTCGCCGAACGCGAGTGCGCCGACCCGGCATCTCCGCTGTTCGGTGTTCCTGAGGCCGCGCTGCTTGCGGAATTTCCGGCCCCTGACATCACGCGCAGGGTGATCGAGGCGGTGGGAGGCGGCAATCGGACACACGCCAATATCGCGGCCGAAGCCGGCAGCCGGACCGGAGCGGTCCCGTCGGGAACGCTGACGCCGATATTGCACCGGCTGGTCGATGACAAGCACGTACTCGCCATAGACGAGCCGCTGTCGGTCCGGTCAACCAAGCCGGCGCTCTACCGGATCGCCGACACTAGCCTGCGGTTCTACCTGGCAATGGGGAGATCGGCCCATGAACTGAGCCGGCGCGGTCGGGCCGCGGCGGCGGCCGACCTGATCAACCGCAGGTGGGCGTCCTGGCGGGGCCGCGCGGTGGAGCCCACCATTCAGGAAGCGCTGTCACTCGCGGCCGCTGATCTTCCCTGGCCCGAGGCTACCGCCGTGGGCGGCTGGTGGAACCGCGCGTTCGACCCGGAGATCGACCTTATCGGCGCCGACCGTGCACCAGTGGCCAGGAAGCTTTGGTACGCCGGCTCTGTCAAATGGCTCGATCGTCCTTTTGGCGCCCCGGACCTGGCCATGCTGCAGCGCAATGCCCCGCAGGTGCCCGGGTTCGACCCCGAGCAGGCAGCCCTGATCGGTGTATCCCGTAGCGGCTTCACCGATTCAGCGACCACAAACCTCGCGCTTTGCTGGCTTCCCGGGGACATCATCAGCGCATTCGCGTCACCGGCGGCAGGCTGATCTTGGCTCGGTACGACTCTCCAGCATTGTCGCCATGCCAGCTTCCTCAGACTGATCCTGCTGCCGCGTTGGCAGCGGCGAGGTCGAAGTGCGCGGGGTCGTATTCTTCGCCGGCCCATGCGCGCATCTCCTCGCGTTCCGGGCTCGGCGGCCCGGCGAGCAGCTCCTTGAGGTCGGTGAATCCGCCGGGGCCACCGCAGTCCCCGGGCGGGCACGCGCCCTCGCCGTCGGCGAGCTAAATCGGCTCCGGACTGGCGGTGATTGCCGGTACCGGTCCTGCTCAGCGCAGGCCGCTGCGGATACGCGCGGCTGGAGCGCCGGGCGTTCGGTCCGGCCGCTTGTCAGTCTGATATCGATCATCTAGCATTGTGATATCGAATTTTGACGGTAAGGCGAAGGTGCCGCCACGGCGGCACGCGGACGGGGAGACGGTCATGTACCAACCGAACAGCGTGATCAGGCGGCGGGTCGACGTCCCGGAGGACGCGAACGATCAATCCCGCGCGACGCATGAGCACCGCGCGGGTCACCCACCGCATGAGACGGGCGCGGTACTCACAGGCATGCCGACGACCAGCGACGGCCCGCGGGGGCGTCACCGAGACCGCCGTGCCGGTGTCGAGCCCGGTGATCTTCCTAGTGCTCGCCGCGCTGCTCGGCCTGGTGGACGCCACCTGGCCGGCTCGCAGGGCCGCCCGGCTGGACGTGCCGGCTGCCATCGCGTCGCGGTAACAGGGAATCTCGGATGAGAGAGGAGGCTGCCATCATGGTTAGCACGCGGACGGGAGAAGTCATGGACTACGAGAGTGCGCCCGGCGTCCCGTCGGACACCGGGCTGCCCCGCTACCAGCCGGCAACCGGCGGTCCGGCCGTGGCGGTGCGCGGGCTGTGGAAGAAGTTCGGTGACAAGGAAGCGGTAGCCGGCATCGACCTGGAGATCGCGGCGGGATCCCTCGCCGGGCTCGTCGGGCCGAACGGCGCCGGGAAGACAACATCCCTGTCGATGATGACCGGGCTGCTGCGGCCGGACGGCGGGCAGGTCCTGGTCAACGGGCTCGACGTGTGGGCAGACCCGCCCGCAGCCAAGGCGATCATGGGCGTTGTTCCCGCCGAGGTCAGGCTGTTCGAGAGGCTCAGTGGCGAGGAATTGCTTGAGTACTCGGGGCGGCTGCGCGGCCTGCCGGCCGCCGAGGCGCGGTCGCGTGCCGCGCAACTGCTGAACGTGCTGGACCTGACCGAAGACGCCAACCGGCTCGTTGCCGATTATTCCACCGGCATGCGGAAGAAGGCTGCGCTTGGCTGCGCGCTGATCCACAATCCGTCAATGCTGTTCCTGGACGAGCCGCTGGAGGGCGTTGACCCGGTGTCCGCGGACGTGATCCGCCGGCTGCTGACACGGTTTGTCGCGTCTGGTTCGACAGTGCTGTTCTCCAGTCATGTCATGGAACTGGTCGAGCAGGTCTGCGATCACGTGTCCATCATCGACAAGGGCAAGATCGTGGTGAGCGGGACCACGGACCAGGTGCGCGGGGGCAAGACGCTGCAGCGCGCGTTCATCGACCTGGTCGGGCCCCGGGCGCACGACGAGGAGGTGCTGTCATGGCTCGGCTCCTCGTCCAGCTGAAACTGCGCCTGCTGCTCAATGCGCTGCGCTCGTCCAGGGCCGCTAGGGTCTCATTTATCATCAGCACGATATTCGCCGTGCTGCTGGCGGTTGGCACGTTCGTTGCCCTGGCTTCGTACCGCGGCACGAGCACGTCGGTGGACCTTACCGCGGTCATCTTTACCGTGTTCGCGTTCGGCTGGCTGATAGCGCCGATCATGGTCTTCGGACTGGACGGCACGCTGGACCCGTCGACGCTGGCCCTCTACCCGTTGCGCACCCGCAGGCTCATCACCGGGCTGCTAGCGGCTTCGGCTACCGGTGCCTGGCCACTGGCCAACGTGATCGGCTTGCTCGGCGTCACCGTCGGACTGGCCAGCGGCGCGCTCGGCCTGATCGTCGCAGTGATCGCGGTGGGGCTGCAGGTGCTGTTCTGCATCGCCCTATCCCGGTTCGTGACGACCTCCCTGGCCAGCCTGTTGCGCTCGCGTCGCGGCCGGGACCTCGCTGCGTTCATGATCATCCCGCTGGTTGCGCTGTACGAATTCTTCACCCAGGTAGTGCCCAAGGCCGCCGCCGAGGGCAAGATCACCGCGGCGAGCTTCACCGGCTTCGACTCATGGATGCGCTGGCTGCCGCCAGGCCTGGCCGCGCACGCGATCCAGGATGCATCGCAGGGGCGTCCCGGCCTGGCGTTCGCCCGTCTGGGGGCGCTGGCCGCCGTCATCGTCGTGTTCGGCTGGCTGTGGGTCAGGTCGCTGAGCCGGGCTCTGGTGACCGCCGACACGACGACCCAGGCAGCGCGGGTCCGCGGCTCCAAGCTGCCGCTGGCCGGCCTCGGCCTGCGCGGCGCGGTTGCCGCGCGGTTCTGGCTCTACCAGCGCCGCGATCCGACCTCGCTCATTTACTGGGCGCTGGTCGCGGTCATCACGGCCGCGGTGTCGGCTAGTTCCCTCCTCGGCCACAACCGTCATCCGGCGGTCATCCTGGCCAGCGCGGTGTTCGGTGCCGCGTTCGTCGGGGTCTTCCACGCCAACTCGGCCGGGCTCACGGGACCGCCGTTCTTCCTCGAGGCAACGGCGCTGAGCAGCAATCGCGACCTGCGTGCCTACTTCTCCGGCCAGAATCTCGCGCTCTGCGTGATCGGGGCACCGCTGGTCGTCGCGGTCTGCTTCGGGCTGGCCGCCGTGGCCGGCCGGCCGGGAATCGGAATCGAGGCGGCACCGATTGTGCTGGCTGGCCTCGGCGCGGCCCTGGGGCTGAGCAACCTGTTCACAGCGGGGCTGCCCTACCCGATGGCCAAACGAGCGGGCACCCCGATGCTGGTGGCCGCGCAGGGGTACGGCGCCTACCGGCTCGGCAGCGTCATGGGTACTCTCGCGGGCACCGCGGTGGTGGCCGCCCCCGTGATTGTCGGGGTGGTGCAGACCGCGACCGATTCGGACGCCATCCGGATCGGGGTTCTGTGGCCGTGCGCGGCCGTGTACGGTTTCGGGCTCGCGCTGGTCGGCGTGCGGCTAGCGGCCGTGGCGGCCGCCGGCAAGATGCCGGAGCTGTGCCAGGTCGCGGTGCGCAGCACCATGACCTGAGTCGACGCCGCTCTCGGCGCTGGCAGCCGGGCGTCCGCCGGCGTAGGGCCAGTGGAGTTCCGGAACTCGGCCACCGGCCTTGACCTGGGATTCTATCTGACAGTTGCGCTCTGGATCAGGAGACCCAGGCCAAACGCGCCGCGGAGGCACGCCTTTGCCGGCGATGCTCAGCGGGGTTGCGCACGCCACCGTCGTTAGGTCCGTGAGGCCGCGGCCGAGATCATTCCTCAGCCGGGTCGGGCAGGCGGCCAGCTCCGGTCGGTCGGCAGGACCCTGGGAGCATGAACGCTGCCGCCGTCCCGCCTGGCCGCGGGCTTCGGCCGCTGACGCGGCTGTCCGAGGTCCGGCGGGACCGGGCGCTGGCCCGGTGGCGGGTCCTGTGGCCTGACGTGGAGAACGGGGTGGCGCTGGGGTGGCTGGATTCCAGCGCGCGGTTGGGGTCGCAGTTGCGTTCCGTTAGTCCCAGGATGGGTCGTAGCCGAAGATTTCCTGGACTGTGCGGGACCCGAGGTGTCCGTCGAGTATCTCGATGCGGTCCCGGCCGACCAGGCTGGGATGGGTGGCTCCGCAGGCGTGGCTGAGCTCGAGTAGCTCGTGGCGGAGCGTCGAGATGTAGTTGGCTAGGCGCACTGACTTGAGGGCAGGGTCGAGCCCGCGGGTGCGCCAGGCGGAGTGGGTGGTGATCCCGACCGGGCAGCGCCCGGTGTGGCAGCGTTGCGCCTGGATGCAGCCGATAGCCAGCATTGCTTCTCTTGCGACGTTGATCGTGTCGCATCCGAGGGCCATGGCGAGAAGAGCGGTTTCGGGCATGCCGAGCCGTCCTGAGCCGATGAACACGATGTCGTCGGTGAGTTCTTTCTCGGCGAAGGCGCGGTAGACGCGGCTGATCGCCTGCTTGAAGGGCAGTGATACGTGGTCGCTGAAGGCCAGGGGGGCGTCACCGGTGCCTCCCTCCCCGCCGTCTACGGTGATGAAGTCCACACCCCGGCCCGTACTGCCCATGCTCTCGGCCAGCGTGTCCCAGAAGGTGACGCTGCCTACGGCCGATTTGATGCCGACGGGCAGGCCGGTGCGTTCGGCAATGGTCTCGACGAAGTCGAGCAGGCTGTCGACGTCTGAGAACGCGCTGTGCCGGGACGGGCTGCGGCAGTCTCGCCCCGCCTCCACCCCTCTTGCCGCGGCGATCTCTGGCGTGACTTTCGCGGCTGGGAGCATCCCGCCCAGACCTGGCTTGGCGCCCTGGCTGAGCTTGATCTCGATCGCCCGTACTGGATGTTCAGCGCACAGGTCGGCCAGCCGGTGGAGGTCGAAGCGCCCATTACGGTCGCGGCATCCGAAGTAGCCGGTGCCGATCTGGAATACCAGCTCGCCTCCGTGCAGGTGGTGGGGCGTCAGGCCGCCCTCCCCGGTGTTGTGCAGGCAACCGGCCAGAGCGCAGCCCCGGTTGATGGCCTCAACGGCTACCCCGCTCAGAGCTCCAAAGCTCATGGCGGACACGTTGACCACCGACGCCGGGCGGAACATGCCGGGTCGCTGCCTGGCCGAGCCGAGCACCTTTGTGCAGGGGACCGTATCCTCATCCGGGTCCGGGCGCGGCAGGGGGAACATGCTCTGGTCGATGATTATGTGGCCCGGTGCGGCGTCGAGATCCGCGTCCGAGCCGAACCCGAAGTTATTGTTGATGCCTTTGGCCGAGGTGTAGATCCACCGGCGCTGGTCCCGGTCGAAGGGCCGTTCCCGGCGGTTGTCAGTGACTATGTACTGGCGCAACTCGGGCCCGACCGATTCGAGGAGGTAGCGCAGATGACCGATTACCGGGAAGTTACGCAGGATGGCGTGCCGGCGCTGGGTCAAGTCGTAGGCGGCAACCACAACCAGGATCAAGCCCACGGTTGACCCGAACCACACCCATCCAGACATAGGGCAACGATCATCTCCTGACCCGCACGCTGGTCAGGGCCGTTCGGCTCGTCATTGCGGGACGCCTGTCACGACAACGGGACAGTTCCGGACTGCCCGGGTGCCGATCGTCGGGTTTGCGGCCGTCGGCTGGGTGCCGAACGCCGATCTGGTGCGCGCCGTGTTTCAGATGCTGCCGCCGGGACACATGAGGCTCTTGACACAGAAGTGCTGAGGCCTGGCATGGATATCAATGGGGCCCGTCATCATGGCAGCACAGCTAGATCGAGGTGCAGCAGTCCAGAGCCCGGGCGGGCATGGGCTGCCGGCCTGGCGGAGCGCGCTGAGCGCCGCCCGGCGGCCGAGCCGGGTCGTGGCGGGCTGCGGTTCATGTTCTACGGGCGGGTATCGACCGAGGACTACCAGGATCCGGTGACGTCGCGGTGCGACAGCGTGATCAGGCCGGGGCACTGGTGGCCGGGCACGGACAGATCGTGGCGGAGTTCTCCGACGTTGGCCAGAGCCGGACGCTGGCGTGGGCGCGCCGCCCGCAGGCTAGGTACCGACGCGCAAATCTATACACTGCCGGTCATAGACATTCATTGTCCGGCCAACCCGATTGTGTTTCCGAAGCGATTTCCGCGCAACCTTTTACTAATCCGAAAGGAAGCCAGATCGGTGCTGCCGGTAGCAATGTGATTGTTCATCACTTCGCGCACAGAGCATCCCAGTTCTGAACGATCACATGGAACCCCGAATTTGGCCTCCCTGTCCTTGTCTCGACACGCTCCATGATTTCGTGCTCCACTACTCATATTCCGAGTTCGACGGCATGAACTTGAATCCTCGAGGCGGTCGTGAAGGAACCCAGTCCCGGGCATGGTCGTGGATCACCCAGCGACCACCAGCTTCCGAAGAACGCGGGTCCCATGTCGAGAAAGGTTCGGGGTGGTGACCTTGATCCAAGGGACTGAGGCGCTGGCCGCCGATACAGCGGCGACATCATGTTCGGCAAAAAGGAAAGCGGTATACACTGCCCCAGACACTCGCGGCCGGCGTGCCGCTGCAAGTAGTACGAATGTCTGGCTGCTGGAAGGCAGTTCCGGGAAATCTGTTCCGACGTTCACTCCTGGCAAAGGCTCGCTCATCCCCAGCCTCCGGCACCCATCCCACAGGAGTCTGAGATAGCGGCCTCCTAGGGTGCTGCCGGGATCTGCCTGCGCGAAGCAATAAATGATCAGAGCCGGCTTACTGGTGCCGAGCACGGTGTTCATTGCTCACCGTTATCCGGCGCCCGATGGCGTCCGGAATCCATATCCAAGTCGAGTTCGCCGATCAGACAGTTACGCTCCTCCCTTACCTCAGGCGGTTCCGGAAATTCTTCCGGACCCGGTTCATTGCTCACCCTGAGGCTGGCGGTCTCCAATTGGCCGATGGCCTGGAGCAACTGTGCCCGGTCGCCGCGTTGCCAAGCATCTCGCACCTGACCGAGCAGCTCGCGGACGACGGTCCACTCGCGCTCCGAGAGCTGCCACTCCCCGATCTCAGCGAGCAGGTCAGACAAGTCATTCTGGTCCTCAGGTTCCCACCTAGCCATGTCGAGCCCCAACTTTCTCGTAGTGCTCCAGGGATTGCCGTCAAACGAGGTGCTATTCAGCAGCGAACCGAGCAAGGATCTGCCGTCGCAGGTCCTGGTAGCTGACCCCAGCGAGATTCGACTCACTGGCAAAAGCGCCGAAGATCGGATCCCACGACGTGATAGTCAGTTCTTCGGTCAGCCCATGGACCATGTAAGGG
>Ga0116134_1000606_pt1 | contig 18557 bp, 18 predicted proteins | sample June2015DPH_19_5_FD_89737 | JGI IMG/M metagenome (GOLD analysis project Ga0116134, IMG submission 89737) | Peatland microbial communities from SPRUCE experiment site at the Marcell Experimental Forest, Minnesota, USA - June2015DPH_19_40 | ecosystem: Environmental > Terrestrial > Soil > Wetlands... | reverse complement strand
GCGCTGTGGATTTCAGCTTGCTATTACCTGATGTCATGACTATCGCGGATGAGGTGGATTCACAGTTGACACAGGCGATGGATAGCTACATGAAGGTCGTACTGAAGCCAGTAGCAGCGTAGCCTACTCTGCCTCTATCAAGGGAGGCAAAGACAATGAGGACGAAGACATGGACGGTGATTATCAACACGGGCAAACAAGCAGACCTTGCATCTGGCCTTGAGAAGAAGGAGGTTCAAAAGCCGCCGCAAATCAGCACCGTGGAAGGTCCCGTTGGTTTTGGGAGGCGAGCTATTTTGGGATTTCGTCTCCGTCGCAGCGGCCCACCTTGTAAGCCTCCCCCATCGGCCACTTTATTTCGTTCGGTGTCCTGCAGTAGGGACAGGTTACACTTTGAGGGACTTCGCGACCGCCTTCAGTAGCGCCTTCGATCTTGATACAGCGTCCGCAACTTTTGCAGTTAGTAGTCTTTGTCATTACGCCCCTCTTTCCGCCCTCCGCTGCTCATTGGCTTCCCAGAGGCCGCATTTTTGTGACGCTAAACGCATCATAGCAAGACATCGAAAGTCGTCTGCGAAGCCACCAAGGTACTTGTCGAGGTGCGTAGGTTTCGGAAGGCCGCGGCAGTAGCTCGCCGCAAGTAGCGCCAGCTAACGGCCCCGCCACCGACCGGGTTCATTTTCCTGAAACTCAGCCTCGCCGCGGCGCACTACGGCCCTAGTGGCGGCCCATCATTCGCATGGCGGTTGACGAATATTTGAAGCGTAACGCAGACAAATAATGGCTGCGTCCGGTCACAGTTCACTTCTCAACGTCGTGCTCCACGACTGGCTTCTGCGCGAGAACCCGCAGTTCCGAATTACTGCATTATTTTCGTAGCAATCTGCTCTATGTTGTTCAGCGGTACGGTACAACCGCAACTCCAGATGGGGATTTTCACAATGATTTGCACCGCTCGGTGCAAAACCTCAAATCCCTCGGAGAAAGGTCGCTCTACATCGTCTTACTCTTTTCCCCGGAATCTTAGTTGTTCTTCATCGCTTGTTCAAAAGTGAACAGACACCAGACCTGATTCCATTGTAACTTCGGGTCTCTTTTACTGACGGACATCGGCCGGACATCGGCGTGCGAGCACAGGTGCGTGTCGGCACCTGAGGTGAAAGGAGTGTGCGGCTCGCTGTCGGCTGGCATGGCGAACGGTCGGTATTCATCGGCTGTTCACCGAATGTATCCTTTCAATCATTCCTTCCAAAGCGACATTTCATGAGTCCCGACGGAGTACTCGTGTCCCTCTGAAGGTCGTAATCACGGTTGAGGATGGCGCTGAAAGTCGGACATGCGATGGCGAGACCATCGCCGTCAACATTCACGGAGCATTGATCGCAACCGCCATTGAGTTATGTGTTGGAATGAAAATCGCGATTGTCGCTTATCTGACGAATAGACGCGCTACGGCTCGGGTTGTCTATATCAATCCCACGAACCCGCTGCACTGCGGGATCGAACTTGATGAGCCACGAAACATCTGGGGCGTTTCGGTGCCGCCCGATAACTGGGACGAGAACTCGGTCTTGGAGACCGAGCATTAGCGAAGCGCCCCTGCGTGCCACCCCGAAGTGCAGAGCGCCATGGCCGCCATCTTTCTGGACGCAGGCGAAATCATCGTGAAACCATTCGAGACTGGGAAACTCGCCGAACTCATCCGCGAAAAGGTGCTTACTCGCAAACCTGCTGCCCGGCCGGGAAAAGAGAGTGGCCGCGGTACTGCGCCGCCGTAGTGGCGGTATCGCGCAAGGTTGGTTGGCACGGGTTAAACAGAGTATTGAGCTCAACCGCCTTCCGTGTCTTTTGTGTCGGAATTGTGGGTAGAGCGAACGCTTGCTTTTGCCCGATGTCATGACCATTGCGGACGAGGTGGATGCGCAGTTGACACAGACAATGGTGGAAATGGGTGCGCGGAAAGCCAAACGCGGTGAGCGTGGCGAGCAGAAAACAGGCTGGGCTGATGTCTCGTTTGTGGCCGTATCCACGTATCAAAGCAATTAGTAGCTCTCTTACAGCGTTTTTTTAGAAAGTATAGAGAGAGGATACACATTCACTTGATACGGTGATTACGGAGGCTAAAACTCTATCGAGACACGAAGAATCAGGGAGTTAGCAGGCAGGTAGGGAACCAAAAAGCACCGAAAGAGCGGTCAGAATCAGGTTCCGTTCCCAGATTCGTTCCCACGTTTTGCACCATCGTTGGTGCAGGCGATTAGGGCCGCAGCAAGGTAACAAGCAGGCGGGTTGTTCTGGCAAACTTACCACCTGTCAGTAGCCAGCGGACTCGGGACAAGATGAATCAGATTTTCGCGTAGCTGCGAGAGCGTGGACCTGCCGTGCCAGAGCGCCACTACGCGCAATGGGCCAAGGGAAGGCGAGACCGGCTTAACAAGCTCGATATAGGGAGTGGGACAAATGAGGGGCTCTGGGGTCCACGCGCGGCAGATGGCAATAACGCGGCTATATCGGTGGTTGGTACGGAAACGGCACGGGGATGCACATGCAATTTCTCAGTTAGTGATAATGCCTCCCTAGAAAAGAGTCGCAACTCACTGCAACCAAGTGGTTGGCGTGGAACCTCTTTTCATGCCTCGTTGTGACCGGCCTCCGGTCATGCTGACCTGTTAACTAAGGTTGCACACCTATTGTTCCAAAGGCCGACAGGCAGAAGTGACGATAACGAAAATGTGAGATTTTTACACAACCGAAGCGATGAACGGCGGCCCGCATTCAAATGCACCTTCTGTGAGCATAGCGTCACAACCCTCGATTTCAACAGCACGAATGGCAACCGCCGCGCGCAAGCGGCAACAGTGATAAATCAGCATGCTGCCTCATTGCATTTGCGGACGTTGGCGCCAACCAAGCTGGGTGGTCGTGGTAATGCCGTTGCTGGCCGGTCTCCCCTGACATCTCGCGGGGTTTCTGCTGCATGAACTGCTCCAAAAGGATGGACCGTACGGCTGAAGAACTATCCGCGGTTCAAAGTTCCCTTCCGTCCATTGCCGGTTGCCTCGCGGCGGGAACGGCAGCCGGGTGCACCCAAACTGCGCAGTGCAATCGGCCGGAGTGTCCTCGGAGCCGCCTCTCGACTGATGATTCTAGCACGCCCAGCACTCGCTTGCGCGTACTGCTCGTGGAGGACAATCCGGCCGACGTTGAGCTGATGTTGCTCACGCTGCGAAAGAATGGGTTCGATGTCTCCTGCGATGTCGTTCAAAACGTCGAGGAGTTTACCTCACGAATACACACGACCAATTACGACGTCATCCTTGCCGACTACATTGCCGCAATGGAAAGGAACGGAGGCGCTCGACATTCTGTGCCGCGAAGACCTGGATGTGCCCTTGATCGTGGTGACCGGCTACATGGGCGAGGAAAGGGCGGTGGAGCACATCAAGCAAGGCGCGACCGATTGCGTCTTGAAAGACCACCTTTTCCGGCTGCCGCTCGCGGTGCGAAGAGCTTTGGAGGGAAAGTGGCTTCGAGAACAACGCCGCCAGTCTACAGAAGAGCTGGCGGGCAAGGCCGCTGAACTGGCCCGCTCCAATGCGGAGCTCGAACAGTTTGCCTACGTGGCCTCGCATGACCTGCAGGAGCCATTGCGCATGATTGCCACCTACACCCAGCTGCTAGCGGAACGATATCGCGGCAAGCTGGACGAACAGGCCGACAAATATATCGGTTACTCGGTGGATGGTGCGGTGCGCATGCAGGCTCTAATTCAGGATCTGTTGAAATTCTCCCGGGTCGGTAAACAGGAAATTGAACCCAGGACCACCGAGTGCCGCGCGGTGGTGGAACAAGCCCTGAAAAACCTGCAAGTCGCCGTCCAGGAGAGCGGCGCGGTGGTGAACTGGAATGGTTTGCCGGTGGTCATGGCTGACTCCTCCCAGCTCACGCAGGTATTTCAGAACCTGATCGCAAACGCCATCAAGTTTCACGGATTGGAAAAGCCCGTGATTCAGATCGACGCAGAAAAGAAAGACCACGAGTGGGTGCTCACGGTTTCTGACAACGGCATCGGCATCCCGGCCGAGAGCTGGCAAGACATCTTCGTCATCTTTCGGCGTCTGCATTCTCGCACCGAATATGCGGGCAATGGGATCGGCCTGTCGATCTGCAAGAAAATCATCGAACGGCACGGGGGAAAGCTCTGGGTCGAAGCTCAAGCGAAACCCGGCTGCCGCATCAAATTCACCCTCCCCGCCGAACCACCCTCCAAGGCAGCCCCGGAAGCACAAGCATGAGGAGAACCGAAATTCTGCTGGTGGACGACAATCCCGCCGACACAGACTTGACCAGCGAGGTGCTGGCGCGCTACGGCTGTCCCAGTCACATCCACGTCGTGACCGACGGCGTCGAGGCGATCGCGTTCTTGCGCCAGGAGGGAAAGTATGCAAATGCGCTTCCTCCCGATTTTGTAATTCTTGACTTGAGTCTGCCCCGGAAGGACGGTCGCGCCGTCCTGGCCGAGATCAAAACCGATTCGGTCCTGCGGAAGATCCCGATCGCGATCTTCAGCACGTCCGAGGCGCGGCAAGACATTGTGCGCAGCTATGAAATGGGAGCGAACTGCTATGTGAGCAAGCCCGGCAACCTGCGGGACTTCGTCTCCGCTGTGACATCGATCGGAGAGTTTTGGTTTGGTTGGGCGCGTCTACCGCGCGAGGAGGAACGATGAATAATGATAATGGTCATAATCATGTTTTGTTGATTGAGGACAACCCCGGAGACGCGGACTTGGTACGACTGCGCTTTGTGGAGAGTAAGTCCGCGGTCCAGGTAAACTGCGTCCCCCGGCTCTCCGACGCGCTCGCCTGTCTGGACGTGGAAACCCCCTCGCTGGTCCTGCTCGACCTGAACCTTCCCGACAGCCACGGCGCCGAAACCTTTCGTCGGATCTTGCAGAAAGCTCCGAACGTTCCGGTGGTGATCCTTTCGGGTCAGGACGATGAGGCGCTGGCGACCAAAGCCGTCCACATGGGCGTTCAGGACTATCTGGTCAAAGGCGACATCACCAGCAAACAACTGGAGCGCGCCCTGCGTTATGCGGTGGAAAGGCAGGCGTTGCTGCGCACATTGGAAACCACCCGCAAGCAGCAACTTGAATTCAAGAATCAGTTTCTGTCTCACGTTTCGCACGAGTTGCGCACACCGCTGACCTGCATTCATCAGTACGTCACGCTCCTTTTAGATGGGTTGGCTGGTGCCATGGCGCCGGAGCAAACTGACTACCTGAAGACAGTCCTCAAGAGTATGAATCAGTTGCACGCCATGATCCGCGACCTGCTCGAAGCCACCCGCGCCGACAGCGGCAAGCTGCGCATCGAACCGCGCTGCATCAATATCGGCGAGCTGATTCAGCAGGCGGTCGCGATGATGCGGCCCACTGGCGCCGAAAAACGCGTCAGCGTCGAAGCTGGACCGGATCAGACAATCCCCCTCGTCTATGCGGATCCCGACCGCACTCTCGAAGTCCTGATCAATCTTATCGACAACGGAATCAAGTTCACCCCACCCGAGGGATCGGTGGTCGTGAAAGCCTCGATGGTGGAGACCGACCCGACTGCCGTCTATCTCGCGGTCAGCGACAGCGGCCGTGGCATCCCCCCAGAATCGCTTCCGCAGGTTTTTGAACGTCTCTACCAGGACCCCAACGCGGTAGACGGTAACCGGACCGGCCTCGGTCTCGGACTCTACATTGCCAAAGAAATCGTCGCTCTGCAAGGCGGGAGGATGTGGGTCGCGAGCCAACCCGGAAGCGGCAGCACGTTCTCGTTCACAGTGCCACTCTATTCCCTGCCCAAGCTCTTGTTGCCGGTGATCACTCACCAGGGATGTTTGCGGGAGGCCATTGTGCTGGTGCGCGTGGAGTTGACCCCGCTGTCCAAATCGCTGCGTGGAAGCTGGAAAGAAATCTGCCAGCGGTGTCTGGATCTCCTGCGCCAGTGCATTTACGTGGATAAGGATCTGGTTCTTCCCGCCATGGGAACCAGCGGCCCTGTCGAAACATTCTTCGTGGTCGCCTCCACCGACATGGAGAGTGTCAGCATCATGATGGACCGCATCCGCGAGCAGCTCGGGGCGCTGCCCAAGCTGAAGGCCAGCGGCACCTTGCTGGTGACGGCCGAGGCGATTCCGGTTGCGCCCGCCGCCGACCCAAGACCCTTGGAACAACAAGTCTGGGGCGTGGCCGATTATGTCACCGAAATCATTCAGCAGGGTCTGTGGAGCAAAGCAAACTTCACCGAAAAGGAGAACCGCGAGAATGCGCACTGAGAGCTACACCGACGGGCAGCCCATGAATCGAGCAAAGATTATGGTCGTGGATGACGATCCCGATCTCAGACACGCCCTGAGTTTGCGCCTAAGGGCCAATAACTACGATACCGTGAATGTTTGCGACGGTTATTCAGCGCTCGCTATGGCCCAGAAGGAGCATCCCCACCTGATTATCCTCGATCTCGGGCTGCCGGCGGGCGACGGATTCGCCGTGCTGAAACACTTGCAAGAGTATCCGGCGCTTTCGGCAATCCCGGTGATCGTTCTCACGGCTCGCGATCCAGAAACCAGCGAAAAACGTACCCTGGAATCGGGCGCCATCGCCTTTTTCCAGAAGCCGGCCGACAACGAGGAATTGCTGAGTGTCATTCGCGCCAGCCTGCAGCCTGGCTGGGGCGGAGGCTTGCTATCGTAGCCACGAAAGTCCGGATAAGGGTGAGTTAGGATTGCGCGACAATCGGTCGGCACTGCTATCGTATCGCGACTTCGGGCATGGACTCGTGAGACCAGCCTGGAGGGCGATCCCCGTCAGTCTACTGATGTGCCGATGACTCCAAGGAAGGCGAAGCGAGAATCGTGAAATTGTCCAAACAACTTGATGCGTCGATCGAAGCCAAACTTCGGCGGAGGATCACCGGCAGTTTCATAGTAGCCGTGCTTCTGACAATCCTACTGGGGTTTTCGTCCTTGCGCAACGCCTGGCTGGCAGTGGATGACGCCGACTGGGTGTCTCACACCTATGCCGTACTGGACGCGATCGAATTCACGTCTAAACACGTGGTCGAGGTGGAAACCAGCGCGCGGACATTTGCCTTGACCGGGCAACAGCCCTTGCTTTCGCACTACGAGACCGCGAAAGGCGTCGTCGCGCAGGACGAGGCCGCGCTGCGCCATTTGACGGCAGACAATCCCAATCAGCAACGACGGCTGGACGTGCTCGCGCCGCAGGTCCGCGCTGCGCTCGATCTCGCCGAGGGCATGGTCGCCAAACGCCGGCAGACACACGCCGTTCCTGGCGCAAGCGACATTCTAGAGACCGAAAGACTTATGGTCGCGGTGCGCGCAACGACTGAGGAAATGCGCGCCGAGGAGATGCGGTTATTGATCCAGCGCACCCAGAGAACTGAGACGGGGCGGCGGTTGACGAGTCTCATCATTTTCGTAGGCATTTTCGTCGGGGCAGGATTGTTGGCGCTAGCCAGGCTCGCCGTCAACCGCGAGATTGACGTCAGCGCACGGGGGCGGGCACAAATCATCAGAATGAACGCGGAGTTGGAACAGCGCGTGGAGCAACGGACAGCGGCCTTGGAGTCAGAGTTCGCCGAGCGGAAACGAGCCGAAGATGCGCTGCGCGAGCAGGCTCAGGCACTGGACTCGGCCCAGGTCTTTGTGCGCGACATGGAGAGCCGCGTGGTGTTCTGGCCCCGGGGCGCGGAAAAACTTTATGGCTTCAGCTCCCAGGAGGCAATTGGCATCCTTTCCTACGATCTTTTCCATACCCAATTTCCAGAGCCGCTGGAGACGGTTGAGAAGAAGCTTCTTGAGACGGGAGTGTGGGAAGGCGAACTGATACACCGCAAGCGCGACGGCAGCACCATCGTCGTCTCCAGTGCTTGGGTGTTGCATCGCGATGGCCAAGGGCGGCCCGTGCGCATTCTGGAGACCAACATCGATATCACTGCAGGCAAGCAGGCACAGCAGCGACTCGCCGTCCAGGCCGAGGAACTGGCGAGCTCGCGGCACGCGCTGGAAGCCCAGACGCTCATGCTCCAATCCGTGCTGGACAGTATGACCGAGGGGTTGGTCGCTGCTGATGAGACGGGAAAGTTCGTCCTCTGGAACACTGCCGCGGAAAAGATCTTAGGCATGGGTGCGGCCAACCTGGCTCCCCAGGAATGGACTGAGCATTTCGGCCTCTTTCTGAATGACACGGTGACACCCTTTCCCAGTGAGCAACTTCCCCTGGCTCGCGCCATTCGCGGGGAGGCGAACACGAGCGAAATGTTTGTGCGGAATCACAAGCTCGTCGAAGGCGCCTGGATTGAGGTTAGTGCCGGTCCACGGAAGTCCAAGGATGGCGTCGTGTGTGGCGGCGTGGCGACTTTCCGAGACATCACGCAGAGGAAAGCTGATGTGCGCCAGATCCGAAAATTCAATGACGAACTCGAGCAGCGGGTCGCAGAGCGGACGGCCCAATTGGAAGTTGCCAATAAAGAGCTGGAAGCTTTCAGTTACTCGGTATCTCACGATCTGCGAGCGCCCTTGCGCCATATCAGCGGCTTTTCCAAGATGCTAACGGAAGAATTCGGTTCCACCCTTGATCCGGGGGCGCAACACTATCTTGATCGCATTCAGGCAGGAACTCGGAAGATGGGCCTGCTGATAGATGAGTTATTGAATCTGGCGAAGATCGGACGCCATTGCACTGAATGTGCACCCTGCCGAATTGAACTCGGTGGTCGCCGACGTGATCGCGATTCTGGAGCCAGATACGGCCGGGCGGGGGGTACAGTGGGTCGTCGCCGACCTGCCCCTGGTGGAGTGCGATCCTGTGCTGGTCAGGCAGATCTTCCAAAACCTACTGGCCAACGCGCTCAAGTTTAGCCGTGGCCGCGCCCCTGCCGTGATCCAGGTCAGTCACAAAGAGAATACGGAAGATGGGCAACCGGTCTTTATGGTCCGAGACAACGGCGTGGGCTTCAGCATGAAGTACGTCGACAAGTTGTTCGGAGTCTTCCAGAGGTTGCACAGCGCGGAAGAGTTTGTAGGTACGGGCATAGGCTTGGTCACGGTGCAACGCATCGTTCACAAACACGGAGGCCGAGTGTGGGCAGAGGCGGAACTGGACAAAGGCGCAGCCTTCTATTTCACCCTCGGTGTGGGAAGACAAGTTGAATCGAAAAGCAGTGGAGCTATGGCTGGAGGCCAATCATGAACTCAGGGGATCTCGACACACTTTTGGTGGAAGACAATCAGGACGACATGGATCTTGCCCTGCATGGCGAACCGCATCTTCGCCGCACGCGATGGCGAGGAGGCCCTGGACTTTCTCTTCTGTCGCGGTGCGTTCGCGCAAAGATCGTTTGATCATCCCCCCAAATTTGTACTGTTGGATTTGAAACTGCCCAAAGTGGACGGGATGGAAGTGCTCAAACAGGTCAAGAATGACCCGCGGACCAAGACTGTCCCAGTCGTCATTATGACCTCCTCGAAAGAAGAGCGAGACTTGGTGGCCGGTTACAACCTGGGGGCTAACAGCTATATCCAGAAGCCAGTCGACTTCGACCAATTCCGGGAAACGGTCAAGAGCGTGGGACTGTACTGGCTCGTCATCAATCAGCCGGCCCCAGTTAATGGCGTTGGCGTTCACGAATTGCGGCAGGAACCCTGATTGTGGTCTGTTTTGTACATCTCTTGAATATTCACTGTGCGACACTCTCGTGGGAGTGTGCCATGAAGGAATTGGATAATTGCGAGGCAGGATGACTAAGAAGCAAAAGCGCGTGGCGACCATACTGCTTGATTAAGGACGAACTCGATCCGGACCAACTGCTTTGGACGTAATGCTCATCGCGGACAAAGTGGATTCGCAGCTCGCGCAAGCCGTGCGCTGCTGGGAAACACAACTAGCTCAGCCCGCAGCTAGACACGACACTCAATCCGCCTCGATGTGGCCGTGAGCAGTTGCTGGGAACTCTTTCCATGGCCGAAGGTACGTATGAGTTCTATTCAGAGTCGCCTGTCGTGGAAAACAGCGAATCCGGATTCTCGGTTTCACACAGTGATCATGGTGTGCGTCGTGGCTTTGCTGTCCTTCCTCACTGCCAAGCTGGGAGGGACGCTGGTGCTGCGGCCCCAAATGCTCTGGCCGCTTTGGCCAGGTTGTGCGTTTCTAGTTGCGGTTTTGCTGTTGGTGTCGCGGAGGATCTGGCCAGTACTGATCGCAGGAGGACTGGCAGGATTTGTCCTCTATGACCTGCAAGCGGGTTTAACGCTTCGTTCTATCGCTTCACTCATACTGGGCGATACGGTCGAAGTCCTCATCGCCGTTCTGGGGCTTAGCTATGCCTTCGATGGTCTGCCGCGTCTGAACAGCATAAAGTCCCTGGCCAGGTATTCATTCTTTGCGGTCATCCTCTGCCCGCTGGCGGGAACGTCTATCGCCACGACCGCTTTCGGCGGAAACTACTGGATTCGTTGGAGGATTGGTTTCTTTACGGAGGCGCTAGCCCTTCTCACTCTAACGCCAGCCATTTTGAGCTGGGTGAGCACTAGACAGGCATGGATACGGAAATCACCGGCTTTCTATTTTGAGGCAGCCACGCTGATCGCCGGGTTGACTCTTCTGGCTTATATCGCTTTCGTGGCTCATTCGAGCAGCGGCCTGCCGGTACTGCTTTATTCCCTTCTGCCATTTCTACTCTGGTCCGCTTTACGTTTTGGAATGATGGGAATCAGCACGTCAATGATTGTAGTTGCCTTTCTGTCGATTTGGGGTGCAGTTCGCGAACGTGGTCCGTTCACAGGAGCAGAGCCACTCAACAATGTGATGTCGCTGCAGCTATTCCTGTTTGTCGCTGCAACAACTTTCATGGTTCTCGCAGTTCTCGTGGAAGAACGGAAACAAACCGAGCGAGCCTTACGCGAAGGCGAAGAGCGGCTGCGCGTTGCCGCCGAGGTCGGCAGGATGTATGCCTGGGAGTGGGACCCCGCCACGGACGCCGTGATGCGATCCGCGGAATGCGCTGACATTCTCGGTTTAAGTGCCGCCGGAGAGGGTCTTGCGAAGGATTATTTCAGTTCTATCCACCCTGAAGATCGAGCCGAGCTGTGGAGCCTGGTCGACTCTTTGACGCCAGAAGAACCGGTGTATCGGACCCAGTACCGTAGGCTTAGCCCGGACGGTGCGCCGCTGTGGCTGGAGGAGAGCGGCTGCGCGACATTTGACAGGGCCGAAAAGATGGTCCGACTGGTCGGCATGACAGCCGACATCACCGAGCGCAAGCGGGTGGAAGAGGCGCTGCGCGAGAGCGAGCTGCGGGAGCGGACAAGAGCTAAGGAGTTGGAGGTGGTACTGGATGCGGTGCCGATGCCGATTCGTATCGCGCACGATGCCGCATGCCGGCGGATGACGGGTAACCGGGCGGCATACGAACAAGCACGTGTGCCGGTGGGCACGAACTTTTCGAAGAGCGCACCGCCCGACGAGCAAGCCCGGTATCGGATGGAGGAGGATGGGGTGGAGGTTGCGGCGGATTCGCTGCCGATGCAGCAGGCGGCGGCCACGGGAAAGTCGGTGTATGGACGCGCGCTGACCGTCGTATATGAGGATGGCACGGAGCGGGAAACGGTGGAAAGCGCAGTTCCTCTGCTGGACGAGGCGGGCAAGCCGCGGGGAGCGGTGGGGGCGTCGATCGACCTAACGGAACTGCGGCAGGCAGAGAAAGCTTTGCGGGAAAGCGAACGACGATTCCGAGCAGTGTACGAGCTGTCTCCGATTGGCATTGCTCTGGTAGATTCGCGCAGCGGGCGCTTCCAGCGAGTCAATCCAAAGTTCTGCGAAATCACCGGGCGGAGCAAAGAGGAACTGCTGCGGATCGACGTGGGGAGCATTACCCACCCCGATGATATTGGGCACACCGGCGAATTCCTGCACCAACTGGCCGAGGAAGAACTGGCAAATTACGAGATGGAAAAAAGGTATCTGCGCCCGGATGGGTCGGTGCGCTGGGTAAGGATTCTGGCGGTGCCGATGTGGGGTAAAGGAGAAACGATTCGATGGCACATGGGTCTGGTGGAGGACATCACCGAGCGAAAGCAGGCGGAAGAATCGCGGCGAGAATCTGAAGAGAAATACCGGGAGCTGGTCGAGAACGCGACTTACGGAATTTTTCGGTCGAACCGGGAAGGAGGCTTCCTTGACGTAAACCCCGCATTGGTGGCCATGTTGGGTTACAGCTCGAAAGCGGAACTGATGACGCGCAACTTGAATATCGACATCTACGAGAATCCAGCCGACCGCGTCTCAATCCTCGGGAGGCTTTCAACAAGCGGACGTGTCGACCGGGCTGATGTCAACTGGAAACGCAAGAACGGTAAGACTATTTCTGTGCGGTTAGCCGGGCGACAGGTCCGCGGAAAGGATGGGCGAGCCGACCACTACGAAGGCATCGTGGAAGACATCACAGAGCGACGAAGCTTGGAGGAGCAACTCCGTCAAGCAAATAAGATGGAAGCGGTGGGACTACTAGCGGGAGGAATTTCGCACGATTTCAATAACCTCCTGAACATAATCCTCGGGAACGTAGATCTGTTGCTCGAAAAAGTACCATCCGGGAAACCGCAGCACTACGCAGAAGCCATCAAGAAAGCGGGGCAGCGGGCAACCCAATTGACGCGGCAACTGCTGGCCTTCAGCCGCAAACAGGTGCTGCGTCCAGCGCTCTTGGACCTGAATGCCGTGGTGGGCGACGTCGTTAAGATCCTTCGACACCTCATCGGCGAGGACGTGCAGATCGTGATGGAACATGACACTCATCTGGCCTCCGTTTGGGCTGATCCCGGACAGGTTGAGCAAATCCTGATGAACTTGGCTACCAACGCGCGGGACGCCATGCCCAACGGTGGAGTGTTCGCTATCCGAACTGAGAATGCCGAGCTAGGGCCGGACGAGATGACCCGCCATCCGTACGTTGCACCTGGACGGTACGTTCGCCTCTCGGTACATGACACAGGTCTGGGAATGAGCGAAGAGGTACGATCGCGCGCTTTTGAGCCTTTCTTCACGACGAAACCACAGGGCCGTGGCACGGGACTGGGGTTGGCAACGGTCTACGGAATCGTCAAGCAGAGTGGCGGCTATGTCTGGATTTCCAGCGCGTTGGGGGCGGGTACCACCTTTGACATCCATCTGCCGTGCGTGGTGGACGAAGCAGCGCCTGCCGTGGTTGACGTACTGGAAGAGGGAAGCGAATCTCTGAACGGCACGGAAACCATTCTGCTGTTGGAAGACGAAGAATCTTTGCGGGAAGTGACCTGCGAGATGCTCAGCGCGGGGGGCTACAGCGTTTTGCAAGCCGGTCGAGGTGGCCAGGCCATCGAGCTGGCTCGACAATACAAGGGTCTAATCCATCTGATGGTCAGCGACGTGGTACTGCCGGACATCAGTGGACCCTTAGCTGTAGCGACGGTGCAAGCGGTGCATCCGGAAACGAAGGTTTTGTTCGTTTCTGGCTACGCCGAGGGTACCGTGGTTCAAAAAATCATTGCGGCAGGAGCCACCCTGTTGCAGAAACCGGTATCACGAAGCGACCTCATGAGAGAAGTGGATCGAATGCTTCATCCCCGCGTCAACTGACGGTCACTCTAACGGCTCGAAGTGTGGGGATTGAACGCCGAGTTCTGCGAACGCCTCGTCTAGGGTATATACGACTTTCAGGGCTGGCCGTGTCCTCTCTCCGCTCATCTGAAACATACGCATTAGGCCAAATCCAAACGTGTCCGTGGCAACGATAATGCGAGGACGCCTGGTTGCGTTCGGCATGGCTGGCTCGCGCTTTGCCAGCTCGCGTATGAATTCGGAGGACAGCTCAAACTTGGTAACGGATGACAGGTCCCAAATAGCTGCGCTGGCGTCGGTTGCAGTCGAATACTTTCGAATCGCCGCGTAAAACTCTGCCGCCAATTCTTCCGTGAGCCGCCCCTCGAATCGTCCCAGCAGGATTTTGTTTATCGAATCGAACTCAAATCGTAACGCCATGACGTATCTAGCCGGCAGATGCCAGACTAGCTTCACAGCACTCCTCGCACTGCCTGTAGCCGCCCGTGCCGTTCCGTCGCTCGCTCTGTGGCATATCGCGGGCTACACGACACTCATCATCGTCGTGATAAATGCGCTTTTTGATCGGCTTTTTGTTCTCGTTAGCGTGGTAATACTCGGGGACTTTCGCCATTGGTTCAGTTCTTCTGCCCAATAGAACGAAAGTCAGGCCTTTTTCCCTTCAAGATGGTTGAAATGTAGAGCGAATAGACTGCGAGATTCCGGGTAGTAGGCTACTTTGAAAGTCGACTTCAACACACCGCGCGGAGTGTCGTCGGGGTAAAAACCAGGAACCTGTTTTGATAGGAGTTCCTTTAGTAACCCCGCAAGCGAGACCGGTCCTAACCTCATTTCACCGATGTGCCGATAGTCAGGTTACGGTCCCGCGAATCTTTATCAAAGCCGTGACTGGAGTCAATTCCATGAATTTTCCCGACCAGCAGGTTTTCGGCCATGTTGTCGCGCCACCCGACCGCCGCCGGGATCCTCGCTACTCCGTTCAGGTTCAGATCGAGCTTCGTGAGGATGGCAGCGATGTTCCGGTCCGTATGCACACCACCGACCTCAGCCGGGGTGGCTGCTACGTCGAATTGATGCTGCCACTCCCTGTCGGCACCGGTGTCATCGCCACGCTCTGGCTCAGCAATTGCTCCGTGCGCGTGCGGGGACGCGTCGTCACACGCCACCCTCAGTTCGGCAACGGCATCAAGTTCCTTGAATTCGAAGACCATGGCGAAAGGGTCCTAGCCCAATACCTAGACGCCATCAACCTATTCCCTGCGTGACCGTTTTCCAATCCATGGGAGGCGGAATGTCCGTTGCACTTTCTCGTAACAAGAAATCGCGCCATAATTAAGGAGCCTTTTTTGAAATTCCCAAGAGTCTTGCTCGTTGATGACATACCTGAGATTCTCGAGTATTCCGCTGAAATACTAAAACCAAACCACGAAATCGTCGGCACTGCCCTCGACGGAAAATCCGCCCTCGCTGCTGTTGAAAGAACTTCTCCTGATGTGGTGGTCTTGGACATTTCGATGCCCGGAATAAACGGTATTGAAGTGGCGAGACGCCTTCGGGGTTCCGGCTGCCGAGCAGCGATTGTCTTCTTGAGCGCAGAAATGGACTTCGTGACGGTTGCATTAGAAGCGGGCGGTTCTGGGTTTGTCAGAAAAACACTGATTGATTCAGACCTGCCGGTTGCCATCAGAGAAGTCTTGGCAGGACGAGTGTTTGTATCGGATTAAAGGGTTGGGAAAGGGAAAGGTGAACAGCTGAGGTATCTGTTGGTTGAGCGACGATTGAGGAGTCTGCGCGAGCAACCGAAATGGTGGTGGCCAGATGAACGTCCATGCCTATATACTTCTCTTGACTCATAAAGGCGCTCCTTTTCGCTAGGTTGGTGGTACGAACAATCTCAACTACCGCAAACGTGGGTGCCTTTTTATATTGCGTGTAATAGAGATATTACGACAAATGATCAGGTCACCCTTGACCGAGGTCGGAATAACTACGCACCAGAGCGTTGATGTGATCAGCCTGGGATTCAATGATCAGGTCCTTCTGTGATTCGATCTCCTCCAGGAGCTGGACGCTCTCCTTCAGCAAAGCGATCTGCTGTTCGAGAGAGCGGTGATAGTTGAGATGCAATCCGATTTTTCGGAGAAGATTCACAGTGTCACCTCGTGTGAAAAATTAGCGAATCGCAATGATGTTGTTGGCGACGAAACCACTCTCACCGGCGACAATCATTCGCATCGTAATGCGTTCCGCTTTGTAGTGGTGACTTCGATGCAAAAGGTACACAACTCCAACACCCGCGCCAAAACCCAAAGCCGACCCGGCAGCCTCTCCCGCTGCCCCACGGGTGACAAAGGGACGCATGATCGGGTTGACTTCGCGGAAACCCTCATTCAGCCCGCGTTGAGTAATGATAGCGTCGATGGCAATCAGTCCGGCCAGAATACTGAAGTTCACCTTATTCTCCACCGTCCAGAAAGGACGCTGCTGACGGGGCGTGTCGGGAAGCGCAAATTTGCTCACCGCGAAATTCTGTGCCTGCATCGCCGCGCACAGAAAGAGAATCGAGAGGAGGTATTTCATTCTTGGTCTCCAGTGCTTCTTGGTTTTGGTAGGCTCAGAATAGATCAGATAAGCACGGTGGTACATGGCCCAATGTCGCGGGCTGGGTGGCCTTCTGGTCAGGGTTACTGGTGGGTCGGTGAAGGTTACCTGCGGCGCTCCTAGAAGCGAAAATCCGCCGTTTCCCACGGTCAGTCCATTGATCCCGTGGCACTTATAGAAGAAATGAGGCGGGGCATTTCCCCGGAACGAGTTTCCGGGGCCTATCAGTAACCATTACCTGAGTCATAGTTGCGCCCGTTGATTTAGACATACTTCAGGCCGGATTCCCACACGTCGATCCGAGACAGAAATCAGCCGCTCGATGTCTGGGCCCTCTTCTTTTGCATTACGAAGAAGGTGGGGGACCGGGAATTGAGCCAATTGAACGTAGGCTTTTCACCTCCTGTTCATCGTAGGGCCGCATTGCTTTCATCGCCCCCAATAAGCACACCATTTAGGATAATTGCCGAGAATAGGCGTTAGTACTCATTTGCCCAGAGTTTACTGCGGCGGCAGTGAAGAGACGATTGCCCAGTCCGTCTTCAAATTTTGTACCCATCGTTGTACCGACCTGAAGGGCGACTATTTTTCCATGGAGGGGGGAGGGAATTACCAAAAAAGGCACAAGGAAAGCTTTAAACGCAGACGCAAGATAAGCTTCAATGCACTCCTGGCAGTGCTTGTAGCCGCCCGTGCCAGTATGTCGCTCGCTCTGTGGTATATCGCGGCCTGCACGACACTGATCATCGTCGCGATAGATGCGCTTTTTGATCGGTTTCTTGGTCTCCTTAACGGAGTAGCACTCTGGGATTTTCGCCATTGTTCAGTCTCCTGCCCAATAGAACGAAAGTCCTGCAGTCCTGCTTGTTCATTCGCAATTTCGTACGAGGGTTCCCTCGAGGGACACCAGAGGTTTGGCGGAGGCCAGGCAGAAGGAGACTGGCAGCGGGTCAACTAGCTCCGAACTGATGAGGGTATATTGCTGAGATGTTTCGCGACAGAGTCTCGGTATTTTAGCCTCAGGCCCGCAGAGGCGAACACCCGGCTTCGGGGGAGAGCGCCAAGCTCGTTTCGTGGCGTCGTGACGTTATGTTGACCAAAGTTGGCCACCGTCACAATGCCCTATAACCATGGCGGCCAGCGTCAAGTCCCAATGGATGTTTGGGGCTGTTCGACGGTATGGTATGAATCGCTCAAATTAGACGGTAAGGGTGCGGTTCTCCTTCTTATTTTCTCCGCGAAGTCGCCGGCAGCTAAAGCCTTACTGAAGTAGTACCCTTGGGCTTCGTCGCAATTGCTTGCCCGCAGGAGCAGCATCTGTTGTTCGGTCTCCACGCCTTCAGCGATCACCTTCAGGTTCAGGGTCCTCGCCATGCTGATGATCGTGGCCGTGATCGCCGCGTTATCTCGATCTACAGTCATGGCTTGTACGAACGATCGATCGATTTTCAGTTTGTAAACTGGAAGGTGCCTCAAATAGCTGAGGCTGGAATATCCCGTTCCGAAGTCGTCGATGGACAGCTTCAGCCCCATGTCCTTCAATTGCTGCAACTCGGAGAGCATCACGTCTGCAGTGGACAGCAACAGGCTTTCGGTGAGCTCCAGTTCGAGGTATTGCGGGGGAAGACCGGTTTCGTCCAGCACGTTCCTGATGACTTGGAGGAAGCACTCCTGGCGGAACTGTACCGCCGACACGTTCACCGCGACCGGCATTGGTGCAAGGCCATCGTCTTGCCATTGCCGAGCCTGAGCGCAGACGGTCCTGAGGACCCACTCGCCGATCGGGATGATCAGGCCGCTATTCTCTGCAATCGGGATGAACTTGCCGGGTGGGACGAGACCCAACTCTGGGTGGCACCAGCGAAGCAGAGCTTCCGCCCCGATAATCCTTCCCGTCGCAAGGTCAACCTGCGGCTGATACTCCAGGAAAAGTTCTTCCCTTTCTAATGCCAGTCGCAGACCGTTCTCCAGCGTCAGACGCTCTACAGCCCGGTCGTTCATATCCTGGGTGAAGAACTGGAGGTTGTTCCTACCATGGTCCTTGGCGCAATACATCGCGGCGTCCGCGTTCCTAATCAGGGCTTCGCTGTCGCTGCCGTGGTCGGGGAAGATGCTGATGCCGACGCTGCAACTGACGCTGAGCAAATGACCTTGAACTTTGAACTCAGTGCTCAACGCCTTCATGAGGCGATCTGCGGCGACCGCCGCATCAGCTACATCTTTCACGGCATTCACCACGATCACAAACTCGTCGCCGTCTAACCGAGCCAACGTGTCTTGTTCGCGC
>Ga0116134_1000605_pt1 | contig 18579 bp, 16 predicted proteins | sample June2015DPH_19_5_FD_89737 | JGI IMG/M metagenome (GOLD analysis project Ga0116134, IMG submission 89737) | Peatland microbial communities from SPRUCE experiment site at the Marcell Experimental Forest, Minnesota, USA - June2015DPH_19_40 | ecosystem: Environmental > Terrestrial > Soil > Wetlands... | reverse complement strand
CTCGGCACGTTTGTCTGCCACGATCGCACGCCGGCTGACCTCATCCTCGAACGCGCGAAAGATGCCGACATCATCCTCACCAACAAGACGCCGCTCGCCGCCGACACGTTCGCCAAACTGCCCAAGCTGAAATTCATCAGCGTGCTGGCCACCGGCTACAATGTCGTGGACGTGAAGGCGGCCCGGGCGCGCGGTGTCGCTGTGGCCAACATACCGAGCTACGCCACCGACGCCGTCGCAGAGTACGTCTTCGCTCTGCTGCTGAATTTCTATCGCCAGCCACAGTTGCACAGCGACCTGATCAAACAAGGCGAATGGTCGAGAAGCGAATGGTGCTTCTGGCGCACACCGCTGACCGAAGTAGCCGGCCAGACCATCGGCATCGTCGGCTTCGGGCGCATCGGCCGACGTGTCGGGGAGATCGCCGCGGCTTTCAAAATGAAAGTTCTGGCCAACGATGTCGTCCGCACCAACCCGCCGTCATACCCCTTCGCATGGCGTGAAGTGCCGGAGTTGTTCGCCGAATCCGACGTGGTGACGCTGCATTGCAACCTGACGCCGGAGAACACCGGCATGGTGAACCAGGCCCTGCTGAAGCGCATGAAACCGACGGCTTTCCTCATCAATACCTCGCGCGGTCCGCTCGTGAAAGACGCCGACCTCGCCGAGGCGCTGCGGCAGGGCAAGCTTGGGGGCGCAGCGCTGGACGTCGTCTCAACCGAGCCTATTCCCCCGGATAATCCACTGCTGAAAGCGCCCAACATCACCATTACGCCGCACGTCGCCTGGGCTGCGCTCGCCGCTCGCCGCCGTCTGATGCAGATCACAGCCGGGAACGTGGCCGCCTTCGTCGCCGGTAAACCCATCAACGTCGTCAATTAAAGCTCCGCTTTCCGCAAAATGACTCAGCGGATTACCAGGAAACAGTGCGAGCCTCACACGGTGCTCCAGGAAAAGGATCGGAAACGGAAAGCCGCGATGCTCCAGCGCCTGGCGCAGGGATTTCGCATCAAGGTGCTGGACATCCTGCACGAGAAGGGCACCGGCCATTGGGGCGGGGCTGCGTCGGCAGCCGAGCTTTTGGCCGCGCTCTATTTCGATGTGATGAACGTCCGGCCCGACGAGCCGAAATGGCCGGAACGCGACCGGCTTGTGGTTAGCAAAGGTCACGCGTCCTGCATGCTCTACACCGTGCTGGCCCACCGCGGCTACTTTCCGAATGCCGAGCTGAAAACTTTTCGTCAGATTGACAGCCGGCTGCAGGGGCATCCTTGCATGTTGAAAACTCCGGGAGTCGAGATGTCCACCGGTTCGTTGGGGCACGGCACTTCCGTGGCGCTGGGCATGGCGCTCGCGGCACGGCTGCTCGGTAAGAATTACTGGACTTACGTGCTGCTGGGCGACGGCGATTTGAACGAAGGCCAGACATGGGAAGCAATCATGGCGGCGGCGAAATTCAAACCGGAACGGCTGGTGGCGCTCATTGATTACAACAAAGTTCAACTCGACGGCCCCAGCGATCAGATCATGCCGATGGATCCGTTGCCGGAAAAACTGCGTGCCTTCAACTGGAACGTCGCGCCTGTCGTTTACGATGGCCACAGCGCCGCCGCAGTGCTGGAATCTTTCGATTGGGTGAAAACTCAACGCCAATGGCCGGCAGCCGTGATTTACAAGACACACAAGGGCAGGGGCGTGTCGTTCATGGAGGACAACGCCCACTGGCATGGCGCGCCGATTGACGACGCAACCCATGCAAAAGCGCGCCAGGAATTGCTCAAAACGCTGGAGGAACTGCCATGACGGCAGCGCCGGTGGCCATGCGTGATGCGTTCGGCGAGGCGCTGCTCTCGCTGGCGCCGGAGTTTCCCGAAATGGTTGTCCTTGATGCCGACGTGTCCACGAGCACGCGCACAGCGGCGTATGGCAAACGCCACCCGGACCGGTTCTTCAACGTCGGAGTCGCGGAGGCAAACATGGTGGACATCGCGGCGGGCATGGCGACGTGCGGCTTGCGGCCGGTCGTCAACACCTTTGCCCTGTTCCTGACCCTGAAGGCTGCCGATCAGGTGCGAAACATCGTTTGCTACAACAAACTGCCGGTCATCCTTGCGGGCAACTACGCGGGACTTTCGGATTCCTATGACGGAGCCAGCCATCAATCAATTCTCGACCTTGCGATCATGCGGGCGATGCCAAATTTGACGGTTGTCGTTCCCGCCGATGAGGTCGAATTGTGCCAGGCGCTCACCGTTGCCTTGCGCCGCGATGGCCCCGTTTACATCCGCATCTGCCGGAATCCAACGCCGGTGCTTTTTGCCGATGCGCCTCCGCTCGATATCGGGAAAATCCGGAAGCTCAAAAACGGCAACGATCTCACAATTGCAGTCTGCGGCGTCCCGACGAGCATGGCCATCGAAGCCGCCGACCGTCTTGCGCAACGCGGCGTTGCGGTGGACCTGCTGGAAGTTTCGACGATTAAACCGATTGACGCCGAGGCTCTGGCTGTGTCGGCCCGCAAGACCGGCAAGGTTTTAACCGTCGAGGAACACACCATCCATGGCGGTTTGGGAAGCGCGGTTGCGGAAGTATTGTCGCAGCGCGTTCCGGCGCGGATGGGCATGATTGGCATTGAAGACAAATTTACCGAATCGGGTGATTACGGCGCACTCCTGCGCAAGTACGGAATTTCCGTCGAGCGCATCGAGTCTGAAGCGATGCGATTGCTGACCCCGGAGCGGTAGTATCCCTATGTGGCAACATGATTACATGCCGGTCGCGCAAAGCATCGGCTGGTCGGCCCTGTGTGCCGCTGTGCCGCTGTTCGTGCTTTTGTTTTTGCTGGCCATCATGCGGAAGCCGGCGTGGATATCGGCCATCGCCAGCTTGGCGACGGCGATCCTGATGGTCTGGGTGGTTTATCAGATGCCGACGGCAATAATCTTCTCGGCAACACTCTTTGGCATAGCGCACGGCCTGCTGCCAACCGGCTGGATCACGTTTAATGCGATTCTTCTCTACCGGCTCACGCTGGAGACCGGACAGTTCGAGGTGATCAAGAATTCCTTGGCCAGGTTGACCAGCGACTGCCGGCTGCAAGCCTTGTTGATTGCTTTCGCTTTTGGCGCGTTCATCGAAGGGGCAGCCGGTTCCGGCGTTCCCGTTGCCGTCTGCGCCGCCATGCTCGCCGGATTGGGTTTCAACCGGCTTAAAGCTGCAGGCATCTGTCTGTTGGCGAATACCGCTCCGGTTGCCTTCGGCGCCATCGGTCTCCCCATCATCATGCTCCAAAAATCCACGGGACTGGATTTGATGAACCTCAGCGCCGCTACTGGCCGGATCAGCGCCCCGCTCTCACTGTGCGTGCCCGCCTATATGGTCGTACTGGTCGCGGGCTGGAAGGGATTGCGCGGGGTGCTGCCCGCTGCCGTGGTCTGCGGCGTGACATTTGCCGCCGTGCATGTGATCGTTTCCAACCTCATCGGGCCGCAATTAGCCGACATACTGGGAGCCATCGTTGCCATCATCTGCCTGGTTCTTTTGTTTCGGGTATGGCAGCCGAAAGAATGCCTCTTCGCCGGCGAGAAAACCGGTTCATCCGCGCCATCCACTTATCATTGCGCCTCGACCGTCATCTGGGCCTGGTTGCCCTACGTCCTTCTGGCGGTTTGCGTTCTGTGCTGGGGCACGCCAATCATCAACAAAGTTCTTCTTAAGACGAGCATCGTCATCGAGTGGCCGTCGCTCCATCGGCTCGTCATGCGGATGCCGCCGGTCGTTCCTGTGGCGACGCCCTACGACGCCCGGTACAGTTTCGATTGGCTCGCCAGTCCCGGCACGGCGTGCCTGATCGCCTGCGTGCTGACCGCAGTGTTCGCCCGCTTGTCGCCGGTCCGATTTATGGCCGTGTTCTGGACCACGCTCAAACAGATGTTCCTGCCGCTGGTGACCATTGCTGCGATTGTGGGACTGGGCGGGCTGATGAATTATGCCGGTGCGACCTCCACGCTCGGGCTGGCGTTTGCGACCACGGGCGCATTCTTTTCCTTCTTCAGTCCGGTGCTGGGATGGATGGGTGTGTTCCTGACCGGCTCGGATGCCTCCTGCAATTTCATCTTCGGCAATCTCCAGACGACGGCCGCCAGACAGGTCGGCCTGAATCCGGTCCTCACCGCTGCTGCCAATTCCGCCGGTGGCGTGATGGGCAAAATGATCAGCGTTCAAAGCATTGCCGTTGCTGCCGCCGCCACCGGTATGAAACCGTCGGAAGAATCCCAACTCTTCCGGTTTACCTTCTGGCACAGCGTCCTGCTCGTCTGCCTGATCGGCATCGTGACGACGATCTATGCCTACGTCATCCCCTGGATCGTCCCTTGAAACGCCGTCGCCGCCGCTTCAGCCTTTCTTGCCCACCATAGTCCCGCAACCCGGGACGACGGTGGGAGCCTTCCTTTTCTGAAATTCGAAGTTGGAAGTTGGAAGTTGGAAGCTCAATGTTCGATGTTTCCCCGCTTTCCTGGATCCTCGTCACTTGTCACCTCGTCACTTGTCACTCGTCACTTGTCACTTGCCACCTATCACACGCCAGCGCACACTCGCAGCCACCATGTCTTCCGGGTTTGCAACGGGTAAAAAGCTTTTACTGGGCTGTCGCGTGAGGCGAAGCCTTTTACGCGAGCCAACGAGAAATTCCACCTTTCCCCAGCCTATCAGCAACAGGAAGGCGCCGCGACTTCATTGACAAATTCTGGCTCGCCTGCGGCTGGGACGTTTCAATTGGAAAAGCAGGAAGTTCCCTGCGGGACTTGGGGACTTGTTGTGATGCCGTCATACCCGCGTTCAAACGCCGGGCTATTTTCAAAATGTCCCTTTGGGACACAGCGTTTCGGTTGTCCAAAAATTGAGATTCGGCTCCAATTCCTGTCTGCCGTTGACTTTGGGTGCCGGACTTTGGACTTTGGACTGAAACATGCCGCTGAGAGTTTTGATCATTCCCGACAAATTCAAGGGCACGCTCTCAGCCGGAGCAGCCGCGCGGGCCATTGCGAAAGGCTGGCACAAGGCTCGACGGCAGGACTCGCTCGACTTGCTGCCCATGACCGATGGGGGCGACGGGTTTGGCGAAGTCATCAGCCGTTTGCTGCGCGCCCGGGTCCAACGCCTGAAATCTGTCGATGCGGCGCATCACCCGTGCTCCGCCAGGTGGTGGTGGGAGCCGCAGACGAAAACCGCCATCGTCGAATCGGCCGCGATCATCGGATTGGCAATGTTGCCGCCCAGGCAATTTCATCCATTCGAACTGGACACTTTTGGTCTGGGCGCTGTCATCCGGGCGGCGGCGGCAAAAGGTGCGAGGCGCTGCCTGATGGGCATTGGCGGGAGCGCCACCAACGACGGCGGATTCGGTTTGGCGCGCTCGCTCGGCTGGAAGTTTTTGGACCGCAACGCCAACTTGATCGAACACTGGACAGGTTTGGACAAGCTCGCAAAAATTCGCACCCCGTCGCCCCGTCGCTGTTTGCATCAGTTGCTGGTGGCAGTGGACGTGCAAAACCCACTGCTGGGCACACGGGGCGCCACGCGTGTTTACGGGCCGCAAAAAGGCCTGCGCTCACGGGATTTTGCGCGCGCCGAACGTTGTCTTCGCCAGCTGACGAAGGTTGTTAAGAAAGATTTCGGGCACGACCTGGCGCGGGCACCCGGCGCAGGCGCGGCAGGTGGGTTGGGGTTTGGCTTGCTGGCGTTTCTGGGCGCGCAGTTGGAACCGGGGTTTGATTTGTTCGCCCGGCAGGCGGCGGTCGAGCGGCATTTGCACTCGGCAGATCTCGTTATCATTGGTGAAGGGGCGATCGATTCCTCCACTTTCATGGGCAAGGGTGTCGGCCAAATCGCCGCGCGCTGCCGCGAGCAGGGCATCCCCTGCGTTGCACTGGCCGGGTTTGTCGGCGCGGGCGCCAGGAAACGAAGGCTCTTCACTCAAACGCATGCCCTGACCCAACTGACTGCGGTCGAGCAAGCGAAAGCGAAGCCGGCATATTGGCTGGAGCGGCTGGCGACGCGGGTAGCACGATCGTGGAAGACAGGTAACCAGAACCAGCCATCTCTCTGGAAAGGAACCAAGTATCATGCTGTTTAAATATCGAACCTCGTTCTGTCTCTGTGTATTCGCTGTGCAGGCAGGTCACACAGCCTTTGCCCTCAACATCGATCCGAAAGCGGAGATCCATCCGACTGCGATTCTGATGGGAAACGTCACCTGCCGGTCATCAGCCACAATCTGTTTGCCTTGGAAGAAAAAACTATGATACACAGGCGCACTTGCTTGGGCGGGTGGCAAAACCATGAAACATTTCGATGAAGTGGCGGACCTGGCGCTGCGGGCCATGAAGCAACGCGCGGCGGAACTCAACATCAAGGGGGTGGCCATGGTGGCGGCCAGCGCCGGCGGCCGTATCCAATCATGGTCGTCAAAAATGCTCGTGGTGGGAGCCATGAAAAAGGGTCCCTCCCAAGACGAGCCCGAGATAAACCTGCTCGCCATCGTTTATTCCAAGGCTGCGGAAATGGCGGACACGTTGCAGGCCAGCGGCAGCGGCGTGCGGTCGCCCCTGAAGGGTGAATTCGGCTGGCCGGGTGGAGTAATCACCCGGGGGAAAACCGGATACCTGTTCGCCGCCTTCAGCGGCGGCAGTTCCGCGGATGATGTCAAAGCTGCCCAAGCCGGCCTCGATATTCTGGCCGTCACGCTATAGCCCTGCGGCCCAAGTATTTTTGTGATCAGGCCACGGCGGGGGTTTTCTTCTTTTGGAACCGCTGCTTCGTTTCGTTCCATTCCACGTTCACCCGCAGGGTTGAAGACAGCAGCGGCGTGAGCAGATGAATCGCATGGTTCATTTCCGTGGCATCATCAAACTCGCACTTAATTTTCTCTCCGTGCCGCACCGATAAATTCAGCCGTCCGGCCTTTCCGCTGGTCTGAAAAAATGTCGGGGCTTCGATGGCGGCGTCGCGAATTTCGGCCAGGTTCAACTTGAAGTTGCTTTCGCTTTCGCGAAGCAATTCCTCCGGGTCACCCTCCTTAAGACGTTGAAGTTTCGTTTTGGCTTTGCTTTTGGTGAACAGCCACAGGGTCAGTGGAATTATATTGCCCGCCGGACCCATGAAAGGAGCCGCCGCTTCCAAAATGGATCTTGATCCTCCTTCAATCTGAATGAAAAGAAGGTCGCTCCGTTCGACAAAAATCCGTTATTTGCCAGCGGACAAAATGGGAGAAACCAGTTTGACATTGAAGGCTGTTCCAGTGGCCTTGGGTTGGGCCGCGATCTTTCCTTGTTTTTTCTCCTGATTGATGACCGGCTGCCCGTCAACCGGACAAGCAGCGAGATCATTGGCATATTGCTCTCCGCAGTATTCGCAACTTTTCATATCTTCTCACGCCAAGCGGCGGGAGAGCAGGTAGCGGCATCAGCCGATAAACGCCGCGTGAACGGCTTTCATCGCGGCTTCGCCCTTGGCCAGATCAATGACGACGGAGATTTTGATTTCACTCGTCGAAATCATGTCAATGTTCACGCCTTCCTTGGCCAGTGTTTCAAACAGTTTTCCCGCCACGCCGGTGTGGCTCTTCATGCCGACGCCGACGATGGACAGCTTGCCGATTTTCTCGGCGGTGATCACGTCGCGCAGGCCGAGTTCTTTTTTCATGCCGTCAATGACCTTCTGCGCCTTGAGCAAATCCGGCTTGTCCGCCGTGAAGGAAATGTCCGTCTGGGGCGTGCCGGTGCCGTGGCTGATGTTTTGCACGATCATGTCCACGTTCACGGTCGCGTCACCGAGCGCCTTGAAAATGCGCGCGGCTACGCCGGGTTTGTCGGGCACGCCCACGAGCGTGATTTTGGCCTGGTTTTTGTCGAGCGAGACGCCGCGCACAACGACGCCTTCCATGCTTTTGGTTTCTTCTTTCACAATGGTTCCGGGGTTTTCGTTTAGACTGGAGCGGACTTCAAACACGACGCCGAATTTTTTGGCAAATTCAACCGAGCGACTCTGCATCACCTTCGCGCCGAGGCTCGCCAGTTCAAGCATTTCGTCGTAGGAAATTTCCTGCAGCTTCTTCGCGTTCGGCACGATGCGCGGGTCGGCGGTATAGACGCCGTCCACGTCCGTGTATATCTGGCAAAGGTCGGCTTTCAACGCCGCCGCGAGCGCAATGGCCGTCAAATCCGAACCGCCGCGGCCCAGCGTCGTGATCTGGCCTTCGGGCGTCTCGCCCTGGAAGCCGGCGACGATGACGACGTTGCCCTGTTTCAAAAGCTCGTGAACTTTCTTTGGCGTGATGTTGTGAATCCGGGCCTTGGTGTGAACCACGTCGGTGACGATGCCCGCCTGCGGGCCGGTGAGCGATACCGCCGGCACGTTCAACGCGTGCAGCGCAATGGCCGTGAGCGCGATGGTCTGCTGTTCGCCGGTGGCGAGCAGCACGTCCATTTCGCGCTCGCTGGGCAGCGGCATGATTTCCTTGGCCAGCTTGATCAAATTGTCCGTCACGCCGCTCATCGCGGAAACGACGACGACGACCTGGTCGCCCTGCGCGCGATACTTGGCCACGCGCGCCGCGACGTTTTTGATGCGCTCGGGGTTGGCCACCGAAGTGCCGCCATATTTTTGGACGATTAGAGCCATGTTAAATTTTCGGGAACGGCAGAATAGTCAGATAGCCAGCGTTTGAAAAGTGCGGAATTGGAATTCAAAGTCCGCGCAGGAACTTTTGAACTTCATCGTGATTGCCGGCCATTACAAACAAAAGGCACTCGGCGCGATTTTGGAAAACCAGCCGGATGTCCAGCCCCACCCGGATTTCAAAAAAGTTCCCCGTCAGCTTGCGGATGCCCAAACCCTGATGACGGTGCGGATGACCGAAATCCCGCTCCAAATGTTGCAACGCCAGCCCGATTTTCCCGCGCGTCTCTTTGGGATAATCCCGGACGCGCGCACGGAACGGCCCGCTCAAATCCAGCGGTTTCAATCGGCCAGATCCTTTTCCAGATTGCCGGAAAAGCGTTTGATTTTCCCGCGCTTCCGCTCCGCTGAAATATGTTGTTCCATCCGCTTCTCAAAACGCGCCAGTTCCGACGGTGTCGCGCCATATTCGCGCCAGGCGTAATCATCGGACGACACCGTTACGGGTCGCAACGCCACAATCTGGTCGCCGGACACGATCCCGATGTCCTCGCCCCGCTTGGCTTTTTCCAGCAATTCGGAAAGGTTGGCGCGGGCTTTGGTAATGGTTAACGTCGTCATATCGTCTATATAGAGCCTTTAACGCGGCTTGTCAATTGTTAAAAGCGATCTACAGGCGCTCAATCGTTTTCAAGGCAAGCTGCTTGTCGCTCACGGCTTCGAGATGGCTGAATTCACTTCAAAAGGCAATTCGCCGATGTAAGTCACTCAAAATTCTCAACGCGAATCATCACCGGCTTGCCTTTGACGACCGGCAGTTTGCCGATTTTTTTCAAGGCGCCGGTGACCGCGCCGTTGGTTGCATAATGCAACATGAAAATCAGTGGCACACTCCCGCCTTCATGGCCTTCCGGCTGGATCACGGACGAGATGCCGATTTTCGCCGCGCCGAAAATGGCGGCGATTTTCGCCAGCGTCCCCGGACGATCCACGACATTGAGCCGGAGAAAATACTGCGATACGACATCGTCCATCGGCACAACCGCCCCGGCGCATTCGTGCGGCACGAACGGTGGCACACGCTGTTTGCTGCCGGATTTCAAGTCCAGCGCCGCGTCGGCCAGATCGCTCAATACCGCGCTGGCCGTGGCGTCCTTGCCCGCGCCGCGACCGTAAAACAGCGTGTCGCCGACGATGTCGCCGCGCACAAACACGGCGTTGAAGACATGGTTCACGCTGGCGAGAACATGGGCGTTGGGCACCAGCGTCGGATAAACCGAAACCTGCACGCGACAGTGATTTCGGATTTTCTTCGAATCGGCAATCGGCAATCGGCAATCGGCAATTCGTTTAATGATTCCCAAAAGCTTGATGGTGTAACCCAGTTCGCCCGCAAATTTGATGTCGAGCGCGCTGATGTGTCGGATGCCTTCGACGTGAACTTTTTTCGGGTTCACCCAAAAGCCGTGCGCGAGCGACGCAAGAATGCCAATCTTGTGCGCGGCATCGTGGCCGTCTATGTCCAGGTCCGGCGGCGTCTCGGCGTAACCATGCTTTTGCGCGTCCGCCAGCACGTCGGCGAAGTCCGCGCCTTCCAGTTTCATCCGGGTGAGGATGTAATTGCAGGTGCCGTTGACGATGCCGTACAGCGCGTTGATGCGGTTGCCGACAAACCCTTCGCGCAGCGATTTGATGATGGGGATGCCGCCGCAAACGCTCGCCTCGTAATAAAGATTCGTGCCGTATTTCTTGGCCGCGGCAAACAGTTCCTCGCCGTGCGCGGACAGCAATGCCTTGTTGGCCGTGACGACCGGTTTGCCGAGCTTGAGCGCGGCGAGAACCATCGTCCGGGCGATGCCCGTGCCGCCGACGAGTTCGGAGACGATGTCCACCTGCGGGTCGGCGATGACGCCTTGCCAGTCGGTCGTCATGAGCGAACGCGGGATTGGATACGGCCGCGGTTCGTTGAACGCCTTCACGGCGACCTTGCGGACGGCGACTTTCACGCCGATGCGCGAGGCCATGAGGCCGCCGTTGAGCTGGAGCGCGTGGAACACGCCGCTGCCCACCGTGCCGCCGCCAATCATGCCAAGGTTTACCTGTTGCATAGGAACCATAAGATTGCCGCGAAAAAGGGCAGGGGACAATTCAATTTTAGCCACAGATTGACACAGATTAAACACAGATTTCTTTGACGCGAATTTCACGAATTGGCGCGAATTACTTTGGGAGGAACGGCATGTTTTACTTGTCGCGTCGAAGCGCAGCGAAGACGGAAACCACGAAAAACACGAAGCACACGAAATCTTTGCCGCAAAAAAGCGCAAAAGGCGCAAGAAAAACCTGTTTAACCACGGATGAACACGGATGAACGCCGAATTAACGCACCGGGGGAAGGAGCGGTGGCGCTGAGATCAACAATCTCCATTGCCGCTGCCACGCGATGAAAAGCAGCACGACAATTCCGAGATGCATTGCCGTGGCGTAAGCCACAATTATCAGGTCATCGCTACCCGATCTGGCGAGCGCCACGGTGCCCGGGGCCAGGAAGGAAAGTTTGGCGAGGCCGCCGCTGGAAAAAACGCCGGCTAGGATGAACGGCAGCACACACAGGACAAACAACCAAAGGGCGACGAAGCCGAGCGCACGGCGTTTGAAGCGCAGGCGGCAATATTCCAACAACAACGAAAACATCAGGAAGAAAACCAGCAGATTAGCGGTGGCCAGCGCCCAAGCTTTTCCTGAAAGACCAAACGAAAAGATAAAATGCGGCAGCGAAGCGGCGGCGGCGACGGCAATAAGCGCCAGCGCCAGCGACACCGCGCTGCGGGAAAAGACCAGCCGCAAATTTCCCATTCCTGTCCGCAACGCTTCCACCCGCACCCGTTCGGGTAGCGGGCTGGCCAAGGCCAGAATTAACACGCCCACTAGGATCGTCCCGCCATGCACGATCGGGAGCAGCGACTCCCGCTCGTAAAATTTATGGTCCGATGCGAATACTGTCGGGAATCGCCCGTGCCAGATTCCCCAGATCAGCCCCTGTTGCACCACGACGAGCAGCGCAAAAATCGCGATAGCTTCCCAGCGCAGCAGCAAGGGCTGAAAAGGATTCGCCGTCTTGCGCACCGTTGCGCGCCAGAGGAAAAGTCCCATAACGAACTGCAGCCCGAGATTCAGCAAAATCGGCGGCACGGGCAGCGCAAAAATTCCCGGCCAGTCGCTCCAGTTGCGAAAGTCGTTGTAATCATTTGCGGCCTGATTCGGATCTTGAAACAGATTGACGATGCCATAAATCGGCAGCAGAAAGTTGATGATGGTGAATCTCGGGAACGCGAAGGAAAACGTCTGGAGGAAAAAGAGGGGCAACAACAGGATGATGCCGCTTTGTGGCCGCTGGAACGCCATGCCGGCCAGCGATGCGAGCAAGCCGAAGAACAAGGTCGTGCTCAAAATCAGAATCTGGGTTCCCAGCCAGAGCGTGACGGGCAATTTCGCCAGCACCACGATCACCAGCCCGATGCCCGCCAGCACCGCGCCCATGTAAATTTCACGTAGGGCCGAACCGAGCCAGTAACCGGCAACGATGGCGGCCGGCTTCAACGGCGTGAGCCGGTTGCTGTCCCAGAGGCCAGCTTTGCGGTCGTCAGCCAGCACTTTCGAAATCTTGCTGAACCCGCCGAGGATCAGTACCAGGATTTCCACACCGATCACCCAGCCGTAAAATACTTTGCCTGCTTCCTGTGGCGACCTAAAAGTAAGAGCCTTTGGATCGGCCAGGTAGGCGATGAGGCCGGACAACAGGCTCAGCCCGATCAGCGCGGCAATCAGCACCGCCGCCAGCACACCGGTGCGGTGCGTCAGCCGCTTCTGGGTCAGAAAAATCGGATTTTCGGTGATGTTCACATCAATTCCTTGGCACCGGATTGCAGAAAAATTTGTTCCAAATCGTCACCACTGCCGCGCCATTCGGTCACCCGCACACCTTCGACCACCAGGGTTTTCAACAACCCGTCGAGCGCATCGGCGTCACCGTCGAATTCAAACGTCGCGCCTTGGCCGGTGGTTTCGAGGTTTTTGACGCCCGCGCCTTTCAAAATTTGCAGGGCCTGGTCGTCGGCGTTGCGCCATTTGACGGACATCTGGCGACGCCCCATTTTTTGTCCCAGTTCGGCAATCGTCCCGGACATGACGAGTTTGCCGCGTTCCATGATGGCCGCCTTGTTACAAAAACCCGACAACTCGGTGAGGATGTGCGAGGATATCAGCACCGTTTTGCCGGCATCGCGCAACTGGAGCAGTAATTTTCGCAGCTCAATTCGTCCCAGCGGGTCGAGACCGCTGGCCGGTTCATCCAGCAACAGCACCTGCGGGTTGGGCAACAGGGTTTTGGCGAGCACTAGCCGCTGCTTCATGCCGCGCGACAATTCCTCGCACAGCGTGTCCCGTTTTTCCATGAGCCAGGTGAGTTCCAGACATTCCCCGATGCGTTTGGTCCGGTCCGGCACGTCGTAGGCGCGGGCGAAATGATCCAAAAATTCCGTGGCCGTCAGTTGATCATAGACGGGGCAGAAATCCGGCATGAAACCAAGCCGCCGCTTCAATTCCTCCGGCTCCCGGGCCAGTTCATGTCCGTCAACCTTGACCGAGCCGCGGGTGCATTCCTGCAAACCGGAAACCGCCCGCATGGTGGTGGTCTTGCCCGCACCGTTCGGGCCGATGAGACCGCAGACATCCCCGGCTTCAACCATCAGGGAAAGGTCATTGACCGCCACCACCTCGGGAAAATCCACCCGCAGATGTTCAATGATGAGCACCGGGTTGGACATGAGGTGATTATTACCACTGCTTGGTGAAAAGCAAGCGCACAACGTCGGAATTTAATTCAGGCGGCTCGTGAATGAATTGGTTGTGCACGCAACACCAGCAGCGCGCCGAGGCAGAACAGGACAGCGCTATAACCGAAGGCGATGCTGATGCCGAAGGCTGTCCACAGTGCGCCGACGATGCTGCTGGACAGGAAATCGCCGATGCCGTTCACGGTGGCCAGCACGCCGAACGCCATGCCGTGGTGTTCCTCGCCCACTAGTTCCGCGCAGAACGAGTCTTCCAGCGTTTCCCCAATCGCCACATGCATGCCGCTGAGAATGAAAATAATGCCAAGCAGCCAGATCGTCATCGGCGCAGCCACAATCAACACCGCCATCACCGCTGCCAGCGCGTAACCGGACGCGAGCACGTACTGCTTTTTGAAACGGTCCGCGAGCCCGCCCGCCACGTAGGCGAACCCGGCGTAATAAATGTTCCGCAACACGTAAAACCCGACCGCGACACTGGCGGCCACAGCCGGGCCCAGCGTCGGCGTGAGCTTTTGCGTCGCCAGCAGAATCAACAGCGTGGGGGCGAAGTCGCCCGCGCCGAAAATTCCGACGGCGACGAGAAATCTCCGGTAAGGCCGTGGCAGCAAACGCAACCGTTCGCCGAACGAGACGTGCGACACGGGTTGGCGCTCCTTTTCCCGGACGAAAAACGCGATCACTCCGGCGGCGCAAACGCCGGGAATGAGCGTCAGCAGGAAAATGTGGCGGTAATTATGTTGCAGCGCGGCGAGCAACACAAAAGCCGTGGCCGGGCCGACAATCGCGCCGACGGTGTCCATCATCCGCTCGAAACCGAAGGCGCGGCCGTAGGTTTCGCGCGTGACAGTGGCGGCGAGCAACGCCTTGCGCACGGGCGTGCGCACGCCGCGTCCGAGCCACGCGAGCGACCGCGAAATCAGGATGTGCCAGGCCGCCGTTGCCAGACCGAATGACGCCGTGCCGAGCGCGGTGACGAGATAGCCAATGACGGCGATTGGTTTGCGGCGTTGCAGTTTGTCGGTGTAAAAGCCGGACGCCATCTTGGCGAAGCTGGACAGGCCGTCGGCGACGCCTTCAATTACGCCCAGCCACGCCGCCGCCGCGCCCATGGACGCGAGAAACGCGGGCAGGACGGTGGTGGCGATTTCGTGCGACCAGTCGCTGAACAGCGACGCCAGCCCGATGCCGAGGACGGCGCGGTTGAGCCAGTGGAATTTTGGCGTATGTCCTTTTGCTGAATCAACCGAGATTGACATGCGCGGTTACTTTGACAAGGAATCAGGGAGACTTCAACTGCGTCCAGGCGGCTTCCAGTTCCCGGATGGCCTCGCGCATTTGTGGTTCGTTCGAGTTGGTTTGTGCGAGCATTTGTTCCAGCGTGGCCAGCTCGTCCCGAACTGGTTCCTCGGCTTGGCGGCGCAGTTGCGCAGTAGAAGGTCATGGTGGATTTGCGGTGCCTTTACGTCCGACAAGTTTTTCAACCATGCGCTTGCAGGCATCCCATTCGTCGGGAGAAATCTCCCATCGTTGTCCCGACTCAAATTTGCGGACGAGTTCGCGCATCTCTTTTTGCAGGTAATCGATTTGTGCAGATTGAAAATGATCCAGTCGCCTGCGAAGTGATTCATTTCCCATCAACGGCTGACAATGCAGCAGGTGTGGCAGACACAATCCGCGTGAATTTTCGTATGCCCGCCAGGAGGGTGGCTGTTCGAGCCAATCCACAAACGCGTGGACGTGCTGTGCTTCACGACGGGCGAGATGGCTGCAGAGCGGGCACTTCTTCGCGGCGTTTCGCAACCATTGCGCGCGAACCTGTCCGCCACCATTTGATTCTTTGCGCAACGAATCGAGAAATTTTGCGGCGATGTAATCGTTGACCAGCGAGCCGCTTTGAGGCGAGTGAATCTCGCACAGCAACCAGAAGTGGTGATTGCAGAATCCGCCTGCTTCGTCGAGCCGCCGGCGATTGCCTTCGTCGGCCACGTTGCCTCCAACCCACCGGCACAATTCTTGGAACTCGTCCGCCTGCAACAAGGCACAAATCGGGCAGCGGCCTGACTCAAGTGCCTTTGCGAACTCCGAAACGCTCGTGCCGGGCTCAACTGGAACTGTCGGGAAGTTACTCATCAACAAGGTGGCACGCTTTAACCGCCGAAATGTCGCACGCGCAACGGATGCCGGTGTAGAGAACGTTGACAATCGCCGCGTCGTTGCCCCGCCGGTGCGCACAACGGAAACGAATTTTCTTCCAACCGGCACACGGGCCGCCGCGCACCACGCGCATCTCACCGCCCGGCGGCGGACGCAAGTCGCCAGTCGCATAACGGCGGTAAACATCCCATTGATACCAATCCGCGCACCATTCATCCATGTTGCCCGCCATTTGAAGGATGCCATAAGGCGAACGGCCTTCGGGGTAGGCGTCCACCGGCGCGGTGGTTTCGTATTTATGAAGCTTGTCTCCATCCCAACGCAAAAAATCATCATGCCACTCGTTGCCCCACGGATAAAGTCGTCCATCCGTGCCGCGCGCGGCTTTTTCCCATTCGATTTCCGTAGGCAGCCGTAATCCAGCCCAGCAGCAATATGCCTCTGCTCCGAACCACGAGACATGGATGATGGGATGCCGCTCAAAGCCGGGCGCGACCTGATACGGCTCGGCGAGGCAGGGCGAGTCACTCCGTGTGCGCCGTTCGTCGGCGCTGATGAGCGAAGACTTCACCGCGTTCGCGGCGGGCAGAGGACTGCCCGCCCTGCCCGGAACGCTGATTCGTTCCAGCGCCGGAGCCCAATTCTTGAGTTGTTCGGGAGAAGGCCGGGTTTCGCGAAGGAACGCGGCAAATTGCTGATTAGTCACGGCGTGCTCACTCAGATAAAAATCCGGCAAGAGCGCGCGGAACTGGGGCAGTTCGTCCAGCAGCGTGAACTCATGCCCGCCGATGTCCATGAGCCGCGCCATCTCGATTTGTTCCGGTGTTGAACCCATGATGAATTCGCCTGCCGGAATCAATCGCATCACCGAACCATCACGCGGATTAACCCACGTTTCGGGAAGTGTGTCGTGCGCGTTCGGGGTTCCGCCTTTCGTAGCAGCCGACGTAAGTCGGCTCTGACTTCTCTCTGATAAAAAGTGAGCGGACTCACGTCCGCTGCTACAAGGTTCATTGGCGGCGCAGCCGGTTCTGGAATTGCTCCAAATCATGGACGAGCTGTTTCAGTTCGTGGGTTGTGGATTTTCTCCAGCGCCTCGGTCAACAAGGCAATCGCCCGTTCCAGTTGCGGCTGATTGGATTGGCCCTGGGCCAGCATTTGTTCCAGCGTGGCCAGTTCGTTCAGCGCGTACTGCCCGGCCTGGCGTCGCAGCTCCTGGACCCCGGCGCTGACTCGCGTCTGCCAGTCCGCCGCGAGCCGCGACAGGTTTTTCTCCACTTCCCAGCGCGCTTTGCGCAACAGCTCGCGCTCGATCGGCTTGCGGAAAAGTGTCAGCGGAATGAGCCAGCCAATCGTCGTAAACGCCGCATCGAAGGCATAGGACACATTTACCGGCGGGGCGGACGGCTCGCGCACTTCCAGGGCGAACTCGCGCCGCGTCAGAGTCACGCCCAGCGCGGCCTTGACGTGTTCGGCCAGCCGGTCCTGAAAGGCGCGGAGCGCGCGCGTCAACCGTTCGCGTGCCTTGTGCAACGGTTCGCAAAACATCCCGCGCTGCGCCTGCGACACCTCGCTCAACTCGTGGCTCAGAAAACCGTTGAGCCATTCGCGCCAGGCGTCCAGCAGTGGCGGCAGCCGCAACCGCCATTGCTGCAACTGAGCCTCCAAATCGGTGGTGACTTTGGCTTGCAGCGTTCGCCGAATCGGCTGCAGGTGCTGCACGGATTGTTCCAGCGCCTGCCCGGCCACGTCGTGCGCCAGCAAGTGCAGTTCTTCGCGCAACGCGTCGAATTGCCTGCGCTCTTCCAACAACCGGTCGTGCAGCGCCTGCCGCGAAGCTTCCGCCTGGGTCGCCGCCGCCAGAGCGACCCGCAAATAGTCGAGCGCCTGGCTGATGAGCGAGATGAGTTTATGCCGCAAGATTTGCTCCGCCGCCGCGCCGCGATCCTGGCGAAGCGGTTCGAGGAGACGCTCCACCAAAACCGTTTTCAGCTCCGGCAACTCTGGTTTGATGGAGTAGAAGAACACCGGCAGACCGCCATTGCCCCAGTGTTCGGCCAGTTGCCGGCGCAGAAACTCCCGCACTTCGGCTCGCTGCGACTCGGTCAGCAAATCGGCTTTTGTCAGCAGCAACGCGATCTTGGGCGTGTGCCGGCGGAGTTGATCGAGCAGGTCCAGGTCGCGCTCGGACAGCGGCGAGTCGGCACTCACGGCCACCAGGACCGCACCCACGTTTGGAAGCCAGTTCAGCGCGACCTCGGTGTTGTGCACGAAAGCGCTGCCCAGGCCCGGCGTGTCCACGAATTCCAGCGGCGCGAAGGATTGGAGCGCGGGCAACTCCACTTCCACGCTCGCCACTTGCTTGGTGTTGCGCGGATTTTCGTTCTCGCCCACGTAAAGGCCGATCTCGTCCAGCGGAATTGATTTCGTCGTGCCGTCGAGAAACCGCACCACCGCCCGCTCCACCGGCCCGTGGCGCAGGCGGGTGACAATAGCCGTCAACGGCAGCACGCCGATGGGCAGCACCGCCTGCCCCGCGAGGTGATTCAGGAAGGAGCTTTTGCCGGCCTTGAACCTTCCGAACACCGCCACGTCAATCCGTTCCGGCGCGCCGAGTTGCTGCTGGCACGCGGCGATCTGCGGTCGCAGGTTCACCAGGTGAAACCGGTCAACCAGATCCGCGACGTGATCAAGGAGTCCGTTGACTTGAATCATAGTCTTTCATTCGGAATGTTGGATCGGGTCTTTAACGCGATTGGCCGAAGTTGTCGCCGTCACTGTTCTGCTGGCGCAGTGCTGCTTTACAAAGGCGTCGAACACTTCGTCGGCATCCATGCCAAGAACTTGCGCCAGCGCCACGGCTTGATGTAAAAGCTCGATCAACTCGGCG
>Ga0116134_1000604_pt1 | contig 18612 bp, 9 predicted proteins | sample June2015DPH_19_5_FD_89737 | JGI IMG/M metagenome (GOLD analysis project Ga0116134, IMG submission 89737) | Peatland microbial communities from SPRUCE experiment site at the Marcell Experimental Forest, Minnesota, USA - June2015DPH_19_40 | ecosystem: Environmental > Terrestrial > Soil > Wetlands >... | reverse complement strand
GCCGATGATGACATTCACCATCGCCGTCATCTGGAGCGATGAGACCAGCCCAAGGTTTTGCACCAGCCAGAAGCCGGCCAGCCCCGCGCCCACCACCGCGCCGAGGCTGTTCACCGAGTAAAATAATGCGGAACGGCGGCCTGCGTCCGAAGAATATTTTTGCAACCACGCCGCGAGCAGCGGCAGTGTGCCGCCCATCAAGATCGTCGGGCCGAGCAACAACGCCGCGCTCAAAAAACCTTTCCACGCGAGCAGCAATCCGGGGTGTTCCGCAATGCCTGTTCCCACAGCGACGAAAATCCGGTCCACCCACCGGTCCAGCGACGGGAAGAAAAAAGCGTAGAGACCAATGGCGATTTCAAGACAGCCATAAACGCGCACCGGCTGCCTCAAGCGATCCGCCCGGCTGCCAAAAATTTTATTGCCGAGTGCCAATCCGCCCATGAATACCGCGAGTACAACCGTTTGCGCGTAAATCGTGCTGCCAAAAATTTGCGAGAGAAATTTCGACCACACGACCTCGTACACCAGCGCCGTCGCGCCGGAACAGAAAAACAAAACCAAAACCAGCCAGCTCCAATCCTGTCGGCGCATGAGCAAAGCTAGTGGCGGGCTTGGCACGCCTACAAGCTGTAAAACGGATGGCTCCGGTGGAAAGAAAATTTCGCAAGATTCAAACTGGCGGAAGGGGTGGGATTCGAAGCCAGGCGACCCGGTTTCGTTTTGGTGCGTGAACGTGCATGACAGGCCCGTCAATAAAGGCGATTATGCGCGTTTTATTTTTTGAGGGCGGAAGCCGCATCACGCAAAAAGATGCACTTAAACGCACCCTTTTTGTCTCCAATTGTCCCCAAATTCTTCGCGCGATTTCTGACCGGCGACCGGGAGCGGAGGGGTAGCTCGCGACTATTAGGACGAGTTGCGGCGATGGCTTCGCGTTCGCAAATTTTTTTCGCAAAAGGGCGGCTTTTGCAGCACCGTGCTGCCAGTGCAACCGAAGCTGAAACAGAATGCCGCGGAGTTCACCCTGGCCTACATTCCCCAGTTTGCCGCGCGGCTGACTCCGTTGCGAACGCACGACTCCATTCCTGATCAATACTTCGGTCGGGGCGGCTTCAACCATGCGCCGTCGTCGGTCCGGGGGTGGCCCTTTCGTTTGGCGCGCGGATCGAAGGCGTCACCGTCTATGACGCCATCGGGGGCAGCCTGGGTTTCCGGCGTCCGGGTTACACCATCCCGCTCGAGCCGGCTGGTTCATGGCCGGGGAAGAAAAACTCGATCTCCCTCAACGTGCCCATCGCGGTTTATCGCAACCCCGCGAGCGGAGCGCGCCGGAAATCACGCTGGGCGTGCCTGGCGGCGACGCGGCGTTTGCGGATTTCTCGATCCTAATCGGTTTCACGCATCGTTTCTGACAAAAGCGGGCTGGCACAGCGTTTTTATTAGAAAAGGTTTTGGAATGGTGTAAATTTGCTTTTGACAAACAGCCCGAAGAGAATTCTAATCAGGCTATTCAACCGAACGTCGAAGGACGCCCTTGAAAGCCGTCATGATACAATTCCGCCGACGTGTGTTAGGTCTTTCCGAAGAGGCCGTGGATTTTCAGCAGCGGGGCTTCCGGGGAGCCTCGGCATTCATGCGAAATCGCCTTGAAAACGTGGGCGGCGCGTTTGTGGCCGGCTACCACCTCGCCTTGGAAAGTAATTCGCCGGAAGATCTGGGGTCAAAGTTGACGGTGGTGGATCTGGAACGGCGCGGCTTTGCCTTTGAAGGCGCGGCGATGGGATTGGCGTTGCTCGACTTTTTGACGCCCTGGCGGCGCAAACGCACCGGCAAGTTTCTCCGGGGCGCGGGCGATTCACATGCCTACATGATTCACGTCGGCGTCGGCTGGGTTTGGGCGCGGATGCCGTTTGGTGTCCGGCGCTGGCAAAAAAAACTTGATCCGTTGCTCGGCTGGCTGGCGTTTGATGGCTGGGGATTTCACGAGGGCTTTTTCCACTGGCCGAAATACGTCGCCGGACAACCACCGCCGGGAAAATTATCCGGTTACGAACGGCGCGCTTTCGATCAAGGTCTTGGCCGCTCGCTCTGGTTCGTCAACGGCGGAAACATAGAACTCATCGCGCAAACAATTTCAAATTTTTCCGCCGACCGGCAGGCCGATTTGTGGAGCGGCATCGGCCTGGCCGCGACCTACGCGGGAATCGTCAGTGAGGCTTCACTCGGCGAACTGCGTGAAAAGGCCGGCCGGTTTCAACCGCAGCTCGCCCAGGGCGCGGCCTTCGCCGCCAAAGCCCGGCAACGCGCGGGGAACCTGACCGATTACACCAGCCTCGCCACAAAAATCCTTTGCGGACTCACGGCTGCCGATGCCGCGCGGCTCACGGACGAGGCGCTCGGAAATCTTCCCGCCGACTCCGATGTGCCCGCTTACGAAATTTGGCGCCGCCGGACTCAAAGTCATTTTTTGCAAACCCGATAACTCCAAGAGGCCTGAATGAAAAAGTCCCAGGGTCGTTTCGCCGCCCCGCTGGTTGCCATCGCCATCATCGCCGGCTGTTATTGGATGGCGCGTTATCCGTGCATTTCAGCCGGTGACTGCATGAAACTGGCTGCGCATTTCAAATTTGAAAAGCTGCCACTGCCAGAAGTGCCAAACCATCCGCCTTACAAATACGTCCGCGCGGTGCATCCAAGCTTGAGCCGCATTTCCGCCTGGGTTTCCACGCTCGGTGCGGCGGCGGCGATGGAGGACCTCGATGGCGATGGCCTGCCGAATGATCTGATTTACATTGATCCTCGCACCGACCTCGTCACCGTCGCGCCGGTGCCAGGCACGGGAAACCGTTACGCGCCATTCACGCTGAATCCGGCGCCGCTGCCCTACGACCCGGCCACGATGGCCCCGATGGGGATCGTGCCCGGCGACTTCAACGAAGACGGGTTGATGGACATACTCGTTTATTATTGGGGCCGCTCGCCGGTGATTTTTCTGCGCAAAAAGACCGCCGGCGTCGAACCCGGCAAACCGGCCGCCATATCCGCCGCCGACTACGAGCCGGTTGAATTGTCCACGAACGGCGAACGGTGGTTCTCCAACGGCGCGGTGACGGCTGACTTCGACGGTGACGGCCACGTGGACGTGCTCATCGGAAATTATTTTGCGGACGGGGCGCACATTCTGGATGCGAATGCCGGCGGGGTCGAAGCCATGCACGAGAGTTTTTCCAAGTCACTTTCCGGCGGCAAAAAACATTTCTTCCTCTGGCAGGGGGCAACTTCGGGCGAACATCCCACCGTGCATTTCATCGAGGTGACCAATGTGTTCAGCCCGGAAGTGGATCACGGCTGGACACTGGCCATCGGCGCGGCGGATTTGGACGGCGACCAGTTGCCGGAAATTTATTTCGCGCACGATTTCGGCCCCGACCGGCTGCTGCACAACGAATCCACGCCCGGCCATTTGAAATTCACCGTGCTCGAAGGCCGCCGCCGTTTCACCGATCCGAAATCGTGCGTGCTCGGCCAGGATTCCTTCAAGGGCATGGGCTGTGACTTCGGCGACGTGAACGGCGATGGGATTCTCGATATTTACGTCAGCAACATCGCGGACCAATTCGCCTTGTGCGAAAGTCATTTTCTCTGGGAGAGCACCGGCAAACTCGACGACATGAAACACGGCATCGCGCCCTACATTCAAGCCAGCGAGAAGCTCGGCCTCTCGCGCAGCGGCTGGGGCTGGGATTGCCGCCTCGCCGATTTCGACAACAGCGGCGTGCTCCAGGCGATTCAAGCCGTCGGGTTCATCAAAGGAAAAATCAACCGCTGGCCCGAACTTCAATCGCTCGGCACCAGCAACGACCGCATCGTTCATGACCCGCGCTTGTGGCCGAGCTTCAAACCGGGCGCGGATTTGAGCGGCGGGAATTTGGATGCGTTCTTCGTGCGCGCCGCCGACGGGCGTTACTACAACATCGGCCCCGAAATCGGCTTCACCGAGCCGATGGTCAGCCGGGGCATCGCGCTTGCCGACGTGGACGGCGACGGACGGCTGGACTTCTTGCTCTCCAATCAATGGGAGCCGTCTTACTTCTACCACAACGTCTCGCCGAACCCCGGCGCGTTTTTGGGATTGCACCTGTTGCTGCCGCTGGCGGACGAGGCGGACACCCCGTTGCGGGAACGGCCCGGACATCCGGGAGTTGACTTGCACGGTCGCCCGGCAATATGCGCCCAGGCGCATGTGGTTTTGCCGGACGGGCGCAAGCTGGTGGCCCAGATTGACGGTGGCTCCGGCCATGCCAGCGGTCGCAGCCGGGAAATTCATCTTGGCCTGGGCCAGTTGCCGCCGGGCACGCAACTGGACGTGGAACTCGACTGGCGCGACATCCACGGTCAGTTCCAGCAAACCACCTTGAAACTCGCGCCCGGCTGGCACACGGTGCTGCTGGGCAAACCCAATGTGGTGGCAGGCATCCTGCCTGCCGTGAAGCCGGGCTTCCAGCCCGGCGGAAATGCGGCGCGAAATTCCGCCGTTGCGTTGCTTTCCAGCTTAAGTCCGGGCGGCAAGATGCCGCCCGCTACGGCAGGCAGGATGCCCGCCGCCACAGGAGGCAACGCCCAATGAAAACTCCCTTTACGAACACCACCGTCCAGTTTTATCCCCAGGGCAACCCGAAGCTGCGGCTCTTTGCGCTGTGGTATTTCACGATTCTCATGATCGTCTGGAACATTCTCGGCCACACGTTTCTCGGCTTTGAGCAATCGCATGCCGCGACCGTCGTCTGTATCGGCTCGGCAATTTTCTTTCAATTTTTTTTGGAATGGGTGGACGCCCGCGCGAAAAATCGCGAAGTGCGCTGGGCCGGCGGCTGGGCAAATTTCCTCAACGCGCTTCCGGCTGCGCTCATTCCCGGCTTCGCCTGCTCGATGCTGCTGTATCCGAACGAGCGGCTCTGGCCGTTTGTTTTCGCGGTTGCGCTTTCCATCTGCTCAAAAGTCCTGATCCGTGCGCCCGTCGGCGGAGGCCGTACGCAGCATGTTTTCAATCCGTCAAATTTTGGTGTGGCACTGACGCTCGTGCTCTTTCCGCAAGTCGGTTTTGCGCCGCCGTATCATTTCACCGAGAATATCACCGGCGTTTGGGACTGGATTCTGCCGGGAATTGTGCTGTTGAGCGGGATTGTCATCCACGGCTGTTTTACCGGGCGGTTGCCGCTCGTCGCCGCGTGGGTGATCGGCTTTGCCTTGCAGGGCCAGTTTCGCGCCTGCCTGTCGGGCACTCCGTATCTCGTGCCGTTCATGCCCATGACCAGCGCGGCGTTCATCGTCTTCACCCTTTACATGGTTCCCGATCCGGCGACCACGCCGCTCAAGCCGTGGCGGCAGGCCGCGTTCGGTTTTTCCGTCGCGATGGTTTATGGGATCATCCAGATGTTGCATCTGGTCTTCGGTCTGTTCTTTGCGCTGATCACGGTCTGCGCAATCCGTGGAATTTCGCTGCACCTTTATTACGCGTTCAAATCGCGAAACGCCGCGCCCGCCGAAATCCCGGCGGCTCAAAGCGCATAAACACTGAAATCACGCAACTCGATTTAAAGGCCAACTCTCCAACGCCCATGACTGCCATCGCCATCGTCGGCATGGCGTGCGTCTATCCGGACGCGCGCTCGCCGGGCGAATTGTGGGAAAACGTGCTCGCCCAGCGCCGCGCCTTCCGCCGCGTGCCGCCGGAACGTCTGCGTCTGGAAGATTATTTTTCCGCCGACCCGCACACACCCGACGCCACCTACGCCACCGAAGCCGCGGTGATCGAAGGCTACGAATTCGACCGCATCGCCTTCCGCGTCGTCGGCAGCACGTTTCGCGCGGCGGATCTCGCGCACTGGCTCGCGCTCGACGTGGCGGCGCGCGCGCTGGCCGACGCCGGTTTCACCGACGGCAGCGGCCTGCCGCGCGAAGCCACCGGCGTTTTGCTCGGCAACACGCTCACCGGCGAATTTTCGCGCGCCAACACACTGCGACTCCGCTGGCCGTATGTGCGCCGCGTGCTCGACGCCGCGCTCGTGAAGGAAAATTGGTCCGCCGAACAGCGTGAAAAATTTCTCGCCGGCCTGGAGGAAAAATACAAATCGCCGTTCCCGCCCGTCGGCGAGGAAACGCTGGCCGGCGGCCTCTCGAACACCATCGCCGGGCGCATCTGCAATCAATTTGACTTGAAAGGCGGCGGCTACACCGTGGACGGCGCGTGCGCGAGTTCGCTGCTGGCCACGGCCAACGCCTGTGCTGCGCTCGCGGCGGGCGACCTCGAGGTCGCGATTGCCGGCGGCGTTGACTTGAGCCTTGACCCGTTTGAACTCGTCGGCTTCGCCAAGATTGGCGCGCTCGCGCCCGATGAGATGCGCGTGTTCGACAAACGCTCCGCCGGCTTCTGGCCGGGTGAAGGCTGCGGCATGGTGGTACTGATGCGCCACAACGATGCGCTTGCGCAAGGCCGCCGCGTTTATGCGGTTATTCGCGGCTGGGGCATTTCCTCCGACGGCAGCGGCGGCATCACGCGCCCGGAAAGCGACGGCCAGATCGAAGCGCTCCGCCGCGCGTATCGTCGCGCGGGTTTTGGAATTGAAACCGTCTCCTACTGCGAAGGCCACGGCACCGGCACCGCCGTCGGCGACGCGACCGAACTTGAAGTACTCTCCCGCGCGCGGCGCGAGGCGAAAACAAATTCTCCACCCGCGGTCGTCGGTTCGATCAAGGCGAATATCGGCCACACGAAAGCCGCGGCTGGTGTCGCCGGTTTGATCAAGGCCACGATGGCCATCCACACGCAGGTGCTGCCGCCGATGACCGGCTGCGAGCAGCCGCACCCGCAACTCGGCGGGCCGGCGTCCGCCTTGCGCGTGTTGCGCGAGGCGGAGCTTTGGCCGGGCGACCGTCCGCTCCGCGCGAGCGTCAGCGCGATGGGCTTCGGCGGCATCAACGCGCACCTCGTCCTCGAAAGCGTCGTTGCCGAACGGCGCGAGACGTTCAGCACGCGCGAACGTTCGCTGTCGCGTTCAAATCAGGACGCCGAATTGTTTTTGCTCGCGGCGGAGACGGCGGAGCAACTTGCGCCGCAGGTGGAAAAACTATTTGCCCTTGCCGCGCGGCTCTCGCGGGCGGAATTGGCCGACCTCGCGGCCCAGTTGGAAAAAAATCTGAAGCCCGGGCCGGTGCACGCAGCCATCGTCGCGTCCAAACCGGAGGAACTTGCGGCGCGGCTGCAAACGCTCAAGTCGTGGTTGCAAAACGGCGTCCCGGCGCGAACGGATTTTTCCGCCGGCGTCTTTCTCGGATCGGGCGGGAGCGCGCCGCGAATTGCCTTTCTGTTTTCCGGCCAGGGTTCACCCACGTATCTCAACGGCGGCGTCTGGCGGCGGCGTTTCGAATCCGTCCGCGAACTTTACTCGCGCGCCGGACTGCCGGCGGACGGGGATACGGTCTCGACGCGCGTGATGCAGCCCGCCGTCGTGACCGCATCGCTCGCCGGACTGAAAGTGCTGGAAGCATTCGGCATCGTGGCGGACGCGGCCATCGGCCACAGCCTCGGGGAAATCACCGCGCTGCACTGGGCAGGGGTGTTCGACGAGGAAACACTGTTGCGCATCGCGCGGGTGCGCGGCGCCGGCATGGCGGAACTCGGCAGCCCGACCGGTGCGATGCTCGCCGTCGCCGCGCCGTGGCGGGAAGTCCAGGAATTGCTGCACGGCGAACCGCTCGCCGTCGTTGGCTTCAACTCACCGCGCCAGACAGTCGTCGCCGGTGACGCCACGGCAATCAGCAACCTTGCCCGGCGCGCCGCCGCACAGGGCTGGCAGGCGAGCCCGTTGCCGGTGTCGCATGCGTTTCACACGCCGCTCGTCGCCGCCGCCGTGCCGGTGCTGGCCGAACAACTCGCGCGCGAAAATTTTTCGGAACTCAAACAAAAAATTTTCTCCACCGTGACCGGCGTGCCGCTGGACGAGGATGAGAACTTGCGCGAATTACTCTGTCGTCAGGTGACTTCGCCGGTGCGATTTGAGAGCGCGCTCGCGGCGCTGCTCGGCGCGGGCGCAGACACGAAGTCTGGCGGACGCCGGAAAGCGCGTCCCGCCCGCGGAATTGATTTGCTGATCGAAGTCGGGCCGGGCGCGGTTTTGAGCAACCTGGTGCGCGAGACGGCGGACATTCCGGTCATCGCGCTTGATGCCGGCGGAAATTCCCTCGGCGGATTGCTGCAAGCCCTCGGCGCGGCCTTTGCGCTGGGTGCGCCGGTGAAGCACGGGGCGTTGTTCGCCGACCGGTTCGTCCGGCCCTTCGCGCCGGACTGGAAGCTGAAATTTTTCACGAACCCCTGCGAGCTTGCGCCGGTTTCCGAGCAATCGGAGCGCCAAGCACCGTCTCAGCTCGAAGCTGAAATTGTGCCGCAACGCGCCGGGGCCGCGCCCGGCGCTCCAATCGAATTGATCTGCCGTCTCGTCGCGGAGCGCGCGGAGTTGCCGGTCTCGGCGGTTCGGAACGAGAGCCGCATGTTGAGCGATTTGCATTTGAATTCGATCACGGTCGGGCAGTTGGTTTCGGAAGCGGCGAAGCAACTCGGTTTGCCGCGCATCGTCGGGCTGACGGATTTTGCGAACGCAAGCGTGGCCGACATTGCCCGCGCGCTGGAGGAATTGAAACGCACCGGCGGCGCAACGCGCAGGGATGACAAGCGGCAACCGCCACCGGGCGTGGACAACTGGGTTCGGACTTTCACCGTCGAGCTGGTTGAAACCAAACGCCGTGCGCGCGCAGTATTGGAGCGCCGGGCACCGCCCCGGCTCGAAACTGGAATCGCGTCGCAACACGCCGAGCCGTTGCTTGGCGCTCCGGGTCGCTGGCAAATCTTCGCGGCGAAAAATCATCCGCTCGCTGAACCGCTGCGCGAAGCGTTCGGACAAACGAACACGAGCGGTGTGGTGGTTTGTCTGCCGGAAAATCCGGGCGCGGAAAACATTTCATTGTTGCTCAATGCCGGTCACGCGGCGCTGGCGATGAAGGGGTCGCCGCGACTCGTCGTGGTTCAACATGGCTGGGGCGGCGGTGGTTTTGCGCGGGCGCTGCATCTGGAAAATTCCAGCGTGGCGACTCGCGTGGTGAATGTTCCCGCGTCGCATCCGCAAGCGGTCGAATGGATCGTCGCCGAAGCGCTCGGGGCGAACGGATTCACGGAAGTTCATTTCACGGGCGACGGTCGGCGACTTGAGCCTCGGCTGAAGCTCGTGGAGTTTTCTCCGCCGCAAATCAAACCGGAAATGTCCGTCGGCCCGGAAGACGTTTTGCTTGTCACTGGCGGCGGCAAGGGCATCGCGGCGGAGTGCGCGCTGGCGTTCGCGCGCGAAACCGGGGTGAAACTCGCGCTCCTCGGGCGAAGCGATCCGAAATCGGACCAGGAACTCGCGAACAATTTCGCGCGCTTCGCCGCCGCCGGGGTGCGTTCCGGCTACGTGCGCGCAGATGTGACGGACGCGGAGGCCGTGCGCGCGGCGGTCGCGGAGCTCGAGCGCAATCTCGGCCCGGTCACGGCGATTCTCCACGGCGCGGGCGTGAACACGCCGCAATTGATCGGCGCGCTGGACGAAGCGGCGTTCCGGCGGACGGTGCTTCCGAAAATTTCCGGCGCGCGGAATTTGCTCGCGGCGGTGGACACGAACAAGTTGCGGCTGTTCGTCACGTTCGGCTCGATCATCGCGCGCACCGGACTGCCGGGCGAGGCGGATTACGCGGCGGCGAACGAATGGCTCGCGGCGTTGACGCGCGAATTTCAGACGAGCCATCCGCGCTGCCGCTGCCTCGCGCTCGAATGGTCGGTGTGGTCGGGCGCGGGCATGGGCGAACGGCTTGGGCGCATTGAGTCGCTGCTGCAGCAGGGCATCACGCCGATCACGGTGGACGAAGGCGTGCGGACGTTTTGCAATTTGCTCCGGCAGCCGGCGCCGGCGGTTTCACTCGTCGTCGCGGGACGATTTGGCGAACCGCCGACATTGAAGATGATCGAGCCGGAGTTGCCGCTGCGCAGATTTCTTGAACGCAAGCGCGTGTTTTATCCGGGCGTGGAACTCGTCGTGGACGCCGAGTTATCGCTGCGCGCCGATCCGTATCTCGCAGACCATGTCCTGCAGAAACAGCCGTTGCTTCCGGCGGTGCTCGGCCTGGAAGCGATGGCGCAAACGGCGATGGCGCTCGCCGGGTCAGCGGACGCGCCGGTTTTTGAGAACGTGGAATTTCCGCGTCCGGTGGCCGTGTCCGACAAAGCGGCGTTGACGATTCGACTCGCGGCGTTGCGACGCGAAACCGGTTGTGTCGAAGTTTGTCTGCGTTCCGAGGAAACGGATTTTCAGGTGGATCATTTCCGCGCAGTCTGCCGGTTTGCCCCGCGCGATGAAACGACCGTTCCACGCCTTTTGCTTTCGCCGCTCGAGTCGGAGCATTTGCCGCTTGATCCGGCAAATGATTTGTATGGCCGGATATTGTTTCATCGCGGACGATTTTGCCGGTTGCGCGGGTATCGTTTGCTCAAGGCGAAGGAGTGCGTGGCGGAAATCACGGCGGACGACGGCGCAACCTGGTTCGGGCCGTATCTGCCGGCGGAATTCGTCCTCGGCAATCCGGCGGCGCGCGACGCGGCGTTGCACGCGATTCAGGCGTGCGTCCCGCACCGGCGGATTTTGCCGACGGGCATCGAGCGAATGGTCATTCGCCGGAACGAGTCCGGCGCGCGGTTTGTCCGGGCCAAGGAACGGATGCGCGACGGAAATAATTTTGTTTATGACGTGGAAGTCACCGACGCGCGCGGCGAAGTGATTGAGCGTTGGGACGGGCTTCGTTTGCGCGCGGTGGAGGTGATGGCGGCGCGCGAGGCCTGGCCGGACGCGCTGCTGTCGCCTTACCTGGAACGGCGGCTGGAGGAATTGGCGGACGCGGGCGCGCCGGTGAAGGTCGCGCTCGAACGCGGTTTGCGCGAGGAACGTCCGGCGAGCAGCGATGCGGTGATTCAACAGGCGCTCGGCAAAACGGCGCGCATCTGGCGGCGGCCCGACGGCAAGCCGGTTTTCCCCGGCGAAGAAGACATTTCAGCGGCGCACGCGAATGATTTCACGCTGGCGGTTGCGGTCGCGGGCGGAGCGGCCTGCGATCTGGAAGCAGTCGCGGCGCGCACGGACGCCGGGTGGCGCGATCTTTTGGGCGGGGAAAAATTCAAGCTCGCGGAGCGGATGGCGCGCGAACAGGTGGAAAGCGTGGACGCGGCGTCAACGCGGCTTTGGATGGCGATGGAGTGCATGAAAAAAATCGGGCAGCCGTCGAAATCGCCGTTGGTGCTGGAATCGAACACGGCGGACGGCTGGACGCTGCTGCGTTCCGGCACCATCATCATCTCGACGTGCGTGATGGCGGTGCGCGGAATGAAATCGCCGTTGGGCGTGGCGGTTGCGCTCAAGTCGCGCGTGGAAAACCAGCAGGCGCCCGCCGCCGCGAAAACCGCCGCGTAAGGGCCGCCATGCGTTTCTACGAATACCGCCACGTGGTCAGCTTCGAGGAAACGAACCTCGTGGGAAATGTTTATTACACAAACCATTTGAGCTGGCAGGGGCGTTGCCGCGAACTCTTTTTGCGCGAGCACGCGCCGGACGTGATTGACGAGTTGAGCCGCGGCTTCAGCCTGGCGACGGTGAGTTGCTCGTGCGAATACTTCGCGGAGTTGACGGCGTTCGACGAAGTCATCGTGCGGATGCGGCTGGCGGAGCTGGTGCAAAACCGGATGCGGCTGGCATTTGAATACTGGCGGCGCAAGAACGGCGCCGAGGAATTGGTCGCGCGCGGCGAGCAGCAGATTGCCTGCATGAGGCGCGATGGGGAAAAACTTTTGCCCGCGCCGGTGCCGCAAACTTTGCGCGAGGCGCTGGCGGCGTATGCGGAATAAACCGGGACGACGTGACGATGAATCACGACTTTTAACTTTTCATCCAGCCGAGACGGAGCAGATGAAAGCTGATTTGCAGACGACATCACATCGCGGGGACACAGTGGAGGCTTACGAAACCTCCGTCGTGCGCGCCATCCGCCACATGAAGGAGCATCTGGCCGAGCCGCTGGACCTGGACGCACTCGCGCAGATCGCCGCGATCAGCAAGTTTCATCTCGTGCGCGTGTTTGACGAAACCACCGGGACGACCCCGCATCACTTTCTGTCGTGCCTGCGTGTGCAACGGGCAAAGGAGTTGCTGCTGCAATCTGAAACGACGATTACCAACGTGTGCCTGGAGGTCGGATACAATTCGCTCGGCACGTTCTCAAAAACGTTCAGCGAACTGGTCGGTTTGTCGCCGCAGGAATTTCGCGCGATGCCCAAGCGGCTCACGGCAAAACAATTTGCCACGGCCATCTGGCGGTACCTCGCAGCGCGCAAAAAAATCTCCGGTCCGACCATCGAAGGCGTGGTCGAGGGGCCGCGCCGGCCGAAGGGGTTTACTTTTGTGGGAACATTCACGAAGGGCGTGCCACTGGGCGTGCCCTTTTCCGGCACGGTGATGATCGGCCGCGGGAAATTTTCCATTGAGCGCCCCACGCTGCCGGAATTTCATCTGATGGCGGCGCTGGTGCCGCTCTCGGCCAGTTTGACCGACATGGCGGCGAACCTTCCCATCAGCCTCGTCGCCAGTCTGCGCGTGCAAAATGACCCGAACGCCCCCACGGAAAAGCCGCTTCTGCGTTTGCGTCCGCTGCGTCCGACCGACCCGCCCATCGTTCTGGCCCTTCCCGCCCTCGCTCCGCTCCAAATTTTTGGCGGCCGTTGACCGCGCGTTACCGGAGAAATCAAAGCGGAATGACTTGGATCAAGTTCGCAATCCCGGAGAAGCAGCAACAGTGAAGGATGGGTTAATATCCGCTTATATGAAAATTAAAGTCCAAAGTTCATCCGGAGCAAGAATTAATTCCGGTTCGTTTTTTTTCACGTTGCTTTTGGCCGGCGCGGTGCTGTTCGGTCCCGGAGCCCAGCGTTGCGCGGCCCAATCCTTCCCGGGTGCCGCGGGAGACGAATATTCCTACAGCATTGGAGTGTTTCAGTTGACGGTGGATCCGGCCTTCGCCTATTTGTTCACAGCCTACCCCAACACGCCCGGCCATTATTATTATCCCGGTTATACGCCTAGCAGCGGAGTGCTGACCAGCCCCATAATGTATGATTTCAACGACACATATATCGGCGTAAGCGCTTCGCATTCCCGCAATGTGGGGAGTCCAGTTTATTTCGCCGGCCCCGGTGTCCAGGTGGGAACCCCGGCGATATACCCACTTTATTTTCCTGATTTCATTCCCAGTTATTCCAGCTATGCCGTTTTGCCCCCGGCGTTTGCCATTGCCCCGAATGGCATTGATGAGATAATGACGGAAATCGAGAGCTTTAACCTGGCCACCACCACTGGCTCCGCCGGACAATTGAGCTGTTCAAATGCCGATCCGCGCGTGCCGTCAGTGCCGGTTTCGGTGAACATGGTCGTCGCCGGACCGGCCTATATTCCCAACCTGCCGCAAAACCGCCGCAGCATCGGCATGGTGCAACAACTCACGCCCACCGTGGCCGGGACCGATTTTCCGGCGCAAAGCTTTTTCGACATTTATGTTGAGGTGACTTTGCCCCCGGTGTCTGGCAACAATACCGCCAATGATTTTCCCGGGGCGTTGTCGGGGATACCGCTGGCACCGGGTCAGACCCAGGACGGGGCGGTTCTCTACAACGACGCGAGCGATCCTTTGGTCATCATCAACACCAACGTGACTTCGCTGCCGCCGACGGCGGTGTATATCCACGGCATGACCGTGGCGGTGCCGATGAAGTTCAAATACGCCAACCCGCCCTACTGGGCCGCCGATGAGGTGATGGGCTATCTCGTGCTAGCCGGACATGGCGTGATCCCCAACCCATCGAACGACTGCACGGCGGTTGCCGCCAGCATCACCACGGTTCTGAACCAAACCTTGGGAACCAACGGTGCGCCCTTCCCGGGAATGCCGGTTCCGTGGCTGCAGCCGACCAATTCGTTCCCCACCCCGGGTTCGGGTTACAATTCGATCGCGAGAACATTCGTTGATCCAACCACCGGCCAGACCAATGTGAATGAGGACACCGTGAGCTTTGTCGTGGGCACCCAGATCTACTATCTCCGCGACTTGAGTTTGGGCAGCCTTGGCACTTCCGCTTCACTACCGTCGGCGGGCAATTCGCAAAGTTACAACAGTTCCAGTGCGACGGTGAACTTCCAAATTTCTGAAAACGGGGTGGATTTTTATCCCGCCACGTTGAGCGGCTCTACCGGCATTAAGGTTTACAATACCAATGTCGTTGCCGGCAGCACCACCACTTACTCCATGCAAATGACGCAACTGACCGCCTCCGGCACTTGGGCGGGTGGAAACGTCTATTTCCGCGAAAATCCCGCCCAACCCACGCTCGGCCAGCACACCGTCGCTCCCGATCCGCGCGGTTACCGCGTCAGCAGCTTCTTCGATGTGTTCACGGAATTTAGCCCTGACAACGTAAGCTGGTATCCGGCGAACCGTTCCCTGCGCGTGCTCGCCAGCGTGCCGCCGGCGCTGCCAAGTTCAGTCTTTGCCAGTCGAAGCGGCACCAACGTGGTTTTGCAATGGCAGAATAATTTCACACTCCAGAGCACGACCAATATTAATCTGCCTTTCACTGATATGCCCGGCCCGGTCACCAATGGTTTCTATACCACCCCAGTGTCGCAGGCTCCGGCAAAGTTTTACCGACTTATATTCCGGCCATGATTAAAAATTAAAAACAGGCATGCCCGTGACGAGGGCCGCGCCGCAGAAGTTATTCCGACTGCGCCAGTGGTTTTCAGAGGGTGAATGCAGATTTCAAGACCGGGTAAACCCCGGTCTTTTTTTCTCCAAAGCAATCACTTAAGTTGGTTGATGTTTCCGGGTTTGCGTGACGCATGCAGTGGCCACCAGTAGAGCAGCACCGGCAGCAACAGCACCGAGACCACAAAACAATTCAACAACCCCAGCACCAGCAGGAGGCCGAGCCGCGCGTTGGCCGGCACCTGCGAGAGCATGAGCACGCCAAACCCCAGCGAGACGGTCAGCGTGTTGATGAGCGCGGGTGGGCCGGTCAAGCGCAAGGACTGGCTCAAGGCATCGGGTGGTGATTTTCCAACGGCCCGCGCTTGGCTGAAACTCTCGAGCAGATGGATGGCGCAGTTGACGCCGAGACCGAGCGTCATGGCGGCAAACATCGAGGTGGCCACGCCCAGCGGAACGTCCGCCCAGCCCATCACGGCGAATTTGACCACCACGGCCAGCAGGCTGGGCAGCAGGCAATAAAAGCCCCAGCGCCACGAACCGCCCAGCACGGTCGCCACCGCAAAAATTCCCAGCAGGGACCAGATGAGCGATTGCAATTGCGTGCTGACAATGCCGTGGATCAACGACTGGCTCACGGCCACGTCGCCGGCGAAAACCAGTTTGATCCCCTTTGGCGCAAGCTGTTCACGCTCGTAAGCACGGATGTCGGCCATCAATCGGGCGGTGCCGACAAAGTTGGCGTCCTTCAAAAAAACGGTGGTCAGCGAGTCCTGATAATTGCTGTCCACAAGCTGGTGCAATCGCTCCGGCTCCAAAGCCTGCGCGTAATAAACCCAAAGTGTTTTTATTTCACGCGCGTCATCGGGCAGCGTCCGTGCTTGCGGAGAGTCGGGCCGCAGCATGAAACGGGTGGTGGTGAGGTAGTCTTCCGGCCCCAGCACGCCGCCCACCGCGTCCTGGCGTTGTTCACGAATGAACGCACCCAGTCCGCCAAGTTGGCGGATGAGTTCCGACTGGAGCTGGGTGCGGACAGGTATTTCAAACCGGGCCTGCCCGGTCTTTTTCAGCGTGGACCAGAAATGGGTTCCCGGTTCGCCGCCCACGAGCCGGGCAAACAGGACATTGGCGTTGTGATTGGCCATCTCGATTTGGGGCCGCCAGACGGCGGAATCGTCGCCAGTGGAAAGGGTCACGGAACTCCCCATGATTAATGTCGGGTCGCGAACCAAATCATCCGGCAAAGACATGCTGTAGCGACTTACCGCCGAAGCCGGCAGTTCGCCTGTGAGGGTCTTTGGCGCTTCGGCGCAAACATACAACAGGTGCATCCCGAAAAAATGGTCGTTCACCTGCTGCGTGACCCGCCGGAATTCGCTCTCCGGGTCAAAGCCGTTCGTCCAACTGTCTTGCACGACCAGTTGCCGCAGGCCGAACGGCGTGAGCGCCATGATGGCCAGGGCGAAACCGACCACCCACCATCGCCGCCGCACGACAACCTGTCCGATGCCGGCAAATTTTCCCGCAAGCCAGTCGGCGGCGATCCAATCGCCGCGCCGGTTTCCCGGACGGAGCCAGTGGGGATGAATCAACACCAACAATGCCGGAACCACCGTGAAGGACAGGAATAATCCCAGCAGCGCGCCAATGCCGGTAAACAACCCGAACATTCGCACCGCCACCAGCGGGGAAAAAGCGAACGAGAAAAAACCGGCGGCAGCGGCCAGCGACGTGCAGACGACGGGACGTGCCAGCTTGTCGAAGGTTTCCGCAACAAGTGTCAGATGATCCACTCCGGGTTTTTCCCGCAGCAGATTGAAGTAACGGCTGAACAGATAAATGTCGTTGGTGACTGAAATTACAGTGAGCAGCACCGGCATCACGGCGGTGGTGAGATAAATCGGCACGCCGAGCCAGCCCATCAATCCAAAAACCAGCAGCATCGTCGCCAGTACGCCCGGCAGCGGCAGCAGCGCCGCCAGCACGTTGCGGAAGCACAGCAGCAAAACGAGCATCATCACCAGCGCCGCCAGCGGCACGAGCCCGATGTGGCGGGCCACGAACACGCGGAGTTCGTGCAGGCTGGTTGGCGTTTTCCATTCCGTACTGTTGGGTGTGCCGACGCCCAGCACGCTGCCGGGGACGCCGAGGTCTTCGAGAATCTGGACGCCAAACAGCGACTCGGCCACCGGCGCGCCCGTCACTGCGATTTCGTCCGCCGCCGTTTTTTTTGCGGTGATGATTTGCAAAATCTTCGCGTAGAACTGCGCGCGGTCGGCCGCCGCCGGCACGCCAACAAGGATTACGGTGAATCGTCCGTCAGCCGAAACCAGCGTGCCGTTGTAGAGTTCAATCCGGCGCAGGTCTTCGCGCAGCTGATCCAGTTCCGATTGGGTCTTGAGCGGCGGTTCGAGCAGCTTTTGTTGAATCAATGTTCCGGGCCGCATCCGGAAGCCCGGTTCGGTGGCCAGACTCATGACATCGGCCGGAGCGACGCCCGGAATTTTTTTGAGTTCCCCCGTCAAATCGCGGACCAGTTGCAGCGTGGCGGGATTGAAAATGCCATGGGTGTTGCCGGGCCGAATCAGCACGACCAGTTGGTCATGGATGCCGAAGTGGTCGCGAACGGCCTTGTCGGCAATCACTTCAGGCGCAGTGGGGGAGACGAGTGCGTGGCCGTCGGTGCGCAGTTTCAGCCGGAGAATTCCGGGCGCGGCGACCAGGGTGATGACGGCGACCAATGCCAACACTTGCCGGGGGTGGCGGATGGCATAATGCGACAGCCAACGAAACGGGCTGACGAACAGCACAGGCAGTTTGTTCGGAGTAATAAATAAGCGGTTGCTCATCAGATCGAGCCCAGACAATTTAAGCTTCGGACATGCTTTGCATGTGAATGCTCTGGCGGCGGATGCTCGAAGATTGATAAAGCATTCGCCCCGGCAATGCAATCTCGCAAAGTTTTGGGTGGTGTATCAGTTTGGATTTTTCCCTGTTTGATTCAATAATTGAACGCTACGGCCAATTTAAATTTCCCGGCAAATTTGGTTCTAAAACAGAACCAGAACTGGCGGAAGGGGTCATTTCTGCGCCCTTTTTGCTATCTGGTGATCAAGGCCGTAAGGGTGGATTCGCCCCCTTGCCAAAACAGCACCCAATCGCTCGCAGAATTATTGACGAAACACCGTGAGAAATTAAGCCTTTCCAAGGCAACCCTGGCCGCGAAATTGGGCGTGAGCATGGGCACTCTCAAAAACTGGGAACATGGCCGGACAAGACCCAGCAGGCAGTTTTGGCCTGCTTTAAAACTGTTCCTCAAGCAGAATGGCAACTCCATTTGAAACTGAAATGGCCACCGCCAATTATTTCAGCAAACGGTCGCCGACCATATTTTTGCAAGAAGAATGTCCTTGCGGTAATCGAATCGTTTCATTTTATGCTTGAAAAACAGAATCCAAAGTTGGAAATTCTTACCATGACGAGCACTATTACAACCAAAGGTCAAACGGTCGTGCCAAAGGAATTGCGGCGGAAATTTGAACTCGACTCCGGCACTGTCTTGGATTGGCGCGCTGATGGTGATTCCATGCGCGTGGTCAAATTGACACGATCCGCAAAAGGCAGCTTCATCCAGGCACTGCGTCGTTTGGGTCGCGTGCCAGCCGCTCCGCGCGACTACCGGCTTGTGGAGGACGTTTGAGATTCCTTCTCGACACCAACGTCATT
>Ga0116134_1000603_pt1 | contig 18626 bp, 14 predicted proteins | sample June2015DPH_19_5_FD_89737 | JGI IMG/M metagenome (GOLD analysis project Ga0116134, IMG submission 89737) | Peatland microbial communities from SPRUCE experiment site at the Marcell Experimental Forest, Minnesota, USA - June2015DPH_19_40 | ecosystem: Environmental > Terrestrial > Soil > Wetlands... | reverse complement strand
CGCGTCGCCGCGGTGGATGCCGGCATACCAGTGGAGACACCGGCCTTAACCGTCAACCGGCTGTGCGGCTCCGGGCTGCAGGCCATCGTCTCGGCGGCGCAGAGCATCCGGCTTGGCGATTGCGACGTTGCGGTCGCCGGCGGCGCTGAGAGCATGAGCCGCGCGCCGTTCCAGGCGCCGAGCTTTCGCTGGGGCACCAAAATGGGAGGAGCGCCGATCGTCGACGTGCTCGACAATGCGCTGCGCGATCCATTCCATCGGGTGTTGATGGGAATGACCGCGGAGAACGTCGCGGAGAAGCACGGCGTCAGCCGTGAGGATCAGGATGCCTTGGCGCTCGAGAGCCACAAGCGCGCCTCGCACGCCGTCAGGAGCGGCTATTTCAAGGACCAGATCCTCGGCATCGAGATAAAAACCCGCAAAGGCACGACGGTGTTCGACACCGACGAGCATGTGCGCCACGACGCGACCACCGACGATTTTGCCGCGCTGCGCACGGTGTTCAAGCGCGACGGCGGCAGCGTCACCGCGGGCAACGCCTCCGGCATCAACGACGGCGCCGCGGCGGTCGTGCTGGCGAGCGAACTTGCGGTCGGCCGGCTCGGCCTCACTCCGCTCGCGCGCCTCGTCGGTTATGCTCACGCCGGCGTCGAGCCGCTCTACATGGGGCTCGGCCCCATCCCGGCGACCCGGCTCGCCTTGAAAAAGGCTGCGCTCGATATCGGCGCGATTGACATTATCGAATCAAACGAAGCCTTCGCGGCCCAGGCCTGCGCCGTTGCGCGCGAACTTGGCTTTGATCCGGCGAGGGTCAATCCGAACGGCAGTGGAATTTCGCTTGGCCATCCAGTTGGCGCGACCGGCGCAATCAATACGGTGAAAGCGGTCTATGAACTCGCGCGCACCGGCACGCGCTACGCCCTGGTGACGATGTGCATCGGCGGCGGCCAGGGCATTGCGGCGCTGTTCGAGCGGAACGACGGCGCATAGTTTTTCATCGCCCTGGAAGAGCGGCTAGGGCGTCGCACGGGCAGCGTTTACCTCACTCGCTGCCCTCACGCGCGCGCGGGAGACCAGCGGCCGATTGCAGCGAGCTGTGACGCGGACCGTCCGGCGCGAGCCGCCTTAAGCGGTGCGGGGGCTGCTGGCCGCACGATGGTGGGGTCGACGGCTTCGCCGTCGAGATTTTCGCTTTAGTGAATCTGGTTGGGGCGACGATAGAGTCCGGACGATCGGGGCGAACGAGATGATGATGATGCGGCCGCCGCGCCGGCGGCGCCTGCCGGCGATCGGCTACGGGGTCATCGACAACGGATCGGAAAATCTGCAGCACTTGACAGAGGGCCAGCGTTCAAAAGTGATTGGTTTTCAGTGGTTCATGGTGGGGGCTGTTGGGATTGAACCTGCGACCGTTCCCGAAGGGAACGTTTCCCGCTTCCGGTGGCCACTGAGATGAGGCTGGCTCTCGCGCCGGGCGCCTTCCTCGTAAGGGGTATGAAAAGCCGCGACCAAACGAGAACAAACGTCAACAAACGCGAAGGGGAATATCGATTATTATTGATCTTTCCGGCTAGGGAAGGGCGCTCATAACCCGCTTGGTTGGAGGTTCGAGTCCTCCCGGGCCCACCATATAACAAAATCAATGGCTTAGCCGGATAAAATCGCGACTTTGGCGGCAGCAATTGGCGCAGAGAGAACCGGAAATGTTCACCATGGAGTATTGAAAACAACGGGCTGCAGTTGAACGCCGATACGCGATGCGCGAGCCGGATAGGGCCTTTAGGCTGATTGTCCGACGGGGGCCCCTTGTGGAGGGTCTTGGTCACTACCTTAACTTGGCTACCGATATGATTGAAGCGGGCGCGAAAGACGTTGCTGCAGCCTGCAGCACGTTGCGCATTCGTCCTCGGCAGGCATCTATCCCTCTTCGTCGGTCAGGGTCGCAGCGGTGCGCCTGTCCAACGCTTAACAACTCCGGTCTCGATATCGAACAGATCCAGCAACCGGCCAACGGTGTGGTTGACGATGTCGTCCACCGTCTGCGGACGATTGTAGAATGCGGGGACTATGGGGGCCACGACGGCTCCCATTTCCGCGAGTTGGGTCAGCGTTCGCAAGTGGCCGACGTGCAACGGCGTTTCCCGTACGGCAAGCACCAAGCGGCGACGTTCCTTGAGCACGACGTCTGCCGCTCGAGTGAGTAGCGAACTCGTCACGCCAGTGGCGATTTCGCTCATGGTGCGAATTGAACACGGCGCAATGAGCATGCCAATTGTCGGGAACGATCCAGACGAGATCGCCGCCCCGATGTCGGTCACTGCGTAATGCGTGGACGCCATAGCGCGAAGCGCAGCCGGCTTTAGATCGGCCTCGTATGCCAGCGTCATTTCGGCCGATTTGCTCATGACCAAATGTGTTTCGATTGCAGTGTGCCGCAGCAGCTCGAGTGCGCGCACGCCGTAAATTACACCTGATGCGCCGGAAATTCCGATGATGAGGCGATGCGGGGGATGTTCGTCGGCCGCACTCGGGACAGCGCTTCTGGGTGTCTTCATGCGCGGCCTTCCCTTTGTCGCAAGAGTGGAATCAACTTCACCGGGCCAAGCTCTCGTTGCACGCTACAGGCTACCTCACGAGCTTGAGAACAGCCGTCGGCGCCTCGTCTTCGTAGCCAAGTCGACGCGAAAGCACGTGGGCCGCCTCCTTGAGGCGCTGCGCCAGCGCGCCGTTCCATTTGGAGTCGATGTGGCCGCCGAGGCCCATGCCGGCCAGCGCGAGCACGGGCTGGCGACGATAGTCGAAGACCGGCACGGCGAGCGCGTGAATGCCCGGCGTCGTCTCGCCCGTCACTCGGCCGATGCCGCGACGCTTGACGTCGGCGATGATGAGCTTTGCTTTGTCCATCGAGGTTATCAGGCGCGGATCGCCAGTTTTTCGGTTCTCCGCGATTTCTGCCCCGAGTATCGGGGCGATCATTTGTTCGGGCAAAAACGCCGCAAACACCTGCCCGGAAGCGGACGCCAATAACGGCAGAACGGTTCCTGGCCGCGAGTTGATCGTCACCGGCTGGCCGGCCTCCTCAATTCTAACAATTGTCGCTCCGCGGTTCCCCCAGACCATCATCGCCATGGTCTGATTGAGCTCGTCGCGCAGTTCGCAAATGACTTGGGTTCCCAATTCAAGCGCGTCGGTGCCGCCCAGTGCGGCGAGACCCAGGTGCAAGGATGCTGGCCCAAGCCGATAGAGCCCGGATTCCGGCTCCCGGTCGACATATCCGACGCGCACAAAGCTGACCATATAGCGGTGGGCCTTTGCCGGCGCCATTCCGGCGTCTGCTGCCAATGTTTTCAGCATTTGCGGCCGGCGCCGCTCGGCGAGTGCGGTCAGAAGTCGCATGCCTGTTTCGATCGAATCAATACCCGCTTGAGAATCGCCCACGACGTTTTCTCCCAATGAATTTCCCCTCCGCCAAAGGTTAAGGCACGAGAGCCGTGCAATGCAGATGGTAAGCCCTGCCGTTGGTGGCGCGCCAACGCGGTGTGCGCGCTACTTCATGTGGCACGCGCCGACGAAGCTGTCTTGCGCATTCTCCCTGACGATACCTTCGGTCACTAAGGTCAATTCGCCGTCGGCAAGCTTTTTGGCCTCGACGACGTATTGATCGTGTATTGGGAAATGATTGGTATTGAACTTGAAGGGGCCGCGAGGGGACTGGATATCTGCGCGCTCCAGCGCCTTTCGCAAGCCTTCCTTGTCTTTGAGATCGCCGTGAACCTCCGCGATGGCCTTGTCGAGAAGCAGGGCGACGTCGTAGCTCGCCTCCGCAAAAATCGAAGGAGTAAAGGCATACTTCTTCCTGAAGGCGGCGACGAATTCCTTATTGGCCGCATTGTCCAAATCCCAATTCCAGTGCGTTATCTCCTTGCTGCCAAGCGCGGCCTCGCCTTGCGCCGGCAAATTCGTCAAATCGACTGTCGCCTTCGACAGCAATGGGATCGAACTGCGCAGGCCCGCTTGATAGAACTGCTTGATGAAATTGACGCCGAATCCACCCGGGAAGAATACGTAGGCCGCGTCCGGCTTGGCGGCCGCCATCTGGGTGAGCTCGGCGGAATAGTCCATTTGATCGAGCTTAGTATAAGTCTCGCCGACGATTTCACCTTTAAAGGTCCGCTTAAATCCAGCCAAGGCGTCGCGGCCGGTTACGTAGTTCGGCGCCATCAGATACACGCGCTTGTAGCCTTGCTGCGTGTAGTACACGCCGGCAGCTTCGTCGTTCATATCGTTTTCGTAGGCGACGCCGAAGAAATAGGGTGAGCATTTCGCGCCGGCGTAATCGGCGGGGCCGGCATTGCCGCTCAATACGAACGTCTGTGCTTCCAACGCGGGACGGAGCGCGGCGAGCAAAACATTGGAAAAAACGAAGCCGGCGATGAAATCGACGTGATCGCGCTCGATCATCTCGCGCGAGATCTTCAATCCGACGTCCGGCTTGAACTGATCGTCGCCTTTGATGATCTCCGCGCGAAGGCCGCCCAATTTGCCACCGGTCTGGTCGATGCGCAGCATGAAGCCGTCGTACATGTGCTGACCCAGCACGCCGGCGGAGCCCGACAGCGTCGTGATGAAGCCGACTTTTACGCTGTCGGCCGGTGGCTCGGCGCGGGCGGGCGAGAGGACGAGTGCGGCGAGCGTCGTAAGCAGCGCACCTGTCCATACACCGGCGAACCGGCCCGGGGCGTTATGGCGTCCACGCATGGTTGCCGTCTCCAGTTTGAGAATTGGCCCCGCAGCGACAGTCGGTCGCTTGACGTGGCCGGGCAGCGAAGTTACGCATACAATAACACGATTACGGCAGCCGACAACCCCGCTCTACGCATCGTCACCTGCGCCAACCGCCCGAGGTTCGTCATGACCATGATACAGCCCTTCGATTTCCGGGGGTTTCTTGCTCATCTGAAGCAGACAGGAGAACTTGCGGAAATCGGGGAGCCGGTAAGCTTGGACTATGAGGTCGGGGCACTCTGTCGCGATCTCTCTGATCGAGCCGGGCCGGCGGCGCTGCTTACAAACATTGCAGCCTTCGAAGGCCGATGCAATCAGATGGTGGTCAACATGTACGGCGAGCGGCGTCGCCTCGCCCAAGCGTTCCGCGTCGCCGACGAGGATCTTCTCGGATTCGTCAGCAAGCGCATGAAGGAGCGCATCGAACCCCAGCCGTTCGACGGGCCGGCGCCTTGCCAGGAAGTCGTCCTCATGGGCGATGATGCCGATCTGACGGAATGGCCGATACCATTCTGGAATTCCGGCGACGGCGGCCCCTACATCACCGCCGGCCTCCACATTGTGAAGCATCCCGAATTCGGATGGAACGTCTCCTACAATCGGGCTCAGGTTTATAATGCCCGCGAGCTCGGCGTTTGCATGGCGCCCGACCATCATCTCCGACTTACGACGGATGAGGCAAGGAAGCTCGGGGACCGTGTCGATGCCGCGATAATTATCGGCGCTCGGCCTTCCATCGCGATCGCAGCGGCCTCCGATTTGGCGCATGGCGATTATGAGGTGCGGGCGGCCGGCGCTCTCGAAGGACAGGCCATCCGCACCGTCCGCTGCAAAACCGTCGACGTCGAGGTGCCCGCCGACAGCGAGATCGTCATCGAGGGCTACTACAGCGGCGAAACTCGCGAGGAGGGGCCTTTCGTCGAATTTACCGGCTATCAGACGCCGATCATCACAAGTCCCGTCTTCACTGTAACGGCGATCACGCATCGCCGTGATCCGATATACCAGGGCGTCTTTGCCGGCCGGCCGCCTTGCGAAACGAACACGCTTTGGCGAGAGCTCGAGGAGGCCGAGGCGTTCACCAACCTGCGTCAGAAGTTTCCGCTCGTGAAAGCCGTCCATCGGCCGCCGCAGATCGGCCGCGACTTCCTCGGGATCGTCCAGATCGACCCGTCACGTCAACGCGAAGGTGTCGTCAATACGCTGCTTCTTGCTACGGCCGCCGTCATGCCGCGGCTTAAATTCATCATCGCGGTCGATGACGACATCGACCTGTACGATCTGACGTCGGTCTTGTGGGCCGTCTCGACGCGCTGCGATCCGCGCGTCGACGTACAATCGGTGACCGGTACCATGACATCGTGGCTTGACCCGTCCAGCGGCGGCCTGACGGGAAAAGTGTTTTTCAATGCAACAAAGAAGGTGGGATTTCGCGGTCAGATTCCGGGCTTTCCCGATGCGGCCGTCACGCGGATGAGGAGCGTGTTGGACGCGCATCTGTCCGCCGGCGGCCCGTCGACGCGCTGACAAAGATCGAGACGTTGCCGCCAGGAAGGAAACAGTGACATGCCGAAATTGATCGAGAGCAGCGAAATCATCGCGCGCTCGCGCCGGCTGACGCCATCGGCGCCGTGGCCGCGCGGCGACGAGCGCGGCATGGCTAACGCGATCGGACCCGGCACGTGGCTGCGCTGCGCCCAGCATTTGGCGGCACCCGGCGCGAAATGTTACGAGCTGGCACATCCGATCACCAACACGATGCCGAGCTCGCCGTTCGGCAAGCCGCTTCAATTTCAGGCCCGTGCCACCCGCGGAATCAAGAACTCGCGGCATGCTTCCAACATGGAAGAAATTCTCAGCGGGGAACCCGGCGCGCAGGGCACACACATGGATGCACTCGGCCATTTCGGCTCGCTCGACGCCGCTTGGGACGGGGCTTCCGCCTTCCCCGCCGATAGGGTGCAGTATTATGGCGGCCACCGGCAGTCGGCGGTCAAGCCGGATCCCTTGGGGATGCTGGCCAAGCTTGGCATCGATAAGGCCGCACCTATCGTAACGACGGCGGTTCTGCTCGATGCGCAACGGTTCATCGGAGGCGGCAAGCCGCTCGATGCCGGTTACGCGGTCACGGTCAAGGACATCGATTTGATGCTTGCCGAGGAAGGCCTGAGCGAGCGGGGAATCCTACCGGGCGACGTTCTTTTTATTCACACGGGATGGGGGGCGCGTTGGAAGGATCCCGACGTTGAAAAGACCTATTACACGCAAGGTCCGGGTCTTGCGTACGACTCCGCCCACATGGCCCAGGAAAAGGGCGTCGTGCTCGTCGCGCTGGATAATCCGTTTACCGATGCTGTGCGCGCTGGCCTGATGCGAGGCGAAGCTCCGGTCGCCGATGGCTATCCCGCCGATCTGCCGTTCGCTATTCATCATCACCTTCTGACTCAAGCCGGCATTCATCAAATCCAGAATGCAAAGCTCGATGAACTCGCGGGCGACGGCGTGTGGCTGTCTTGCACCATCATTTTGCCGTTGCAGGTGATAGGCGGCGCCGGCTCGCCGGTCCGCCCAATCGCCATCGGCGTTCCGCAGCGCGACGGCGGCCTGTAAGCTTCATGGACGATGTGTACGACGTGATCGTCGTCGGGTCAGGGGCCGCCGGTTGCACGGCGGCGCTCGTCGCCGCGCATGCCGGCTTGAAGGTGGCGATACTTGAAAAGAGCAGGTACGTCGGAGGCAGTACTGCAATATCCGGCGGCGCCATCTGGATACCCGGAACCCGCTTCCAAAGCGCCGACGCTGCCGACGACCGCGCGAAAGTGCTGACTTATCTCGGTACGTTTCTCAATAATCATGGTGATCCGGGTATGCTCGAGGCCTTCCTGGATGAAGGCCCGAAAGCTGTCGACTTTCTCGAAGCGAATACGGCACTCCGGTTCCAATCGAGGCAATTGGCGCCGGACTACCGATCCGAGCTTCCAGGAGCGGCGCGAAGCGGACGCACGTTCGACGTGGCGCCTTTCGACGGCCGACTGCTCGGCGATGCATTTAGTTGGATCAGGCCGCCCCGCGTCGAGTTCACAGCCTTCGGCGGCATGATGGTCAACCGCCGCGATATCGACGCGCTGTTAGGCAGCATGCGTTCATTGGCGAACCTGCGGCATAGCGCGGCTCTCATAACCCGCTTTCTCGCCGATCGTCTTCGATACGACCGCGGAACGCGCCTTGTCATGGGTAACAGTCTCGTCGCTCGTTTGCTCAAGTCCGTTATCGACGCGCGAATCGATCTTCGCCGAGAAACCAGGGTAGAGCGGCTCATTCAACAGGACGGCGCGGTCAAGGGCGTAATCATCTCCCACAAGTCGAATACCGAGCGCCTCGTGGCGACGCGGGGCGTCGTGCTGGCAACGGGCGGTTTCCCCGCGGACCACGACCGCGCCAAGTCCGTGCTCCCGCTTGCCGCCATGCACCGTACGGTCGCTCCGAAATCAAATGACGGCGACGGTATTCGCCTTGGCCTGTCGGCCGGCGGCCGTCTCGCCGACAACAATATCGGGTCGGCACATTTGACGCCCGTCTCCGTTCTGCTTGAGAAGGACGGCACCGAGATCGTCTTTCCCCATCTCATCTTCGATCGGCAAAAGCCCGGTCTCATTGCTGTCGGCCGCGACGGCCGACGCTTTGTCAATGAAGCCTGCTCGTATCACGACTTCGTGCTGGCGATGTACGAGCATGAAGACGTGTTGCCTGCGCACTTGATCTGCGACGCGCGATTTTTGCGGCGGTACGGTCTTGGCCTGGTGAAGCCTCGCTCTCTTTCGACGCGGCGGTTTGTCCGCGCTCGCTACCTTTTCGAGGCGCCGACGATCGAGGGATTGGCAGAGCAAATCGGCGTCGACCAGGGCGCTCTCGCCGAAGCCATAAAGCGCAACAACGCAGCCGCCATTTCCGGGATAGATTCGGACTTTGGCCGGGGCACTTCTATCTACGAGCGTCATCTCGGCGATCCGGATAACGCGCCTAATCCATGCATTGGCCCGATCAAAAAGTCGCCGTTCTACGCTGTGAAAGTGGTCCCGGGCGACATCGGATCGGCATTAGGGCTGGTCGCCGATCGCCGGGCCCGCGTTCTCGACAGGGCGGGGACCCCGATCCCGGGGCTGTTTTGCTGCGGCGCCGACATGAATTCGGTCTTCGCCGGCACGTACCCGGGTTCGGGCATCACGCTCGGGCCGGCTTTGACGTTCGGGTTCATCGCGGGTGCAGAACTGGCGTCCGGGCGAAAAGCGGCCGGTTGACAAAGCATTGATTTTCTCGATACGAAATCGTATTACGAAAAGCGTAATCGACAAGGCGGTATCGCCGCGTCCGGCCAGTGAGCGCTTTTGACAACAGAGCTTCGCCAACGTCCAATGTTTGGACCGAACCGTCTCAAGCTCGGGCTCTTTGGGGCGAATTGCTCCTCGGGCATGGCGGCGACGACGGTGGACGAGCGCTGGCAGGCGTCATGGGAAAACAACGCCGCCTTGGCAACGCTTGCCGACGCGGCGGGCATCGAGTTCATGCTGCCGATCGCGCGGTGGCGCGGTTACGGCGGCATCACCGATTTTCAGCACGCGACACTCGAGACGATCACTTGGGCGTGTGGTCTGCTCGCCCGTACGCAGCGCCTCAATGTATTCGGGACCGTCCACGCGCCTCTCGTCCATCCGATCTTTGCCGCGAAGCAATTCGTGACTGCCGATCTGATCGGCCGCGGGCGCTTCGGGATCAATGTCGTCTGCGGCTGGAACCAGGACGAATTCGACATGTTCGGCGCGGTGCAGTTTCCGCACGACACGCGCTACGAATTCGCCGAAGAATGGTTGTCGGTGATCGAGGGCTTGTGGTCGAATACCACGCCATTCGACTTCGAAGGCCGCTATTTCACACTCAATAAACTGACTGGCGATCCCAAACCTTTTGGCGGCACGCGGCCGATCGTCATGAACGCCGCGGCTTCAAACGCCGGTCGGATGTTCAGCATCCGCCACAGCGATATCTTGTTCACGACCCTGCTTGACCTCGACAGTGGGGCGGCGCACGTGCGCGACATCAAGTCGTTGGCGCGAAAGAGTGGCAACGAGCGGCTCGAGGTCTTCACTCACGCCTATGTTGTGTGCCGCAGCACGCGACGGGAGGCGGAGGAATATCATCATCACTACGCGATCGATCGGGCGGATTGGGGCGCCGTCGACCACCTGGCGGCAATGCAGGGGCTGCATACTCAGGGCCGGCCGGCCGAATTGCGCGATAAGCTGAAGCACCGCATAGCCGCCGGGCATGGCGGCCTGCCGATCGTTGGCGATCCGGATGATGTCGCCTCGAAACTCGCCGACGTGGCCAGTGCGGGCTTTGCCGGGTGCACGATCACCTTCGTCGACTATCTTGGCGAATTTCCATTCTTCAGAGAGCATGTCCTCCCGCGCTTGGAGCGGGCTGGACCTTCGTCAGCCCGCCGGGGCCCTCCACAGAACGACCCGAGAGAGGATGAGATGGATTTCCGCACGTATTTGCAAATTCTTGAACAAGCCGGCGACCTGATACGCATCAACAAGCCCGTGAAGATGGAATACGAGGCTGGCGCAATCTGTCGGCAACTGTCAGACGCCGACGGACCGGCTGTACTCATGGCTAAAATCGGAGAAACTGAATGGCCGCTGGCGGCCAACGTCTTCGGGACTCGCCGCCGGATCGCCTGGGCGCTCGGGACGACCGAAGGTGAGATGTTGGAGTACGTGGCCCAGCGCCTGAAAAGCCGGATCGAGCCGGTCCCGTTCAAGGGAGATAAGCCGCGATGCCAGGAGATCGTGATCGAGGGCGATGACGTCGACATTCAGAAATTGCCGATCCCGCTCTGGAACGTGGGCGATGGCGGCCGTTACATCACCGCAGGCATGTTCATCGCGCGGCATCCGGAATTCGGCTGGAACATCGCTCATCATCGCGGCCAGATCTACGGGCCGCGTGAAATCGGCATATGCATGGCGCCCGAACATCATTTGCGCTTTGTCGCTGATGATGGGCGTGCGCGGGGCGAGCGGGCCGAGGCGGCCTACGTGATCGGGGTCCGCCCTTCGATCGAAATCGCCGCGTCCTCGGACTTCCCGCTCAACGATTACGAACTCTGCATTGCCGGGGCGCTCGAAGGCAGGCCGATAGAAACGGTCAAATGCCGGACCATTGACGTCGAGGTGCCGGAAGATTCCGAGATCGTGATCGAAGGCTATTTCGGCGGTGAGATCCGGGAAGAAGGACCTTTCGTGGAGTACACCGGTTATCAGACCCCGATCGTCAACAGTCCCGTGTTCACGATCACCGCCGTGACGCACAGGCGTGATCCGATCATACAAGGCGTCTTCGCCGGCAAACCGCCCTGCGAAACCGACACGTTGTGGCGTGAGCTGGAGGAGTCCGACGCGTTCGATACACTGCGCCGGCGCTTTCCTCTTCTGGTCGGCTTGCATCGGCCGCCCAGCCTCGCACGCGATTTTGTCGCCGTGCTGCAGATCAACCCGAAGCGCCTGCGGCCGGGAATCGTCAAGACGCTGATGCTCGCCACCTCCGCCGTCATGTTGCGCCTGAAATTCGTCATCTGCGTCGATGATGATATCGATATCTACAACGTATCGGATGTCATGTACGCGGTGGCGACGCGCTGCGATCCGAAGGCGGACGTCACGCTGATCGAGGGCACGATGACGTCGTGGCTCGACCCTTCCAGTGGCGGACTTTCCGGCAAGGTATTATTCGACGCGACCAAGAAGGAAGGCTTTCGGGGAGAACTTCCCTACTATCCCGAGGACGCGATGCAGCGCGCGCGTGAGCTCATCGCCGAGGGCTTGGCGGCGAAGGCCCCGCTTGGCCCGGCGGCATGAATCTTGCTGAGGCGTTCGGGCATTGAAAGGTGAGGGTCGGTGAGTGACGCAGTTCGCGGCGCAACTCTTGAATGGATTGCAGCTTGGCGTCACGCTGTTCCTGATGTCGTCGGGGCTGACGCTTGTCCTTGGGATCATGAACTTCGTGAATTTGGCGCACGGGTCGTTCTTCATGGTTGCCGCGTACGTGGCCGCAACGACGTACAAATACACCGGGTCCTTCATCGTTTCCGGCGTTGCCGCGGTCGCGAGCGCCTTCGCCCTGGGCATCGCCGTAGATGTGGTGTGCGTGCGCAAGCTGTACGATCGTGATCACCTCGCGCAGGTATTGGCGACATTCGGCCTCACTCTCTTCTTCAACGAGGCGGTCCGGATCATTTGGGGGGCCTCCGGCATCTTCGCCGCGGTCCCACCTGCGCTCTCCGGCCGGATAGAAATATTCCCCGGCTTTGCTTATCCGGTCTATCGATTGGTCGTGCTCGCCGTCGGCATGGTCACGGGGATCGTTCTTTACGTCGTGATCGTGCGGACCAGGGCCGGCATGATCGTGCGCGCCGGCGGAAGCGACCGCATGATGACCGCGGCGATGGGCGTCGACATCCGCACGCTCAGTGCCGGCGTGTTCGGCGCGGGCGCCGCTTTGGCCGGATTGGCTGGCTTTCTCGCCGCGCCCATGGTTGCCGTGCAGTCCGGCATGGGAGATCCTATCCTGATCCTCACGCTCGTCGTGATCGTGATCGGCGGTATTGGTTCGGTCCGCGGAGCGGTGCTCGCATCATTAGTGGTCGGCATCGTCGATACTCTCGGGCGAGTCTATATTCCGAAGACGATCGGCTCGGCTTTCACGCCCGCCGTTTCCGACGCCTTAAGTCCAGCACTGACGTCCATGCTCATCTATCTCATCATGACGATAATCCTCATATTCAAGCCACGCGGCCTCCTCCCGGCAGCCACCGGGTGACGATCCGTGAGCCGCAACATCGCCGCCGTTCTGGTCCTTATCGCCTTCGCGACGGTTCCGTTGATCGCCAAGGTGTTCGATCAGCCTTATTACCTCACACTATTCGGCCGCATCCTCATCTACGGCATCTGTGCGCTCGGCGTGAATCTCCTGTTGGGGTCTGCCGGCCTCGTGAGCTTCGGCCACGCGATGTTTCTCGGCATCGGTGCATATGCGGTCGGCGTCACCGAATATTACGGCATCGAGAGCGGCTTCGTGCAGTGGCCGCTCGGCATCGCTGCTGCCGCGCTCGCGGGCCTGATCGTCGGCGCGATCTCGGTGCGGCTCACGGGACTCTATTTCATCATGATCACGCTGGCGTTCGGCCAGCTCTTCTATTTTGTGGCTTCCGGCCTGGCGCCGTTCGGCGGCGACGACGGCATGACGATCGACACCCGCAGCAATTTTGGCCACTATCTCAATCTCAATAATGAGACGCTGCTTTACTACTTTATATTTGCGATCCTTCTACTGTGCCTGCTCTTCCTGCACCGGCTTTCGCACTCGCGGCTCGGCATGATCATCGCCGGCATCCGCTCCAACGAGTCTCGCATGCAGGCGTTGGGGTTCCCGACCTATAGATACAAATTGATCGCGTTCGTGCTGTCGGCGGTGATCTGCGCGATCTCCGGCCTTTTGCTCGCGAATCTGACCGATTTCGTCACCGCTCAGTACATGACATGGCAGCGATCCGGAGAAATTCTCGTCATGGCCATCCTCGGCGGCATGACGAGTCTGTTCGGCCCCCTGATTGGAACGACGGCCTTGCTGCTCTTCGAGGAGGTTTTCAGCGCCTACACCGAACACTGGGCCATCATTCTCGGCCCCGTCCTGGTGCTGATCGTTCTTTACCTGCCGCAAGGTTTGTGGGGGTTGCTTCCCGATGCCAAAAGGCCGTCGCGATGACACTTCTGGTAGCCCAGGGTTTGACGAAAAAGTTCGGCGGTATCGTCGCGAACAAATCCGTCAACTTCGATATCGAGCGGGGCGAGGTGCACGCGATCATCGGTCCAAACGGAGCCGGCAAATCGACTTTCATGACACAGCTGAGCGGCGAGCAACTGCCGGACGAAGGTTCGATTGTGTTCGACGGGCACGATGTGACCAGACTGCCCATTCATCGTCGCGTCAGGTTGGGACTTGGCCGCTGTTACCAGGTGTCCCGGGTTTTTCTGGACCATTCGACACTCGATAATATCGCCATCGGCGTGCTCGCGCGCCAGGGCGGTCATCTCCGCAGCTGGCGCGACGCACGCAGCGACGGGGCGTTGCTCGACCCGGCGCGCCGCATCCTCGATGACGTCGGACTTGCCGGCCGTCAGCACGTGAGGGCCAGCGCCTTGTCCCATGGCGAGCGGCGTCAGTTGGAGTTGGCCATGGCCTTGGCTACTCAACCGTCGCTGCTCCTCCTTGACGAGCCGATGGCAGGCATGGGACCGACGGAGTCTCGTATCATTATCGACCTGATCGCGAAGCTGGCGACAACGATCGCGATCGTGTTGATTGAGCATGACATGGAAGCAGTCATGGCGCTCGCGCAACGGATAAGCGTCCTCGTCAACGGCCAGATGATCGCCACCGGATCGCCGGATGCCGTTATCGCAAATCCGGTGGTGCAAGATGCCTACCTGGCGGCCGACGGTGCGGCGTACGGTCATGCTTGAGGTCACGGGACTGCACGCCTTCTACGGTTCGAGCCACGTTCTTTTTGGCGTCGATATGCGCGTCGGGGAGGGCGAGGTGGTCGCCGTCCTGGGCCGCAACGGCATGGGCAAGACGACTCTGATCAGATCGATCATGTGCCTTCTGCCGGTGCGCGAAGGCTTCGTCAGATTGGACGGTCGCGAACTGCGCGGCTTCACGGTCGATGCGATCGCAAAGACCGGCATCGGCCTCGTACCCGAAGGCCGGCACATCTTTCCCAATCTCACGACCGAGGAAAATCTGGTTGCCATGGCCGCCAACCGAAACGGGACGTCCAAGCCGTGGACGTTGGCGCGGGTCTACGAGATGTTCCCTCGCCTTGCGGAGCGGCGTGCCAGCCTCGGGACGTTCTTGTCCGGTGGGGAACAGCAAATGCTCGCCATCGGCCGCGCCTTGATGACCAATCCGCGCCTGTTGATGCTGGACGAAGCGACAGAGGGCCTGGCGCCGCGAGTTCGCCAGACGATTTGGGACTGTATTTCGACCCTGCGATCCTTGAAGCAAGCCATCCTCATCATCGATCGGGATCTCGAGAAACTGGGAGAGTTCGCTGACCGCCAATATATCCTGGAAAAGGGCAGAGTCGTTTGGTCGGGGATGGCGTCCGATTTTCGCGCGGACGGAAAAAAGCTCGAAGCATACCTGAAAGTGTCCGGGGCTGGCGTCAGCGGCGCATAGCTCCTCTGCCCGGCCCCAAAGCGCGGCTAAGCGTACCTTCGGTGGGGCTGGCAGAGCACGGCGCGGTTCTCGGACTTGGCTGTCGGCGGCAGCGTCGTCTCGGAAAATCCGGAGAGGAAAGCAGCGTCCGGCCGCTTGACTTTGTCGCATTTTTTTAGGCGTAATCATATTTACGTATCCGTAATAATCCGACGAAAGTTGGTAGTCCATGGCGACCCCGGCGTTGGACCCACACCCGCCTCATCTGAGCGATCTCCCGGAAAGAGCGCGCGAGCTGATCCCAACGTTACGCAAGCGTGAGATCGAAGCCGAGGCGGCCCGCGTTCTTCAAGCCGAGACAATCTCCGAAATCCGGGATGCCGGTTTGTTCAGGGTGCTGCAGCCCACGCGTTACGGCGGATTCGGCGGCACGCTGCCGGACATGATCGACATTGCCTACGAAATCGGCCGCGGCAGCAGCGCGGCGGCGTGGATATTCGGCAATGTCTCGTTGCACAGCTGGATCATCGGCATGTTTGGGAAGGAGGCCCAAGACGAGGTTTGGTCCGAGCGGGACACGATCACTTCGTCATGTTTGCGTCCGGTGTGCGTCGCCAGGCCGGCCCCCGGTGGATTCACCATCGGCGGCCGTTGGCCCTATGTGAGCGGCGCTGACCACACGCAATGGACTGTGCTGGGCATTCTGCTTCCCGGGGAGGGCTCGGCGAAGCAACCTGCCTACGCGCTGGTGCCGCGGGGCGACTACAAAATACATGACGACTGGCACGTCAGTGGTCTCGCGGCGACCGGCAGCAGAGATCTTGTCATCGAAGAGGCGTTCGTGCCGCACCATCGCTTGATGACGGCGGCGCAGGCAAATTCGGGGAGCACGCCGGGCGGCGCACTGCATGGCGGGCCGCTTTACCGCGTGCCCTTGTTCTCGTCATTTTCGTTCTTCATCGCCGGGCCGATCACCGGCATGGGCCGCGGCGCCATCGACCAGTACATCGACGCGGTGCGCGATCGCAAGACCGCGGGAGGGGCCGCCGGCGGGGGTGACGTCATGGCAAATCTGCCGACCGTCCAGTTAAGGGTCGGCGAAGCCGAAATGCGTGTCGACGCCGCGCGGGCGCTCCTGCGAGGCGCCGCGACCGATACGATGGCCGCGGCTGCATCGGGCTCCGGTGTGTCCATCGATCAGCGGATACGCAATCGCCGCGCGCAGACGTTCGCCACGCGGCTCGTCATCGAGGCGATTGACGAAATCTACGAGGCAAGCGGCGCAACCGGCATCTTCATGAATGATCCAACGCAGAGATTGTGGCGCGATATCCACGCCGGATCCAAGCACTTCAGTTTGAACTGGGACGCCATGCGCATCATGTGCGGCCAATACAGCCTGGGACTTGAACCAACCGTTCGCATGTTTTGAGAGGGCTTTCGGGGTTATGGCAGATGAACCGATCAATTTCGCGCGCTTGGCGCCACCGACAGGAAGCCGCATAGCAATTGTCGGCGGTTGCGGGGGAATTGGTCGCGCACTTGTCGATGCCTGCGTGGCCCTCGATCTCAAGGTTGCGGTGCTCGATCTGCATGCCGCTATCGAGCGCAGCCCGCTGCCGGCGGAAGTGTTGGTCGCAGCGGCTGACGCGTCCGACGAAACAGAGGTCGGACGCGGCTTTGCCTCGCTTCAAGACGCTTGGGGCGGCCTCGACATTCTGGTCTTCGTCACCGGCATCGCGATCATTCCGCCACTTAAGATCGAAGACCTGCCGGTTGAGAAATGGGAGCAAGTCCTAAACGTCAACTTGCGGTCCGCCTTTCTGTGCACGCGCGCTGCGCTGCCGATGATGAGGCCCCACGGCGGATCGATCATCACGCTATCGTCGAGTCTCGCGTTCAATCCCAACCGCGGTTTCGCCGCATACGTGGCATCGAAAGGCGGCCTCGTTTCGCTGACGAAAGCGATCGCGGCGGAGAACGGACCGATCATCCGTGCGAACGCCGTGGCGCCGAGCGCGGTCGATACGCCATTTCTGGCGGGCGGGACCGGATCGGACGATTGGTTCAAAGCCGACCTCGAACGATACGTATCCGCCATTCCGCTGCGACGGCTTGCCGTGCCCGAAGACGTCGTCGGACCGATCCTTTTCCTGGCCGGCCCAGGAGCGAGCTACATCACTGGGCAAACCGTCCATGTCAACGGCGGCCGCATCACCCCATGATGCGTCTGGCGCCGCATCTCGGCCTGACATCCATCTATGACGGTCTCTTCATCCACCATGCCGGCGTGGACCCCCTGCGCCAGATAGCGTTCATCGCCGAGCGGGGCTTCGCCGGAGTAGAGGACAACTTTTTGCAGCTCCGCCCCGCGGAGATGCAAGTGCGGATCGGTGAGGCGCTGGCGCGGAACGGACTGGTGATGGGCTGCTTCCTCGCCACTCTGACGCTGGATCGGCCGACGTTTAGCTTGGATGCTGTCGACATCGTCGAAATGTTGAAGTCCGAGCTTCAACGGGCCATCGAAACCGCTAAACGCGTCGGCGGTCGTTCGCTCACCCTGATCTTGGGAAGGTCCACATCCGGCGTGCCGCGGGATTTGCAGCTGCGCCGCGCCGTCGAGAACCTGAAGCAATGCGCTGAACTGGCAGAGCGCGCCGACGTCGTTTTGCTTGTCGAACCGATCTCGCGGGCCAGGTGGGCCGACATCCTCGTTTCGCGGGTCGATGACGCCGTTACCCTATGCCGAGAAGTCAACAGCCCCGCAGTCAGGCTGTTGTTCGACGTCTACCAGTGCCAGCGTGAAAGCGGGAACCTGTTGGACACGTTGGATCGGGCCTGGAACGATGTCGGTGCCATTCAGATTGCTGATTGCCCCGGACGTTGCGAACCGGGCACCGGCGAAATCAATTTTGAAAACGTTCTCCGCCACATCCGGACGAAGTCCTGGGATGGTCTCATAGAACTCGAGCATGCGGCCTCGATTCCGGGACGCGTCGGAGAAATCGCGGTGCTTGACGTCTGCGCGCGATTGTCGGAGGCGACCAGCCGAGCAAGATCTGAAATCGTGTGTTAGCGGTGCGCCGGAAAAGTACATGGTGTCCACTTCCGGCGGATTGAACACAGCGGACGCGCTCGTGGCTGATGAGTAAGGTCGTAGCCTGCTGCTCGCGGCTGAAAGCGTCAGCTCGCGGCTTGCATTGTCACTTCGTCCCTCGCGCGACCGGCCTCGCCGAGCTCCAGCAGAATATCGATCAGGTGCCGCGCGGCCTGGGAGGGCATACCGCCCGCGCGCTGGAGAACGCCGATAGGACGGCTCGTTTCGGGAAGTTCGACGGCCAACACGCGCAGACCGGCCGCCGCAAGATCGAGCTGAAACTGGTGCTCCGACACCGCCGTCGCTAGGTCGCTTTGCATCAGGATGCCGAAAGTCACGGCAAGATCGGCGGTCTCGACATTAACCCGCGGTCTGCCGAGACGTCGCTGCGCAAAGCTGGCCTCCATGAGTTCGCGCGTCGGGGCGCCGTGGCCCGGCAAGACCCATCCGACCGAGGCCAGGTCCT